>OMKS01000575.1_pt1 | contig 34318 bp, 29 predicted proteins | sample 1674721 | NCBI WGS metagenome assembly OMKS01 (sample SAMN06264996, study PRJEB25208) | sediment metagenome | isolation source: hot spring sediment | place: USA: California | collected 2014-09-02 | reverse complement strand
ATCCTGAACAGGGCGATTTTATAGTTGATTCGAGATATACCTTTAAGATAGGAGGGAAAAATAAACCCGCTCTTCAAATAAAAGAAGTACCTGACTCCTATCTTGCTATTGATGATATTGAAGTAGGTTTCGGAAATAGAGTACCGTTATGGCTATTCGGTTTTTTATATTAACCGTTCAATACTCAAAAGTTTTTAAAAGAAAAATATTAGTATGAAAATTATCTCTGTAGTTGGTGCCCGCCCCAATTTTATGAAAGTTGCCCCATTTATACATTCAATTAATGCGTACAATCAGGAGCATCCAAATTCCGTTGTTCATTTGCTGGTGCACACTGGTCAGCACTACGATGATAGGATGTCAAAATCGTTTTTCGAGGCGCTAAATATTCCCGATGCCGATATTAACTTGGGAATAGGTTCGGGTACGCATGCCGAGCAGGTTGGGCTATCAATGATTGAGCTGGAAAAAGTATTTGTTACACAGAAACCCGACTGGGTGGTGGTTTTTGGTGATGTGAACGCCACCATGGCAGCATCGGTAAGCGCAAAAAAATTGCATATTAAGGTTTGCCATGTTGAAGCCGGCCTTCGCAGCGGCGATATGAAAATGCCTGAGGAGATAAACCGATTAGTTACCGATAGATTATCTGACCTGCTGTTAACACCCGACAGATTATCAATTGAGAACCTGAAAGCCGAAGGGGCTTCGGATAACCGAATTCGTTTTGTGGGCAACATAATGATTGATACCCTTGAGAGCAACAGGGCAAAAGCGGAAAGCTTAGTTATTAATGAAATTATTAGCAAAAATCAGATTGAATCCAATGATATTGCCAGCTTTGATTCAATCACCCAATTTGCCGTAATGACCCTGCATCGCCCTCAAATGTCGATCATAAGGAGATTTTAGAACCATTGGTTAATTTATTGGTAGATGAGATAGCGGAAAAGCTAACTATAGTATGGGCAGTTCATCCGCGCACACAGAAGCAGCTAAAAGCTTTTAATCTTTGGGATAAGGTAGCGGAATCGAAAAACATTTACCTTGTTCATCCACTGGATTACCACTCAATGCTAAAGCTAAATATGCAAGCAAAAATTATGCTTACCGATAGCGGAGGACTGCAAGAGGAATGTACGGTACTTGGCACACCATGCCTAACCATGCGTTGGAACACCGAGCGTCCCATTACTTTACGCGAGTATGGCGGGGCAAGTGTGCTGGTTGGTAACAATATTGAGAGAATTAGGGAAGAGTTTAACCAAACCCTAAGCAAACCGCGCAAACCCGAACGTCCCGAGCTATGGGATGGCCACGCCGCCGAGCGTTGTTTAGAGGCAATCCTGTTGTACAAAGGATAATTATATGTAGCCTTGTGGCTTCATTTTTTCATTTTTTACTAATGCACCAAAAAATGTCAACTTCGTCATCGCGAGCGGAATGAAAAGAAGCGAAGCGATCTCTTCTAAGCAGATTATTTCATCAGCAAAGGAAGCATTTCTGCAAAGACGGTTGGTTAAAACAATCCGCCTCCGCACCCTAAGCTTTAAACTTTAAACCCGTTACCCCTAATCTTTACCTACCGCAACGATAGTGAAGGTAGGCGCAACCCGTCACCCATAACTAGTTATCGTCAATCACCGTCCTCGCAAGTTACGTCTCGTCACAAATAATGCTGATACGAGAAGAAGCAATCTTTACTAATACGAACCCATTTTAAAAAACAAAAAGCCCGAGCATTTAGCTTAGGCTTTTTGTTTTGCTTATCTTTTAGCTAATCCCCATGAGTGTTGGGAATATGGTATTGAGGTCCTGTTACGGGTGTTTTCCAAACATTTATAACCTTCTCATCCCAAATACTTGTGCAACCTGTGGTTGTATTGGTTACCCTATGCCCAAAGTTAATCGTTAAGTTTCTAACTCGAAGATTATTACCACCAAAAATTTGAATAACATTTTATTGCATTACTGCCATTAAAAATTGTGTTGTGCCCACTATTAGTTGTATATGAATTTGAGTTTGAACTTGAGTTTACAAAATCACCCCCAATATTAACGTTAATTGCTCCTGGGTTAAACGCAGAAGCCTCAGGTTCATTGACATACAAACTTCCATTTAGCGTTGCCTCAAAGGTACGTAGGCGGGCGTTTTTGGCGGTTGTTTCGCCATCAACCGTTAGGTTGTAAATGGGGCTGCCTAGGTATAGGTTGAACCAGCTTGTTGCGGCATAGGCTTGGCTAGTACCAGTATGAATGGTTCCGCCAGTTACGGTTAAGGAGGCCGGATTGAGGTAAAGCCCTCCAAAAGTATTGCTGCTCTCACCAGAGCCAACCCCTTGCACAAGGTGCAAATTTCCACCGGTTGATATAAACCTACCATCGTTTAGAACCTCAAGCAATGCACGTTTAATTTGGTTAGCATTGCGATTCTTGCCATAAATAAAAACATTACCTCCGCTTTGGCGGTAGGTTAGGTTACCCGTTCGTATGGTGGTTGAGCGGCGTATTTGTCCGTTTACATTAAGCGTACCACCGCTAACGGCAACCTCGGGAAAGCCTGCTGTGGCGTACTCAATATCGTCGTGGGTATCGTTACCTACCGCACCAATATTCATGGTACCACCCATAACCTCGAGCTTACCCATCCGCTGTAAGTCGCCGCTATTATCGGCTGCACTGCCAAGGGTAACCGTTGAGCCATTAACCGATAAACAGCTAGTAGTAGGAATGCTAAACGGGCTATTGTGGTTAGCGTTAGGTTTAGGCTTGTTCCGCTAAAGCGGATGGTACCATTCTGTATAAACAGGGCTTGCCCTAGCCCGGTATTCATTGTAAATTCATCGGCAGTAACATTAACAAGTGGGGTTTGGGACGATCCCTTATCGACGTATACCAAATTAAGGTTGGTTGTACCAGTACCAGAGTACTTCTGGCTTGAAGTACCCTTAAAGTAGAGTTAATATGCTTTTGCAAAAGCAAAAAAACGCCATGCAAATAGCTTGCATAGCGTTTATACCTATGTGGCGTTTTGCTAATTTCTCTCTTTCAACAGTTTATCCACCTTCGCTTTAGCTTCAGTATCCGTATTGTATGCTGTAATTAACTCAAGATACTCTTCGGGTGTAAGGCCTGCTTTTGTAATGGCTCTGGTAGTTTCAATCTGTGCTGTTTGCTTAATTATTTGAATTTCTTTTGCAATGCGCTCAAAGGTTTTCAGCGTGTTTTCATCAATTGAACCCTCCTTGCCTTTGGCCCTAAATTTTTGGGATAATCTGTTAAACTCGTCAATGGTAAGCCCGTTACTTTCCACAGCCTTAATCTTATCGTTTTCGGCCTGTTGCTGAATTGGCATAACAGCTACTAGCGCGTTAACAAATAACGAGATTTGCTTGTCGGTTATTTGGCTAGGCTCGCTTTGCTTTGGTTGTACGTTTTGCCCCCAAAGCATAAGGGTTGCGCATATTATAGTAATGGTTAAGCCTATTTTTTTTAGCACATTCACAGTGTTGCATTTTGCAGTTAAAAAGAGAACAAAGATATGTGCTAGCAAAGCAAAGCAATTTATGTTGAACTACAAACAGTTTTGAGTAAGAACTAGCATTGTTCAGTTTTTTTGAAGAAACGCAGATGCTAACACAACAAAGTTTTGAAAGATCTCCGCTATACTTCAAAATTTATTACTTTTGAACTGTCATGCTAATTCGACTATTTCATACAATTGGTGAATACATACTTTTTTTGGGCAAGGTAATTACAAAGCCCGAAAAGTGGTGGATTTTTTACCGCGAAACGGTTAAAGAGGTTGAAAAGCTTGGACTTAACTCAATTGGTATTATTGCCATTATTTCGGCGTTTATGGGTGCAGTTATTACCATTCAAACAGCTTATAACACCGAAAATCCCCTTTTGCCAAACTATTTAATTGGCGTTGCTGCTCGCGACAGCATTCTGCTCGAGTTCTCATCAACAATTGTGGCGCTAATACTTGCTGGTAAGGTTGGCAGCAATATTGCCTCCGAAATAGGAACAATGCGCGTTACCGAGCAAATTGATGCGCTTGAGATAATGGGCGTAAACTCGGCTAGCTACCTTGTGCTTCCTAAAATTGTTGCGGCAATGGTGTTTAACCCGTTTCTTTGCATAATGAGCATTTTTGTTGGTATTGCTGGCGGTTGGGCTGTTGGTAGCTTTACCGGGGTTATTACAACCCAACAGTATCTCGAGGGAATTCTATACGTTTTTATACCATACTACATTGTTTATGCAATTATTAAAACGGTGGTATTTGCCTTTATTATTACCTCAGTTTCATCGTTTTATGGTTATACCGTTAGCGGTGGTTCGCTCGAAGTGGGCAGCTCGAGCACCAAAGCGGTAGTATATAGTAGTGTTGTGGTACTCCTGTTTAACCTTATTCTTACCCAGCTGCTGTTATCATGATACGCATTGAGAACATAACAAAAACATTTGACGAAACAACTGTTCTTAAAGGCATTAGCGCTATTTTCGAGAAGGGTAAAACAAACCTAATAATCGGACAAAGCGGATCGGGTAAAACGGTTTTAATGAAATCGATAGTTGGGCTACACGAGGTTGATGAAGGTGAAATATACTATAACGATACGCTCTTTAACAAGCTTTCGTTTAACGAGAAAAAGCATCTTCGGCGCGAAGTTGGCATGCTGTTTCAGGGATCTGCTCTCTTCGATTCGGCAACAGTGCAGGAGAACGTGATGTATCCGCTCGATATGTTCACAAACAAAGCTTTTGACGAAAAGCTCGAAAGGGTAAACTTTTGCCTGCACAGGGTTAACATGGACGACTCCAACAGCCTTTTTCCATCCGAACTTAGCGGTGGCATGAAGAAACGAGTAGCCATTGCACGTGCTATTGCCCTTAACCCTCGATACCTCTTTTGCGATGAGCCAAACTCGGGCCTCGACCCCAAAACGTCAATTGTAATTGATGAGCTTATTAAAGAGATTACCGAGGAGTACGATATTACCACCATTGTAAATACGCACGACATGAACTCCGTTATGGGTATTGGCGATAAGATTATTTTTATTTACAAAGGCCAAAAATGGTGGGAGGGAACCAAGGAGGATATACTCCAGAGCGACAACAAGGAGCTGAACGATTTCGTATTTGCATCCAAGCTGGCAAAGCGAATACGCTTTGGTACTGAATAACTGGATATTCAAGTGATTAAATATTGATACATAAAACTATCAATATTTAAAATCTTTCTAAATTTATTCCTTCTTTCAAAGTTTTACCGTATAACGAAACATTACATATATATTTCGATATATTTGTATTGGTTGCTTGTGCTTTCGGTTTTTTATAGATTTTCGGAAGTCTCGTTTCGACAGCATTAGTTACATTCTTTTTATAATCAGCTAGTTCATCTCTGCTAAATGCAGCTTTAGTTTGCTACAAAACATTAACTGATGAAAAAAAAGCTAATTCCTTTCGTGGTCATAGTACTTGTCCCGCAAGTTTTCCTCGCTATTGCCCTACTCGATAGGCCAAAACAAATGAACCCCAAAGTGCTCGAAGCACTTAAGCACGAGGTTAACAACAAGCCCCAAGTGGCTGTTGATCTCAGCCAGTTTGCCGAGCTGCAAAAAGATTTTAAACAACCGCAAGAGGTAACCGAAGCCTGCCTCTCGTGTCATACCAAGCGTGGGGAAGAGCTACTAACAAATCACCACTGGCTTTGGGAGCGTGAGGCTTACATTGAGGGCAGGGGCGTAGTTTACCTTGGTAAAAAAATCTGGTTAACAATTTTTGTACGGGTATAGGCGGAAGCGAAGCAACCTGCAGTAAGTGCCATGCAGGCTGCGGCTGGGAGAACGATTCCTTCGACTTTTCTCAACAGCGGAATATGGATTGCCTAATTTGCCACGACAACACCCAAACGTATGAGAAAGCAAGCGGAGGGGCAGGCTATCCACCTGCAAGTGGTCCACTTGCCCCCGATTACAAGCACATTGCAGCCAACGTAGGCAAACCAACAAAGTACAATTGTGGCTATTGTCACTTCTACAGTGCTGGGGGGAACAATGTTAAGCACGGACATCTCGAAGAAGCTTTGCTCAATACAAACCGAAACGTGGATGTTCATATGGCAAAAGAGGGAATGGACATGAACTGTGTTGACTGCCACAAAACCCAAAACCATGTAATAAATGGCCGCTACTACGGAACAGCCTCAAACGATTATAATAGGGCAACATGTACCGAATGCCATGGTGCAACCCCTCATGCACAAAGTAAGCTTAACGAGCATACTGTAAAGGTTGCCTGCCAAACCTGTCATATCCCAACCTACGCCAAGGTTAATCCAACAAAAATGTACTGGGACTGGTCAACAGCATGCGACCTAAAGGATGGCGAGCCCTACCAAATGATGGACTCAACGGGAACTATTTCGTACCAATCAATAAAAGGAACAGCGCATTGGGCAAAAAATGTTGAACCGGAGTACGTTTGGTTTAACGGACAGGCCGATCACATGCTAGTTAGCGATTCCATTACCGAATTCCCCGTTAAAATTAATACGCTGTATGGCGATTATTCTGACCCCAAAGCGCAAATTTGGCCTGTTAAGATACACCGGGGAAAGCAACCCTTCGATCCTCATTACAGGCGTGTGCTTAAAGCAAAGCTGTGGGACAAAGAACCAGGTAAAGGGGGCCTTTGGGTCGATTTTAATTGGGAGACATCGCTAACCGAGGGCATGAGGATTGCCGGATTGCCCTGGAGCGGCGAGTGGGAGTTTGTTGAAACCGAAATGTATCTTCCAATTTCGCACATGGTGTCACCAAAGGAGAGTTCACTGTCGTGTATCGATTGTCATTCACGCCAGAATTCCCGATTAGCATCACTTACCGATTTTTACATGCCAGGACGCGATAGAAACGCAAAAGTCGACCTTATTGGTGCTCTAATGCTACTCGGTACGCTAGGCGGTGTTTTGGTTCACGGAAGCTTACGTATAGTTAGCAGCAAAAAAAGGAAGGTAAAGAGCAGTTAACATATAACAACAATTTGGTATGGCAAAAAAACCTATGTTTACAAGGTGTTTGAGCGGTTTTGGCACTGGAGTCAAGCTTTTCTAATACTTTTTTTAGCGGTTACAGGGTTCGAAATCCACGGATCGTTTAACCTAATGGGGTTTGAAGCTGCTGTAAAATGGCATAATACTGCTCTTTGGGCACTAGTTGTGCTAATAATTTTCGCTATTTTTTGGCACTTTACCACGGGTGAGTGGCGGCAGTATATTCCTACATCAAAGTTTATTAAGGCACAAATCGATTACTACGTTACAGGTATTTTTAGGGGAGCACCTCACCCTACTAAAAAAACGGTTTACAACAAGTTTAACCCATTGCAAAGGCTTGTATACCTTGGGCTAAAAATATTTGCAATACCGGTACAAATAGTTACGGGCTTTTTATACCTCTTCTACAAGTACCAATCGGGAGGAGAGATTAAATCGGTTGATGCTATTAACCTTAAGCTTATAGCAACAATTCACACTATTGGGGCTTTTGCGCTTGTGGCTTTCGTTATTGCTCATGTTTACTTAACAACAACTGGACACAAACCTTTATCGGCTATTAAGGCCATGATAACGGGTTGGGAAGAGTTAGAGCATGACAAACATGAAGAGGAAAACGTTGTTAATGATGAAAAAAAGGAATAGCATGAAACGAATAGCGCCAATTTTTCTGCTTGCACTAATGGCTTTTGCATTTTCGTGCGGCAATAGCAAACCCACACAGCAGCAGCCACTCGATCCTAAGGTTGCCTTCGACTCAATAATTACCTATTTAGAACGTTCAGGTGACTTTATAAATAGCCCCCAAGCACCCGCTATGATTGCTGCATACCAACTATACAAAGAGATTGATAGCAATGTGCTTGTAATTGATATGCGGAGTCCTCAAGAGTATAGTGCCGCACATATACCAAACTCAGTTAACGTTGCATTTACCGATATTCTCGATTACTTTGAAAATGGTATCAACCCCAATGCATTTAGTAAGATTGTTATGGTTTGCAATGCTGGTCAAACAGCATCCTACGCAACATCATTACTCCGATTATTAGGCTACAATAATGTTTTTGCATTAAAATGGGGTTTCAGCGTATGGCATAAGCCAACGGCCGAAAAGAAATGGCTGGCAAGAGCATCAAATAGCCACACAGAAGTGCTTGAAACTGATTCACAGATAATGAACCAGCCTAGCGAATTTCCGGCAATTGAGACGCAAAAGCAAACGGGTTACGCAATTCTTAGAGAGCGAGCATACCAACTATTTAACAATGGGTTTAATGGAGTTACTGTTACTCCCGATACTCTTTTTAACCCATTACACAACTTCTACATTATAAACTACTGGCCCGAAAACCTATACCTTAAAGGGCATATACCCCAAGCGGTGAGGTATCAACCCAAAAAAGGCCTCAAAAGAACTGAGCAGCTAAATACGCTCCCCACTAATAAGCCAATTGTAGTGTACTGCTTTACTGGGCAGCATAGCTCGTTTGTAACAGCATATCTAAGGCTTATTGGCTACGAGGCTTACACCTTAACATACGGAGCAAATAGTTTTATGAATGGTTTTATGCTTGAACAGGGTATACCAAATGCGTTTACTGAGGACGAAATTTTTGACTACCCTGTGTCGACGGGTGGGGGAAATACCGCATCCAAAGAAGTTGAAGAGGTTTCCGTTTCGCCCCGTGGTGGATGTTAATGCTAATCGTTTTGTAATCGATTAATAAGTAATACTATGGAACAACAAAAGAGCCAATACTTAAATTCATATTTAGCAGGGGTGCTACTTGGTTTAGTGCTTTTAATGGCAATTTTTATTGCAGGTAGAGGCCTAGGGGCGAGTGGTGCTTTTAAAGATTTGGCAACCGTTACCGTTAATGCTGTTGCACCCGAGCATGCAGCCGAATCCTTATTTTGGGGGCCAAACCTTGCAGGGGATACTCATCCGCTAAAATCGTGGCTATCCATCGAGGTGCTTGGCGTTCTTATTGGTGGGCTTTTATCGGGCATTATTTCTGGCCGAATGAAGTTTAAGGTGGAGCGAGGGCCAAGGGTGAAAGCCGGAACCCGACTCGGATTTGCCCTGCTTGGAGGTGTTCTGTTTGGAATTGGAGCTCAGCTAGGTAGGGGTTGTACAAGTGGAGCAGCGCTAAGCGGTATGGCTGTTATGTCAACTGGTGGCATTATTACCATGATGTTCATCTTCGGAACTGGTTATGCAATTGCATACTTCTTCCGTAAGCTTTGGATTTAGTTAAACATTAACCTTTAACCCTATACTATGGGACCACTAATACCTCAAGGAATAGTTGGAATGGAATGGGATCTGCTTCTCGCCCTTTTCATTAAGATAGCCTTTGGTTACGTGCTCGAAACGGCCGGTTTCTCCTCTTCGCGCCGATTGGCAGGCGTTTTTTACGGCTACGACTTTACAGTGCTCAGGGTGTTCTTTACTGCCGGTGTTACAGCAATGGTCGGCGTGTTTATTATGAACTATCTTGGTTGGATCGATATTTCGCTGGTTTATGTTAACCCCACTTTTATCTGGCCGGCAATTGTTGGTGGCGTGGTTATGGGCTTCGGGTTCGTTTTTGGTGGATATTGCCCCGGAACCAGCGTAACCGCTGCTGTTATCGGTAAAATTGACGCAATGGTTTTTCTTGTGGGTCTAATTTTAGGCATTGTAGCCTACGGTGAGCTATTCCCTTATGTTCAAGAATTTTCAGTTAGCGGTAATTTAGGTCGATTATTCGTTTTCGATTCGTTGGGCATCTCTGCCGGATGGTTTGCGTTTTTAATGATAGCCGTTGCGCTAATTGCCTTTGGTGTTACTGCTCTTATAGAGGAGAGGGTTAACCCCGATAGCGGTTTAACCGACACTAAAGGGATGAGCTATGCAGTTCCTGTATTGCTTTCGCTGTTTGTAGGCGTGGTGCTAATATTTACCCCATTTCAAAAAATTACAGGCATTAATGAGCTGGCTAAGGACGAACTTAATGCTAGCGTTTTATCAAACCAGCACTTTGTTCACCCCGACGAGGTAGCCTTTAAGCAGCTAAACGATTATCACCCAATGGTACTTGTTGATGTTCGTAGTTCAAACGATGCAGCGCAATTTTCGTTGCCAGGGTCGGTTAATATTCCTCTTGGCTCAATTACTCAGCGAAGATGGAACAACATTCTGAATGACCAAGAGAACAAGGTTGTTCTATACTCAAACGGAACTACAGAAGCACAGCAAGTATGGATAATTGCTAAACGATTAGGGTACGAAAACATTTATGTGCTCGAAGGGGGATTAAACGGTTTCTTCGAAACGCTGCAAACAACTTTGCCCTCAGGTTTAAAAATGGAGGTTGAATTTACCAACAGGTTTCGACAGAAAGCACTAAAGGCATTTAAAGAGCAAGAGCTAACAACGGCTAAGGACAAAACCCCTCAGGTAGTTAATGAGCCTGTGGTTACGGCTGCTCGTGGTGGGTGTTAGCAAAAACAGTAAACGTAATACTATAACTATTATGAAGAAACAGGCATTAACCCTAGTTTTAATTGCTATTGTTGGTTTACTATTACTGGCAATGGTGGTGAAAAGGGTAGCTACTTCGCCCTATAAAATATCTGCTCAAAATCAGCTCGAATTGTTGCAAAGCAATGAGCATAGCTTTTCGCTGGCTGAGTATTACGAAGCACTGCAGCTAAAAGAAACAGACATCCTGCTCATTGATATCAGAACACCCGAAGAATACGAAAAAAACCACTTACCTAACGCCACAAACATCCCCTTGCATGAAATTACCAGCGATGCGTATGCTGAGTATATAAACAATAACCCAAGGCTTACAAAAGTTATTTACGGGAAAAATGAGGTGGATGCCATAAATGCGCTTTCCATACTTTTCACCAATGGTTTTACAAATAGCTTTAAGTATCTTAAAGGAGGTTTTGCTTTGGCAAATCAGTATGTTATTCAAAAGCCTACACCTTCATTCTTTTTCTATTCCGACGAGCAGGTAAAGTTTAACTACTCCAAGCTAATGCCTGCTGGTTCAGCCCAAAAAGCAAAAACCAATGCTGTGGATGTTGAGATTGAGGAGCCTACAGCTCCTCGTGGAGGTTGTTAAACACAGATGATTTTCAAATAAATCCTATAGCGTTTGGGTTAACAGTAGCCAAACGCTTTTTTGTATCTTTGCAACCAATTTCACCTCATAATTTTATGCAAACAATTAGGGAGATATACAAAATGGGCTTTGGCCCATCGAGTAGCCATACCATTGGCCCAGTTCGTGCAGCTGAAATTTTCATGGAGCGTCACCCCCACATTCACAGCTTTAGGGTTACGCTGTTTGGGAGTATTTCGTTAACGAGCAAAGGCCACCATACCGATCATGCCTTGCAAAAGGCATTTATGCCCAACAATTTGGACATTATTTGAAACGATAAGAAGGAATTGCTCCTTCACCCAAATGGTATGCGTTTCGAAGCGATGGCAGCCGATGGTAATGCCATTGATAAATGGTATGTTTATAGCATAGGTGGGGGCAATTTACGCGATGAGTACGGCGTGCTTAACGCCGAAAAAATTTATAGCCATAACAAAATGTCCGATATTCTCCGTTGGTGTAAGCAGGAGGGAAAATCGCTTTGGGAGTATGTTGAGGATAACGAAGGGCCTGAAATTTGGCAATTCCTTCACGATGTTTGGCTAACCATGAAGGAACAATACAGCGTGGTATTGATAATGAGGGCGTTTTGCCTAGCTCAATTAAGCTTGCCCGAAGGGCATCGTCGCATTATACAAAAGCCCTAAACCAGCATGGCACCATAAAAAGCATTGGGTTGCTATTTGCTTTTGCCCTAGCAGTTTCGGAGGAGAATGCAGCAGGAGGGCGAATTGTAACGGCTCCAACCTGTGGTTCGTCGGGGGTTCTACCTGAGGCTCTTTTCTACCTTAGCCGCGATGAGCATTTAAACGAGACCAAAATTTTACGGGGTTTAGCCACAGCAGGGCTAATAGCCAATTTGGTTAAAACCAACGCATCCATTTCGGGGGCTGAGGTAGGTTGCTAAGGAGAAATTGGAACCGCAAGCGCAATGGCAGCTGCTGCAATAACCCAAATACTTGGCGGATCGCCAACGAAAATTGAGTATGCTGCCGAAATGGGTATGGAGCATAACTTGGGCCTTACCTGCGATTCGGTGTTGGGCTATGTGCAAATTCCTTGCATTGAGCGAAATGCCATTGCCGCAACAAAAGCCTACTCGTGTGCTGTATATGCGTTGGCCTCCGATCGATGGCGGGCATAAAATATCGTTCGATAAGGCCGTTACAACTATGGCCAAAACGGGTCGCGATATTCAGGTTGCCTACCGCGAAACAGGTATTGGTGGTTTAGCCAAAAGTTGGGAGCCGTTTAAGGGCTAACCTTTTGATGGTTTATACTTTGCAAGCGTAAATACAAACGAAGTACCCTCGTTAAGGCTACTGCGCACGTTAATGGTTTGCTCATGAGCCTCAACAATATGCTTTACTATTGCTAGGCCTAGTCCTGTTCCTCCTTGCTCTCTCGATCGGCTTTTGTCAACCCTATAAAATCGCTCAAATACGCGGGGTATATCCTCTTTGGGTATTCCTATTCCGTTATCGTTTACTTCAACCAAAATGCTCTCGCCCATATCCATAAACGATACTTTTGTGCGACCGCCCTCTTTTCCATAGTTTATGGAGTTTGCCACAAGGTTAGTTAGCGCTTGGTAAATCCTTTTCTTATCAGCTTTAACCCAAATGGGCATTTCGTAATCCTGACCGAAAACTAGCTTAATGCCCCTTTTCTTTGCACGCATCTCCTGAGCCTCAAAAACTTCGTTGGCAAGCTGAGCAATATTGGTTTTTTCCAAATCAAGTTTTAGCACACGCGATTCAAGCTTGGAGATTGACTCCAAATCTTCAACAATTGAAATTAGGCGGTTTATGCTTTTCTCCGTTCGCTCAAGGTACTTTTTGTTTATCGATGGGTCGCTAAGTGCACCATCGAGCAGGGTTAGCACGTAACCCTGAATATTAAAAATGGGTGTTTTAAGTTCATGCGATACGTTTCCAAGGAACTCTTTTCGGTAGTTCTCAAGCTCTTTTAGCTTATCAATTTCCTGACTTTTGCTGTTAGCCCAATGCACCACTTCGCGGTTTACCTCCGTGAGGATATCTTTACCCTCAAAACCCTTTTTTATCTCCCTTCGGGAAATGTTTAAACTTTGAATGGTTTTGTAAATGGGGTTTATCTTCTCAAAAATAAACTGATTGATAAGAAAGTGGCTAAGAAAGAACATGGCAGCAAAAGTTGCAAATCCAATTGCTGCTATAGGCCAAAACGTTGCTTCATGAGTGCTGGCTATTACTATTGATGTAGCCACTGAAATAGCAGAAGCAACAATTGATATTATTGCCGACATGGTTTTTGGCGATAAAATCATAGCTGTTTTTCCCTTACCCTTTAATTAGCTTATCGAGCATGCCACCCTCAACGTACTGCTTCAAAATTTTTGAGATGTACTTGCCCACAATGTCAAACTCAAGGTTAACCACTGTTCCCTCCTTAATCGTATGGAAGTTAGTAACCTCGTAGGTAAAAGGAATAATGGCAACCTGAAACGATTTTTCCTTTGAGTTTACAACGGTTAGGCTAACACCGTTTACCGATATCGAGCCTTTTTCGACCGTAATGTTGCCTTTGGTTGGGTCGTACTCAAAGGTGTAGTACCAACTACCATCGGCTTCTTCAACCTTGGTGCAAACAGCGGTTTGGTCAACGTGACCCTGTACCATGTGCCCGTCGAGCAGGCTCTCGAGCTTCATGCTGCGCTCAAGGTTTACCTTATCGCCAACGTGCAGTAGGCCAAGATTTGATTTTTCCAACGTTTCCTTAATGGCCGTAACGGTGTAGGTGTCGCCCTGTTGCTTAACCACGGTAAGGCACACCCCGTTGTGCGACACGCTTTGGTCAATTTTTAAGTGTTTGGCAAACGAGCAGGTTAGGGTAATATGTATATTCTCTTGCTCCTTCTGAATATCAACAACCTTTGCGGCCTCTTCAATAATTCCTGAAAACATAGCAACATTTTTTTCGGTTAGTTTTACGCCCAAAAGTACAAAATATGTTTTGTTTTACAGGAGCGCCCGCTCATATTCTTAATCCTATCGTTTGTCTAAAAAATGCTCCAATTAGCAAACATTTTTTTGTTTTCTAAAAAAGTATTAATTTCAATTTTAAATGTAAAACCCATACCTGGTTTGGGATTGTTACCAGGGGCGAAACCGAAAAGCCTTAAGAGTAGGGAAACAATAATTTTAACACAACGCCATGAAAAATTTCTTAAAACTTTTTGCAGTAATTCTTGTGCTTTCGATGGCAACCGAGTCGTTTGCACAGAATTTTGGCGTTAAAGCTGGCCTTAACCTCTCTAACATGGTTATCGAAAATTGTTTAGAAGACCTTAAAATGAACCTAGGATTTAATTTAGGAGTAACTGCTGAAATTCCAATTAACGATATGTTTGCTTTTGAAACAGGCCTCATGCTAAATACCAAGGGGTTTAGAATTAGTGAGGAGGGAGAAATTTTGGGTGAAACCATGGGGTCAAAAGTAAAAATCAATATTTACTACCTAGACATTCCGTTAACTACGAAGGTTGATTTTGATGCAGGTGGAGCTAAGGCTTTTGTAATTGCTGGACCATATGTTGGTTTTGCTCTAAGTGGAAAAGCTAAAACTGAAGTAAGTGATGCAGGAGAAACAGAGAGACACACACAATCAATTGAATTTGGTTCTGATGACGATCAAGCAAAGCGCTTAGATTATGGCTTACTAATTGGTGCAGGTGCTGAGTTTGGGCAAATTTCTGTAGGGGCTAACTACGGCCTTGGTTTAGCAAGCATGTCTAACTACTCAGATAATGGCGACAAAGAGAGCCATAGAGTAATTAGCATATCAGTAGGCTATAAGTTTTAATTACTACAATAGCTTAAATAAATAGGCGGAGCTTATGCTCCGCCTATTTTTATTATAACCTTATGCAACCATAGCTTTAGCTTAAAATTAGCATGTAAGCGTAAAAAATTTTATACTTTTACGCATTACATTACCAAAAATTTTAGGCATGCTACTATCACAGATTATTTGGAATATCGACCCCGAAATATTTTCGCTAGGGGCACTTTCCATTCGCTACTATGGGGTGCTTTGGGCGCTTTCGTTTTTGTTTGGCTATATGATTTTTGAGCGTATTGTTAAAAAGGAGAGCCTTCCGGAAAACTACCTCGATACGCTTACCATTTACATGGCAATTGGTACCATTGCGGGTGCTCGATTGGGGCATTGCCTGTTTTACGAGCCCAGCTACTACCTAGCAAACCCATTGGAGATACTAAAAATATGGCAGGGTGGGTTAGCAAGTCATGGTGCAGCCATAGGGATAATTATTGCGCTTTACCTCTTTAGCCGTCGCACAAAGCAGCCGCTAATTTACATTCTCGATCGCATTGTAATAACCGTTGCACTTGCCGGTGTACTTATCCGTTTGGGAAACCTTATGAATTCGGAAATTTACGGCATTGAAACTAGCCTACCTTGGGGTTTTGTTTTTAAACAGGATGGCCAAACCGTGCCTAAGCACCCAACGCAAATTTACGAAGCGTTATTGTACTTGGTTGGCTTTATCGTTCTGGTGTGGGTTTACCTTAAGTCAAATGCTAAGCCTAAACCCGGATTACTTTTTGGGCTATTCCTAATTTTTATTTTTGCCACACGTTTCCTAATTGAGTTTATTAAGCAACCTCAGGTTGGGTTTGAAGCCAACATGTTTCTAAACATGGGACAGTGGTTAAGTATTCCGTTTGTAATAGCCGGCTTGTACTTTATTTATAAATCGCTAGCTTCAAATATAAGCAAGACCTAGGGGTACTATAACTGGCCTATGCGGACAGTATTTGCTATGGCACTGGCAATGGGAGTAAATTTTATACCAAGCTCTTTTTCGGCAAGTTTTGATGAGTAGTAGGTAGTTGCATGTCCGCTACGAGCTGTATCGCGGGTTAATACTGCGGGTTTACCGCTAAACTTCGCACCAATCAACGCTAGTCGCCAAGCAATTGCACTCATCCATGGTGTAACGTTTATACTGGGAGGTTTCTTGCCCATTTCATGCGCAATGGTTTCAAAAACCTGCTTGTGTGTTAGGTTATCGCCGTTAACAATAAACCTTTTGCCCCACTTCTCCTTTTGCATGGCCGTTACCATTGCATTTACCACATCTCTTACATCAACATAGCCCGTTACGCCAGTTGTGTAAAATGGAAATCCTTTGGCAATGGTTCCGAATATTTGTCCGCTTCCGTTATCCCAGCGTCCAGGCCCAACCACAACGGTTGGGTTAACAATCACGGCATTAAGCCCCATTTCAATACCGCGCCACACTTCCATTTCCGACCAAAATTTGCTTACTGCATATCCCGATTTTCCTTTCGACTTGCCCCACGGAGTGTTTTCATCAACGTAATTACCTTTTGTTGGCGATCCGATGGCTGCAACCGAGCTAACATGGCAAAGTCGATTAACTCCCATTTCAATACAGGCGTTAACAATGTTTGCAGTACCCTGTACGTTTACATTACGCATTCGGTTTGTGTCCTTACCGTTGAACGAAACAACGGCAGCACAATGGTAGACCTCATCGCATCCTTTTACAGCGTTGCATAATGTTTGGTAATCCTCAATCTCGCCATCGACCCACGAAATGGTGTTGAACAAATCTGCATTTTCAGCGGAGTATGCCTCAAATAGTTTTTCTACCAGCGCCAGGTTGCTATTCTTTCGCTTTAGCGCAACTACTTGTTTATTGCTGCTCGTTAGGTGGTATAGCAAGTGCGATCCGATTAGCCCTGTGCCGCCGGTTACAAAAATCATTTGTTAGGATTTGTTCTAAGGAAAGGGTTAACAATTAGCTCTTTTTCCCACTTGAGCTTTTTCCCGAAGCCTAGCCTATTATCGGTAAATTTCAGGAAGGTAAGATCAACAACCCAAAGCGTAGTTTTCATTAGCATTGCAATGGGAAAGCGCTTGAGGTAGGCTTTTCGAGCCTTTTCGTGGAGTTCTGCATTTGGTTCGCTAATTATTCCCTGAAACTGTACGCCTTGAATTTTACCTATAACAGTTGTTTCGAGCACAATGCTACCAGCTACGTATATGTTGTGGCTTGCTTGCTGAATGTGTTTTGTGTCGTAATCCGATGTAAATACGAGGCTGTTCTCCTCCTCCATGTACACGTAAAAACAGTTTGCACAGTATGGTTCCTCATCGAAGCTTGTGGCTAGCGTAAGTACGTGGTGCTCGTTAATAAAATCTACAATCCGCTTATCAGGAAGGCTCATTCTTTAGTTTTTTTCTTAAAGGAACTGCAAATTTAGCAAAATCATCTTAATAGGTAAAGTAATGCTAAGGTAGTACCATTTTGCCAAATGAAGCTATATTTGCCACATGAAACTGTTTTACCGCATTGGCTTTATTATCTACGTTTTGGCTCTAATTGGCTTTTATTTTTGCCCATCAACAGGCATTACCACCTCTGTTGAGGTTAACTCCAACACGTACCGAGTTGACTACTTATTGCATGGTTTTGCTTTTTTAGTTCTTCCTATAGTTGCTTTTTTGGCCAATGGCGACAGAAAGAGGCCGTATCTTTGGTGGATATTTATTGGATTCTCATTTATATTGGCAATTGCCTTTGAGTTTATCCAGCAGCTTGTTCCCGAAAGAGCTTTCAACCCCAAAGATACCCTTTCGAATATTATTGGATTGTCCATTGGGGTTGCACTTGTGCTAATGTATAGAAAGTGCAGGAAAAGCAACGGTACTCAATAGATACGATCCGGGAGCAATAGACTAGCATAACTTAATTAAGGATATATTGCCTAAAATTTGTAGTTTTGCTGTTTTCTAAAATGGCCTCGTTGCCGCTTAATTATCTTCTATGGACAATAGTTTTATTCGGCTGATTGAGGAGAGTGTTAAGCAGAATTGGGATTTACCCGCATTCTCCGATTATAAAGGCGCAACCATTCATTACTACGACCTAGCGCGTAAGATTGAGAAAATTCATATAATTTTTGAGAAAACAGGAATTGAAAAAGGCGACAAAATTGCGCTAATTGGCCGTAACTCGTCGCACTGGGCTGTTGCTTTTTTGGCAATAGTAACCTACGGCGCAGTGGTAGTTCCAATTCTGCCCGAATTTAAACCCGATAATGTGCACCACATTGTTAACCATTCCGATTCGTTTGTGCTCTTTACCGGCGATTCAATATGGGAAAATCTTGATGAGTCGCAAATGCGAAATGTTAAATGCATCATCTCCCTAACCAAATTTACAATACTCCACGAGAACTCTCCTTTCTCGATTACCAATATGAGGAATAGCGTTGATGAGCTATTTAACCAAAGGCATCCTAATGGTTTTACGCCAAACGATGTTAGGTTTTACCGCGATGAGAAGCCCAACGATGTTTGTGTGATTAACTACACAAGCGGCACAACTGGCTTTTCAAAAGGCGTAATGCTTCCCTACCGAAGTTTATGGAGCAATATGGTTTTTGCCGACAAGGTTATTGACTTACAGCCTGGCGACAGACAGGTTTCAATCCTTCCATTGGCCCACGCATACGGAGCCGCTTTTGAGTTTATCTATCAGGTAACAAAAGGCTGCCACATCCATTTCCTTACGCGAAATCCATCACCAAAAATTATTCTCGAAGCCTTTGACGAGATTAAGCCTAAAGTTGTACTGGCTGTCCCCTTAATTATTGAAAAGATTTACAAAAAGAATATCATTGAAGCATTAAAGCGCCCTTCACTTAAAATGCTGCTTAAGGTCCCAATTATCGATCGTAGAATTAAAAAAGAGATAAACAAAAAGCTCACAAGCATTTTTGGAGGAAACTTTATCGAGGTTATTATTGGTGGTGCAGCACTTAATCCCGAGGTTGAGTCGTTCCTTCGCGATATAGGTTTCCGCTATACAGTAGGGTATGGAATGACCGAATGTGGGCCGATAATTACGTACGACTCATGGAAATCAACTAAGCTTCATTCCGCAGGTAAAGCTGTGGTTAATATGGAGGTTAAAATTGATTCGGATGACCCACAGAATACTGTTGGTGAAGTTCTGGTTAAAGGAACCAACGTTATGCTCGGATACTATAAAAACGATGAAGCCACTAAACATGCAATTGATGCTGATGGCTGGCTTCATACCGGCGATTTGGGAATTATTGATGCCGAAGGTTACCTTTACATTAAAGGCCGCAGCAAAAACATGATACTTGGCCCTAACGGGCAAAATATTTACCCTGAGGAAGTTGAAGGAATAGTCAATAATCTTCCCTATGTTCAGGAGTCTCTTGTAATTGAGCAGGAAGGCAAACTCATCGCCTTGGTATTTCCCGATTTTGATTCAGCCGATAAAGATGGCGTAAAAACTGGTGCACTTGAGGGTATAATGGAAGAAAACAGAAGTGAGCTAAACAAAAACCTGCCATCTTACAGTCAGATAGCAAAAATTAAGGTTTACCCCGAAGAGTTTGAAAAAACACCAAAACGCAGCATAAAACGTTACCTTTATCAAGGAACCAGCAAATAAATAATCAACACAATAATGAAAAACGAAACCAGTAATTCTTATAATCGTTCCGATGTTTACTGCGTAATAATGGCAGGAGGCATAGGAAGCCGATTTTGGCCATTAAGCAGAACCGATAAGCCAAAACAATTTCTCGATATACTTGGAACCGGACAATCGCTAATTCAGCAGACCTTTTCGCGTATTAATCGCTTTTGCGATTCGCAAAACATATACGTGGTTACGGGTTCGGTATATAAAGATCAGGTTCAGGAGCATCTCCCCGAAATAGCAGAGGAACAGATTTTGCTTGAACCCATGCGTCGCAATACGGCTCCATGTATAGCATTGGCATACCAGGTAATTCGCAAGCAAAATCCAAACGCAATTATTGTGGTAGCACCTAGCGATCATCTGGTTTTAGAACCAGATAAATTCTCCAGAATTATTGGACAAGCCATTACTTTTGCAGCAAATAACGATGCTTTGCTTACCATTGGCATTAAACCTAGTCGCCCCGAAACAGGTTATGGGTACATTCAGGTTTCAGGCCATGCTGATAAAAGAAACCCTTCGTTGTATAAGGTGAAAACTTTTACCGAAAAGCCAGATCTGGAACTGGCTAAGGTTTTTCTTGAGACAGGTGAGTTTTACTGGAATTCAGGTATTTTTATTTGGTCGGCAAAAGCAATTGATAGCGCATTTAGCAAATATCTACCCGATATCCATGGTTTGTTCGAGGAAATGTTTCAAAAACTTGATACTCAAAGTTACGACGAAGCGGTAAGTTCAGTTTATTCCGAGTGTAAAAACATTTCCATTGATTATGGTGTATTAGAGAAAGCAGACAATGTGTATGTAATTTGCTCAGAGTTTGGCTGGTCCGATTTGGGTACTTGGGGTTCGCTTTATCAGAACAGCTCTAAAGATGCCCATGGAAATGTTTTAGGCAATAGCAATGCTATGGTGTACGATGTTAAGAATTCTATTATAAATTTACCTAACAACAAGCTTGCTGTACTGCAAGGGCTAGACGGTTATATTGTTGTTGAGTCCGATGGAGTTCTTTTAGTTTGCCGCAAAGAGGATGAGCAGGAGATAAAACGATATCAGAATGATGTATTAGTAGAGAAAGGGGATAAGTTTATTTAATAGTAGACTTGAAGCATAAAAAAAGGCTGCCGAAAGGCAGCCTTTACTAATTTATTATAATGGGGCTAATACTCCCACAAATCGTGTTCGAAGGTAAAGAGTTCGTTTCTAATGCGCTCTGATTCCTGCATGTTTGGAATTCCACCAAATGTATATTCGGAAACCCTTCTATTGTTGAATACGTTAGACTCTTGAACAATGTACGAGCTAAATCTTCTTTTGAAGAAGATATCGTCAAACGAATTTCTCTGAGCATCGTTAAAATCATTGAATACAGCAGTATTTGCTAGCACTGTTCGTGCGTGAGGATAGTATACCCAGAAAAGCCTCATTTTTAACAAATCGCCTTCCATGTCCAAATCATCCTGACCTGGTGCATAACGCGTATACACTCTAATTGGGCAAATACCAATGATGCGAACCTGCATGGTTGAGTGTTGCTTGTCAAAAAACCACTCTTCCTTTATTTCAAGTTCTCTAATCTCGCCCCAGTTAATGCTACCTGGAATGACAATTATAGTATCTCGCCCAGTTGTTGGGCTAATATCTTGCCTTTCAGTATCCTGAGCCCCTAGTTTTGTAAGAATTTGATCGTACGATATTAGCGCTGAAAACTCATCATCAACATCAGGATCGTAAGCGTTAATCTCGTTGTACTTAATGGCATCCATTAAACGCTGCGTTAGGCTGGACCTGTCGTGCATACGTGTTGTAGGAAAGTATAGCGGATGATTCATTCTTTCTCTTAAGTCAACAATACGCCATATCCTTCTTGTCCACATCATATCGGCTTCCCGCAAGTGAGGATAGGGAATTGGGATACGCTGCTTAATTGTTTCTCTTTCATAGATTCCATCGTTAACTAGAGGCTCCTTCATTTCTCGTTGAGCCATGCTAGATAAGGAGAAAGCTAGAAGTAACGATCCGCTAAGTAGAAAAAAAGCTATTCTTTTCATAGTCGAAAGTGTTATCTTATTCGGTATACTATATCATTCAAATTACGCGTTTTGCCATCGGGGCCAACAGCAGTAATATCAATTATGTTAACGGTTTGGCCGCTTCGTAAACCATCAAAAAGCCTACGTTGATCATCGGTTATAAGCTGATTGTTTGATTTTGCGGTTCTAGTGAAACCTCCAACGGTAGTCATTACGGTAAATCCGGTAATGCTAAACGAAAGGTCAAAGTCAAAACCTTCGGGCATTCGCGCTTCAACTGCTAATGATGCAGCTAGCTCGTTTTTATTAACTATACGAGAACCAACTCCTCTTACACCAGGGATTGGGTCGGGTACATCGCGAACTCTAAACTCACGGGTACCCATTCTGCGTCTATTGCCTTCAATTTCAGCAAATACAGTAACATTGCACGTATTACCTCTACCTGGTATAACGGTAAATGCACCTCCCGCTCTTCGAATTGATCCTCCACCGTCGATGCTTGCTGTAATCTTATCCATCGAAATTCCAGGTATGGATATGTCTACAGGGTTATCAACACCACGGTAAAAAACGTTCATTTTTGTGGGCGAAACAACTACGTTTGGTTGGGCTACTTCATACTCGTGGTTAAACGGACGCCTAAAAGTATTGCCATCAGGACCAGTTACTTCAAGTAAACCCGACCACTTATTTGTACCCAGCCTTGTTGCTCTTTGAGTAAATATTCCTTTACCTCCCTCAACAGGGACTTCTTCGTATGCTCCAACCATTCTATAATCTTCCAATCCTTGTTCTGTCGTGAAAGTTTCGTACTGGCCTATATACACCCGAGGTACCTGAGTAGTATCCGAAGCTGCTAGAAATATGTTTGCGCTAAACTCATTACCTTGAATTATGTAGTCGGACTTTGGTATAACTACAGCATCAAGTTTATTTACTTTAAAGTCGCTAGCATCTACTTGCTGTAGAAGATAACCCACAACTTCAGATTCAACGTTGAGAACATCAAGTTGAACTTTGGTTAGCTGAGGGAAAACGGCAACTATTGGGATATGATCAAATCGGGTTGACTCCCAAGTATGAGGGGTTCCATCGGGAGATGGGGGAGGATCGTCAGTATTAAGTAGATTATTAATAGACTGAATAAGTTGTCCGGCAATTTCAGGATCGACTAATCCCTGCATATATTCTCTATATTCAATAATTTTATTTTTCAGGTCAGTTGCTTTCCCCGATGATCCATCAGGACCTAAAAAAACACGTCCACTAATATTAGTGTCTCCCTTACCTTTAATTTCTTTTGCATCAATCTCTTTCTCGCCAACTAAAGCAGGTGAAGTTTCTTGTTCTGCAGTTACAACCGTTAAAATTTTTAAATCTTGGATATAATCAATGAGTTCAATGGTTTTTTCCCTTATCTCATCGGTTATTTCTTTCCAAGGGCCAACTTTTTTAGGGTTAACTGTATAGGCGTTATCCATTTGGTTATACAGACGCTCATTTTTTACAGAGAAACTTTTTGCTGTTTGTGAGAGGCCAGAATCAACAAGCACGAAAGCATCTAGTACTGTTGCCGACACGTTTAGCGCTAGCATTGCAGTAAGCACTAGGTACATCATACCTATCATTTTCTGTCTTGGCGTTTCTTTACCGTGAGCCATAAAGCGTTGTTGCTACAAATTCAACATTATGCATTGTTTGACATAACATTCATGGCCGATAGCATATTGCCATAAATGGTATTTAACGATGCGATATTTTGGTTAAGCTTTGCTATGGAATCAGCATACTTCTCGGTTTCGTCAATTGAGGTTTTCAGCTTTTTCATCATATCTTCAACACCCGAGTATACCTCTTGCGATTGCTTAAGCTTTTCCGATGTTCCTTGAAGGTGTAATTCGTGTGCGGCATTAAGGGCTGCCATATTCTTGTTAAGTCGTTCAAGCTGCTCCTGATAGCCGTTGCTTCCCTCAGAAACCAAATCGCCATTGGCTTTCATGGCCTCGGCCATTTTCGAATAAGTATTTACTAGGTTGCCTGCTGCTGAGCTAATCTGATTGGCAACATCGCTTCCTGACTGAACAATCCTTTCCTTTACGGTTTCGCCAGCTTGGGTAAGCTGTTCTTCCAAACTACCAACTGAACGCTCAACTCCACCCATAAAGTTTTGTCCACTTTCGGAGACAGTGCCAGCAGTTTTCTGGAAACTTTCCGATAGGATATTCATCGATTCGTTTAGTACCTGTCCGCTGTTCTGATAGCTATCAGAAAAACTGCTTACTGAGTCACTGGCTTTTTTCATATTCTGAGCAAAAGCAGTTGAAGCAGATGCTGCATCGCTAATATCGGATAGCTTAGAGGTAGTATCGCTTAGCTTGTATAATCCCTTGCTGATTTTATCAAAAAGTTCAGGGCCAATTTCGGCTTTCTCAAGCATTTGGTTAAACTTCTCGGTGAAAACCATTCCACCACCACCAGGTGAAGCATAGACTGGTTGGGCTGTGCCCTCGCCTGATGCTTGGGGAATTTGTCCGCCACTAGTAGCAGCCATTACGGAGCTAATTATCTCTTTAATGTCTTCCGAGTTTACCCCCTCTAAACCAGAGCCTTTCCTATATTTTCTGAGTTCTTCCTCATCTGTCATTCCAGCAAGCTCAGGATAAACTAAGGTCCAGTCCACTTCATCGTGAATGGGTTCAAACGCCGAGAAGAAGAAGATGATTACCTCGGTTGTCATACCAATTGTTAGCATGGTACCAGCTCCTGGCCAATACTGCAGTTTGAAGAGGGCTCCTAAAAGAACAAGAGATGCTCCCCAGCCATAAAGGTACTTCATGAAGGTTCTCCACTTTTCCCCTTGTACGATTTCGGATATATTGAATCCCATTGCGATGATTGAGTTAAGATTAAACTTTTGGTTAATATTTTTCTAAGATTATTTTGCTCCTGCATAAGTTCTTACACATCTAAAACCAATATGTGCTTTTGCGCTATCCTGATATTCGAAAGAACGAGTTCCCACCTGAAGGAAATATCCAATATCCTTCCAACTACCACCTCTTACAACTTTACGTTTTAGCGCAGGCGGATCGTTTGGCTTTGCGTTGTATTTGTAATCGGGGTTCATGTCGTGCATAAACATGTATGCGCTTTCATCAAATGCGTTGGCAGTCCATTCCGATACGTTTCCAGACATGTCATAGAGGCCATAATCATTAGGTTCGTAGCTGCCAACGGGGAGAGTGATAAAGCCACCATCGTCAACATAATTACCTCTCAAAGGCTTAAAGTTTGCAAGGAAGCAGCCCTCTGAGTTTCTGGTATACGGGCCACCCCAAGGGAACATACCGTGATCAAGCCCGCCTCGGGCAGCATATTCCCATTCGGCTTCGCTTGGTAAACGATAATCGGCAACAAATGAGTAGCCCCTACTAGCAAGATATTTGTTTAGGTATTGCGTTCTCCAGATGGTAAATGCATAGGCTTGGCGCCAAGAAACGCCAACAACTGGGTAGTTGTCGTACGATGGATGCCAGAAATAGTGCGTTGCGTATGGTTCGTTGTATGAGTAGCTAAAGTCGCTTATCCACGAAAGGGTGTCGGGGTAAACATTTACTTTATCGCGAATAATGAATGATGAGCGATTGGTAACCCTAACAGGAACCCCCATTTGGTTAATAACCTCAGCGTTTTCTTCGTACGATCCGGTTTCGAAGTTCCAGCGATTCTTCTTTTTTGCTGCTTGCTGTAGGTCAATCCAGAAAAACTCATAGTTTAGCTTACGGGTGTCAATCTCCTTACGGAAGTAAAAGCTTTCCTCCTTGGTGTAGTACATTTCCCTTAAAATCTCTTGCTGTTCTTCATCCCTATGGTCTATCGGCACATCCCAATTTAGTACGGGAGGGTCAATGATGTTGCCAAACTCATCCTCTTCAATGGCATAATCATCAATTTGCTGGCTTAGCAATCTTCGTGCAATTGAGTCTCTAACGTAAAAAACAAATTGCCGATACTGATTGTTGGTGATCTCGGTTTGATCCATCCAGAACGCATCAACAGAAACAGTTTTTGTGGGTGCGTTTATCGAATGGGCTATATCCTGGTCGTTACTACCCATGTTGAATGATCCCATGGGGATAAAAACCATGTTGTATGGGGTTGGATCCTGATAACCTTTTCGGCCAGGAACACCCACAAGTTCTCCACGATCAGTGGGAGCACAGCTACTTATTATGGCAGCGAGAACAGCAAAAACAAGAAGTTTTCTCATAACACCCGATTATTAATTGCAAATAACGTAAAAATATTCTAAATGCTTTTATGTTAGGCTACAAAAAACGTATGCTTTTATACTGCTGAGGAGGTCTCTCCTTTTTTAGCGTAAAACAGTATCCTAGCATAAATTCATGTGAACCATAGTTGTATTTACTTATATCTGTTGTTGAAAAATCGTATGCATAGCCAATTCTCATTCCAGAGAAAAGCTCAAAGCCTACCATACCTATTATTGCTTCTCCCACACGGTATGAAACGCCACCCCAAAGCCTTTTATTGTATATAACATTTGAAGTTACGGTTAGCTGGTTTGTTACAAGGCTGCTACTAATGATAACCGATGGGTTAAACTCCCACGAAGGGTTTGGCATTTCGAGATAGTATCCACCAGTTAAGTAGTAATGACGTTTATAATGTGTTTCGTATTGGTTATAGTACGGAGTTTCGTTTAAATGGGTTGCAGAAACACCGAAATACATTTCGTTATTGCTGTAAAAAACACCGGCTCCCATATCGAAATTAATAGCATTCTCTTTTCCTTGGGGGACAGCATTGTCGCTTGAACCATCGGGGAAGTTCCATGTAGGATCAAGCGTATTGTTTATAAATCCTCCATTTAAGCCAATGGCTAATGTTCCTCCACCGCTTACCTTAAAACGTACAGCGTACGAGAGGCTTACGCCTAAGTCTTTGTTAAAGCCAAACTGATCGTTTAGGATGTTAAGGCCTATGCCGCTTGAAAGCCCGAATGGCTTGATGGCAGCATTAACATTTACTACGGTTACGTTAGGTGAACCTTCGCCGAAACCAGTCCATTGTAACCGGTTAATAGCTGTAGCACAAATCATGTCGTTGCTACCAGCATAGGCAGGGTTTATGGCCATTTGATTGAACATGTTGTGGCTAAACAAGGGATCTTGCTGAGCACAAAGTGTCATGGATGTGAAAAGCGATAATGTAAAAAAAATTTTTTTCATCAAGTTGCGCCTTAAACCCGTTTGTACATAGTTTAACTGAAAGGTAAAGTAAGTAAAAAAATTTTTCTCCAACAAATTTTATCAACAATTATATGTTGATAAAGCCCAACAAAACAACATTGGCTTATACTTCAATTTAGGTCAAAGGTTTCCGTTGCGTGTTATATTTTGTACATATAACGGATATTGCATGACCAAATTGCCTTTTAAACCCTATAAATGGTGGAAATGATTTATGTCAGCTTTTTAATTGCATGTAGCCATCTATCAGGTATTTCGCCATTACTTGCCCTTTTGTAATCGTTATATGAGCAGGCTAAAATGTAGGAGGGATACTTTTTTGATTTCGGGATTTCAATCCACCAAGTGTCGCTTACCGTATTATGCAAAAAAATTAGGTCGATATTAGGGATGGGGCTATTAATATAAAATTTTTTTACTCCCTCATTTTCGTTGTCGTGCAAAGGAATTGGCTTTTGCTGGTTGGACGCATCAATAAAATGCCAAATAATTTGTGCGGCCAAATGGCAGCTTTGCCCGTTAATGTCGTTACTGGTTGAAAGTTCGAAAAGGCCAAATACCTTAACCCTGTTGCTTAGTCCAGCAAATCGTGCTAGCTGACAAACCTCTTCGGAGTAAAACCCGTTTGGTGATGGGTAAACTTTGCCAGGCGAATCGCTTTGCTTTATACACCCCATGTCGAAGCTAAGTATGTCGGTATCGCGCAGTGTAGGTTCAATTTCGGCCATTGAGCTTCGAACGTAACCAAGGCGATAGTGATCGTGGTGTTTTTGTTGCAGCTGTTTTAAGTGTAGGCTATTTACGAAGTATCCCTGGTAACCGATAAAGTTCAAACTAAATAGGGCATCGGATTCTTCACCTAAGAATTTATTTGCAAAGCACGTTGAGGAGAAGTCACCATCATTGTTACCAAAATCGATATTATGGTCAATAATGCTAATGTTCACCTGTTTGTTGTTCTCAGCAATACCCTGATAAACTGGCCAAGTTATTTCTTGGGTACCCCCAAGAACAATTACAGTAGCGCCTTTGCTGGTTAAGTAGGCCACAATATCTCGAGTAGCCATGTATGCGTCGGCTGGGGTTGCGGTTTGCTTGAGGTTACCCAGATCGATTAATTTTTTTTTGATTGATGCCCCTGACAAGGCATACAGGTATTTGCGGATACAATCGGGAGACTTTGCCGCACTCGGGTTGTTCGAATTTCTGCTCTCGCATACCCCAAAAATGACAAGCGAATTGCAGTCGAATGTGAAGCTATTGAGGGTTTTTGCCTTTGACAGTTTCCCGAATAGCGAGGCGTCTTTACCTAAACCGTATGGGATTGGTAACGCTTCTGAATCGTCGAAGTAGTGGGCAAGGTTCATTTTTTTGCTTTACGTTTTGTGGTGGTTTTGCCCTTTTTGCCTTTTGATGCTGGTTGGTTCTCAACAATTTTTAGGCACTCTTCGTAGCTCAAATCTTGCGCTACTGTCCCCTTTGGTATTTTGTAGTTGTTGGTTTTGTATTTAATGTAAGGGCCCCATCTGCCGTTGAGCACCTGCATTTCAGGATCGTTGTCGAAGCTCTTTATGTATTTATCCTTTTCTTTTTGCCTATTCTCTTCAATTAGTTCAATGGCCCTTTCGAGTTCGATGCTGAGCGGATCGTCGGTTTTTTTGAGCGAAACAAATTTTGAGTTATGCCTAACGTACGGGCCAAAACGCCCAATACCAATAACCACATCTTTGCCCTCGTATTCACCCACTGTTCGTGGTAGCTTAAACAGATCAAGGGCCTCTTCGAGAGTAATCGATTCAATTAGCTGACCCTTTAGCAAGCTTGCAAATTGGGGTTTTTCGCCTTCTTTCTCGTTGCTTTCGCCAATTTGAGCAAGAGGACCAAAACGACCGATGCGAACGCTAACCTTTTTCCCTGTTTTAGGATCGATTCCCAGTATTCGCTCTCCTTTGGTGTAGTCCGACTCTATAAGCGTTCTCTCCACATTTTTATGAAATGGCTTATAGAATTTATCAATCATCTCCGTCCATTCCAATTTTCCTATGGCTATTTCATCGAACTCTTTTTCAACGGTGGCGGTAAAGTTGAAGTTCACAATTTTGGGGAAGTGCTCAACCAAAAAATCGTTTACAACCATTCCAATATCGCTGGGGAACAGCTTGGCTTTTTCGGTGCCGTGAGTTTCGGTTTGGTTAACCTCAGTTAGTTGGCCTTTTTTAAGCGCAATAACCTTATACTTTCTTTCGTTGCCTTCCCTATCCTCTTTAAGCACATAGCCTCTGGAGAGAATAGTGGATATGGTAGGAGCATACGTTGATGGTCTGCCAATGCCCAACTCTTCGAGCTTTTTCACCAAACTTGCTTCGGTGTATCTTGGTGGGCGTTGAGTAAAACGCTCGGTGGCAGTAATATCAATTGGAGTTAGCTTTTCTCCAGCTTTAAGAGGGGGAAGTAAAACTTTTGTTGTCTCTTCGCTGTCGTCATCTGTCGATTCGAAGTAAACCCTTAAGAAACCATCAAATAGCAATACTTCGCCCAAGGCTACGAACTTATGCTTTGATGTTGAAATATCAATGGTTGCTGTGGTTTTTTCGAGTTTAGCATCGCTCATTTGCGAAGCAATGGTTCTTTTCCAAATTAAATCGTATAGTCTTTGCTCTGAGCTGTTTCCTGTAATTTTTTGCTTTTCGAGGTAAGAGGGTCTAATGGCTTCGTGGGCTTCTTGGGCTCCTTTTGCCTTTGTTTTGTATGCTCTTACCTGATGGTACTTTTCGCCAAACTCATCAATAATAACCTTTTTGGCCGAGTTAATGGCGGTTGCCGATAGGTTAACCGAATCGGTACGCATGTAGGTTATATGTCCTGCTTCATATAGCCTTTGGGCTATTGTCATGGTTTGCGAAACGGAATACCCTAGCTTTCGGCTTGCCTCCTGCTGAAGCGTTGAGGTTGTAAAAGGGGGAGCAGGACTTTTTTTCGATGGCTTTTTTGAAATATCGGAGATGCTGAACGATGCTCCTTTGCATTCGGTTAAAAATGCGGTTGCTTTTTTCGCCGATTCGAGCTTGGTATTCAGCTCTGCTTTGAGTTTTGCACTGCCCTCAAAAGTACCCGAAACCTTAAAAAAAGAATTGGATTTAAAGGCAATTATTTCGCGCTCGCGCTCAACAATAAGCTTAACAGCAACCGACTGTACCCTACCTGCCGATAAAGATGGTTTAACTTTTTTCCAAAGAATTGGCGACACTTCAAATCCAACAATCCTATCGAGCACCCTGCGTGCTTGCTGTGCGTTTACCAAACTAACGTTAATTCCTCTTGGGTTTTTAACAGCCTTGTCAATGGCATCTTTGGTAATTTCGTGAAAGACTATTCGTTTAGTTTTATCGGCATTCAGCTTAAGCACTTCGCTAAGGTGCCAAGCTATTGCTTCTCCTTCGCGGTCTTCATCGGAAGCCAGCCAAACCGTTGACGATTCTTTTGCGAGCTTTTTGAGTTCATCAACAACCTTTTTCTTATCGGAACTTACAATGTACTCGGGTTGGTAGTTTTTTTCAATGTTAATGCCTAGCTGTTTTTTGGATAAATCGCGAATATGACCGAAGCTTGACTTTACGGTGAAGTCCTTACCCAGAAATTTTTCGATAGTTTTGGCCTTAGCGGGCGACTCAACTATAACAAGGTTTTTTATCATTAGGTTGTTGATATTATTATGGTATAAAATTGGCACAAAGTAAAACAATTAGCAGTCGAACTACAAAATTTTTTTCTTTTAGCACAAAAAATAATGGTAGATCGCATGTGCAGAAACCTTTCATATACAAAGTATTTGTTCAATCTTAATAATCGTTAACATAACATACAACATTTTATTGCTAACTTTACGGCCATACTACAAAATTATTGCATATGACCGATAGGAGTAACTTTTACCGCAAGTTTCAACTTTGGTTTTGGGGCCTTTTCGCCTTTGCCTGGGTTTTGGTTGTTAGCCTTTTTGTGCTAATTGGGTTAGAGTTTTTTGGCCCCCTTCCGGGGTTTGAGCAGCTCGAAAACCCAAAGAGCAACCTGGCTTCCGAGGTTTACTCAGAGGATCACGAGTTGCTTGGCTATTACTTTCATGACTTTAGGCATAGTATTGATTTTGATGAGCTTTCGCCAAACCTAATCAATGCGCTAGTTGCAACTGAGGATATCCGGTTTTACAAACACTCAGGTGTTGATGCAAGAGGAACAGCAAGGGTATTGGTTAAAACAATAATTCTTCAGCAACGTGGAAGTGGAGGAGGAAGTACTATTACTCAGCAACTGGCAAAAAATTTATTTCCTCGTGATACTGTATACCGTCGATCAGCAATAGTTCGCAAATCGAATTTGGCTGCAACAAAATTTAAGGAGTGGATTACGGCTGTAAAACTTGAGCGCAACTATACCAAGAATGAGATAATGGCAATGTATTTTAACACGGTTGCCTTCGGTAGTAATTCCTTTGGGATTAAAGCGGCATCGAAAACCTTTTTTAATACTACCCCCGATTCGCTTAGCATCGAACAAGCAGCGCTGCTGGTTGGCGTGGTAAATGCTCCAACTAGGTATAGCCCGGTTAGAAATCCAGAACGATCGTTGGCCCGTCGAAATTTTGTAATATCACAAATGGCAAAATATGGGTATATTACACCTGAGGTTAGAGATTCCGTATCGACCATTCCAATAGAGCTGAACTATAAGGTGCAGGATCATAACGAGGGGTTAGCCACCTATTTCAGAACTTCGCTCAAGCAAATACTCATAAAATCTGAGCCAGATCCTGATCGGTATTTTTCCTATGCATCCTACAGAGAGGATTCAATACAATGGGCAAACAACCCGCTTTACGGATGGTGTAATAAAAATTTAAAGCCCGATGGCAAACCCTATGACATTTACCGCGATGGGCTTAAAATTTATACCACAATTAACAGCCGAATGCAGCAGTATGCCGAGGATGCTGTAGCTGAACACCTGGGCGATTACCTTCAGCCTGCATTTGATGAGGAGCAAAAGCAACAACGGTATCGTTTATTCCACAACGATCTTTCGCAGGAGCAAATTGATGCAATACTCAAGCGGTCGATGCGCCAAACTCAGCGTTACCAAATTCTCAGGAATAATAAAGTTCCAATGGACAGCATTATGAGGCATTTTAACACCAAAGCTCCCATGCGAGTATTTACCTGGGAAGGTGAGAAAGACACCTTACTGTCGCCTCTTGACTCAATAAAGCACTACAAGCGCCATCTTCGAGCAGGTTTTATGGTAATGGATCCCAAGTCGGGGCATGTAAAGGCTTGGGTTGGTGGCCCTAACTTTAGGTACTTCAAGTACGACCATGTGCGTCAAGGTAAAAGGCAGGTAGGCTCAACCATAAAGCCGTTCCTTTACACGCTTGCTATGCAGGAGGGATATTCGCCTTGCCAAAAAGTTCCAAATGTTCCTCAAACGTTTTTAGTTGCAGATACTACATGGACTCCAAAAAACTCGGGAAACTCAAAGTACGACGGGCAGATGGTTACCCTGAAATGGGGCTTGGCCAATTCGGTTAACAACATTTCAGCATGGCTAATGAAGCAGTTTAACCCATCGGCATTGGTTGAGGTTACAAAAAAAATGGGCATAACAAGCCGTATCGATCCAGTTGTTTCTGCTTTCCTTGGCACTTCCGAACTCTCGCTATACGAAATGGTTGGAGCATATGGAACTTTTGCAAACAAGGGTGTGCATACCGAGCCCCATATGGTTACCCGAATTGAGGATAAGAACGGAAATGTTTTAGCAACTTTTCATCCACAGCGAAATGAGGCTATAAGCGAGCAAACAGCTTACCTAATGCTTAACCTTTTAGAGGAGGTTGTAAATAAGGGAACAGGTATAAGGCTCCGCTATCGATACAACCTACACGGACATATTGGGGGGAAAACAGGTACAACTCAAAATCACTCCGATGGTTGGTTTATGGGCATTGTGCCCAATTTAGTTGGCGGTGTATGGGTAGGAGCCGAAGATAGGTCTGTTAGGTTTAAGGAAATTGGCATGGGGCAGGGTGCTAATATGGCACTTCCAATTTTTGCTCTTTTCCTCGATAAGGTTTATAACGATGGGCACTTGGGGGTAACCCCCGATGACACTTGGGACAAACCACTAAAAGGGCTGAACGTTAGGATTGATTGTGATGAGCAGATAGTTGACCAGGGCGATCAGCTGCTTAACTCTGAGGATGTTTTTTTTTAAACCTCCAAACCGGGTATCGACGATATAAGCCTTTGCGTATAGGCCGATTTTGGGGTTGTGTATATTTCATCGGCACTGCCCTCTTCGGCTATTTCGCCATTGTGCATAACAAGAATACGATTGCTCATATATTTCACTACTGATAGGTCGTGCGAAATGAATAGGTAGGTAAGGTTAAGCTCACGCTTAAGCTTATTAAGCAAATTGAGAATATGGGCTTGGATTGAAACATCGAGAGCCGATACCATTTCATCGCAAACTAAAACGCTTGGACTAACCGTAAGTGCCCGCGCAATGGCAATGCGCTGTCGCTGGCCTCCCGAAAATTCGTGAGGATACCTATAAAAGCTATCGGGGGGCATCGATACGAGTTCAAGCATCTCCATGGCCTTAAGCCGAGCGTTTTTTGGCCCAAAGGCCAATTTATAGAAACGAATAGGCTCGGTTAGCACTTGCCCTATGGTATGCCTTGGGTTTAGCGATGAAAAAGGATCCTGAAAAACAAGCTGTACCTCTTTACGAAAAGCCCTTAGCTCCTGGTTTGACATGCCTTTTAGGGTTTTACCTTTGTAGCTTATGCTACCGCTGGCAATTGGTGTTAGCCCAATTATTGCCCGGCTAAGTGTAGTTTTTCCGCAACCCGATTCGCCAACCAGGCCCAAAGTTTCGTTAGGATAAAGGTTTACGCTAATGCTATTTACCGCTGTGAGCTGATCTGTTGGCTTACCCCAAAAGTTTCGTTTGGCCGTATAGGTTACGCGAAGGTTTTTAATACAAAGTAGAGGTTCTTTTGAATAAATGCTACTTTCGGTAACTGCCTCTGTCTTTTCGTCAGTGTTTATGGTAATCGGTGCATCGCCATCTAAAAAATCTTGGACTGTAGGTAAGGTTTTTGGCCGCGAGTTAATTGGTGGTCGGCAGCGTATTAACCCCTTGGTATATCC
>OMKS01000573.1_pt1 | contig 34334 bp, 37 predicted proteins | sample 1674721 | NCBI WGS metagenome assembly OMKS01 (sample SAMN06264996, study PRJEB25208) | sediment metagenome | isolation source: hot spring sediment | place: USA: California | collected 2014-09-02 | reverse complement strand
TACCCAAGCGGGCACGACAGATGTGCTCGCTCTTCCCTGAGGCGCTACCTATGGGTTAATTTGCGGAGTTTGGGTAAGGTATTTCGTACCGGGTTGGACCCTCTTGAAAACCTTTAAGAGAGCAATCGGTAAGTACCCTTGTGAAGTGGCTCAGTCGGCTCCGTGGCAGGGAGGAAATCGCATTACCAACCACCGTGGCTTTCGAGGAGCTCGATGCATGGTTGGCGCAGGTCTCGCAATCGCTCCTCGGTGATCTCAGTGCGAACGCCGAGCAGGGGTATACAGCGATCCGTGAGAGTCGTGCCCGACTCAGGCAACGCGTCGCTGAGCTCGAGACCGCGGACTCGACAGAGCAGGTGCCGGATCGTATCGTGAAGATCGGGTTAACGAGCAGGAAGAAGATGGTCAAGCATCTCGAAGCGATAACCGAAAAGGTCACGCTACCAGCAACGAGCGATTATCACACCATTATAGCCTTTCATCGAGAGACCACCGCGGCACTCGAATTCCCGTTCGGTAAATCGCGGACCAATATCTACTGTGTCCGCTCGCTCTTCCCGAACGAGATCAAGGAGATCATCACCGAGCTGAACCATCTGCGAAGCGGTCTCGATCTGCTGATCGCGCCGTTACAGGGCAAGGAGGAGCAGCTTCTGGCGTTAGAGCGCGTGCCGGAACTCGCGGCGAGCATCGAGGACCTTCGTGCAGAGCTCGTGCGGGAACGCCAGCATCACTTACAGCAGGAAAACGAGCTCACAACGCTCAACCAGCGAATTGAGGCTGCGCGGAAGGGGCTGCAGACGCTGGAGGCAGGCGAAGAATGGCAGCAGTTCGTCGCGCTCGAGCGCGAGCGATCGGCGTTGAAAGCGGAACTGGGCGAACTCGAGTTAAACGTGCAGAAGCTCTTCGCACCGCTCTCTAAACCGCTGACGCTGCTCATGAAACAGGACGAATCGGGCAGGCTAAGGCTCGCGCAGGCAGACCGGCGCGCGATCTTGTCGCTCCTCGAGTCGCCGGGTGAGGCACTTGAGGGCGATGTCACGGGCTCACTCACCAGTATAAAGGAACTCATTGAGAGCGATCCCACGGTATTGAAGGATCGTAAGCGCGAGAATGCGCTGAGCTGGCTGGCCAAGCTGCTCGAGCTCGATCTGGTCTCGATCGTAGAGAAACGACGGAGCTTGGAATCACAGATCACAGAACTGTCGACTTCCTGTGCACATGCCACGATAAGACAGGAGAAGGAGGAGCGCGAGCGGGCGCTTTCGGCCGCACAGGAGCAACGCACACAGGCGCAGGACGAACGTGAGCGCGCGGCAAAGCGAATTGCGTCGCTCGATGCTGATCTTGCTCATCAGAAGCAGTTCTTAGGTGCCGCACTGGCTGATCTTGCGGGCAAGGAGATCAAGCTCGTGCTCGAGGTGCCCTGAATTCACGGACGCCTCACCCGTCCCGTACAAACATAAGCGCAACGAGTATATCTTCGCTTCGTTGCTGTGCTCTGGGGATGCCCGTGCACTCATGCACGCTCGTCCCGTGTCACGGGGAACTTCTTGGCATTCCACGCGCGCATACTGCCGAGCACGTCGCAGCAGAGGTTGGTATAGCCTGCGCGGAGCAGGATGCTCGCAGCCAAGCTCGCACGGTGGCCAATATTGCAGAAAACGGAGATCGGACGATCGCGCGGGACTTCATCCAACCGATTCGGAAGCTGCCCCACGTAAATATGGAGCGCGCCTTTGATATGCCCTTCTCGCCATTCGTTCTCGTCACGCACGTCGAGCACAATAAGATCCTCGTCGCTCTCAAGCCGGCTTTTCAGCTCATCCACCGTCGAGAGCGCAAGCTGTTCAACCGGAAGGCCGGCATTGTACCACTGGACGATACCACCCTTAAGATATCCCGCAATCTGATCATATCCCAGGCGAATGAGGTAGCGGACCGCGGTCTCGAGCTCGGCACGGGACTCGAGCACCAGGAGCAGCGGGGTATCGTAAGAGAAGACCCAGCCAGCAAAGGCTGGTATCCCTCCGAGCCAGATATTGTACGCGCCCTTGATATGCGCCCCGCCAAAACCCGCTGGCGTTCGGGCATCGAGCACGACCGCGCCGTGCTCCAGTTCTTTCTTGAACTCGCTGGGCGGTAAGGGTGGTGGCAGCGAGATTCTACCCAGTCGAGGTGCGCCTTCAAGATTGTACCGCTCCATCTGGCGGAAATAGGGTGGACGTTCATGGTGCTCGCGAAGCTTCTGTGCGACAAATTCCTCCTTAGTTCGCACCTGCAGCACAGGATTTTGCTTCCGCTCGATACCTAACGTGCTTTCATTTCGCTCGCTGATGTTACTGCCGCAGACCGAGCCGGCACCGTGAGCGGGGCAGAGGATGACGCTATCGCCGAGCGGGAGAAGCTTCTCAAATATGCTCGTGTAGAGCAAACCAGCCAGTCGCCGCGCTTCATCTGGCCCGTACAGATCCGTTCGACCCGCGTCACTGACAAAGAGCGCATCGCCCGTGAAGACCATGATCGGCTCAGTACCGGTCGATCGGTCGGTCAAAACGTAGGACATGCTCTCATCAGTGTGGCCCGGAGTGTGCAGTGCGGAGAGCTCCAGACGCCCGATCTGGAATACCGCGCCCTCATGCAGCCTTGTGCCGTAGCCCCAGTCCAGACCCGGACCGTGAAAGATCTCTGCACCGGTGCGCTCAGCCAGCTCAATCGACCCGACTACATAGTCCTCATTCCGATGCGTCTCGAAGATGTACCTGATACGCAGCTCCTCACGCGCTGCAAGCTCGAGATAGATCTCGCCATCCCTGCGCGGATCAACAACCGCTGCGGTAGCCTGAGAGCCAATAAAGTACGAGTTATGCGCCAAGCCCGGCGATGTAATTCGGTTAAAGATCACACTCCTTCCCTCCTACCGATCATAGGAACACATCATATATAAAAAGTGCGAGACGCAAGCAGTGCAGGCGATCGTTTATGCTTCACTCTTTTAATCGCAGAAAATATCACTGTCAGTCAGGAGACGAGAAAATAGTACATGAGCGGTCAAACAGGGGATGTTACTACGACGCTACTCACCCGCAATGATCATTGATGCGCGTGTGCGGCCGCCGTACAAGAGTTTGCAGCAGGTGCTGGCATCCGCGCCGGGAGCGCGGCCATCGGTCAAGCGCAGCCCACTTGTTAGCGGCTACGAACGGCCAGCGTCGATGGCCCAGAAATCGCTCGAACTCTTCATCGCAGAGATGGATGCGGCTGGCATTACTCGTGGTGTGCTGGTAGGCCGCCAGGCAGGGCACCGTAAGGCTTCAAACGATGATATCGCAGAACTCCGTGACCGGTACCCAGATCGATTCCCCGTGGCGCTCGCCGGTATTAACGGAACAGACGTGAATGCGGCGGTCGCAGAGATCGAGCGGACCATCACGGACCTGAAGTTTGCGGGCGTTGCGATCGATCCCGGATGGTGGGCGCCACCATGCTACGTGGACGATAAACGGATTTATCCGATTTATGCGCTGTGTGCAGAGCTTGGCGGCGTGCTGTATCTAACCTGCAGCTTGATGCAGGGCCCGGATATTTCATACGCAGAGCCCTATCGCATCCAGCGGGTCGCGACTGACTTCCCAACGCTCAAGATTGTGGTGGTGCATGGCGCGTTCCCCTTTGTCCGCGAGATGATCGGGGTGATGATCGCGAATGCGTCGCTGGGTAACCTGTGGGTGCTGCCCGACTTCTTCCAGTTCATTCCCGGGTTCCCAGGTGGACAGGAGTGGGTGGACGCCGCGAACCATTATTTGAGCGATCGAGTACTCTATGGCTCTTCGTATCCCGTGAGGCCATTGCAGCAGAGCCTGGTAGAGTTTAGGAGATTCTCGTACAGGCCTGAGGTGCTGGAGCGATTGCTCTGGAAGAATGCGGCAGAGCTGTTAGGGATAAGGGATTAATGAGGGGCTTATCGCAGTTACTAACTCAGTTGAAGGGGCTTGAAAAAACGGTGGTGATGTGAGCTACATGGACAAATTGAGCGCCACGCTCAAAGCGGAACTGGTGGCCATTGGAACGGTTACTGTGGACGAGTCTGTGCTCTCAGGCATCTCTGTATCCACAGCGGGGCCCGGTACGGGGCTCAAATCGATCTTCTTCCGATTCAACGGGCATCGCGTACGGTTGGAGCTCGCAAAGGACTCGCCGCTCACGATGGTCAAGGCGAACGGCGCGGTGATCATCATGAAGGCCGGCAGGGAGCTGGTGCGCGGCGAACTCGAGCAGATCCTCGCGCATTGCCCCGAGCAGGCGTATATCACGCTGAGCGAGCGCTGCGTTTATGATTGTAAATTCTGCACCGTGCCCCTCCTGCAGGGTGGAGTCAAGAGCATTGATGAGGTCCTTGGAACGGTTGAGCGTGCAGCGAAGACGGGCAAGCTGAGGGCGATCGCACTCACCACGGGTGTTGCGCACTCACCCGAGGATGAGATCGACCGCGTGATTGAAGTAGTGAAAGCGTTGAAGCGGTTCAACCTGCCCATCCCGAGTTCGGTATGATTATCGGCTTGGTTTTTGACGAAGTAGTGAAAGCGTTGAAGCGGTTCAACCTGCCCATCGGCGTCTCGGTCCATCCCACTAACGATTCATCACAGCGGCTTAAGGACGCGGGCGTTACGGAGGTTAAGTATAACGTAGAGACAATGGACCGCAGGATCTTTGAACGAGTCTGCAGTGGACGGAAAGGATTCTCACTCGACTTCATTCTTGACTCATTGCGGGATGCTGTACGGGTCTTTGGGAAGAATCACGTCTCCACGAACATCATCATCGGGCTCGGAGAAACGGACGACTGCGTGCGAACGGGTGTGGAGCATCTGGCGAAGATGGGCGTCATTCCTATTCTCCGACCGATCACGATCCCGCAGCTCCGTAAAGACGAATTAAAAGAGGCTATTAGACCCAGTGGAGAACGGCTGCTGAAGCTCGGCATAATGACCCGCGAGATGGTGGAAAAGTACGGGCTTAACGTTGAGGAGGCGCAGACGATGTGTCTCCCGTGCACCGGCTGCGACCTCACCCCTGTTCGCGATGTCTGAGTGACGCTCGTTCTTAGAGTCTGTAACTATGCTCGTGGATCCAGGCTCTCCGTTCTTCACCGTTTACTTCCACCTGACTCGTTTCGCCGTTCGCCCGAACGTCATTCAACGGCTGTTAACCGTCACGTTCCCTGGCTTGCTCTCATCGACGGTGCGCAGAGGCTTACAGCCACTGCTCGATGCTCCGCTGCGTCTTTTGCGGTGGTTTCGGCCTGGTCTGCACCGCGAGCTTCTCGAGCGCCTTACGCACCCGCTCTTCGGAGAAGTCGTGCGCCTCACAGAGGAATTCAATTACCTTCGCCACGTTTACCGTGCCCCACGCAAGCTCGTATGACTCGTTCACCACGGGCCGCAGGAATATCTCACGTACGCGCTCGTAGCCTTTTAATCCTTCAGGCTCTGCGAGCGCACCGGCTTCCAGTATCTGCTCGATAGTGTGATGCTCTCTGATGAGTTTGAGTGCGCGTTTCGCACCAATGCCCTTCACGCCCGGGTTGAAATCGGTACCGATGAGGATGGCGATGTCCACCAGCTGCTCCAGCGTTATCCCGTGCTCGGTTACGAGTTCATGTAACGAGATAAGCTCAAGCTTCGCGTCGCGCCGCGGCGCGGTGAGGTTCCGGATAATCATCGGCGCGCCGAAGAGCAGGCAGTCGAAGTCCTGCGAGGAGACAAGTTCGGCATCGCCTTTATGGGCCATATAAGCTGCCTGCGCCTCCCCTTCCGTCGGCGCCTGCACACAGGGGATACCCAGATACCCCAGAAGGATGTGCGCATCCGCGACAATCTCGTCGCTGAGTCGGGTCGCTGCTTTAGCGTACTTCAGCGCCTCTTCAGGCGCCACCACCTTCGCCACTTCCCATTTCTGACGCGCTTCTCTGCGCCGCTCCGACCGCGCCTTGATCACCTCGGTCTTCAGCTCCGAAGGTTGACCGTCGAAGACGAAGATCGGCTTTATGTGCTGCTCCAATAATCGGGACGTTCGGTAGATCAGGCCGGAGAGGTGCGAGGTGACACGACCCTGAGCATCCTGGAGCGGCGTGCCGTCCGGCTGGCGGATGATGCTCAGGAACTGGTAGAGCGTATTATAAGCGTCGATCGCAACGATCTTGCCGGCGATTGCTTCTAAATTCGTTGCACGGGGCGATACAAGGTCGCCGATATTGACTCCCATGGTTCGTGTGGGTGCCTGGGGTAGGTGTGATCAATCGTACTAACAACCCCACGCTATCTGTAAGGAGGGTGCAGAGGTTTAAAAAATCGCCTGGCCTGAATTTCGCTTGGCCTTTATGCAGAAGTCTCTTTTTTCCTGGATCCTGTAGTTTTTAGGATTCGGGGACTGCTTTTTATGTTCCTAACACATACCTTCAGGGGTAAAGAAATAAAATAACGTAAGGTCTACTATCAAGAAAGAGGCTCAGGCGCGTCGCCTCGCATCGCATCGCAACGCAACGAACCGTTTCTCGGCTCATCGCGTTCGTGGCTGCGTGCGAATGCCGCCTGCCAGTCACTCAGACTGACCTGATACTCACTACTGATCGAGGAGAAGAGAATCGAGAAGATGGACGTTGTTGAAGTTCTGATAGAGGGGGGAAAAGCGAACCCGGGTCCACCCTTAGGGCCCGCGCTGGGACCCTTCGGGGTCAATATCAAGCAGATCGTTGCCCAGGTTAACGAGAAGACGAAGGCCTATGAGGGCATGACCGTTCCCGTAAAGATTACGATCGCGGGCGATACCGTGGATATCTCGGTGGGTGTGCCGCCGACTGCTGCGCTGATCAAGAAGGAGATCGGGCTCGAGAAGGCGAAGACCGATTCGACCACCGAGTATACCGGTGAGATCTCGCTCGAGCAACTGAAGAAGGTAGCGGCGATGAAGCGCGAAGGGATCCTGGCCGCGTCTATGAAAGCCGCGATGAAGGAGCTGATTGGCACCTGCGTCTCCCTGCGCTTGAAGGTCGAAGGCAAGAGCCCGAAAGAGATCCAGCGCGAGATCGACGATGGCGTGTATGACGGGGTGATAAGCGAATAAGATGGAAGCAGAAGAGCTGGTGAGCGCGGTGGAGGGAGTGTTAGGCACGAAGGAGCGCGGATTTGTCGAGAGTATTGACCTCTGTATCAATTTGAAGAATGTTGATTTGAAGCAGCCGAAGAACCGGATCACGGTCGACGTGGTCTTACCGAAGCAGATCAAGAAGCCGAAGATCGCGGTCTTCGCTACCGGTGAGGCCGCAATGAAGTCCAAAGCAGCTGGCGCGGACGTCATCGATGCAGAAGAGCTGAAGAAGATGGATAAGAAGACCGCACGGGCGCTGGCTCAGAAATATGATTACTTCGTGGCAGACACAGCGCTCATGGCTCTGGTTGGTAAGAGCCTGGGCACGATCCTGGGCCCGCGGGGTAAGATGCCTCAGCCGCTCCCGCCTGCCGTTGATCCCGCACCGATCCTTGAGCGGCTGGCGAAGATCGCACGGATTAAGTCGAAGACCACCACGATCTGGGTGAATGTGGGCCGTCGCGACATGGCTGCGCGCGACATCGCGGAGAACGCGGCCGCGGTGCTTAAAGCGGTGGAAACCCGGCTGGAGCGCGGCTGGCAGAATATCGGGTCTGTCTACTTGAAGACGACCATGGGGCCGGCGGTAAAGGTAATGTGAGGTACCGAGCATGGTAAAGAAGAAAGTCAAACGAGCGTTACAATGGCGTAAGGATGAGGTAGCGAAGCTCAAAGGCCTGATCGCTGACTATCCCACAGTCGGTATGGCGAAATTCCGCGGGCTGGGCTCCTACCAGCTACAGCGTATCCGTAAGGATTTCAGGGACAAAGCGGAGATCCGCGTCTCGAAGAATAGCATGCTTAATCTCTCCTTCACCGAGTGCGGCATGGAGAAGATGTCTGAGTTCATTGACGATCAGATGGCCCTGATCTTTACCAATTACGATCCCTTCCAGTTGTATACGGTGCTCGAGGAGGGCAAGATCCCGGCACCCATCAAGGCCGGCGCGACCGCGCCATTCGATATTGTGGTGGAGGCTGGTCCAACTTCGCTGCGGCCTGGCCCGATCGTTGGCGAGCTGCAGAGCAAGGGTATTCCGGCGGGTATCGAGAGCGGCAAGGTCGTGATCAAGCAGCGTAAGGTCGCGGTGAAGGCGGGCGATGCGGTCCCAGCACCGATGGCAGATCTACTGGCAAAGCTGGAGATCTACCCGGTCACGGAGGGTCTGGATCTGCTCGCAGTCTTCGATCGCGATGGTCGCGTGCTCTTCACACCCGAGGTGCTTCATATCGACGTTGATAAGTACCGTGCAGACCTGCAGGAGTGTGCCAAAACAGCATTCTCGCTCGCAACGCACCTGAAGTACTGCTATCCCACGCGGTTTACCATCATCGACCTGCTCCACGAGGCGAGTGATAAGGCACGCAACACGGCCCTTACCATCGCCTACCCGACACCGGAGACGATCAAGCCGCTGCTGCAGAAAGCATATTTCCAGGCACGAAATCTCGCGCTCAATGCCGAAGTGTATACGAAAGAGACGATGCCTGATCTCCTGGCTAAGGCCGGCGGGGACGCGCGGAAGCTGAAGACCGTCGTAGGAGTTTAGAGCGTACTACAACGTCATCACCGCAGCGGGTGCATCATACTTGATCGAAACGCGACGCTATACTTCGAGCAATGAAGAGCCAGGTGATTACGAGCATCATCTTCATCGGTATCGGCCTCATTCTGCTCAGTGGCTACCCCATCACGCTAATTTACTCGATCCCGCTCATCCTTATCGGCCTCGCGCTCTACCTCTTTAGAGGGCGCGAATCGATAATAGAGCACTCTCTGGAGGAGTATAAAAAGTGAGAAGGAGGTGAAAAGGAGGAGAGGATGATCATCACAACGACGGACTCTGTCCCGGGTTACAGCTACGAGATCCTCGGGGTCGCGTTCGGAAACACCGTACGGGCAAAGCACATCGGAAAAGACATCGCCGCTGGCCTGAAGACGATCGTGGGCGGCGAGTTGCAGGAATACACCGAGATGCTGTCTGATGCACGCCAGGAGGCGCTGAACCGACTGATCAACGATGCACAGCGGCTCGGTGCCGATGCTCTACTTAACGTCCGGTTCACGACCTCGCAGACGATGGCTGGAGCTGCAGAGCTGCTGGCTTATGGCACGGCGGTTCGGTTGATCAAATCGAATTAACGCAGGGCGAAGACGGTGGTGCGCAGTTCGAACCAGGCGTTCCTTCAGCTCATTACGCAGCTGAAACAGCTCATCGCTGCGGCCGGTGCGCAGGACGAGAAGCTGGCAGTACTTTGTGCGCGCCTCAAGGACTCGGTACCCTACTATAACTGGGTCGGCGTCTACCGCCTTGATGAGCAGACCAAGAGCGACCTCATTCTAGGACCGTTCGCGGGTGTACCGACCGAGCACATTCGAATACCGTTTGGCAGGGGCATCTGCGGGCAGACAGCGGTACGGCAGCAAACGATGATCGTCCAGGACGTCAGCAAAGCGCAGAACTATCGCTCGTGTAACCCGCTCGTGAAGGCCGAGATCGTCGTGCCCATCTGTTTCTCCGGAGCGCTACTGGGCGTTCTTGATATAGACTCACATGAACGTGCGCCCTTCACGGATGCTGATCGTGCCTTTTTAGAGCATGTCGCTGCGCTTATTGCGCCGCTTTTAGGCGGATGACGGCGCGGTCTTTTTATCCGGTCCACCCACTTACTAATTTAAACTGCGCTTCTCTACACTATACTGGATGCCACATGACCGTCAGAATGCCAGTACCGGTTCGTGAAGCCATCGCGGAGATAGCGGAATACCAGCCCGGGAAACTGATCAAAGGTGCGATCAAGCTGAGCTCGAACGAGAATCCGCTGGGTGCGAGCCCTGAAGCGGTCCGCGCTGTTCTCACAGCGCTCGCATCCGGTGAGCTGGATCTGAGCATCTACCCCTGGGAGCGCAACGAAGAAGCGTTGAGAGCTGCAATTGCCCGCTATGCGGCGGTAACTAGCGAGAACGTTGTGATCGGAGCGGGCATCGACGGCGTTCTGGACACGCTCGTTAAGATCTTTCTGGGAAGCGGCGACGACGCGATTATCCCGGTACCCACGTTCTCGCTCTACGAGTCACTGGTGAAGATCGCCGCTGCGACGCCTCGGTACCTACCGCGAAATGTCGCTGCGAACTTTGCTATTTCTCCTGATGACCTGATAGCTGCCAGTACCCGTAAAACGCGCATGCTCTTTCTCGCTTCGCCGAACAACCCGACCGGGAACTGCTTTGCGGCGGATGACGTGCGTGCCCTCGCGGAATCAGTCCCGAGGGCCATGGTGGTGCTAGACGAAGCATACGCGGAGTTCGCCGATTCATCGCTGGTCATGCTTCCGAGCGAGTACGAGAACGTGCTGGTCTTACGCACCTTCTCGAAGGCCTTCGGGCTCGCCGGGCTGCGCGTTGGCTACGCCGTACTACCCGAATGGGTGGTGAGCAGGTACAGAAAAGTCTCGCTCCCCTTCACGGTGAATGACGTTGCCCTTATCGCCGCGCGCGCCGCGCTACAGGATACCGAGCACCTGCGAAGGAGTGTTGAACTGGTAAGGTTCGGACGCCAGTATCTCAGAGCCGGGCTTCAGGGCCTCTTCACGATCTATCCGTCCGAGGCGAACTTCGTGCTCGTGGACGTCGCTCCCAGAACGTCTTCTGAGGTCTGTACTGAGCTGGAAGAGAAGGGGATCACCGTGCGCGACTGTCGATCCTTCCGGGGTTCCGGCGATTCGCTCATCCGCATCAGCGTAGGCACGCAGGAGCAGAACGAGAAGCTCATTGCGGTCTTGAAAGCACTAACTAAAACGGTAGGTGTATACGAGCGCTAGGTTCGCAACCTTTCTGAAAACAAGTTACATGCTGACCGCTGTTTGGCCGCCTAGGGAGATAATGCGAGCATCCGTTCTATCGGCCACCGCGCACGCTCCATGATCGCGGGTGGAAGGTCAATCCGCGGCTTTTCCTGCTCCAGTGACGTAAGAATCTTCGGTAAGGTGATCATCTTCATCTGGGGGCAGACGGCATTCGTGGAAATGGGGTAATACGCTTTTCCCGGCACTTCCTTCTTCAAGCGGTGCAGAACCCCGATCTCCGTGCCGATCAGGAGTTCTTTATTCGCAATTTCCCGTGCAACCTGCACCATCCCACTGGTTGAGGCGACGTAATCCGCTCGTTCCTGGATCTCCGGAATGACCTCCGGGTGCACGATGATAGCTGCAGAGGGGTGCGCCTTCTTCGCGGCCTCCAGCTCTTCGAGCGAGATCAGATGATGCGACGGACAATTCCCGTACTCGGGCACGATGAGAAGCTTCTTGGTGCTGCCCTTCTGCGCATAATAGCCCAGATTATGGTCTGGCCCGAAGATGATCACATCAGAATCCATTGCACGAACAATTGCCGGAGCGTTCGCTGAGGTGCAGATACAGTCCGCAAGTGTCTTGCTCTCAGCACGCGTATTGACGTAGAGGACTGTCTCGGCTTCCGGGTGCACGCGCTGCACCGACCGAAGCTCCTCGCTCAGTAATTGTTGAGCCATCGGGCAGATCGAGCAGAGGTCAGGCAGAATCACGGCCTTCTCCGGATTCAAGATCGCCGCGGTCTCTGCCATGAAATCAACACCGCAAAAGATGATCATGTCAGCATCCGTCGCTGTCGCACGTCGCGCGAGCTCTAAGGAGTCACCAACGAAGTCCGCAATATCCTGCACCGCGGGAATCTGGTAGTTATGCGCCAGAATGATCGCATTCCTCTCCCGCTTCAACGCCGCTATTCGCTCTTCGATCTGCATTCTTTCCTTACTTCCCCTTTTCTTATTTTAGCCATTAAATACTTCATTCACGGGCTCGGTCTATCCGTTCATACGGGTTTAGAACCACGAAGTCCTGCGAGCGCGCCACGCATTTTTATCAGCCGTGATGCTCAACGGTTTTACAGCGTATGTGCTTGCTTGAAAGCTCGAAGGGCCGGGGAACATGAACGGCACTTATGTGCTCATCATCGAGGCCGTTCGGGATACCGAGTTGGAAGTAGGACACCGAGGGCTTCTTACCTTCTCTAAGGGCTATTATGCCTATGTCGGTTCCGCGCTTTCGGGATTGGAGTCACGAATCCGGAGGCATCTCCGCAAACCGGGCGATACAAAACGGCTGCACTGGCACATCGATTTTCTCCTCGCGGATCCTGCGGTTCGCGTGACGGAAGTGGTCTGTTCAGAATCGGAGGAGCGCGGAGAATGCGAGATCGCCGCATACCTGGGCGCACACCTGAATTCCGTCGCGCATTTTGGGTGTTCCGACTGTTCGTGCTTCAGTCACCTCTTCTTCTCAGCCAGCTACGCTGAGCTGCAGCGGCAGGTTTACCGGGGTTTTCACGCCGGTGGCGCGACCACCTTCCGCGCAATGAAGATAAAGCCGGTGTGAGCGACCATGCGATTCTCGGGCCGCATACTCCGTCCTTTAACCTCCCAGCCGCGCAGTGCCACTTCGTAAATGCCCATGACGGTGAATCGCGCAGCAAACTGTACCTCAAGCCGTTTTGAGAGCTTGAAGATCTGCAGCACGGTCGGATTATAGCAGAGCAGAAGGCCACCGTTTCTGAGCGCAGCATCAACGTGTTTCAGCGCCCTCCAGGGCTCTTGAAGGTCCAGAAGCACTCGGTCTATATCGCGATCCTCAATCCCTTCGTACACGTCCTTCTCCCGGACGATCAGCTCGCCCGAGCCCTCTGTTCCCGCACTCGCAACCGCACTGAAGAACGTTTCGATGTTGCTGCGGGCGACTGCCAGAAAGTCCGGTCGCCGTTCGTAGGATATGACGGTCCCGTAAGGCCCTACGGCACGGAGCAGCGCCATCGTCAGCGCGCCCGAGCCGATGCCAGCTTCCAGTACCCGAGCACCCGGGAAGATATCGGCGAACATGAGAATAGCTGCAATATCCTTGGGGTAAATGATCTGCGAGCCTTTCCGCATCTTGGCGATATACTCTTCCAGGGTCGGTCGAATGACAAGAAGCCGCTCACCATGGTCGGAGCTAACCATGCTCCCGTCATCCAGGCCGATGAGCTCGTCGAGCGCCAGCGAACCGCGCCGGAACGTGAAGGTGCTTCCAGCTTTCACGAGTATCTGATATCTCCGTCCTCTTCTATCAAGAAGGTGCACCAGCTCGCCGTCGGTTATCGGAACAACCATGCTCTTTAATAATCCGCTTTTCACTAATACAATACAATACAATACAATACAAAGAGGAACACGCAAATAACTTCGCGAACGATCCTCACACGAACGCTCTGTGCACCCACCGCTTTACTGCGGTGATCTGCTATGAGAGAAACCCCAAGTGGGTGAAATAAGATGCTTGATCTCCTGCGTACCGCACTGGAATTTGCCGCGCCACGCTGCGACCAGGTCGAACTGTACGGCGAACGGGGTACTGTGCTCAGCATTGAGCTTGAGCGCGATGCGGTGAAAACGGGCCGGTACGTAAAGAGCAGTGGGATCGGCGTTCGCGTCGTTATAGCATATAAAATCGGATTCGCGCACACCACAGCGGTCGAGCCGTCGGCCCTGGAGGACTGCGTGATACATGCTATCAAGCACGCGCGCGTATCCGAATACGACGAGCATTTCCGGAGCTTGCCCTCACTGCAGACGGGAGCGCTCACTCGCGGTTACTGCAGACCAGAAAAAACGTGCGATCGCACCATCATTGAGCTGCTCAGTACAGAAAGCGGGAGCGAAGCAGCGATGAGCCACTGTAAAGAGATGCTCGCGGGAATGAGCGCGTATGAGCTGAAACAGGGCATTGAGTGCGAACCTACGGAGGGGAGCTTCGCAGCAGGGCACGATGAGATCTTCATTATGAACTCAGAAGGGGTCGAGATTCAGGATTCGGGCACATACGTTTCGGCGGGTATGTCAGTCGTCGCACGTGACGGGCTGGGCGAAGAGACCTCAGGCTACGAGAGCAAAGTGAGCAGACTGCTCAACGAGGTTGATTTTGGCGTGATAGGTACGGAGGCGGTGCGACTCGCAGCTGAGAGCCTTGGTGGCAAGACCATCCAAACGAAGAAGCTGCCGGTGGTCTTCTCACCGCACGCGGTGCAGAGCATCTTCGCTTACACCCTCATCCCCCAGCTGAGCGCGGAACTGGTGCAGCGAAAACAGTCGCCCTACCACGGGAGAAAAGGCGAAACGATTGCGTCTGAGATTCTCTCGATTGCTGACGACGGCACGATGCCGCTTGGTGTGAATACACGGAAGATGGACGGTGAAGGTGTCCCTACGCAGGTAACAACCCTCGTTGCGAACGGTGTGCTCACCAATTTCTTCTATGATACCTATACCGGCGCAAAAGATCAGGTCGAAAGTACAGGAAACGCTCTGCGTGGCTTCAGCAGTTTGCCGGTACCGGGCCCGACGAACTTCATCCTGAAAGCAGCGGAAGGTGATGCGACCGTAAGGAGGGACGAACTCCTGGGCGATGCAACGGAGGGGCTCTTTGTGCATGACGTGATCGGTGCGCATACCGCTTCTCGCGCATCCGGCGATTTCTCCGTCGTGGCTCAGAATGCCGTTGCAGTTACCCAAGGCGCTTCATTTCCTGTTAAACATGCCATGATCGCCGGTAATTCGCAGGAGCTTTTGAAACACGTCGAGCTGCTCGGTGACGATACACAACAGATCTATACGGTCGTCTCTCCCTCGTTGCTCATATCCGCGGTACAGGTGATCGGATAGCGTGCTTCTTCTTCTTACCCGACTCCTTTTCCATCCCCGCGTCCCCGCACTGAGGGGCCGGACCGGTATTTCCTATGGAAGCTGAAGTCTCGATCTGAGGGTGTTCGGTGAGCGCAGATGAAACCGATTTTACCGCTTATTTTAGCTTTTTAACGGCTCACATGCATTATACCGTAATGCTGCGCGAGCCCCTTTCCATCCGATAACTTTATATAACCCCTCATTCCAATATAGGACCGAGAACATGTGGGGCGATAGGCTTAAAGAAAAAGAGGAGAAGATGGGGGAAATGCTGGGCTACACGAAAGAGACAGAAAATAAGCCAGTTGATGAGGACGACGATTTGTTTGGTATTCCGCAATTAGCGATCGTTGGAGTCGGCGGTGCGGGGAACAACTCGATGAATCGTTTGGAATATCTGGGTGGCTTGGAAGGAGTGAGCAGGATTGCTATTAACACCGACAAGCTGCATCTGGATTCCATTAAGTGTGAGAAGAAGTTCCTGATCGGAAAATCGCTTACGCACGGATTGGGTTCGGGCGGTTCACCGGAGATGGGTCGTAAGGCGGCGGAACTGAACAAGGAAGAGATCCGACGGCTCGTGACGGGCAAGAACTTTGTCTTCCTCACCGCAGGTATGGGCGGCGGTACCGGTACGGGCGCAGCGCCAGTGGTTGCCGATATTGCGAGGGAAGAGGGTGCGATTGTCGTGGCGATGGTCTCCTATCCGTTTGAAGCTGAGCGGATCAGGCGGAAAAAAGCGGCAGAGGGCATCGAGCGCTTGCGAGAAACCACCGATACGGTGATTGTGCTGGAGAATGATAAGCTGATCAAATATGCGGGCAATCTACCGGTAAATGACGCGTTCAGGACAATGGACATGCTGATCGCGGAAACCATTCAGGGGATAACGGAGACGATAACGCAGCCGTCATTGGTGAATCTCGACTTTGCAGACCTGAAGGCGGTAATGTCGGAAGGTGGTGTCGCCGTTATGCTTGTCGGCGAGACGTCAAAAGCAGACCACAAACCGGAAGCAGTCGTCGAGGACGCGCTCTGTCACCCATTGCTGGAGGCGGATTATCGAGGTGCAACGGGCTCGCTAATTCACGTGACTGGTGGCTCTGACCTCACGATGAAAGAGACCAACGACATCGTTGAACTGCTCACCTATGAGCTGGATCAGAACGCGAACGTGATCTGGGGCGCGCGCGTCAATGAGGATTTCAACGGCATGGCGAAAGTGGTCGCGATTATGACCGGTGTGGAGCCGAGATGGACGTTCGGCGGCGTCTATGAAGAGCGCAAAGCTAGTGTGAGCAGCCCCAGTGGCTTGAGTGCACTCATACCCGTCTATCATCGCTGACCAACCCAACGGGCGATATACTATATCCTCGCAGCACCAACTATAAACCAGGGAGAGAGGAAGAGCAGCTGCCGGTCCTCGATGCTCGAGGGCTGAGGAAAGTCCCCCCACCGTAGGAGCGAACGCTGAGAGGGCGTAAGGCGAGAGTCTTGGCTCTGGTATAGAAACGGGACCGAACCATACCCACGTGATGATTCCGTAAGGATGAAGTCGTATGGTCACGGATGGAACGACCAGCCTCGCGGGTGCAAGCCTGAAGAAGGCGCTGAGATAAATGCTGCTGAAACAGAAGGGGGCTTACTCTCCTCACTCCCGGTACCCGATCTCAATCGTCATGAGGTCGCTCGCCACGTCGCTGTTCTGAAAAACGTGCTGCGCTTCTGCTTTCAGCTTGCGCGCACCCTCGAGATCAGAATACCGGGCGCTGAGATGTGTGAGCATAAGCTTCACCACGCCTGCCGTCTTGGCAACCGTAGCAGCCTCCAAGGCGGTTGAATGCATGTACTCGATCGCAAACTCCTTCGTCTCGTCCGCAAGGGTACCGTCATGGATCAGCAGATCAGCGTCCTTGCTCGCCTCGGCCACGCTCGCGCACGGCCGTGTATCACCGGTATAAACGATCTTGCGGCCCGGTCGCGGCGGGCCCAGGACCTGCTCGGGCCTGATTTCGCGCCCGTCAACGGTAATTGCATGCCCGGACTGCAGTCGCGCGAATAGCGGGCCGGGTTTAATCCCCAGCTCGATCGCTCGTTCACGGTTGAATCGCCCGGGACGCTTATCCTCTTCGAGCACATAGCCGATGCTCGTGACGTTATGCTCGGTCTTCATCGTTCGTATCTCATAGCCCGCTCTTCGGACCACGTCGCCCGCGCCCAGCTCGATCGCTTTTATCTCGAAGCTCCGGCCCGCGTAACCCAACGCGAGGAGATGGTAGAGGAATTTATCCACATAGCGCGGCCCGTAAATCTCCAGCGGCTCTTCGCGCCCCTGCATTGCCATCGTTTGTATCAGCCCGGGAATACCGAGCACGTGGTCAGCATGGAAGTGCGTGAGGAAGATCGCGGCGATCTTCATGCCGGTCTTCGCACGCATCATCTGCTGCTGCGCGCCCTCGCCGCAATCAAAGAGCAGCAACTCGCCTTCTCGATTCACGGCGATTGCCGACGGCGTTCTGTTCGGCGTGGGCATTGAGCCTCCGGTTCCCAAGAAGGTGATGCGCAACATAGATAGAGCCTGAGCGTAAGAGCTATCAAGAAGTACAAATCGAAAGATTAAAAAACTCGATTCATCGCAGATTTTCTCGAATGGCAGTAAAACAGGCGGTTAAACGACTGCAACGCCGAATTCCGCACCTGTCATGGTCAGTTCCTGTTTCAGCGCACGGAGAAAAACGCCGTACAGCTCGATACCCCTGCTGACTCGTTCGAGTAAACTCGCCGTCGGAACTTCGAGCTCACGCTCCATCTCCGTCTGGCTGGCAGCACCAAACTGCTGCATATGAGCCCAATTCGCTATGAGATACGTGACCAGAGCGGCGGATGCGAAATGCACCGGCACGACGGGATGCTGTCCCAGGAGCTCAATGATCAACTGCCGCTCTTGTTCCACCTCGTCTTCTGATATGCCGGAGCGTTTGATCGCTTTCATACGTGCTTCTTCATGGATGACGCCCCGCATGTCCGGACTGAGGTTCTGGAGGTTATATTCCGCCATTTCGGTATAGATCTCGCCCTGGGCAAGCTCGTGCTCGAGCACGTAGCGCAGCATGGGCTCAGTCGCCGCGGTAAGAAACGTCTCGTTCAGTGCGATGACCGAGACCCAGGCGCCATGTATGAAGAAACGGCGGAACATCGCTGTCCCCAGATCCAGAGATGCCTCCGCGGGCGTTATTAATGACGGCGCGAAGATGAAGGCCCCCAGTTTCACGATGATGATCTTTGTGAGCCGCTCGGTACCGGCGAGCTTTTCGATCGCGCGCTCTTCCTCTTCGGATAGCGACTTGTAGAGCGAGACCGGGCGTTCGCGGTACGTTTCGTAGCGGTGGATGAGATACTGAATTCGATACGAATCGAGTCGTTTAAAGATCTCTGCGAGATTTTTCGCATTCGCTCGCAGCCATGCAACGTACCGGGCATCTCCAGTGCTTCGCTGCTCGTCCGTTTGCTTTTCCGCGGCAGTCATGAGTGTAGGTATACGGTAACCTAAGTACCAGCGCGTATTAAAGCGGTCTTTTAGAGACTATCTCGACCAACGATGCGCTCCAGGGTCTCATAATCCGCGCGTGTGTGCGCGACCAGGTGGACGTTCCCGAGTTTGATCTTGCGCAGTCCAGCAGTCCTTGCCGCAAGGTAAGCGTCGATCATCTGCGTCAGAGAGGGGGGAGACACATCGCGCATCTGGTATGCGGGAAAGAACGCGAGAATGGTGAACGGAATCTCGGTGTCAACTGCGGCTAGGGTCTCGGCTATGTGACCAATTTGATCAGCCTCAACCCAGCCGGGAATGCAGAGTGCGAGCACTTCGAGGACGAACCCCCGCTCTTTCAGTTGCTCGGGTAGCTGCAGCATGCGCGCGTTCGATACGCCGGTCAATCGCCGGTGCATCTCGTCATCGTACGCCTTGATATCGAGCCAGAAAGCATCAACGCCTGCACCCTGTAACAGGTCCAGGTTTTCCGGGGTGAGGCCGTATCCGTTTGTCTCTATGAGCACCCAGACGCTTTCGGGAAGCTCTTTGATCAATTCCGTTGCCCGGACGTAGAATTCAGGCTGGCAGGTGAGATCGCCACCCGTAAAGGCGACGATGTTGCGCGCGGGCCCCCAGCCTTGCGGGCTCAGCTCGATCTTATCGAGACTGAGAACGCCGGGACAGTGTTCGCTCCGCTCGCCCTGCAAAACGCACCGGCCACAGCCTTTACAGAGCTCGTGTGCATGCCAGCTCGTTGCCTGCTCGCGTGGCACCGCGGTAATCTCGTAATCGGTCAAATACTGCTGAACTGCAGTTGCTATCTCTCGGGGCGATTGCCATGCGCCGACCGCATGCTGCGTGAACTGCCAGGAGTGGCATTTTTTACAGGCGAGATTGCAGCCCGACTGGTATATCGAGAGGTAATGCTCGGGTCGCGAGAGGAAACGCCCGTGTATCAATCGTTGGGGCGTGCCCTTTACGATTTTGAACGTGGCGTCGCATGCGTTTCGATACTGGCCCGACGCCCGGTCGAATACCTGGCAGCTCCCCTGCTCGAATCCTTGCTTGACGAGCCGGCATTCCATGGACAACACGTTATTTTTTACTGATACGATTCAGTGATAAAATCGACAGACCGTTAAGCACTGAGGCGTTATGGAGTAGTGTAGCGTGAGTTACTATGGAGCTGAACCTGAGTGCGCCGCAGGATTGCGTCGGGGACTTCACGTATAACTTCATCTGGCAGCACAAGGGCGAGCTGCTCAAGCCCGCAGATATCATACCATCGCAGACCGGCACGAGCTATACGTACGAGGCGGTAGTGGCGGCATTGAAGCAGGGCGAGGACGTGCGTATCCGGGGTGATGCTGGTAAACGGATAGGCTCGAGCCTGGGTGTGGATCTCGTCTTTTTCGGGGGTAACGGCAAGGAGCTGCCTGAGGTTGGCTCGATCATGATAGATGGTAACGCCGGTTCACACCTTGGCCTGAGCATGCTCGCCGGTGCGATTTATGTCCGCGGCGAGATTCAGGAACCGCTTGGCAATATTATCGAGGTGGAATCTGATCGTGCGGGCTACCGGAAATTCGTCTCGATTACGTGGCTTATGCACCACCCGGAAGACCACGAGCAGAATGCTCCGCTCGCACCCAACGACGTGCGGGATGGCGAATTGATGATTGCTGATGGCTTGTTACGGCATACGCTTGCAGCACGCTGCATGACCGATGCACAGGTGACCGTCAAGGGCGATGTTGGGATCAGCGTTGGGATCTTGATGCGGCGTGGCGCGGTCGTCGTGTCTGGTGATGCGGGCATGAATGCGGCTGCGCTGCTCAATGGCGGAACCGTGGTGATTTTGGGTAACGCCGCGGAGTTTCTAGGCGTGGAGCTGCGCAAGGGCGTGGTCTTCGTGAAAGGCAGTGTCAAGGGCTACATCGGCGCGCAGATGACCGGTGGCCGGATCGTTTGCAAACGAACGAAGCCGCTGCCACCGTTAAGAGAGCGAAAGCTGGAGCAGGATGACTTAGCGCTCCTCACGAGACATGGCGTTGTCGGACTGATGGCGATGAATTACGGGCGTTATGAGGTGTGAAGGGATAAAAAAGTTCTTCAGTAACCATCTTTGAAGAAAGATCTGACGAAAAAGCGGATAAGAAAGAGTGGAGCTAACGGAGCGAGCTAAGCGACACATCATCAAGCACAGCGTTAATTAACGCTGAGGGAATTATTTCCGTTTTCCGGCATGATTATTTCGTGAAGCGCGAAGGCAAGCGATTCAGGGTAATAGGGAAGACAAAAGATGGGCGATCTCTGGCGCTCATTTTAGAAAAAAAGATGAGGACCGATTTTTATTGATAACCGCGCGTGAAACGACCAAAGCAGAGAAAGAATTATACAGGAGGAAAGCAAAGTGAATATTGAGGAAAAAGCGCGGATAGAGTCGTTGGACGATTTTGAGCGGTTACCTGAAGGTGAATGGATTGAGGTTGAGGGTGGAGAAGTAGAGGTTGAATTATTTGAAGAGGTGACCGCAAAACTGCTAATTACTGCGGATGCGGTTAAAATTCCGGTAAATGAAGCGCTTTACGGAAGGATAAAGGACAAAAAGATCTCTACTCTATTATGCCCGAAACAAGCTGAAGCTCGTCAGCCCCGCTGCGGTGTCTTACATGCTGGGTTCAGTTACGGGCGCTATGACGTTTGGATGGGTTAAAGATAGTCTTTCGCGACAGAAAATATCGATGGTATAACTGCCTGTTTAGACGAGATCGTCAGAGCACGTGAAATAGCCACAAGGCATCCAATTGCACGGTGAGTTGCTATCCTGAAAGTACTCACGGAATCCGGACTATTCATACTCCGAAAGCGCCGAGCACGCCCGGCATTTGACGCAGCCTGCCTTGCACTTCCGCCAGCTCACGCCGGTCTCGAGCAGGATTTCCGCGACCGTTTCATACAGTGGACGCATTCGCTCAGGGCTCGGCGGCCGCTCGTGCTCCATCATTGAGCCCGCAATGGGCCGTAGCGGCACGATAAACGGGTACACGCCCAATTCCGCTAAGAGTCGACTGCCCTCGATGATCGATTCGTCATGCTCACCAAGGCCGGCAAGGATGAAACTGCTCACCTGACTCTCGCCGAAGAGCGCGACGCTCCGCTTCCACGCCTCGATGTACTGCTCTAGCGGTATATGCGCCTTGCAGGGCGTTATCGCGCGCTGCACCCGCTTGTCGAAGCTCTCCACGTGGATGCCCACGGTATCAACGGTGTCTGCGAGCCGATCGATGATAGTGAGGTCTTTCGGCGGCTCGAACTGCACGTGAATGGGTAACCCGGTCGCCGCTTTTATCGCACGCGCTACCGTGACCAGGTGTTCTATCCCTTTATCAGGTGTCGCGGTGGTCCCGGTGGTGAGCGTAACATGCGTGACCTTATCAAGCCGTTTCGCCGCACGTGCCACCTCCGCGAGCTGCTCGGGCGTCTTCTTCGCGATCGTCGCACCGCTCTGCAGCGAGAGCTCAATCGCGCAGAATCGACACCGTAACGGCGTGTTCCAGTAGACGCAGGTCTGGATTGTGGTGGTTGCCAGGCAATCCATGCCATGCAGGAGCGCGATCTTGTAATAGGGAATGCCCTCCGCAGTCTCCAACGTCTGAAACTTCGCGGTGGGGAATCGCACCTCGGTCACGAGCTCGCCGTCCTTCTTGAGTTGGTAGCGACCATACGCAAACTCCAGGTGGTAGGGTGACTGCGCAACGAACCAGCTCTGCGTTGCTACGTTCACGACGGTATCGCCGATGATGAACATCCCACCGGCCGCCGGGCCCGCACCGGCCTTCCTGCCCCGGCCTATGCCCGCTACACGGGCGCCCAAACAGAGCAGATCGACCTTCAGAGCCCCAGTTTCCATTTCCATTTCTTCTTCCGGATCATCCGGCTGATCTCGTCGCTTGTCACCATGCCGATGACCCGTCTGCGTTTATCGATCACCGGCAATGCCGAGATGTTGCCACGTTCCATCTTCCGAATAACGAGCTCCAGGGGCTCATCAAGGTCCGCGATTATCACTTTTTTTGTCATGATCTCGGCCAATTCGGCGTGTCGCTTCGCCACGGCCGCAGCGATATCCCATGCAGTAACCATCCCCACGAGCTTCTTATCCGTTGAGAGCACGGGAATATGCGTGGTCTGCGTCTCCATGATCAATTGCGCTGCCTCTTCGATACTTGCTGTTTCGCGGATAGTCGGAACATCACGAATAATAACATCCTTCACGAGCGGCAGCTCCGGCTGCTTCATCGGCTTCACCACGGTGTCCCGCGGTAAGTGCTCAACCGGCAGCGTAAGAATGAACTTACCCTTCTGAATCAGTGCCTGTAACTCCTCAGCGACCCGCTGTGCCATGCTGAAGCTCGACAGCGGCGATGTGGGCACCTTTTTGCCCTCGAGCTCTATCATGCCCGATTTCAGGTCCTCGTAGGTTACTTTCGCCAGCATCGGCCGCTCACGACGGCCAACGCCATAATCAATCACCTCAGTGGCAAGATCAGCATCGCGTACCGCAGTCTGCTCTGCGATCCTCTCGTTCACTACCGGAATTGGCACGCCAACGCCGACGTAAAGGGTAGCGCCATAACCCTCGAAAGTCGCGCCCTTCAATAAATCCGGCTGCATATCCTTCAAATTGCCGGTGACCATGAGCGTGCCAAAACGATTGGTCGGGTTGTGCTGCGTTCCCATGCCCATAACGTACCCCTGAGCCCCGCAGAGGAGAATCCGGGTTCCGATACCGATAGTCTCATACGTCGGATCGTTGGCTAGAGGAGAGAGCGCACCTGCACCCGCATAATTGACGTTCCGATAATCAGGCAGTAATGTGCCCATATACGTGTATAACGTCCGATTGGTGGAGTTGGTCGCAGCGACGTACCGCTGAGAGGCATTTCGTGGGTTTGTCATAACCGCCTGATTCACGTCGTCGAGCGTAATAGTCGTCTCCAGTTCTTTCCGTGGATAGCAGTCCGTGCCATAGCTCATGGCTCTTATCTCGACCGATTTCCGGGCCACTAAGTCCTCGATGACATGCCCGCCGCCATACTCGATGCCACGATCCTCAGAGACTTGTGTCGCGCCCAGATATGCATCCACCGCGGCAACTCCGGTATATGCCTCCACCTCATTGAGCCAGACACGCTGCATCTTGATTGGCGGATCAGCATGGCCGAAGTTGAGGAATACGCCGGAGGAGCACATCGGGCCGAACGTGCCAGTGGTAACCACATCCACTTCTTTTATCGTTTTCTGGGTGCCCCATTCGTTCACGAGTTCACCCATCTTATCCGCAGTCACCACCCGGACGCTCCCGTCAGAAATCCGTGCGTTGATCTCCGTTAAGCTCTTCTCTGCCATCTTCTTCGCCATGCGTAGAATCTATGACTGCAAACCATTATAAACCTTACGGATTCCGCAGCGTTCCCTCGTGTGCCTATTCCGCCCTGTTCCATACGTTCGTGCGAGCTGTAATGCTGCAGTGGACTCGTGAAAATCGCGCAGCTTTTTATCCTGCACACCTAAACAGTATCAGGGCACCACTTCACACGGACCAAAGGAGCACCTGAGTACGGACTTGAGCCGGGAACTGAGCCACGATGGACTCTACTGAACTGAACTTCAAAGCGATCGAGGAGAAATGGCAGCGGAACTGGGCTGAGAGCAAGCTCTTCGAGCCCGAAACCGGTCAGCGAGAGAAATTCTATCTGACCGTCCCGTATCCGTACACCTCGGGTCCACTCCACATCGGGCACGGGCGAACGTACACGATCGGAGATATCATTGCGCGATTTAAGCGATTACAGGGTTACAATGTCCTTTTTCCCATGGCGTTTCACGTTACGGGCACGCCGATCCTGGCCATCGCCGACAGTATTGCACGCGGCGATGAGTCGGTCATCGCACGGTACCGGGACTACATCTCGATTTATGAAGATCCTGCTCGGGTTGACGAGATCCTGGCGACCTTTGACGACCCTGAGAATGTTGCGGCCTTTTTCGCCGCACGGATATCTGAGGACTTCAAACAGATGGGCTACTCCATCGATTGGCGCCGGCGGTTCAATACGATGGAGCCGATGTACAACAAGTTCATCGAATGGCAGTTCAAGAAGCTTTATGATGCGGGCGTTATCAAGAAGGGAAAATATCCGATCACGTACTCGTGTACCGAGGGCTGCGCGGTCGGCGAGGACGATATCGGCGAAGGAGACACCGATAAGGTCTCGATCATCGAGTATACCGTGATCAAATTCAAACTCTGTGACGAGGATGCGTACCTGCTCGCGGCCACGCTTCGGCCCGAGACGATCTTCGGGGTCACGAATATCTGGATAAAACCGGAGGCCACGTATGTGCGCGTTCGGGTGAACGACGAAGTTTGGATCGTCTCCCGCGAGGCTGCGGAGAAGTTGCGGTATCAGCGGGACGGGATCGCGGTTTTAGACGAATTAAAGGGTGAAGATCTGCTCTGGAAAGCTGCGATGGAACTCGTTGATGAGCGTGAAATCCCCATCTATCCCGCGAGTCTCGTCGATGAGGATGTCGGTACCGGGGTGGTCTATTCGGTCCCGGCACACGCGCCCTATGACTACATGGGCCTTGAGGATTTACGACGTGACCGCGGTATCGAGCTCGAGCCGATAAAGGTGATCGATATCGCGGGGTACGAGCTCCCGGCGAAGGAGATTTGCGCGCAGTTGCGCATCGCGAGCCAGGATGACGAACGGCTCGAGGAGGCCACGCAGATCATTTACAAGGATGAGTTTTATCGTGGCGTCTTGAACGCACGGTGTAAGCAGTTTGCGGGCATCGAGATCGCGCAGATAAAAGATCAGGTGAAGGACTGGTTACAGGCCGAGCATATCTCTGATATATTCTACGAGACCTCGCGCAAAGCGGTAACACGTGGCGGCAGCAAGGTGATCGTTGCGGTGCTCCAGGACCAGTGGTTCATCGATTACACGCCGCAGTGGTGGAAGGAGAACGGGCACAAGCTCGTGGCGCAGATGGCTTTCTATCCCGAGAAGTACAAGGCCTACATGCACGATATCGTTGACTGGTTAGCGTTTAGACCCTGTGCCCGTAAACGCGGGTTAGGCACCCGGTTCCCGTTCGAGCGGGAGTGGATCATCGAGTCACTGAGTGATTCAACCATTTATATGGCGATGTACACCATCGCGCATCTTTTACGGGACGTGCCGGTTGACGGGCTGGATGAGCAGTTCTTTGATCACGTATTGCTGGGCAAAGGTGATACAGAGCATGTAGCGCAGGCATGCGCGCTCGAAGTCGCCGCTCTGGACCGGCTGCGGCGGGAGTTCACCTACTGGTATCCGAACGATCAGCGGCATACCGCGCCGCCTCATCTCTCAAACCATCTCGTCTTCTTCCTCATGCATCATGCCGCCATATTCCCCGAGGAGCACTGGCCGAAAGCGATCACCCTGAACGAGCTGATGATCCGTGAAGGCCGGAAGATCTCGAAGAGCAAGGGGAACGTCATTCCACTGGCGCACGTCTCAGAACTCTACGGTGTGGATCTCTATCGGCTTTACTGTGCACTCAATGCTGATTTTGCCACGGTCGTCAACTGGCGTGAGCAGGACACCGATGCGTTGCGGCGCCGGTTCCATGCGCTCATCACGGTCTTCACGGAGAGTGTCGATGCTGAGCCGTTGCGCGCGGAGGAGTACACACATATCGATCTCTGGCTATGTTCGCGATTTTACCGGCGGTTACAGCAATCCTACGAGCTCTTTGACGGATTCCGGATCCGAGAAGGCGGGATCAACATGGTCTTCAATCTGATGAACGATCTGCGGTACTATGAGAAGCGAGCGAGCGCAGAGCGGAGACAGCGGCTTGTAAGGAACGTGCTGGATGAGTGGCTTATTATGCTCTCACCGCTCGTGCCGCATATCTGTGAAGAGCTGTGGCACAAACGACATGACTCGTTCATCTCGCTGGAGCTACTCCCGCAGATCAAGACGGAGCTCATTAACGACCAGGTGGAACGTGAGGAGGACTACTTGCGCGCGCTGGTCGAGGACATCCAGGAGATCTTGAAGGTGGCACGTATCAAGCCGCGGAAGATCTATCTGTATTCTGCGGATGCGGCGTCCGAGCGCTGGAAGTGGGAGCTCTTCAAGACGCTTAAGGACGTGCCGGAGAAGGAGAAGATACGCGAGGCGATGCAAATCCGTAAGGAGAAGAGCACATTGCAGTTCGTGAATCAGTTGTTGAAGAGCAACGTGGAATATGCTGAACTGGACGAATCGGCGGTCCTGACACGTGAGCAAGCATATCTAAGCCGGGAGTTTAGCTGCGAGATCGGTATCAACGAGGAGCACGACCCCACGGGTAAGCGGAAGTTTGCGATTCCGCTGAAGCCCGCGATTTACGTCGTCAGTTGAGTTCGCGTGCTCCGACGGAGGTTCAGCACCTGCATCGCCAGGCCGAGAAAAAGAATATACCGTCGTAATTCAGGATATGAATTAGTTGAGGAACGATGGAAGTAACCGAGGATTTTTTTAAGGGCGATAACTACGCGGCGTTATCGGGTATCAAGCTGCTGGAGGTCTCGAGAGGGCATGCGCGCGCGATGCTGGAGATCAACGAGCGCCACCATAACATGTTCGGCATGGTGCATGGCGGTGCTATCTTCACGCTGGCCGATTTCGCCTTCGGGGTGGCCTCGAACTCGCATGGCACGGTTTCTGTGGCGATCAATTCTTGCATCTCATTCTTCAGGACCGCAACCAATGGCGTGCTCTATGCGGAGGCGCGAGAGATCTCATTCCATCCGAAAATTGCCAGCTACATCGTTGAGATCACCAATGAGCAGAAAGAGCTCATTGCGTCATTCCAGGGCATGGTATACCGGAAAAAGGATCCGGTGAAACCGGTGTGATGGATTCATCACGTGGTTCGAAAGATCTTCCGCATCCTCCAGAGGAACCGGATAACAGGAGCGATGATGGTAACGAGCGGCAGGCTGAGCTCCACAGCGACCTCGGTATCCAGTTTCTCCTCGTGAAATGAGGGCGCAATTTCAATAGAGGCGGCTGGTGGAAATGCGGCAGTTGCGATGCCGCGTCCCGCGTAGAGCGCTCCAGTCAGCATACCGGTCTCGGCCGCATCCGGTAGCCCCACCACCAGCTTATCACTCGCACGCTTCACTGAAAGGTGTCTGGTGAGCGTACGCACGAGCTCTTTGGCTGCGCTATACAGTTCGTCCGCGTTCGTAATCATCGTTGCCCAGTCTGTCCCTGCATTTTCCCGCTTCTCCTGCTTCTTCTCCTCTGTTTTATCCGCCGTGCGGCGTTCCAGCGGTCTTCGGAACACCGTGCGGCCCAGGATGCATGCTCGAAATTCGTGCCGCTCTGCACGGTACTCGACGTGACCGGTCAGCGCACCGAGCAGTAGCCCAAGCGAGAGTATTACTTCAGCTATCGGGCCTTCTTTCAGGAGCCGGATTGAGATGCTGGCAGGAATGAGTAACGTTGCAACACTGAGTAGTACACTAAGTGCGAAAATGACCAGGAGAACGAGCGCCAGGGTCATTGTTGGTACTCCGGTTAGTTAGTCACTACCGTGGAACCTCGTGGTGAATTACCCGTTTACTTATGAAGGAGCGGAACTGAGCTTACGAGAGCTCTCGACGATTATACCTACCGATTACGGAATTACCGCTTTACTTACGGATCATGGTTCGGTCTTCGTGCCTTCGGCCGTCTTGCCAGCTCGCATCTCAGAGACCTTCTCCATGACCGCCGGCAGTGCTTCGCCCACGATCTTATCGAGCGTGCCCGAAGGTTTCAGTGAGAGCACCTTCAGTCCCTCGGGGCCAGAAACGCCCTTGAAGACCGCAATAAGCGCAACGGGGCTCAAGCCACCGCCGCCGCCAACGCCATAGCCAGCCCCTTCCTTCTCTTTGCGCGTCGCACCACCACCGCCACCGGCACCGAAACCGATGCTGAAGACCGGGATCAAGACCTTATCCTCGAACTCTATCGGCGTACCCACGGCGGCCTCAACTGAGATGATCTTCTGGAATTCCGCCAGCATCCCAGCGATAATACCTTTGAGTTCAGAACCCATACTTCTCACTTCATAACAAGCAAGGTTCTTCTGCTACTTAACGGTATTCACCGCAAATGGTCTTTCGCTCGCTTAAATGGGCTGATTCGATGCGGTTGCGCCGCAAGAGCAAGCAAGCAGTGTCCTCGGTTATCGTGCCATTCGCACGCAACGAGGAGCAAATTCGGGTAGTATAAAAGCGAAGGACCGGAATGGATTGAGGGTCACCGTACATCCAGACGCACGCGCGGGATTTTTAGTACGTTCTCAGCGTCCATCACCGGTACAGACTCAACCTTAGCGACGTCCGTCCAGGAGTTGTTGGCTGCCTGAAGAACTTGTGGATCTTCCACCTCGTAAAGAACGAAGTATCGATTTCCGGAGAGATCTAACCACGCGCCATGAACAGTCATCCCTTCAGGACATTTCCACTCTGACCATCGTTTCCCCATTTCATCCCTCTTTTCTGGTTCCCAGGTCCATATATCCATAAACAACATCTTCTTTTCCGCCGGTTTTTAGATTGTATGCTCGTGCACACTTTTTTTCATTTCCGCACACGCATCACCCTGCTTGGCTTTTTTATAAAAAACACCGGTACCTATGCCTTCACCACAGTCGTGTGAGCCGCGAGATCGCCAATTCGCTGGTTCTTATCGGTAAGGAGGATGATGATGATCCCGAATATATACAGTGTGGGTAGCATATCGATAATTCTGCACAGCGTCCGTATGAGCGCGTCGACGAAGGTCAGGCTCTCGCCGGATTCCTTTGTCACTTTGATATTCATGACCCGCTTACCCAGGGTCTGGCCCGAGCTGCCTTCGAGATACGTGAAATAGAGCAGCCAGATGATCATGCTAATAGCAGAGACCGCTAGAACCGCCGCTCCAGAGAATGCCATCGGATCCCTGAGGGTTCTCATCGAGATTAGTGCGGCTGCACCAAACGGCACTGTTATAACCCAGATAATGATCCCCAGGATGATGTAATCGATGATAAGCGCCACCGCTCTGCTTCCCAGGCTCGCATAATCTGCCATACGATCGATAGTCACTTCCCTTTAGGTTCGTGTTTCTGTCTTGTTTGCGGGAACATAAAAGACTTGCGGTGCACGTACCGTTCCTGAGCAGTGCAGCGCTTCGCTCCAGTCTGCGGAAACTGTGCGGTTCTTGGATATGGTGGATCAAGGCAACAAAGCCTCGCATGCTCCCGAACGAGATCCTTAGTGAGCAGGAGATATCGGACTTAATCGATAATGCGCAGAATTTACGTGACAAGGCGTACATTGCGTGCCTTTACGAAGGCGGGTTCCGGATAAGCGAGCTCGGCGGGCTGCGCATGAAAGATGTAGCATTCGATCGTTATGGCGCAATCGCACTGGTAGCGAAAAAGACCGGGATGCGTCGCGTTCGGCTCATCTGGTCGGTGCCGTACCTAGCGCAATGGCTGGAGGCGCATCCGCAGCGAGACGATCGAACAGCGTTGATATGGGTGAAGATGAATGGCGAGCCGCTGCTGTATCACGCGATCCAAAAGCAATTGCAGAAGATCGCCAAGCGAGCAGGAATCAAGAAGAAGGTGAATCCGCACAACTTCAGGCACTCGCGATCGACGCATCTCGCCTCGTGATTGACGGTCTTCTACGTACGATCAACCCCAGTATCTCAGCACGTATCGGGGATCGCCGGGGAACCCAACGTGGTAAAGGAGCAGTCCGACATCGCCCACGTCTACCACGCCATCGCACGTCACATCGCCGCTTATTCCGCGTGAGACCACATACGCAGAACCCGAATTTGTGCCTTTGTCATCATCACTCCATGCGCCAACGAGGGCATACTCACCGTCGAGGGCTACCGAGTAGCCGAAGTAGTCACCTGCGGCGCCGTCGGTGGCTAACAGCTTTGCCTGCTGGGTCCACGAAATGCCGGATCGCTTGAAGATATACGCCGAACCCGAATCAGTGCCTTTGTCATCGTCATAGATTGCGCCAACGAAGACATACTCACCGTCGAGGAATACAGAGTCGCCGAAATAGTCATTTGCGGCGCCGTCGGAGGCTAACAGCTTTGCCTGCTGAGTCCACGAGCTGCCGTCCCGCTTGAAGACATCCGCCGCCAGAACTGCTGAGGGAACATGCGAATAATCCGGAACTCCGTGGCGAGATCGTGGTGCGCGCTCCGGATGAAGATATCGATATCGCCCTTCGTCCTATTCCGGGTGCAAAGCCCGCCGATGAGCGATACGTACGGTTTCGTGCGGTAGAATGATTTGAAGTAGCCTAAGACTTGTTCGAGCGTGATCTCTTCACCGAGCTCCACACCCGAAGGGTTGACCGGTGCGAGTGGATCGTCGGTGTCCACCCACGTCGCGCTACATTTCGCATTCTCAACCTCAACATGCCTGTCTGGCAGGAGCTCTCTCTCCGGTGGGGCGAACGCATCTGCGCCGGGCGGTTGCAAAAGATCCTCTTCGACTTCCTCGCCTTCGGTGAGCACGGCGATCTGCCAGGCCTTTAACCTGCTTGCCACCCCGCGCCAGAGCTTCTGGTACGCATCGCTCTTCTCCTTGCTGACCGTGAACTGCATTTTACCGCTGCGGACACGGCGGGCAATCTCGCGTGCGCAGGCAGCTGCTTTGTAGTAGACCACCTCGTACGTGAGATAGGAAAGGCCATCGTCGATATTCGAAACAGTGGCAACGAAGAGCCGCCAATCGTCTCTGAGCTGCTCGTTCGTGCAGTTTTCCGGTTCGTATGGGTCATCCCAATCTTTAACGGATTCTGTCATGTCATGTCAATGTCCCCTTCCGCTCTCGATTCAGTTCGGGATCAACTTTGAAGTTCACCAGCTGGTTATGCTTCCGCACCTTTTTGCGGACTCCCTTGATCTGTGGGTCCGTCCAGTGCACCGGCACGATATGCGGGGACACCTGGCCATCATAATAGCAATCGGCGACCTTCACGCCCCACACCTTGCAGAGATCCAGCTTACGCAGGTTCTCTTCGCACGAGATTCTCCAATTGCAAATCATAAAGATCGTGACGTCTTCTGGCTTGTAGCCCGCTTTAAATAGTTTTTTAAGGGCGTCTCTGATTTTTAGCTGATCTTTGTAGTACCAATCCCAGCCGATGCGGACATTCTTGAACCTGCTCGTCTTCAACGCGATTGCACTTTCCTGGGTCAAGAACCGATAATCGATACCGCATATGAGTTCGTAATGCACGACTTTGCCATTTACGCGCTTTTCACCGAGCTCGCGGATAATCTCAATTGATTCTGATTTGCACAAAAGGTTCATGTCCATTATCTTGACCGTGTTCCGCACGATCTCTGGAATGGAAAAGAGCTTGAGCTCTGTCGGTTCGTAACAGTACGGGCAGTTATGTGGGCAGCCTTCAGAGAGCCGAATCCATTGCTCAGTCTCGTTGCATTTGTTGTAGGGCCCGTAGCTGTACGGAACCCGCAACTTCACTTCTTTATCTTCGGTAAGCATTTTCTGCTCTTCCATATCGTCTGCCTATGATCCTTTTGCAGCATTGAGGCGAACGTTCTGGATCGCCCACTGCAGTGCCTGCTGCGTTTCCACCGGCAGCGCCTCAACCGTGGTGGCCCGCGCGTGCAGCGCGGCATCCTCCTCGTAGCTGATCTCAGCATGCCCGCGGACTTCGTCCGGGAACACGCGCACGTGATCCTGCCAGAGCTCGCCATCGCAGAACCGCAGCCGCCGCAGGTTGTAGCGCTCGCCGTGATCGCAGTACGCGAAGTAATTGGGCTGATAGCCGAGCAGCACGAGCTCCTGGAAGACCGCGTGCGGATCCGCGTTCTCAAGCGGTGCGATATGGTATCGCTGGCGCGCGATGCTCTTGCGCAGGACGAACGTCTGGAACGCCCAGCGCACGTATCGCCAGAGGTGGTTCCACTGTAGGCGCACCTTGAACGAGCAGAAGCGGAGCACGTAGAGCATCGCGGCTGCAGCAGCTGCCGAAGCGATCCCCAGGGATTCAAGATCAGTGAAGATGAGGTCGGTGGGTGTCACTCGTTAGGGCTCGCCTCCTCCGGTTCCGCTTCTTCTTCACCTTCGCCTTCTTCTTCACCCGCATTCAGCGCCGCCGCCTGCGCGCGAATGAGCTCCGCCTGCGCGCGTTCGCGTTCGGCCTTCGCGGCTTCCGTCTCCGCGCGTGCATCGTAGAGCCGCCCGCGGGCGACATCGAGCAGGAAGATCGCGGGCGACGACCAGTTCAGAAGAAACTCCGCCGGTGGCAGCTGCCCGCTCGCCTGGAACCTCTTCACGATCGCGGTGAGCGCAGGCGCGAGCACCGTTTTCTGGATCGTCAAGAGCATATCCGCGTAGTCCTTGCGATCCTTCGAGGCCGCTTCAACCGCGCCCTTCTGCGCGCCGAGCAGGATAGAGACCGGGATGTTCGCGCCGCCGGCGATCTGGTTGCAGATGACGGTGTAGAACTTCTCGGGATCGAGTGCGCCGGGCCGGTGCGTTTCGACCGTGCACCCGGGCGGAAGCGTGATCACGGTCTTACTGTTGATCTCAGTCACGACCGCGTCGATCGCGTCGATCTGCTCCTGGTTGGCGTTTTCGCCGGCGACCACGGTGGTCAGGCCGGCACCGTGGCGGAACATCGTCTGGCCCGTTGCCCAATCTAAATTCTTGAGTATCGTAAGCGCATCGAAAAGCGGAATTAAGCACGATTCGCCCTCGAAATTCTCCTCGATCGAGAGCGGCTGCAGGTGGATGATCCGCGAAGCGTGGATCTTGATGCTCGGCGTCGAAAGCTCGTAATACGCGAGCTGCGCGGGGATCGTGACGTTGCCCGCGTCATCCGTTGCCGCGACTTTCGCGGCGACCCAGCCATGCGGTATCGCGAAAAGGTAATCGATTTTATTCTTGGGGTTCGCGGGATGCTCAAAACTGCGCGGGTCGCGGTAGCCGATTAAGATCCCCGCGGAACCGTAGAGCCGCGCGAAGATGAGGCATTTCAACAGCGGCTGGAAGATCATCTGCGCATAGAGGTTCTGAACCTGCTCGTTGAGCTTTTCGAGCACTTCGCCCGTGCTATCGCAGACCGTAAATTCACCAGCAAGCGCGTCATGAGCGACCGCGTAAACGATGTTGTGCGCGAGCTGGTTGCGCTTGTACATCTCGTAAAGGTCGCTTTCCTTGATGGTTTTCTGGAAGTATCCGGTCTCCCTGCCTGTCGAAGTCGGGTGTGGCGTGAGCCAGGGGAAGGTAAGTTTCTGGAGCGCGGCGTTCAGGGCATCGCGAAACAGGCGGGGAGTCATTCAGAAGAATGAAATTGCAAGGGCGTTTAAGGTGGGGTCGAGATTTTATTTTGTCACCCCCCACACGCCTCGTTCAATCCTTGTTCTGGTAGACTTCCTTTTGCAACCGAATTAACGGGATTCTCCTTAGAGGAGCTAGAGGTGATTGTTTCAATCCTTGTTTTGGTAGACGCCCTTTTGCAACTTCCAGTTATCACTTTGACTGTTGTTCCGCCACGGCCAAGTTTCAATCCTTGTTTTGGTAGACGCCCTTTTGCAACTTTAAAGACAGAGATTGATACAGTAGTCAGTGTAGAGTTTCAATCCTTGTTTTGGTAGACTTTCTTTTGCAACCAAGATCTACTTGCGTAATGTCGCCAAAGACCGGTTGGGTTTCAATCCTTGTTTTGGTAGACTTCCTTTTGCAACTCATATAACAATTCTGTAGGGATAGTTCTAGGAATAATAATGTTTCAATCCTTGTTTTGGTAGACT
>OMKS01000572.1_pt1 | contig 34345 bp, 29 predicted proteins | sample 1674721 | NCBI WGS metagenome assembly OMKS01 (sample SAMN06264996, study PRJEB25208) | sediment metagenome | isolation source: hot spring sediment | place: USA: California | collected 2014-09-02 | reverse complement strand
TTTCAAGCAGAAGACGGCATACGAGATCTAGTACGGTCTCGTGGGCTCGGAGATGTGTATAAGAGACAGGGAAAATACAGAGAACTCAGAAAACAAAGAAAATTCACAATACGAAGAACCGTCTGTGCCGGCTGAGCAGACAGAGCAGAAGGTGGATGTTGAGCAGACCGAACAGATAGAAAACGCAGCGTCTGGGGATGCCGTCAGACATCTGATGTTTGTGCGGTTTCTTTCCATGCCTACTCCCTATATCTTTGATGCCCGGGGTCTTGATGTCACGCAAGGGGATCTTGTTGTGGTCGATACCGAGGCCGGACGATCGGTTGCCAAGGTGCTGGGCGAAGCCTCTGAAAAAGATGCCGAAGCGCTCGATGAGATAAAGCCGGCCATCAGAAAGTTGGCTGATGAAGACAGGGAAAGACTCAAGCAGCTGCAGGCAAAGGACAAGGAATATTTTCAGTTCTGCCATGAACGGATCCTGGAGCGCAATCTGCCTATGAAGCTCACCCGTGTCGAGCAGCTTTTTGACGGGAACAAGATAACTTTTTATTTTGTCGCCGAAGGCCGTGTCGATTTCAGGGATCTGCTCAAGGATCTGGTCGAGAAATTCAGGACAAGGATAGAACTGCGCCAGGTTGGCAGCCGCCAGGAGGCTGCAATGCTCGGGGGAATAGGGAGCTGCGGCAGAGAATTATGTTGTGCAACCTACCTCACAAATTTCCAGCGGATTTCTGTAAAGATGGCCAAGAACCAGAACATGACCTTGAATCCTTCGAAAATATCGGGGTTGTGCGGCAAGTTGAAATGCTGCCTTGCCTATGAAAAGGAGGCATATGCCAATCTCATAGACAATCTGCCTAAACCCGGGAAAAAGGTGTTTATCGAGCAGGGTGAGGCTGTAGTGGTGAGCATTAATGTAATAAATCAGAACTTTGTGGGCAAACTTGCCGATAGACGATTTATTAAGTGTAAGGTTTCTGATATATTATCGCAGGAAGAGTATATTGCACTTGGCGAACGCAAGGCAAATGAATCGAAGAAGCCCAAAGCGAAGGTTGCCGAGGTCGTTCCAGATGCTGTGAAAGATGAGAAAAGCTCTGAAAAGCCTAAGGGAAAAAGGAGGCGATCATCAAGGAACAGGAGTTCGAGAAGGAAAAGGAGCAACACTCATGAATGAGTTTTTTTACATTACCACTCCCATTTATTATGTGAACGCAAAACCCCACCTGGGGCATGTATATACCACGGTAATCGCCGATGTTCTGGCGCGGTACAATAAGCTCAAGGGCGACAAGGTATTTTTCCTTACCGGTACCGATGAACACGGAGACAAGATCATGGAGACCGCGACCAAGATGGGCACCACCCCTGATAAGCTCGCGGATGAGAACAGCGCAAGGTTCAGGGCCTTATGGCCGGAGATATCGGTGGAGAACGACCGGTTTGTCCGCACAACAGAGCCCGATCATATAAAAACCGTTCAGGCGATCCTTCAAAAGGTATATGACTCGGGTGATATCTATTTCGGTGAATACGGTGGGCATTACTGTGTCGGGTGCGAACGGTTCTTTACCGAGACCGAGATCGTGGACGGCAAATGCCCGATTCATCAGACCGAGCTCGTATACCGCCAGGAGCAGAACTATTTCTTCAAGATGGAGAAATACAGGCCATGGCTTATTGAACACATTCAATCCAATCCCGGTTTCATAAGGCCTGAAAGATATAAGAATGAAGTTCTCGGGATGCTTAGGGAACCTCTGGATGACCTGTGCATCTCCAGGCCGAAACAGAGGCTTTCCTGGGGAATAGAACTCCCGTTCGATAAAGAGTATGTATGTTATGTCTGGTTCGATGCGTTGATAAATTATCTCACAGGTATCGGGTATCCCGATGCCGCGCAATTTAATGAGTTCTGGCATGCAGCCCAGCACCTGGTCGGCAAGGATATCCTGAAACCCCATGCCGTGTATTGGCCCACCATGCTAAAGGCCACGGGTGTGGATCCCTATCGGCATCTCAATGTTCACGGGTTCTGGAACGTGGATTCGTCGAAGATGTCCAAAAGTCTGGGCAATGTGGTGGACCCGCTTGATCTGAAAGAAAAGTATGGTATAGAGGCCTTCCGGTATTTTCTCGTACGGGAGATGGTCTTCGGGCTCGATTCGAATTTCTCCGAGGAGGCTCTTGTTGAAAGGTACAATGCCGATCTTGCAAATGATCTTGGAAACCTGGTGAGCAGGAGTACCAAGATGGTATCGAAATATTTTGACGGTATAGTGCCTGAGCCCAAGGGTGAACTGAAAGACGAAGATAAAGAGCTGAGGAAGCTTGCCTCGAAAATCGTTGCCGATTACAAAGACAGGATGGAAAGGCTTGAGATGCATACGGCGATGGCATCAGTATGGTCTCTTATCTCGGGATTGAACAAATATATCGATTACACCGCACCCTGGATGCTTGCAAAAGATGATCCTCATAGGCTTTCCCTTGTCATCTATCATTTAATGGAAGGACTGAGGTATGTCGCTGAGATGATCTTCCCGGTAATGCCGGGTACATCGAAGGCCATTTTGGAAATACTCGGCGTGCAGGGGGGGGCTACCATCAGAGATCTCGATTCTTTTGGAAAGCTCTGTGCGGGCACAAGGATTACCCCTGCAAAGGCTCTGTTTCCGAGGGTTGAAAGGATTATCAAGGGCCAGGATGAACCCCGGGAAACCCCGGCTGACAATCTTGTGGATATCTCTGAATTCGCAAAGGTTGAACTCAGGGCTGGCAGGATCATCGAAGCGCAGCGTGTGGAAAAATCCGAAAAGCTTGTTGTATTACAGGTAGATATTGGCAGAAAGGTACAGATTGCAGCCGGTATCGCGCAATCCTACTCTCCCGAAGAGCTTGTGGGTAAGACCATTGCCGTGGTGGCAAACCTTAAACCTGCAAAGCTCATGGGTATAGCGTCTGAGGGGATGCTCCTTGCTACGGATACCTCTGACGGGAGGCTTTCCCTGGTAACGTTTGACAGGGCACCTGAAGTAGGCTCGAAGATACGGTGATTCAAGGAGGCTGAATGCAAAAGGTACCGATTGATCTGGTGAAACCGGGCATGATTCTCGCAAAACCCGTTACCAATGAAAAAGGCATGCCTTTGTGCGCTGAAGGGACTGAGTTGAGCGCAAACCTGATTGAGCGGCTGAAAAAGATGGATGTGAACACGCTTACCCTGAAAGGTCACCCTATTGATCTCGGAACGCAGGAAAAGACAAGTGAAGAGAAGATTCAGGATATGAAGGCAAGGTTCTCCAGGGTTGAGGGAGATCCTATCATGGAAAAGCTCAAAGATGCCATAGCATCGGCAATCGCCTCGGGCGGCATGGAAGAAGAGGCCGGGCAGAAGGACATGTCTGATGAGTAAAGCTCAGCAGCTCAAGGCGATAACCAAGCGGATACAGAGTCTCCCCACGCTTCCGCAGGTTGTTCAGAAACTGACCAGCATGGTGGAAAGCCCTGACGTGACGGCAAAGGATATCGGAAGGCTTATCAGTTCGGATCAGGTATTGAGCGCAAAGGTCTTGAAGCTGGTCAACTCTCCTTTCTATGGTTTTCCAGGACGGATATCGTCCATCAGCCACTCAATAATCCTTCTTGGGTTCAACGTGATCAAAGGTGTTGTGCTTTCTGCATCGGTATTCGATCTCATGGAACAATCCATGGTGGGTCTCTGGGAGCATTCACTGGGCTCGGCCGTTGTATCGGGGGCCATAGGCCGTCACCTGGGACTGAATGAGCCAGAGGAGATATCCACGGCAGCCCTTCTGCATGATATCGGCAAGGTTCTGGTGCGCGTTTCCCTGAAAGACGATTATGAAATGATCAAGGCGGTCGTACAGAACGAAGGATGTTCTTTCAGGGATGCCGAGCTGGAGGTTTTAGGCGTCGATCATGCTGAGATCGGCTCCTGGCTTGCAGGCGAATGGGGTCTTCCCGAAAGACTTGCCATACCGATATCGTTCCATCATGATCCGGAAGCTGCGCCCAAATTAACGGAAAGGGTAGCGGTAGTACATATTGCCGACAATATTGTTAGGGCATTCGGTGTCGGAAGCGGAGGAGACGCCGGTGTGAACAGGATATCATCACCGGCTTGGGAGCTTGTCGGGATGGATAGAGCCGATCTGCCTCTTCTTATGAAAAAGGTATACTCTGATCTGGAAGAAGTGGATAATTATCAACTGTAATATGAAGAGGTGATGCCTTGAAGGCAGTCGTTGTAGTAATGGACCAGCTTGATGAAAGATTGTCTTGTATTATCTCGCAGGTATATGATTCCGTGCAGATTATCGGCTGTGATGAAGATATAGTATCTCTTATCTATATGGATCCGCCGGACATCATTATTGTCGACCGGTCGTACCTTCTCAAATACGACAACACAATTGTTAGGGAATTCAGGACAAATACCATTTACGGGCACCTGCCGATAGTCTCCCTCTACAGCGCGGACGACCTTTCGAACGTTTCCTGGCAGGACATGCCCGTCGATGATTTTATCATAACAACCGACACAGAAGCTGTCATCAGAGCCAGACTGGATTTTATTTCTCAGCGCACCAAAAGAGATCTGGATACGAATCCTCTTACCAGGCTGCCCGGCAACGAATCCATAATCCGGTATATTCAGCACATGTTTGACGAGGGCTTGGAGGTGGCCATTGCCTGGGTGGATATCGACAATTTCAAGCCATATAACGATCGCTACGGGTTTTCTCGCGGGGACGAGGTCCTGCTCGCCACGTCAAGGATAATCACCAACGCTGTAAAGGAGATAAAACAGGAATCAAGCTTTGTGGGACATGTGGGCGGGGATGATTTCGTATTTATCTGTCCGACAGGCAATATCCGTCAGTTATGTGAAGATATCATTTCCCGGTTCGATATGGTGATAAGGAACTTCTACAATGATGAAGATCTTGAGCTTGGAGGCATTGTGTCCAGGTCCAGAAGCGGAGAGACAAAGAATTTCCCGGTAATGAGCATCTCCGTTGCCGTGGTCATGAATGAGGATAAACGATACAGTCACTATGGGCATGCCTCGCAGGAGGCAACTGAGATAAAAAGACACGTAAAGGCCATTGAAGGCAGCAACTATATGATAGACAGAAGGGGCAAGAAAAGGTGATTTCTAGATACACCAGAGAAGAACTGGAAAAGATCTGGTCTGATGAAAACAGGTACAGCAAATGGCTCGATGTGGAGATTGCCGCCTGTGAAGCCTGGGCCAGGCTGGGAAAAATACCGCAGAAAAGCTTTGAAAACATACGGGAAAATTCACGGTTTACCGTGGAACGCATAGAAGAGATCGAGGCTGTTACCAGGCATGACGTCATTGCCTTTGTCTCCTGTGTCGGCGAGTATGTGGGGGATGATGCCAGGTACATTCATATGGGCCTGACCTCATCCGATGTTCTGGATACGGCATATGCCCTTCTTCTTAAGGAAAGCAGCGAGGTCATCATAGATGATATCACCGCCTTGATGGTTTCCCTCAAAGAAAAGGCCTTTGCATATAAACAGACGCCTGCCATGGGCAGGTCTCACGGCATTCATGCCGAACCGATCACATTCGGCATGAAATTCGCCCTGTGGTATGCCGAGATGGAGCGGAATCTTAACCGTATGGTTCAGGCAAAGGAAATGATCTCCTATGGCAAGATATCCGGAGCTGTGGGTACGTTTGCAAATGTCCCTCCGGAAGTGGAGGAACACGTCTGTACAAAGCTCGGGCTCAAACCAGCACCCATAAGCACACAGGTGCTTCAGCGGGACAGGCATGCACAATTTTTTGCCGCCATTGCAATAGTAGGCGCCACCCTTGAGAAGATCGCCGTCGAGATCAGACACCTGCAGCGTACAGAAGTGCTTGAAGCCATGGAACCTTTCGGCAAGGGGCAGAAAGGTTCATCGGCTATGCCGCACAAGAAGAACCCGATCCTTTCCGAGAATATTACCGGCATGGCCCGGCTCTTGAGAGGATACTGCGTGTCAGCGCTGGAAAACGTTGCCCTGTGGCATGAAAGGGATATCTCTCATTCCAGCGTCGAAAGGGTGATCGGGCCGGATGCAACGACCATCCTGGATTTTTCCCTCAAGAGGATGCAGGGACTTATAGAAGGCCTTGTGGTATATCCGGAGAATATTCAAAAAAACCTTGATATTACAAAGGGTTTATGGCATTCCCAGGGTGTACTTCTGGCCCTTGTGGAAAAAGGCATAGCAAGGGACATGGCCTATCAATGGGTGCAGAGGAATGCTCTTGAGGTATGGGAGAACAAGTCGGATTTTCAAGAGCTTCTGAAAAACGATCCTGATGTGCTGGGTGTACTCGGGAAAGAGGGCATAGCCGATCTTTTCGATATCTCACACCATCTTGCATATGTGGATACTATTTTCGAAAGGGTTTTCCATGAAGAAGATCGATGAATTAAGGGAGCTTGTAAAGAGTGATGCGGTTAAGTACGGAAAATTCGTGCTTGCTTCGGGCAGGGAGTCTGACCTGTATGTGGACCTTAGAAAGGTCACCTTGAATCCAAGGGGTGCGTTTCTTATCGGTTCCATCATTTTCGATCTGATTAAGGACAGATCTCCTGACGCAGTAGGAGGTATGTCTCTCGGTGCCGATCCCATAGCTGTCGCAACGAGCCTGATTGCCTATCAGTCGGGTCAGACAATCAATGCATTTCTCGTTCGGAAAGGAAAGAAGGAACACGGTACGAAAAACATGATCGAAGGGCCTATCTTTCCCGGGCAGAGGGTCGTGGTGGTAGAAGATGTTATTACCACCGGCTCCAGCACCATTAATGCAATCGAGCATATTGAGGATGCCGGTCTGGTAGTAGATATGGTTATTGGGGTTCTTGACAGAACCGAAGGAGGAAGGCAGGCCATAGAAGACCTCGGGTATAATGTCCATGCCATATTAGAGAGAAAAGACCTTTAATTCATTATGGTTGAGCGATATCGATGCAATCTTATTATTGGCGTCTTAGTTTTCATGCATCTTTTTGTGTCCGGGACGCATGCTCAGGAGATGGTTCCTGTTTCGTTGATTAGTGTTGGCAACGGCACATACAGTATCTGTATAGATAAGGAGCAGCAGAGACTGTATGTGTTCAATGGAAGAGACCGTGTCCTTGAACTCCCCTGTTCAACGGGTATGAATCCTGGCAATAAAGAGGTCGAAGGAGATAAGAGAACCCCAGAGGGTGTCTATTTTTCTGAAAAGATCCTTGATGGTAAGGCCTTGCCGGATTTCTACGGTTGGAGGGCTTATACATTGAACTATCCGAACCCTGTAGATGTGTCCGTTGGAAAAAACGGCAACGGGATCTGGATACACGGAAGGAACATACCTCTGGATAGTACCGACACAAAGGGGTGTGTTTCTCTTGCCAATGATGATCTGAAAAAACTTTCCCCATATCTATATACGATGCATACCCCTGTCATTATCCTGAAAGACATGGTCAATATAGATAAAAAGAGCATGGAGGTCATGGAGCATCTCTATGGAGGCTTTGTCCTTTCATGGATAGCTGCATGGGAAAACAAGGAGATCGGGCATTTCCGAAAGTTTTACTCGGATCGTTTCCTCGATACCCTCAGAGGTGATACTTTAGAAGCATACATGGATAGGAAACAAGGGCTCTTTGAAAGATATGACTATATAACAATCCTGACAAACAAAATGACGATTGTGGCCGCGGACGAATATGTGGTTTGTTATTTCCTCATGGATTTCTCGGGCGGGGATTTCCAGAGCTCGGGTATCAAATATGTATATGTGGAAAATTCTGCAAGCGGGCCGAAGATACTTGCCGAAGAGTTTATGCCTTTGAGCAGGACAACCTTGTGGGATAAGGAAGCACAAGATCTTCAGCGCATGGAACAGGAAGAACTCATGAGATTTCTGGACACATGGACAGGGTCATGGAAGGCAAAGGATTTTGAAAGGATGAAGGAATGTTATGAGGATTCTTTTCCTTTGCTCAATGAATACTTTGAAAGGAAGAAAAGGAATCTTGAAACGTACGGATATATAGAGATTGAACTCGATGATATTCAGACGGACCGTCGAGGGGTTTTCTGGAATCTGAGAGCTGTTCAGAAATTCACCTCCGATACCTACCGGGATGTCGGAATAAAGGAACTCCAGCTTGTAAGAACGAACAAGGGTTTTTATATCAAACAGGAGAAATGGGAACGTATTGATGAAGAATCATGAATCATACCAGATAATTATTATGCGGCCCACCGGGAAAAAGCCCGTTATGACCCTTCGGTCGTTCTGGGCCAAGGTTATAGTTGCTCTTGCCGTTGGTTTGCTTGTCTCGGTTCTTGTCGTGACGGTCGGGCTTCTCAATGCAAAGAATGCCGAAAGCGAACAAAACCAGGTAATCGAGATGCTTTCCGGCGAACTCAAGGATCTCAATATCCTTTTGACCCAGAAGGACGAGGAAATAATCTCACTGAAAAAGAAACTCAGTATGAGTATAACACACAAGGCAACACCTGTTCCTGATTTAAAGCCGCTGCCGAAACTGTATCCTCCGACCGCAGAGATATCAGATGTCAGCGTTGAAAATGGACGTCTTTTGTTCAAAGTCGTCAATATCAAATCCCAAAGCAATGAGGTGTCCCAGGGATACGTATATGCGGTTTTCAAAAAAGGTCAGGTATATGCGTCCTATCCCTCGGTAACCCTTGACGAAGGAGTTCCCGTTGAAAAGACAAAAGGACACCAGTTCACCATCAAAAACTTTAAACCCATGAGTATAAAGATACCCGAATCTATCGGTCAGTGGGAAACAGTTACTTTCTATATTTTTGATCTTGAAGAGAAACTGAGGCTGGCAATGCTTTTTAACAAGTATCAGATACAGTAATTGTTATGAAAATCCAATATAAGATCATCACTGTCTGTCTGATTGTCCTTTTTCTTTCTTCTGCAGGGTATGCCAGCAGGAATCACGAGGTGTTTTTTAAAGGGACCGACCACGAGTTGGATGTTTTCCACATATATGGTCAGGAGCCTGGACCTACGCTTATGATAATGGGCGGCATACAGGGAGATGAGCCGGGAGGCTACCTTGCAGCGGATCTTTATGCGGATATTGGGCTGAAAAAGGGAAATCTCGTTGTTGTTCCCAGGGCCAATTTCTATTCGATCCTGATAAACGAGCGCGGCCCCAACGGGGACATGAACCGCAAGTTCGCTGAGGTCTCTTCGGTTGATCCTGACAGCGAGATCGTACGAAAGATCAAGGAGCTCATGGAAGAGGCGGACTACTTTCTCAACATGCACGACGGGTCGGGGTTCTATCATCCGGAATACATAGACAATATGAGAAATCCGCGAAGGTTCGGCCAGTCGATTATCGCAGATACCGACGTCTATAAAAGACCGGACGGCCGGGTGTATGAGCTACAGGCGATTGCAAACCGGGTCATAGAAAGGATAAATACCTCTATTCACGAAGATGAGTATCATTTCCGCTTCAATAATCATCAGACAGCCTCTCAATACAGTATTCATAAGGAGCAGCGGAAATCCGCCACGTACTACATGCTCTTCGGGCTTCATAAACCGGCATTTGCCAGCGAGACTTCTAAATCCATAAAGGATTTCAGGAAACGGGTCGTTTTTCAGACCATGGTGGTAAATGCGTTCATGAAAGAGTTTGGTATTGAACCGGCACATCCGAGTATCTACATTGACCCGCCAATTATGGAATATGCGCTGATATCGGTAAACAATACGGCTCCGGTCGCAGTTGAAGACAATCAGCATATCGTTATCGCCAAAGGGGATACGATTACCATAAAGGATATCAAGGCAAATTATACCCGGGGTCTTATTGCCGATATTAAAGAATATGGTCAGATAAACGATATCGGCAGAAGTTTATCCATCTTCTCTTCAACCGCCATTGATGTTCGCAAAGACATGTTCCCCTGCGGTAGGCTCTATGTGGATGTCATTCCGCAGACAAACCGTACGTGGCTCATTGTTGAATTGGATAAGATTGATTATGCAATGAAGCCCGGTGATGTGTTCAGCATGCAGGCCGGATCGACTCTGGTTATCAAGGATCTCGTCTACAGAGGCTCTACAGATCATGGATTCATAGTTAATTTCAAGGGATTTGTGGGCAACTGGGATAATAATACAGGCGAAGACAGGGGTTATGACATCACAGAACCCGTGCTGATGGACTCATATGCTCAGAGGATCGATAGCTATACCCGAAGGTTCCGCATATCCGCGATGCGCGGTGATATCACCGTTGAAACGTTCTATATCGATGTAAAGACCGCCCGCTGATGAATATCCTGGCAATAGAGACATCATGCGATGAGACTGCATCTGCGGTAGTAACCGATACCGGGGATATCCTCTCCAATATCGTGGCAAGCCAGATCGCCGACCATGCCGCCTTTGGCGGGGTAGTCCCGGAGATTGCATCCAGAAGACATACTGAACTCATAGGCAGTGTGGTTGCCGAGGCGCTGGATTCGGCTGGACTTGATAAGGACGATCTACAGGGTATTGCCGTCACGCAGGGCCCGGGGCTTGTCGGGGCACTGCTTGTGGGGATATCCTTTGCCAAGGCCTTTGCCTATGCCCTGAACATACCGCTTTGCGGCATAAACCACCTGGAAGGTCATTTAAGCGCAGCAAAGATAAGTAATGAAATCACCTATCCCCATATCGGCATGGTGGTTTCGGGCGGGCATACTTCTCTTTACCGGGTCAAGAATCCTTCTTCCATAATCCAGATCGGGCAGACCCTGGATGATGCAGCAGGAGAGGCATTTGACAAGGTGGCCAAGCTGCTCGATCTCGGCTATCCCGGAGGGGTGATAATCGAAAAGATCTCCGTAGGGGTCGATCCGCATACAGTAGACCTTCCACGGCCGATGATAAACGACGGTTCTTATGATTTCAGCTTTTCCGGGCTCAAGACCGCGGTACTCAATCGTGTTGTAAACGAAGGAATATTTTCTGAGATGGATCTGCGGTTTTCAGGGTTGCCCCAGAGCAGAAAACCTGTTTCCGGCAAAGAAGAGCTCATACCAAAGATTGCCTCGGCATTCCAGGAAGCGGTAGTTGAGGTTCTAACCACAAAGGCCTTGCAGGCAGTAAGGGATCATGGTTCGGATCTTCTCGTAGTCAGCGGGGGGGTGGCCAGCAATACTGCTTTGAGGTCGAGGCTTAAGGAAATGAGCGCGAAAGAAGGTATCAATCTGGTTATCCCTGAGAGAAAATACTGCACGGACAATGCCGCCATGATAGGCATTGCCGGTATACGCTATTTCAATCAGGGATTGTTCGCTCCCCTAGATATGAATGCGCGCTCCAGGTGGCCGTTGATAAACGAATCCTCAACCGGACTGAATGAGACATAAGCATGGGTGCAAAACGATCATTGGGACAGAATTTTCTTCAGAATTCGGGTATTGTAGAAAAGATAATCGCCTTTGCAGAAATCAGGCCCGATGAATGCGTGCTGGAGATTGGCCCTGGAAAGGGTATTCTCACTCACGCACTTGCACGTCAAAGTGCTCATTTAACCGCAATTGAGAAAGATGATCTGCTCTTTGAAAGGCTTGACGGAATATTTAAGGAATCGGATCATGTCACGGTCGTTCACGGGGATATACTCGAATGCGATCTCGATGATTTTATCAGGCCGGGAATCAAGATCGTTGCCAATCTTCCCTATAATATCGCATCGAGGCTGATTATCCGACTTACGGATTATGCCCGGCAGATCACGTCAGCGGTCTTTATGGTACAAAAAGAGGTTGCCCGGAGGATCTGTGCGCATGCAGGTCAGAGCGATTATTCAGCGCTCAGCGTCCTTGTTTCGACTGCCTTTACCCCGATACCTGGTTTTGTCGTGGGGCCGAATAATTTTATCCCGAAACCAAAAGTTGATTCACAGCTCATAAAGCTCATTTCAAAAGGAACAACCCTCAACAAAGAAGACGCACGGATATTGAAAAAGGTTGTCTTTACCGCCTTCAATCAGAGAAGAAAAATGCTTAAAAACTCCCTGCTGGCATTAGAAGGCATAGACAAGGACTCGTTTCATGAGTTTGCCCGGAATGCAGATATTGACCCTTCAATGCGGCCGCAGGATCTTACCCCGGAAGACTATCTTCGCCTAAGTCTTTTCTGCAAGAGATAAAGAAATATCGAGATACCTTATAAATTGTTCCCGGTTTGAGATTACAATTTGTGCTTCAGATTACAATACGTTTGTAATCCTGGTTACGGACAGGTAATCGGTGTAACCGTCATGGAACTGTCAAATGTGCAGCAGAACATCACAACCAACTGATATTGCTGGCTTATCCCAAGTGTGCACATAAGTCACAATATTGGCACCGGCCTTGCCTTATAGATCCTAGATCGAAAATGATCTGGGGGGTATAAGGTGAAAGACGTAAAATCAATTACTATCGGAATCTTGGTTTCTGGGCTTATCGGTTTACCTGCATTTTCTGCTGAATACATATCAGATGAAGTAATCGTGAAGTTCAAGTCTGATAATCTCATGGCCAAGGCCATGGTTTCCGGCAATGATGGCAGGTCCATGGTTATTGCCGTGGATGACGCGGATGAAGCGATCAGGGTTTTAGCTGATAAAGAGGAAGTGGAATATGCAGAGCCGAATTTTGTGATCGAGGCGGAGTGCATACCCAATGACTGGCCCTATCTTGAAACCGAGTGGCAGGACATTGATCTTACAGGGGCATGGAGTCTGATCGATGCTTCAGGCTCCGGAGAACAGGTCGTTGTGGCGATAATAGATTCAGGTGTGGATCTCGATCATCCTGATCTGGCAGATATACTTATCGCCGGGTATGATTTTGCCAACAATGACGCTACTCCCGAAGATGACACAGGCCACGGTACCAGGGTGACCGGTATTCTTGCTGCCCTGGGAAACAACAATATGGGAATTGCAGGGATTGCCTGGAATACCAATATCGTTGTAATGCCCCTGAAATTCATGAAAGATAATAACGGCAAGACAACAGGAACCCTTTCAGATGCAGTCAAGGCCATCTACTATGCCGTTGACAACGGTGCGCATATCATCAATGCGAGCTGGGGCTTTGATACCTTTTCATATTCTCTTGGCGAGGCCATCAAATATGCCCGGAATAAAGGTGTACTCTTTATCGCATCAGCCGGAAACAGTTCTCAGGACAATGATGCTAAAGCCCATTATCCATCCAATTATACATATGATAATGTCATAGCCGTGGCAGCCATGAATCGCCACGGCAACCTTGCAAGTTTCTCGAACTATGGAAAAAAGAGTGTTGATATTGCCGCGCCCGGTGAAGGTCTCAAGACTACGAACATGGGTGGCGGGTATTCCAGCTGGGTATCCGGAACCTCTTATGCGACACCCTTTGTAAGCGCTATTGCAGCCATGGTGATCTCACAATCTCCGGAATTGAAATACAGTAGTGTGCGTGGTGTTCTTCTGAATTCCGTTGTGGTTGATGACAGCTTCAGCGATTTGAACAGTAACGGCAGTGTGAATGCCTATAACGCACTGACAGCAGAGGAGTATAGTTTCGAGGAGTCTTCAATGGCCTCCGGGTCCTCCTCTCAGATAGACAGCTCCATGCTGGCATTGGCCGCCGGCGGAGGATCAGGCTCCAAGCTCTGCATGATAGACTCTGCAAGAAATGCAGGAGATACAACAGGCATACTGATATCCATAATGTTGATAGTTTTGTTTCAGGTGTCACGCGTACGCGTAAAATATCTGAAATAACCTATACCCCCTGCCCCCCCCTCACCAGGGGGGGCAAACCCCATCTCCTGAGTTCCCCTTTTTGTCCCTTTATCGCGGCTTAATCAGCTCCAAAAAAAGACAGGTTCTTACTGAAAGCAGGTGGGTTTATAAAAAAAGGTCCCCTGCATGAATCCGGGGACCTCGATAAATTTATATTCTGGTAAAACGCGATAAAGCCTGTCTAGACCGCCTCGATCGCCATTGACATTCCCTGTCCGCCACCGATGCACAGTGATGCAAGCCCGAGTTCAACGCCGCGACGGTTCATCTCGTTGATAAGTGCAATGACTATCCTGGCGCCTGTGCATCCAATAGGATGACCGATAGAGATACCCGAACCGTTAACATTTGTTATGCCGGGATCTGCGCCTAGTTCCCTCATGCAGGCAATGGCCTGCGAGGCGAATGCCTCATTGAGTTCTATCAGGCCGTAATCCTTTATGGTTGTACCGGTGATTCTGAAGAGGTTCCTGGTTGCAGGGATCGGTCCGAGACCCATATATGCAGGGTCAACACCGCCTGTTGCATATCCCTTTATCCTGGCGATGGGTTTAAGGCCCAGTTCTTTTGCCCTGTCTTCGTTCATGATAAGACATGCGGCGGCAGCGTCGTTGATTCCGGATGCGTTTCCTGCGGTAACAGAACCGTCTTTCGTGAAAGCCGGTTTCAGTTTTGCCATCTTTTCCAGAGAGGTATCCATGGGCCTTTCGTCAGTATCGAATATCACGGGGTCGCCCTTTTTCTGCGGTATCACTACGGGCACTATTTCGTTGTTTAATATGCCCTTTGCGATTGCTGACCTGGCACGCATGTGACTTTCAAATGCGAGTTTATCCTGTTCCTCCCTTGATATGGCATATTTATCTGCGATGTTCTCGGCGGTGATGCCCATGTGGTACCCGTAGAATATTTCGTAAAGGCCGTCAAAGACCATGAGATCAAGGGTTTTGCCGAAAGGCATATCCATGCGGTGGCCCCAGCGTGCATTCGGCAGTGCAATGGGAGCATCACTCATGTTTTCCAGTCCGCCGGCAATGACAATATCATTGTCGCCCGCCTTGATTGTGCATGCGGCCAGGGCAATAGCCTTCATTCCCGATGCGCAGATCTTGTTTATGGTAAAGGCGGTTGTCTCTTTCGGCAGACCCGCGCGGATCATTGCCTGGCGGCTTGAGTTCTGGCCTTGCCCGGCCTGCAGGACGTTACCCATGATGACTTCGTCCACCTGGATTGTTTGAAGGCTGTCTTTCCAGTTGTAATATGTTTCTTCGATCGGAGCCCTTCCTGCACCCTTGAAGGTGTCAGGGGTTTCGTCTATTGCATGATGGGGTATTTCCGGACGAAGACCGGACTTTAGGAGGGCCTCGCGAATTACCAGTGCGCCCAGATCCTTTGCAGGTACACTTTTGAGGGATCCCCCGAAAGAACCGACCGCTGTTCTTACCCCGCTTACGATGACCACGTTTGACATATAGCCTCCTTGTGTGGATTGTTTTTTAGTCCCTTTTTCGACGGCTACTATTCCACAATAGACCGATTTAGGCAAGAATGAATCAGCCCTCATTTTCCAAGCAAAGGCAGCCCTTGATTCTCCCTGGCCTTCCGTGTAAGTATTTGGCATGGAAATGTATCTCGATTCATTCGTGAATCGGTATAAGATGTATCTCATGGACCAGAAAGGGCTTTCACGCGAGACATACCGCGCTTACCTCAACGATGTCCATCACTTGCTTGACTTCCTTGATGAACAAGGCGTCAGCATTCCGGACAGGATGATCGTACGGTCTTACATGCTGAGACTCCACAATCATTACGATCGTTCGAGTATCAACAGGAAGCTGAGTTCCATCAAGGGATTTTTCGATTTTGTCATGACACAGACGGACCTTGGGCTCAACCCCTTTTCCCATGTGAGGTCTCTCAAAAAAAAAGAGATATTGCCGGGGTTTCTGACAACGCAAGAGATGATATCCCTTATCGAGAAAACCTCTGATCTGCGAGACAGGGCGCTGCTCGAACTTCTCTATTCTACCGGCATCAGGGTAGGCGAGGTCGAGGGTATGAACTGTATGGATGTCGATGTGAAGTCCGGAGTTATCATTGTTACGGGCAAAGGCTCGAAACAGAGGATGGTACCCCTCGGCAGCAGGGCCCTGTCATCGATAAGGAGCTATCTGATGAGCAGGGGTATCGATGACCCCATTTACTGCCCGGAGCCGCTTTTTCTGAACACCAGAGGAGGCAGGCTTGCCACAAGGAGTATTCGCCGGGCCGTGTACAAATGGTCGCAGATGGTTGCGCTGAGCCGCCATATAAGCCCGCATACCATAAGGCATACCTTTGCAACCCATATGCTCGATGCAGGTGCCGATCTGAGGTCCATCCAGGAGATGCTCGGCCATGCAAGCCTGTCTACAACCCAGCGTTATACTCATTTAACCCTGGACAAACTTATGGATGTATATGATAAGGCTCATCCTAAGGCAAAGGAGGAGTAATGGAGATACGGGGAACGACAATACTGTGTGTGCGCAAGGCATCTCAGGTTGTAATCGCCGGAGACGGGCAGGTGACCATGAACAATGTCATACTCAAGTCCACGGCTAAAAAGATAAGGAAGATCCATGAGGATAAGATCCTTGCCGGCTTCGCAGGCTCTACATCCGATGCGTTCACCCTTTTTGAGAGATTTGAGGCAAAGCTCAAGGAGTATCGCGGCAATCTCACCCGCGCCTCTGTGGAGATGGGCAAGGACTGGAGGACCGACAGGGTACTGAGAAGGCTTGAAGCCCTTATGATCGTCGCCGATGCCACCAAGACCTTTATTCTCTCGGGTACCGGTGATGTGGTGGAGCCCGATGACGATGTCTGCGGTATCGGTTCAGGCGGCCACTATGCCATGGCCGCGGCCAAGGCACTTGTCTCATATACGGATTTCTCCGCAAGGGAGGTGGCTGCAAAGGCAATGGATATCGCTTCCGATATCTGCATCTATACGAATAAGACCATTATCTTCGAGGAACTGTCATGATTGATCTTACACCAAAAGAGATTGTTGTCGAACTGGACAAGTATATTGTAGGCCAGGACAAGGCAAAAAGGGCTGTTGCCATATCCTTGAGAAACCGCTGGCGCCGTCAGAGGGTTTCTCAAGACATGAGAGAGGATATTTATCCAAAGAATATCATACTGATAGGACCGACCGGTGTAGGCAAGACAGAGATCGCCAGGCGTCTGGCAAAGCTTTCCGATGCGCCGTTTATCAAGGTGGAGGCGTCCAAGTTTACAGAGGTCGGCTATGTGGGCAGGGATGTGGAATCCATTATACGCGATCTTATGAGGATGGGCGTGCAGATGGTACAGAAAGACGAGAGCGAAAAGGTCAAGGCGAAGGCTCAAGAGATTGCTCAAGAGAGGGTTCTCGACCATCTTCTCCCTATTCAGAAGGATGCCCAGGCCCACTCGGAAAGCAGGGAAAAACTTCGCAACATGCTCGAGCAGGGGCTGCTCGACGAGCGGATAATAGAGGTTGAGGCGAGGGAGACATCGATGCCCACGGTCGAGATCTTTTCCGGGCAGGGTCTCGAAGAGATGGGTATTGATTTCAAAGAGATGTTTTCAAACTTTATGCCGAAGAAGACCCGCAGAAAAAAGATGAATGTCAAGGATGCGCTGGAATTCCTCACCGCTACCGAGGTTACCCGCCTGATTGATATGGACAAGGTAACGCAGGAGGCGAAAGAGCGTGTGGAAAATGCAGGGATCGTGTTCGTGGACGAGTTGGACAAGGTCGCAGGGAGGGAATCGACCCATGGTCCCGATGTTTCCCGTGAAGGTGTGCAGAGAGACCTTCTTCCCATTGTGGAAGGGACAACCGTGAATACCAAGTTCGGGCCGGTCAAAACCGATCATATCCTGTTCATCGGCTCAGGGGCCTTTCATGTAAGTAAGCCTTCCGATCTTATCCCGGAACTCCAGGGGCGTTTCCCGATCAGGGAAGAACTGAATCCTCTGACTAAGGAGGATTTTGTGCGGATCCTGGTGGAGCCAAAAAATGCCCTGATAAAACAGTACCAGGCATTGCTGGAGACCGAAGGCATAGATATCTCTTTCAAGGATGATGCCATATCCGAGATCGCCCGGATAGCTCAGTATATCAACGACCATACCGAGAATATCGGGGCACGTCGTCTGCATACCGTGCTCGAAAAGCTTTTAGAAGAGATATCCTTTGAGGCGGATGAACTTCACGGGGAGATCAATGTGGATGCAGACTATGTGAACAAACGGCTTGATCCTATCATGAAGAGGGAAGATCTCAGCAGGTATATTCTATAGATGCAGCAAAGGCTCCAGGAGGTGACATGATTTCAAAAGGAAAATATTCAACCGAACTGCATGACGGTGATTCCGTACGTTGTGTGTTTCTGCTTTCGGAAAGAAAGCTGCTCACTGCCCGCAACGGCAAGCCCTATGCAAAACTGGTCTTCACCGACAAGACAGGGTCCATGCCGGGGATTCTCTGGGAGGACGCCCATGTACAGACAGAAGGTATTGATGTGGGAGATGTTGTAGGTGTGCGTGGAGCGGTTGAGTCATACGAGGGCAGGGTTCAGCTCAGGATAGAAAAGATAGTAAAACTCAGTGAAAATGAAGTTGACATGTCAACCCTTGTCCTTACGACAAAAGGGGACATCACTGCCATGATGAACGAACTCGACAAGATCAGGTCCACCTTGCAGAGCAGTTTCCTGAAAACTCTTCTCGATGGAATATTCAGCCGTCCGGGCATAAAAGACGCCTTTATCAAGGCCCCGGCTGCAAAGGGGATTCACCATAACTATATCGGAGGGCTGCTGGAGCATACCCTGGCCATGCTGAAATCCATTGACGCCCTCTATCCTGTCTATGCGCATCTCGGCATCAACAGGGATCTGCTCATAACCGGGGCGATCCTCCATGATATCGGAAAGATATATGAATACTCATATAACAGGGTTATCGACATGACGCCGGAGGGGAGGCTTGTCGGGCACATCTACCTCTCGGCCCATATGGTGGATCAGGAGATAGCCGGGATGGAAGGGTTTCCTGGGGAACTCAGGCTGCAGCTTCTGCACCTGATTCTCGGACACCATGGCCAGCTTGAATTCGGGTCTCCCAAACTGCCTATGACGAAAGAGGCCGTGATGCTCCATATGATCGACGACCTGGATGCAAAACTGATCGGTTTTTCCGCGATTATTGATTCTACCCCTGATAACGATGATTTTACCGCCTTCTCGAGTGTCTATAACCGGTACCTGTATACAAAGACATACAAGGACGAAGAATAGGGAATAAATACATACGCGCTTCTGATTTTATCCTTGAACTTCTCATTGAATAAGTGCATTTTTAAACAGTGTAGGAGGATAAATGCATGAGGCCCTGTATACTGCTCTTGAGCCTTTTCCTCGGTATGCTCTCGTTATTTCTCAGCCCGATGCCTTTTAATGCACATGCCTACGAGGTGCGTAATAGCATTGTGGCCGGCAGGTTCTATCCCGATACCGCCTCTCATCTGAGCAAACTGATAGAAAACTACACTTTCACTGCCGGGAAAACATGTCCTGAAATACCTTCCGGCATGGAGATCAAGGCGATCATTGTTCCGCATGCAGGTTATGTCTATTCCGGCCTGACAGCTGCCCATGCAACATGTATGCTGAAGCCGGATCATTTTCCCAAAGTAATAGTCATGGGGCCTGACCACCGGGTAGGGTTCAAGAATGCGTGCATAAGCACTGCGGATGCATATGAGACACCGCTCGGCCGGGTAAAGATTCATGATGATGCGCACAGGCTCAGGAAAGAAAATGCACTTTTCGGGTTTATTGATGCATCGGACCGCCTGGAACATTCGATAGAGGTTGTTCTGCCGCTCCTTCAATATGCACTGGAAGACTTCAGGCTTGTTCCTGTTGTCATGGGGCCCGGGGATGTTGGTGCATATGCAGATGCCATAGAAAGTATCACAGACAATGACACGCTTCTGGTCGTAAGCTCGGACCTTTCTCATTATATGAGATATGAACATGCTACTCAACAGGACCTTGAAACCATTGACATGATCTTGACCCTCAGGGAGGAAGCCCTTGGGGAAAAGGACAACCGGGCATGCGGCATTTTTGCGATAAGGGTGCTGGTGAGGATTGCGCTTGACAGAGGATGGAAGCCTGTTCTCCTTCACTATTCAAACAGCGGCGATACAGCAGGCAGCAGGGAAAGTGTTGTAGGTTATGCTGCGATCGCCTTCTACGGAGGTTCCATGGAAAAGACATTCACTCAGGAGCAGGGAAGGATACTGGTAAAGCTTGCGAAAAAGACCATCGAAGAGAAGCTGGGCATCGGCAGTGATGAACAGTTTCCAGTCACTGCAATAAGGGATGATGCCTTTCAGACGAAGCGGGGGGTCTTTGTCACTCTCAATAAAAAAGGCCAGCTTCGAGGGTGTATCGGTTCGCTCGATGCCAGCGATTCTGTACTCGAAGGAGTGAGGCGCAATGCCCTCAATGCCGCCTTCCACGATCCGAGGTTCAATCCGGTGACTTTACAGGAGATGGGAGCAGTTAAGATCGAAGTCAGTATCCTTACCGAGCCAGAACCTCTCGAATACACCGATTATAAGGATCTCCTCGAAAAAATAAGGCCCGGGACAGACGGGGTGATCATCAGGTCCGGTTATGCCGGGGCGACATTCCTCCCGCAGGTGTGGGATCAGCTCCCGGACAGGCGGGAATTTCTGTCTCATCTGTGCGCCAAGGCCGGGCTGGCAGCAAATGCGTGGAAAGAAAAAAAGCTCGAGGTCTCGACCTACCAGGTTCAATATTTTGAAGAGTCCGAATGAAAAGGCAATACATCGAGTAGTCATTGCTACCGGGATATCGTCCATTGTCACCCAGTTATATACGATCCGGGAGTTTCTCACCCTGTTTGAAGGAAATGAGTTCATCATTGCCCTGATCATCTTTAACTGGCTGCTGCTGGGCGGGATAGGAACCCTGCTTGCCCGGCGATATCCCGGCAGTAACCATGGTATCGATCAACTGGGCAAGATAACCTTTGTGCTCGCAGGGCTCAGCCCTTTGCAGATCATTCTGATCCGGTATCTTCGAGACATCCTCTTTGTCCACGGCTCTTCAGTGGGTTTTTATCCGACCTTTTATTATACCTTCTTCACCAGCTCTCCCTATGCGCTTCTCATCGGCTTTGTACTCCCTTTGAGCCTGTTTGTGCAGCGGGCCGAAAACCCCGGTTACTCCGGAACAACCATGTACATTGTTGACAATATCGGTGATGTAACTGGAGGCGCGGTGTTTTCCTTTGCCTTTGTATATATCCTCACACCCTTGAAGGCATTGTTTTTCACCAATCTTATTGTGATTGTTGCGGCATGTCTGATGATGAGGCGCGCCAGAGCTGGAAGATGCTCAATTGTGATTTTTGCGGTGGTATCCCTTGCGGCAAATGCATTAGGTGTCCTTGTGGAGAGGCCGTCCCTTTCTACGGGTGAAGGCGAACTCGTTCATTATGAGGAAACCTTTTTCGGGAGACTTGTAGTAAAGAAAAGCAGCGGCGGAGTTACCCTTTTCGAAGACGGCATACCTGTTTCGAGCAGTGAAAACCTCATAATGGCAGAGGAGGCTGTCCATTATGCACTCTGCCAGACTGACAGCCCGGGAGATGTCCTGGTCATCGCTTCGGTCTCTGGCATGATGGAAGAGATCGATAAGTACGGCCCCGATACAATCGATTATATTCAGCTCGACCCTGCGGTGAGTACCCTCGAATTCAGGTTCTCTTTGTTGAAGGAGGTGCCGGGGCTGCGTGTTATCCATCAGGATGCGCGCGCTTATCTGCAGGGTGCCGACAAAACCTATGATGCCATTATCATGAATCTTCCCGAACCCGAGACGTTTCAGGTGAACCGCTTTTTCACAGACGAGTTCTTCGCCATTGCAAAGGCCGGGTTACGTCCCGGCGGGGTCTTCAGCTTTTCGATCAACGGATATGACAACTATCTGGGAGAATCTCAGCGGCTGAAGATCTCATCTTTGTACAATACTGTTCAAAGACATTTCGACCATATCAGCATGCTGCCCGGGCAGAAGACATTTTTTATATGCAGGGACAGCCCTATAAATGAAGACATTACGGACCTTCTCAGGAAGAGAAACATCACAACCAGCTATATAAGCGGATATTTTGCAGGTAACATCACCAGAGACAGGATCGGTTATCTCTCTGATTCCATAGAATCGTCAACGCCGGTTAACAGCGATACTGCGCCGTATATGATGCGTCTGGTGTTTGCCCAGTGGTTTGAGCAGTATCAGACATCTCCTGTCTGGTTTTTTTCATGCGCTGGTCTGTTCTTTATCATCTATTGCTTCTTCATCACGAAAGAGGAATTTGTTCTGTTCAGCACCGGTGCCACGCTCATGGGTTCTGAAATCCTCGTCATCTTTATCTTTCAGATCCTGTTCGGCTATATCTACCTGAAGGTGGGAATGATTGTTACCGTCTTTCTCGCAGGACTCCTTCCCGGGGCCTTTCTCGGCCAGAGGCTTCGCGGTATGAGTCCGAGGGTGCTGATCCTTGCGGATTTAAGTCTTATCATACTCCTGGCATTTATTGTCCTGGTCCTTGAAATCGGTGGACATGGTTTCCCGGAGCTGCTTTTCTACGCCGTTGCCTTCGCGATATCGGTATTAAGCGGTTTGCAGTTTCCGGTCGCCCTTTTCCTCAGAGGCGGCGACAACCCGGCTGCGGTCCGTACCTTTTCGGCAGACCTTGTAGGTGCGGCGTTCGGTGCGGTTATCGTATCGAGTGTTCTCATTCCTTATCTGGGCCTTGTTTGGGCCGCCCTGGGTTTGATTATGCTCAAGACCGCGAGTATAATTGTAGTAAGGTCGAGCCATGATTAAGATCAGCAGGCGACAATTTCTCATCACTGGTGCCGGGACACTGCTTGGACCTGGTTTGCTCGATATGCTATGCCCGTTTACGCCTGCCCTGGCGCAAAAAGCGCCAAAGGATATCAGAGGCAGGATCTTTACCTCGGCCGCGCCAGAAGAGTTATGGAAATGGTCTCACGAGGGTTTTCTCTATGAGAAACTTGAAAGAGACAGGGTGGTTTGCGGGATCTGCCCCAACTCCTGTATGCTTTCCCCCGGTGACAGGAGTATCTGCCGCTCCAAGGTCAACATTGACGGAAAACTCTACAGTCTCACCTATGGAAACCCCTGCAGTGTCAATGTCGATCCGATAGAAAAGAAGCCCCTGTTTCACTTTCTCCCGAAGACAACGGCCTTTTCGATTGCTGCAGCAGGCTGCAATTTCAGATGTCTGAACTGCCAGAACTGGGAGATATCCCAGGTCAGGCCTCAGGATGTGCGCACCAGTGAGCTGTTTCCTCCGGATGTGGTTCGTGCCGCAAAGAGCTCCGGTTCTGCTTCAATTGCCTATACCTATTCAGAGCCCATCGCCTTTTTCGAATACATGATCGATACGGCGCGTCTTGCCAGACAACAGGGGATAAACAATCTGTGGATATCGAACGGCTATATCAACACGAAACCTCTGCTGGAACTCTCAGGCGTGCTCGATGCAGCCAACGTGAACCTGAAGGCCTTCAGCGACGGTATCTACCGGAAACTCAACGGTGGACGGCTCGAGCCCGTGCTGAACACCTTCCGGACCATGCATGAGGCTGGGCTGCATTTTGAGATAACCAACCTGGTTGTGCCGGGATACACCGACGATCAGGAGATGGCAGAAAAAATGTGCTCATGGATAGTGGAAAACCTGGGCCCGGATCATCCCCTGCACTTTCTCCGGTTCTTCCCCCGCTACAAGCTGGACAGGCTTCCTCCCACGCCTGTTGAAACCCTCGTGAAGTTCAGGCAGATCGCCATGAAGGCAGGTATCAGGTATGTTTATGTCGGAAATGTTCCCAATAATGAAGGCAACAACACCTACTGTCATAACTGCTCAAAGCTCCTCGTGGAAAGGAGAGGATACCATATCCCTGTATTGAACATAGAAGATGGCAGGTGCAGGTTCTGCAATACGAAAATACCGGGGAGATGGGCGTAAGTCCGGCACAGAAGACGCCCGGTTGAAAATCCCCACAGGCCGTCTCCTGTGCTGTACTGTCGTTTCGTTTGAACCAGGAGGCCTTGTCCCACATCTTGTGTTCGACAATACGATAAACCCACATCCTGCCTCAGGCATCGAAAGAAATTCTGTGAGCGGCGTTCAGCAGCTCTCTCGGGGAAAATGAAATATGAAGATAGTATGCAAATGAGCCTGTTTTACCGCATCATGTACGCTCATTGCCTGTCCAGGACCTCTCTGAGTTTTTTGGAAAGACTTGCCAGGGTAAAGGGTTTCTGGATAAATCCTCTGCATCCCCTGGCCATGATCTCCTTTGCCTGGCTGTCAAGGCTGTAACCGCTTGAAAGGAGAACCGCGGCAGCGGGATTGATCCGGCGTATGGCCTCAAAGGAGTCCTTCCCGCTGAAGTCAGGCATGATCATGTCAAGAATGACCAGGTCTATTCGGTCCTTGTTCTCCTTGTAAAGGTGGACGCCCTTTTCCCCGCCGGAAGCACTTATGACTTTGTATCCCAGTTCCTCGAGCATTTTTGAGCTTATCTCCAGGATCATTTCCTCGTCGTCGATAACCAGGATTGTTTCCTCGCCCCTGGAGACCTCCTCAGGGGCCTTGTAGATGATTTCGATCATTTTGTCAGAGGCAGGCAGATAGATCATGAAGGACGATCCTTTGTCCTTTTCGCTCTCGACATGGATGAAGCCCCCGTGATTCTTTACGATGCCATATGCAGAAGCCAGTCCGAGGCCTGTTCCGCGACCACGCTCCCTTGTCGAGAAGAACGGCTCGAAGATTCTTGATTTTGTCGCTTCGTCCATTCCCGTGCCCGTGTCTGTGATGGTGACCTTGACGAATCTGCCCGGAGCTATCTCGTACGGGCTTACATCGATACCGTCCAGCTCCACATTCTCTTCGCTGATGAAAAGATCGCCTCCGTGGGGCATTGCGAACCAGGCATTCATGAAGATATTGAGGATAACCTGCTCGATCTGCCCCTGGTCGACCTCCACACTCCAGAGATCCTCCTGGGTTACATGGTGGATGGAGATCTCCTTTTTGGCCCGGCCGAACAATTCAGAGCTCTGCTCTACCAGGGCGCCAAGGTCCGTTGGTTTTACCTCGTACTTGCCCCCGCGGGCAAAACCCAGGAGCTGCTTTGTGAGGTCGGAACCGCGCTGGACTAATTCCTCCACACTCTTGAGTCGATCGTGGATCGGGTCTTTCTCGTCAATCTGAAAGAGGATCAGCGAGATGTTGCCGAGGATTCCCATGAGCAGATTGTTGAAGTCATGTGCGATACCTCCTGCAAGGGTGCCGATGGATTCCATCTTCTGGGCACGCACGAGTTGATTCTCCATCTTTTTCTTCTCTGAGATATCAACGATGAAGCCCCGGTGACCGACAGGCTTTCCATCACGGAAGATTGCTGTTGCGTGGACTAATGCGGGAAAGGTGTCGCCGTCTTTGGTTATGGCGGTGTATTCCGAAAGGCCCACGCTTTCACCCCTGATGAGTTTCTTGTACGTTTCAATCATGCGGGGATGATCTGCCGGTATGATCATTTCAAATACGGTCAGGTTTCTGGCAATATCATCTTGGACATACCCGAATTTATCAAACCCTGTATGGTTTACAAAGGTGAACACACCGTTGATGTCCGCTTCATAGACAGTCTCGGGAAGGAGTTCGGCAAGCTGCTCGAAACGTGCCTCACTCTCGATCTTGGCCTGTTCGGAACGTTTCCACTCGGTAATGTCGATCATTGAGACAATGCTTTCATCGGTTCCGGGGATGACGGCGGTGCTCAACAGGAGTTTCAGGGTTTCTCCCTCGCGGTTTATGGCCCTGAATTCATAGGTTGAGGGTGCTGATGCCGGATCGACCCTGCGCATCTCGTGATAGTTCTTCATCTTTTCCAGATCATCTCTGTGGATGAAGGCATGCCAGCTGATCTTGTCTTCCAGTTCCTCTTTTGTGTAGCCGCACAGGGCTGCGAAGTCGTTGTTCGCCACGAGGATGGTTGAGTCTTTACCGACAAGGATGTTTGCCGTGGCCGTGCTTTCGAAGATCGTCCTGTAGCGCTCCTCGCTCTTTCTCACGGCGTTCTCGGTCTCTTTGCGTTGGGTTATATCCCTTGCAATGAACATGACCCCTGAAGGTTTCCCCTTGTCGGTAAGGAGCGTCGATTTGATGTCGAACGTTCGGAATTTCCCATCAGGATGGAGTACTTCCCACTCGAAAGACAGCATGTCGCTAAACCCTTCCATCCTTTTTCGCATGATCTCTTTCTGGAAATCGTGCAGCTCTTCAGGGGTGAAATCCAGAAGGTTCATTCCTATAAGGTCCATATCCCCCGCAGCTTGCAGGACCACAGTGTTTGCATAGGTGATCCTGAAAGAGGAATCCACTGTCACGATATAATCATGAGCGGTTTCTGCAAGCTGGCGGTACTTCTCTTCGCTCTCTATGAGGGCCTCTACGGTACGCCTGCGTTCGCTGATGTCCCGGCACACGTTCACCATGCCGAAGGGCGTTCCGTCTTCACTGCGCAGGACCTCGCCGTTCACCTCGAATGGAATACTTGTCCCGTCTTTCATTATCAGGGTGTATTCTTTGGGCCCGATCTGACCTTCCATCATAAGAGAGACGTTTTTCATCAATCTGTCGTGGTCTTCTGCGGGCACGAACATGAGCATGTTCTGTCCCTCGATCTCTTCTCTGCTGTAGCCGCTTATCTCAAGGGTATAGTCGTTCACGAAGAGGATCTGTCCACGCAGGTCGGTCCGGACAATGATATCCGGGATGGTGTTGACCAGCTTCGTATACAGCTCTTTGCTCGTGGAGAGATGATCCACCATGGCTTCAAACGCTTTTGAGAGTACCCTTATCTCATCGTTTCTCCCGGTATCGGACCTTACCGGTTTCTGCGAAGCCCCACTGATTGCCAGTGCATTTTCCGTGAGCCTGCCAATGGGTCTCAGTACATAACCCCCGAATATCGCCGAGATGCTTAGAAAAACGAGGAGACCCGTGCCCAGGATGAACATCATGCCGACCATGTATGCCCGTGTTCCCTTTTGCGTGATTAACCTCGGGAACGTGGCCTTGACAATGATTGCCGGCTGGCCATCGATATCCCTGATGAGTGAATATGCATGGATAATGTCAGAGGATGCGTGAACGATCCTTACAGGCTGCAAATCATTCAACACATCTACAAGACCCTTTGCTTCCTCCGGGATCTCATCATCTCTGACAGACCATGCCTCAAGCTCCACGGTGGACATCTCGGAGAGCAGGTCGATGGTCTCCTGGGAGAACAGCCTGCCCATGACCATGGTGCCGTTGCCGGGGCCCTTGTTTTCAGAAGTCAGGATGGGGTGGGCTGAAACCAGCAGGGGTCCGATGCCGGTCAGTATGATGCCGCTGGTAAATCTGGCCGGATCCTTCTGTGAGACCAGCCTGGAAAAGAGTGCAGGGCCCAGTTCCTGTACAAGATCGAGCGGGATCTCTTCTTTGGTTTCAAGGTCATAGGTCTTTCCCCATACGATCTCGCTGTCGGCGTTGTAGACATGAATGAGGCTCAGGCCCTGATCGAGAAATACGGTAAGTCCAAGATTTTCATCGATGAAGCCCTGGTTTTGCTCCGAGGCGAAGGTATAGGCGCTGTCCCACGATGACCAGTCGTGAACGAAGTTGTCGAGGTGCTTAAGCTCGATGTTCAAGGCCGAAAAACATCGGTGCATGTCATCTATGGTGCGACTGTTTTCGATCTGGACGAAACTCTCAAAGACGATGAGCTTGAAGACGGCGAAGAACATGAGCGAGGAGATCGCCATGATCAATAGGAGTATGGTGGCGATCTTTTTTTTCAGGCTCATAGCGTTTTATCCTGATGGCTGTCTTTGTCTCTTGCCCCGAGTTCGCTCTGTCTGTGCAGGTGATATCCTTTTCGGAATCATACCGGAAAAACTTCATCCGGAAGAGAAGAAACGTTCAGTATGGTCCCCCGGCATACCTTTTTCGGCATAGACCGATTTATACGGACAAGACCTTGAGGCGCTGCGGGAGGTTCCATTGACCCAGGAGCCGCACAATGTTTTCGGCGCCAGGGGACCCATTTTTGCCCCTGTTCCATGGCCTGGAACATGCAGGATCAGCGGATAATGAGCCAGCGGTATTCCCTTATATGATCCAGAAGCTCAAACATGACCTCCTGATAACTGGTTGAACATGCACGTGAAGTAAAGACCATGTTCAATGCAGGGCTCCTTCTTAGGCCTATGAGGTCTAAGAGTGCCCCTGTTTTCGTTTTTTTGCCCAGGGCGTGTGCAACCTTTATAAGGTGGGAGAACCGTATGGTGTACTCTTTGTGCTTGAACAGGTCGATCCTTCGTGGATAGGAATCAAGGTCGAGACCCCTGCTCAAGAATCCCAGGTCCTGAGGTATGATGGGATCTGACGAGTGTTCGGTGAGAAAGATCGGTATGCCCTTGCTGCACAGCGATTCAATGAGTCTGATGGCACCGATATTGAGGTTGAAACATCCCTGAGGCGGTATATCGAGGCCATATGAATCGACAAGATGGCGTACCTGATGCGGAAGGTCTTCAGTGTCTATGTCGATCATGGTGTCCAGGTCGCCGATGACCTCATTCATGATGATGAGGTCGGCACCTCTGATGGCGCCGGATAGCTCATGGATGTCCGCCCTGACAAAACGCACCTTTTCATGCCATATCTCTAACGTCTTTTTCTGGCGGCGCAGCAGACCTTCCGAGAGGTCAACCATCATGACCTTTTTCACCATCTCGGCATGAGATGTAAGAAAGCCGTTCATGAGACTGCCATAGCCGCCTCCTATCTCCACTAAGGTGGAGCATGGACCGAGCATATTCTGTTGTAAAAGAAACCCGCCTATGATTGTCCCGTATGCTGCGGGGTTTTCAAGGGCAATGGCATATTCGGTATCTGCCCTGGAAAAAGACTCGCAGATGGTGAATTCCTTCATGAGGTCAACCGGTACGCATCTGTGATAAGTGCTTGTCGAGTAAATTTGAGCCATAAGTGCAGGTCTATACAGTATGTTGGCGGTTCCAATCAAGAGCTTCTTTGGTTGATGAACCTGATATCTTTATGGTATCTCTTGTTCAAGAATAGGAGGTTTAGACGTGATCAGGAAGGTCGTAAATGCCATGGTACTCTTTGTGCTGATATTTCCAGCAGGTATATCATATGCTCAAACCTCGAACCCCTGCGAAGGTGACTGGGTCGCGGATGTCGCGGACAGGGTTCTTCCCTCTGTCGTAAACATTGCATCTCAAAAGACAATCGTTGTCCGGCAGTCACCTTTTTTCTCGGATCCCTTTTTCAGAGATTTCTTCGGGGGAGGCATGCCTCAGGAAAGGGTTCAGAATGCTCTCGGCTCCGGGGTTCTTGTCTCTGCTGACGGATTCATAGTGACGAACAATCATGTTGTCGGGGGCGCCGATGATATCGAGGTGCGGCTTAGCGATGAAAGGGTTTTCCCTGCGCGCATCATAGGCACAGACCCCAAGAGCGATGTGGCGATTATCAAGATCGATGCACAGGGTCTTCCCGGGATTCGCATAGGAGATTCATCGGCACTGAGAATAGGGAGTTTTGTCATGGCTGTTGGAAACCCTTTCGGTCTTGAACAGACCGTTACTTTGGGGATAATAAGCGCACTGGGAAGGTCGGGGCTTGGCATTACGGACTATGAGAACTTTATCCAGACAGATGCTGCGATAAATCCGGGCAATTCGGGCGGTGCTCTGGTGAATATGCGCGGAGAACTTATCGGCATAAACACGGCGATTCTTTCCAGGACCGGTGGCAGTGTGGGGATAGGTTTTGCCATACCGGTCAACCTGGTCATGAACATAAAAAAGAGCATCGAACTTTATGGCGAAGTAGTAAGGGGCTGGCTCGGTGTTACTGTCCAGGAGATTACCCCCGCGATTGCCGAGGCGTTGTCACTCATGTCATCACGAGGGGTTCTCGTCTCAGAAGTAACCAGAGAATCTCCTGCAGATAAGGCGGGCATGAAGCAGGGTGATGTGCTGATTCTCATAGGAGGCAAAGAGGTCCATAATGCATCGTCAATGAGGTTCCTCGTTTCAGAACTTCTGCCCGGCAGTGCAGTTCCTGTAACGGTTGTCAGGCAGAGCAGGGAACTTGTCCTGAATGTGACCATAGGAGACCTTTCGCGGTCCCAGGCTCCTGAACATCAGATCCTGATTACTGACAACAGGTTTTTAGAAGGGGCAACTGTTTCAGACATCTTTCCAGCAGCAAGAGAGTCTCTCGGAATAGGAAATGATATTGAGGGTGTTCTGGTGATAGAAGTGCAGAATTCATCTCCTGCAGCCAGGACCGGATTAAACCCCGGTGATGTCATAGTTCAGATCAACAACCGCAAGACCCCTGGTTTGAAGGAATTTCAGACTGTTCTTGCAGGCCTCAAAGGGATAAAGATGAGTATCCGCATTTACCGTCAGGGCATGGTCATGACCATGACGATCATAAGATAGAGTTGAAGGTTATGCCATGCGTGCGGTGATTCAGAGGGTACTCAGTGCATCCGTTTTTGTGGACGGTCAGGAATATTCATCAATAGGGCCGGGTCTGTGCTGTCTGATAGGGATCGAGAAAGCAGACACACAAGATGATCTGGGATACCTGCGGCGGAAGATCTGCTCGTTGAGGATCTTCGATGATGAAACAGGCCTTATGAATCTCGATGTCGAACAGACCGGAGGAGACATTCTCCTTATTTCCCAGTTTACGCTCCACGGTGATGCGAGAAAGGGCAGAAGGCCTTCGTATTCAAAGGCGGAAGATCCGCTCAAGGCTGAAGGACTATTGAGTGAACTTGTAGAAGGTATGCGCAGTCAATGTAGCGGTAAGGTTAAAACCGGGAAATTCCAGGCCATGATGGACGTGCATATTGTCAATCATGGCCCGGTTACTATCCTGCTTGACAGCAGGAAAAGGTTTTGAGGGCAAGTCTTGTGGCGGATTGTCTATTTAAAGGCATTGATCCTTTCCATGAGTTTGTCTTCGGGCATGGCTCCGACAATATCTCCGACCTTTTTCCCGTCTTTAAAGATGAGCAGGTTGGGGATTGACCGGATTCCATGTTTGGATGAGGTCTGCGGATTGCTGTCTACATCGAGCTTTGCAAATACAATGCTTCCCTGATGCTTTTTCGCCAGATTCTCGATGATCGGCCCCAGCATCTTGCACGGCCCGCACCACTCGGCCCAGCAATCAACGATAATGAAAGGGTATTTTGCAATGGCCTCGTCCAGGTTGCTGTCGGTTACTGTAAGGGTCTTATTGGGACTATCCACAAATACTTCTTCAGCCATCTTTTCCTCCTTGTTTGTTTTTTATTGAGAGTTCTTCCACTTCTCGTATGAGGTTCCTCTTTGATCATTAATATAATGCTCAGCTGCAAATGCAGCAGTTGCCCCGTCCCCGCAGGCTGTTACCACCTGGCGCAGAAGCTTTGTCGTGCAGTCTCCGCAAGCGAAGATGCCTTTGGTTGATGTCCTCATATTCTGATCAACTTTGATATATCCTGCATCATCGCATTGTGCAAGACCGCCCAGAAACGCTGTGTTGGGTATGGTTCCGGTAAAGATAAAAGCGCCGTCTGCACGCAGGGTCCTTTTCTTTGCAGGATCATTAACATCTCTGATGATAACACCGGTAACAGCTGTATCGCCGATGATCTTCTCGACAACGGAATTGAACTCGAAGCGGATCTTGGCGTTGGCAGATGCCCTGTCTGTGAGTATTCCGGTTGCCCTCAGCCTGTCCCTTCGGTGAACTATTGTAACGGTGTCGGCGAATCGGGTAAGGAACAGGGCCTCCTGAACCGCAGTGTCTCCCCCGCCTATAACTACCACATCCCTTTCGCGATAGAACGCGCCGTCGCACGTGGCGCAATAGGAAACGCCCCTTCCTGTGAATTCCTCTTCTCCCGGGACATTCAGATGGGCATATTGTGTGCCGGTGGCGATGATAAGAGCAGAGGCCTCGTAGGTCTTATCACCTGCATCAACTTTCCACCGAACCGATCCATCTTGTGGGATACCGGAAACAGCCCTGACATCAGCTTCAGCAGTCTCCATGCCGAATTTTGTCGCCTGCCGGGTAAATCTCTCGATAATCTCGAAGCCGGTGATGCCATCGGGGAATCCAGGGTAGTTTTCGACAAGATCCGTGGTGGTGATGAGGCTCGGGTTGAAGGTGCTGGCAATCATCAGCGTCTTCATATTCGCGCGCGATGCATAAATACCCGCGGTAAGTCCTGCAGGGCCTGAACCGATAATGATGATATCGTACATGTGCTTATCCTTTCTCTTGTATAGCCTTTTCCAGTACTGCCAGAAGCCGTTTGATCTTCCCGGGTTCCTTCAGGAAGTAGCATTTAATATTTCCTTTGCGGACGCAGTCCACGATCCCGTTTATCTTGAGGATTGAAAGATGTTGAGATGTGTTTGCCTGGCTTATGCTGAGCATATTCTCGACTTCGCCGACACACTTTTCGCCACTGATCAGTTCTCTGGCGATCTGCAATCTTACCGGATGGCCCAAGGCCTTAAGGAGCGATGCTGTGTCCTGGTTTTGAAACATAAAGCCCCCTGTGGAAGTATTTATATAACAATATCATTATATCCTTATTTGCTTCTTGTCAAGGCTTGATTTTTTTCCTGTATCAAGTACTATGGCATTGGTTACATGATAAAACAATTTGTCTGGGGGTCAAGTCATGAGAAGATTATTCCTTGTAATTATACTTGCAGTGCTCATTCCCGCGATGGTCCATGCCGAAGGATATGTGGTCGTCAACTACGGTATCGCAGGAGAGATAGATGAACCGAGCCTGGGCATTGAGATGGGCGGTATCTTTCTCTCATATCTGCATCCTGCAGGAGGAGCTCTCAGCCTTGGGATAGGGGTAAGTGTAGGAGATACTGACGAAGACCCTCCATCAGCTTTTCTGCCTCCATCTGCTGCTACGGTATATGATACCTTTCGTGATTATAACGATGGCAACGAGCAGGAGGTAAATATGGTCTTCGGTGCCGAGCTTTCCCCGTCATTCTTCGCCGTTGCCGGTCTGGGATACGCCAGCCAGAATACCACAACAATAGGTTTTTCAGGCACCCAGTATTATGAGGTCGATACCGGCAAGGACATTAATGCCACCTGGATGGTGGGGATGCGTTATATTATCGAGGGGCTGAACATGGGGCTTGGATATCATTCGAGACGTGGCATTCTGGCGAGCCTTGGTATTGCATTCTAAATAAAAGAATACATGAAAATTATTCCCGCCCGAACGATCTTCATCGGATTTATGTGCATGCTTGCAGCAGGGTGTTCAAGCTTGAGCAGCTACGAGAGGTTTACGATACAGGCGAGACAATCAATATCTCAGGGGAGGTTTGATGATGCGCTCAGCTTTTTTCCCGATAAATCGGCAAAAGGCAGAAACGAGGTACTAATACGACTGGAGAGAGGGATTCTTCTTCAGGCGCTTGGTGAATATGATATGAGTGCACGGGAGTTCAGGCATGTGGCGGAGATGATCAGGGATTATGAAAATATGGCAGTGATATCCGCGACGAAAAGCACTTCGCAGGTTGCATCTCTCCTTGTCAATGAGCAGGTCATGCCTTATGTGGGTGAGGACTTCGAAAAAGTTCTGGTTCACGGGTTCAACGCGGTGAATTATCTGATGATGGGCGATCTGGAGGGTGCACGTGTAGAGATCCGCAATGCATACACACGTCAGAAGGAGTTGTACGAGAAGCATTCCAGGGAACTGGAAAAGGCAAAAAAGGAATCGGCCGGGATAGACTGGAACAGCTCATTTATACAAGCCGATCCCGATGGATATGCCCTGTTGAAGAGGAGAGCGGACTCGGTGCAGAGCTTATATCAGAATGCATTTGCCTATTACATCTCAGCTCTTGTCTATGAACTCAACGGCGAATATGATGAGGCGTACATTGATCTGAAAAAAGCCATTGATGCTGCTCCTGATTCTGAAAGTATTCAGAAAGATCTGATCCGGTTGAGTGGAGAGCTTTATTTCTTGGAGGATATGCAAAAGTGGGAACAAAGATATGGTAAAAGGCAAAAGATCGCAACAGATGCCGTGGATGTCTTTGTCATCTTCTCTTACGGTCTTGCGCCATATAAAGAGGCTGTCGGTTTTCCCATTCCCTGTCTCTTATACACATCTGACGCTGCCGACGAAGAGGATA
>OMKS01000570.1_pt1 | contig 34384 bp, 28 predicted proteins | sample 1674721 | NCBI WGS metagenome assembly OMKS01 (sample SAMN06264996, study PRJEB25208) | sediment metagenome | isolation source: hot spring sediment | place: USA: California | collected 2014-09-02 | reverse complement strand
TCGGCAGCGTCAGATGTGTATAAGAGACAGCCATCCCCACCACCGCGTCCATGATGGACAAAGACGGCCGGATACAGGTGACCAGGTCCAGCAGCATATCGACGAACCGGTCCGTGTCGTGGAGCTTGGCGTGGTAGCCCGGCTTGACGTAGCCGGGGATGACGCCGAAGACGTTCTTGACGGCACCCGTCATCCCGGTCAGCAGGTGTGTCTTGAGTTTGCACAGGTTGAACACCCCGTCCGCTTCGAGCACCGGCGTGACGACCTCAAAGCGCTTGATCAGCCGCCCCTCGGGGAAGGAGAGCACGCCGTGGCTCGTGTCGAAATTGAGCTCGGCGCCGCCCGCTTTGGCGGCTTCATCCAAACCCGCCATCCGGTAGAGCCGCTCTAACACCCGCGCGTCGTAGGGGTAGCCGGAACCGGGACTGTCGACGATGATGGGCACCGCCCCTTGCTCTTGGAGCATCCGGGCCACCGCCGACACCACCGCCGGGTGGGTCGTCACCGCCTCCTCGGGCCGGGCTGCCCGCAGGAGATTGACCTTCAAGACAACTCGCTGCCCGGGTTCGACGAACGGTGCCACGCCACCCATCAGGTCGAACAACGCGAGCATCTTCGCTCCCACCTCTTCGTAAGTGGGGCATTTGACGACGTAAACGGGATGATCCATTCCTCGCTCCTGCAACAAACTCGTTACCCGATTCCAGTTCCAACTCAATTTTCAAAACCGACTGGTCGGTCTAGACTGACCGGTCAGTCAGATTATAGACGGTTCTCCATTTTTGTCAAGCCCGGCCAAGTCTTGGGTTAAAATTCCCATATATGATTGGCACTTCTAAGCCCCCCGTGTATAATTACCTTATCGTAACTACTCAGACCAGCCCTTTGCTGTGCCGGAGAATGGGGGTTTGGGGTGTGTGGCGGTCGCTTCGCGACCGCCACACACCCCAAACCCCCGCCCATCCGCTGCAAACGGGCAGCAGGCTGAGTAGTTACACCTTATCCACTTAAATCACACGGGGTATCATCTCAATAAACCGGGGCAAACTCGCTCGGGCCGGTCTCCTGACCGTGCCCGCTGTGGCTCGGTCGGGAGACCGGCCACAGCTCCCCAACTTATTGAGAAGATACTCACACGGGTGTGTTTTATTTCACTTGAGGCCAAGCTCGTAGTAGGCGATTTATCGCCGTAAAAGCGCGCTGAAGCCGCTACCTAGCGCCGCTGCCTAGCAGCGCGCACACTACAAACAAAGCTCAAAGTATTTGAAACACACCCAAATCACACGAATCCAAGGAGGCAATCTATCGTGGACTTATCCGCACTCAAGCAGCAGGCCGCCGAACGGGCGGTAGACTTCGTCGAATCGGGCATGGTGCTCGGGCTCGGCCATGGCAGCACGACGCTGTTCGCCCTGCGCTGGATCGCTCACTTGCTCCAGACAGGCCAGCTGCGGGACATCCTGGGCATCCCCTGCTCCACCCACGTGGAGGCCGACGCCCAAAAGTTGGGTATCCCCCTGACCACGCTGGACGAGCATCCGGTGATCGACCTGACCATCGACGGCGCCGACGAACTGGACCCACAGCTGAACCTCATCAAGGGCGGCGGCGGCGCGCTCCTGCGCGAGAAAATCGTGGCCCAGGCCAGCCGCCGCGAGATCATCGTGGTGGATCAGACGAAACTCTCCCCGACCCTGGGGATCCAATGGCCGGTGCCGGTCGAGGTCGTCCCTTTCGGCTGGCGCGCCCAGGTCGCCTACCTGGAAAGCCTGGGCGCACGTCCCATCCTGCGCCTTGGGGATGACGGCACGTCCTTCACGACCGACCAGGGCAACCTGATTTTGGACTGTCACTTCGGCCCGATACAGGATCCGGCGAAACTGGCGGAACAGATGAACGGGCGGGCCGGCATCGTCGAACATGGCCTCTTCCTGGGGTTGGCGACCGACGCCATCATCGCCAAAGAAAGCGGCATCTATCACCTGAAGAACGGAGAATCCAATGATCACGATTGAAGCATCTATCCTATCGGCCGATTTCGCCCGCCTGGGCGAACAGGCCCGCGAGGCGCAAGCCGGCGGTGCTGACGCCATCCAGATCGACGTGATGGACGGGCGCTTCGTGCCGCCTATCACCTTCGGCGCCAGTGTCGTCCGGGCGCTCCGCCGTGCAGTCGATCTCCCCCTGGACGTGCACCTGATGATCGTCGAACCGGGCCGCCACCTGGAGACCTTCGCCGAGGCGGGCGCCGACCGCATCATCGTCCACCAGGAGGCTACGTTGCACATCCACTATGTGCTCAAGTCGATTCGCGAACTGGGCATTGAGGTAGGCGTGAGCATCAACCCCGGCACTTCGGTGTTCGCCGTGGAAGAAATCCTGGACATGGTCGATATGGTGCAGATCATGACGGTCGATCCTGGTTGGGGCGGCCAACCGTTCCTCCACAGCCAGATGGAAAAGATCCGCCGCCTGCGCCGCATGATCGACGAGCGCGGATTGGACGTCTTCATCGGCGTCGATGGCGGTATCGACGAGCAAACTGCTCCCCTGGTCGTCGAGGCAGGGGCCACGATGCTGGTATCGGGATCGGGCATCTACAATGACAGACGGTCAGTGGCTGAGAACCTTGCCGCCCTGCGCGCCAGTTCGATCTAGCGTGACCTTTGACCAGCGCTGGCAAACCGCATAATTGGAACAGCGGATTAGCAATCCACCCTACGCACGCTGTAGGTTGGAATGGCATTCCGATCAAGCGGATTAGCAATCCGTCCTACATACGATTTGAGTTCTCGTTGTGCGATTCAGGGCTGGGGGTCAAACCTGATGCTAGCAGGTTTGTCGGAGAGAGCCACAAAAGTATCTTCGCAGCGTCAACTTGCGTCTTGGCTCCACTGTGGTATAGTGAAATCGTATCAAGCATTGGCAAATCATTAAGGAGGTGAATCATGTCTACCATACCACCTGCACCAGAACGCAATCCAGCCGCCAAGAAATGGGGTCCAGTTTTGATCCTTGGCATTATCGGTCTGTTCGGCTCAATCGCGATATATTACTTCTTGCCCGGCTTCCTGTCAATCGATCTGATGATGATGCTCGTCATCGCTTTCTTCGTCGCCATCGGCTATAATCTCAAAACAGTACGAGGCGTCATGGCCATCGTCATCCTCTACCTATCCACGGGATTCTCGGCCATCCTATATCGTAGCGTCGCCCCATACGTTGGCGCCATGCTGAGGGTGTTTACCTTCGATCTGTCGGCCTCGGTTGAAGATGGAGCGACACGCGGCGACCTGGCCTTGACGTTCATTCTTCTCACGTTCGTCTTCTGGTTGATCCTGGAGATCCTCATGCGCATCTTTGCAGAGGATACCACCATCTCCTCGATCGGCATCCTAGACAACCTGGGCGGCGTCGTGGTCTACTTCCTCGTCGGCGTATTGGTCGCTGCGCTGCTGTTCAACGCCATCGGATACAGCAGATCGCGAGCGTTACACGACGCTGCCAGATTGCGCCGGCCGTTCAACCAGGTGATGTATCTTCTATACAATACCCAAGTCTTCTTGTTTGGCCGCAATCCACCCCACCTTTACATCTACGACTTGCATGCACGCTAAACATCTCTCTACGTTAGAATTTGCCAAAGTGCTGGATCGATTAGCCGGTTATAGTGACTTTTCCGGAGGGCAAGACAAAGCGCGCGCCCTGGAACCGGCGACGAACGTACACGAAGTACGCTGGCGCCTGGAAACGACCAGCGAGGCCCGTGCCCTGCTGGATGCCAAACCCGAAACGTCGCTGGGGGGCGCCCACGACGTGCGCCCCCAGGTAGAGGCAGCCGAGCGCGGGGTGTCGCTATCCCCGCATGACATCCTCGACGTGCGCGACACCCTCGTCTCCGCCCGCACCCTGCATCGCCATCTCAGCCGTTTGGAAAGCCAGTTCCCCAACCTGGCCGACATCGCCGGCCGCATCCTGGTCGATTCAGGTCTGATCAATGAGATCAACCAGTGCCTGGACGAGCGAGGCACCGTGCGGGACGACGCCTCGCCAGAATTGGCGCGCATCCGGCGTGAAGAACGTATCGCCTACGACCGGCTACAGGATAAACTCCAGAACATCATCAGCGCGTCGCGCAACGCCAAGTATCTCCAGGAGGCCCTCATCACGCGCCGCGAGGATCGTTACGTCATCCCCCTCAAGGCCGAGTTCAAGGGCCGCATCCGCGGCATCGTGCACGACGTCTCTGCCTCGGGTGCGACGATTTTTATCGAGCCCCTGGCGACCGTGGACTTGAACAACGCCTGGCGCGAGTTGCAACTGGAGGAGCAGCAGGAGATTCAACGCATCCTGGCCGCGCTATCCGCTATGATTGCCGATCAGGCTCTCGAGATCAGGCAGACGCTCGAGGCCCTGGCCGACCTGGACCTGGCCTTCGCCAAGGCAAAATACGCCGATGACCTCGATGCTTCGGCGCCGGAGATCGTGCCCTTTGGGCGACGCCCGGCGAAAGAAAAGGGGAAGCGAAAAAGCTCAACCTCTTCCAACGGCGCCCAGGCCACGGTGCGCCTGCTGGGCGCCTGCCATCCGCTGCTCGATCCCAAAACTGTCGTCCCCATCGACGTCGAACTGGACGACGAGACCCACGTGCTCGTCATCACCGGCCCCAACACCGGGGGCAAGACGGTCAGTTTGAAGACCATCGGCCTGCTGACAGTGATGGCCCAGGCCGGACTGCACATCCCGGTCCAGGAAGGCTCGGCGCTCTCGCTCTTCGAATCGGTCTACGCCGACATCGGCGACGAGCAGTCTATCGAGCAGAGTCTATCGACTTTCTCCTCCCACCTGATCAACATTCTCTCGTTCCTGGACCGGGTCGACGAGCGCAGCCTGGTGCTTTTGGACGAGCTGGGCGCCGGCACCGATCCGGCCGAGGGGGCCGCCCTGGCGCACGCTCTGTTGGAGCATTTCCGCGAGCGCCGGTCGACGACCTTCGTCGCCACCCACTATCCCGAGTTGAAATCCTATGCCCAACTGACGCCCGGCGTCCGCAACGCCAACGTCGAGTTCGACCCGGAAACGCTCAGCCCTACTTACCGGCTGAGCATCGGCCTGCCCGGTCGTTCCAACGCTTTCGCCATCGCCCAACGGTTGGGCACGCCGGACGCCATCGTCGAGGCAGCCCGGGACATGATCTCCCCCGACGACCTGCGCACCGAGGACATGCTGGCCGACATCCACCGCTTGCGCCTCCAGGCCGCCCAGGCCCGGGACGAGGCTCACGCCGCCCGGTCCCAGGCCGACCGCCTGACACGGGAACTCCGCCAGCGGCTGGATCAGATCGACCAGGAGCGGCAGGAGGTACTCGACCAGGCCCGCCAGGAAGCGGCCGACGAACTGGCGTCGCTGCGCACCGAGGTGCGGCGCCTGCGACAGCGCTTGCACGCCGCCGCTGCCCCATTAGAGAGCGTCACCGCCGTGGAGGAAGCGGCCGCCTCGCTGGCCAAAGAGATCGAACCGGGAGAAGAGGTGGAAGCGCTCGCTGCCACCCTGCCGCGCGCCGAGCCCTCGCGTCCCATTCGCTCTGGAGATGCCGTCTGGGTCCGACCGTTGAACGCCAATGGGCAGGTGCTGAACGTAGACGCTGGCGAGGGCGAGGCCGAAGTGCAGGTCGGGCCGGCCCGCACTCGGGTGAGCCTGAAAGCGTTAGAACTGCGGGAACCATCTCCCCGAGAAGCGCGGGAGGAACCGGAAACCACACCGGTCCAGCACAAGGCCCCATCGCCCGGCATGCGGCTGGATTTGCGCGGTTGCACCGTAGAGGAAGCTCTGGCCCGCCTGGATCAACACCTGGACGCGGCCTTTCGGGCCGGCTTGCCGTGGGTGCACGTCATCCACGGCAAAGGGACCGGCGCCCTGCGCCGCGCCGTGGGCCAGTACCTGGTCAATCATCCCGTCGTCGAGACACACGAATTGGCCCGCGAGCGAGAAGGAGGCGCCGGGGTCACGATTGCCAAGCTGGTCAACCGATGAGATAAAGGAGCATCAGATGCCTGACATTCAACTTGAAATCTGGCTGTACGGGCCGGTGGCCCAATACGCCGGCGAGGCCAGCCAGGGCAGTTACGCCCAACTGGACGTTGCACTTCCCCAGGGCAGCACGCTGGAAGACCTGATCATCCACCTGGGCCTCCCGACCGAGGAACGGGGCATCACCTTCATCAATGGCAACCTGGCCGCTCTCCCCGGGCTCGACGCTGATCTCAGCGTCCAACTCCATGACGGCGACCGGGTGGGCATCTCTCACCGCAAGAGTATGTGGCCCTTCCAGTACCGCTTCGGCGCCAGCACGACGCCAGAACTCCAGGAGACGTTCCGCCAGCGGCAAGACCGGGGCATTCACCACACATACACCGCAGCCTCGGACGAGGTCTGTTCCGATTCTTGAGAATAAATCGCTAGTAGAAACCGACCGAACGCTTGTGTAATTACGCGCATTGTGCTATCATAATATCAGACTAACGCACCAGCATAATCCCAGAAAGCCATAATCAGGATTGTATTCCTCCGACTCATCCCACTCCCTCGGGACGGATGAGCGATAAGGTGTAGGGAGTGATCCCCGCGCCCGCCGTGTTTGCAAAGGAGGCACTGCTGGCCCCATCAAAAGGCCGGCAGCGTCTCCTTTTTTGTTTTTCAGACTGATCTCACGCTTTACGAAAGGAGAAAATTATGGCTAAGATACTGCGCGTTAACATGAGCGAGCGCACCGCTGCTTACGAGGAGGTTCCCGATGCATATCGGGAATTGGGCGGCCGTGGCCTCACCTCCACCATCGTCTGCGACGAGGTGGACCCCACGTGCCATCCCCTGGGGCCGAACAACAAGCTGGTCTTTGCGCCAGGATTGATCGCCGGCACCAATGCGCCCACATCGGGCCGCCTTTCAGCCGGCGCCAAGTCGCCCCTCACCGGCGGCATCAAAGAGTCGAACGCCGGCACCAATTGGCCGCAGCTGGTCGGTCGCCTTGGCCTCAAGGCCGTCATCGTCGAGGGCCAGAGCGACGGCTGGTGGGGCTTGCACATCACCAAGGATGGGGCCAAGTTCTTCGACGCCAGTGAGTACGCTGGCAGGAGTCTGTATGAGCTCTTTCCCGATCTCTTCGAACGCTTCGGGGAGAAGGTGAGCATCGCGACCATCGGCGTGGCTGGCGAGATGCGGATGAGCATGGCCGGCATCTGCTACAACGATATCGAAAATCGTCCCACTCGCTATTCCGGCCGCGGCGGCCTGGGGGCGGTGATGGGCAGCAAAGGCCTCAAGCTCATCGTCGTGGACGGGGAAGGCGGGCCGGGCGTAGAAATTGCCGATCAGGCGCTCTTCGACGAGGGGCGCAAGAAGATGTTGGAGGCGCTCCGCAGCCACGACATCACCAAGCCCAAGGGTGGGTTGAACACCTATGGTACCGCCGTCCTGGTCAACGTGCTGAACGAGGCTGGCGGCTATCCCACCCACAACTTCCGCGAGGGCCGCTTCGAGGGCGCCGCTGCGACCTCTGGCGAGGCCATCTTCGAGACCAATGAAAAGCGGCTGGGCAAGGAAATCTACAATCACGGTTGCCATCCCGGTTGCACCATCCAGTGTTCCAACACCTATCACAAGCCCGATGGCACGGAGCACGTCTCGTGCATCGAGTACGAGTCGACCTGGGCGTTGGGTGCGAACTGCGGCATCGACGACCTGGACGCCATCGCTGAACTGATCTGGCTGTGCAACGACATCGGCGTGGATACCATCGAGGCCGGCGGCACCATCGCCGTGGCGATGGACGCCGGATTGGCCGAGTTCGGGGACAGCGAGGCCGCCATCCAGTGGATGGAGGAGATTCGCCAGGGCACGCCGCTGGGTCGTATCCTGGGCAACGGCGCGGCGACCACCGGCATGGCCTACGGCTGGCACCGCGTCCCCGGCTGCAAGGGGCAGAATATGCCGGCCTACGAGCCGCGCGCTGTCAAGGGCATTGGCATCACCTATGCCACCAGCACGATGGGGGCTGACCACACTGCCGGGTACACCATCGCCCCCGAGATTCTGGGCGTCAGCGGCAAGGTGGATCAGTTCGACATCGACAAGGCCGCCCTCTCTCGCGCTTTCCAGCAGACGACCGCCGTGATCGATTCCTCTGGCCATTGTCTCTTCATCGCGTTCGCCATCCTCGACATCCCCGAAGGCTATCAGGGGATGATTGACGAACTCAACGGCTTGCTGGGAACCAACTGGACTGCCGACGACGTGACACGCATCGGCCAGGAGATCCTGGATCAGGAGATCGCCTTCAACCGGGCCGCCGGTCTTACCCCGGCCGACGATCGCATCCCGGAGTTCATGAAATACGAGAAGCTCCCGCCCCACGACGTGGTGTGGGACGTGCCGGATGAGACCCTGGACGCTGTCTTTGGACAGGCCTAACTGATTAACATAAAACGAAGCCGCCGGGCCCATACGGGCCCGGCGGCTTCTGTCATGAAACTCACCACAGGAAGTGTATTCTTATCCGTTTACCGGAATCCTATGCCGTGACGGGAAGCGCTTCGACCCAGGAATTACTCTGAGGCCAGGCGCCATCCCGTGTCCAGGCATCCATGTACAGGCTGATGAGCCGGGGATTTATTTTCAATATCTTCTGGGCTCGACACCCCTGGCAACGCCCTATCTGATCGGTCAAATAAAGCAAGGATAAATCAGGAAACCGGATATATTCATGACAATCAGGACAACGCCAGAGAAAATCCCCCGTCTGCAAATCCACCGCGTAAAGTGTCATCTTGAACCTCCCCCCACACATTTTTGATCCGCCCTGAGATCATCACGTTAGCCGTGATCTATGATCATTCTAGCAGTAGACCGTTTCTCGAGGCGTGTCAAATCGTGGCGCGCCGCCCCACATTTTCCTCGATTTTTTGAGAAGAGTAAAAGGTATCTTCTCAATAACTTGGGGTGAATCTGTTCGTAGTGCGCGCGCTAGATAGCGCGCTAGATAGCGCGCTAGATAGCGCGCTATCTAGCGGCTTCAGTGCGCTTTTAGGGGCGCTGAAGCGCCTACTACGAACAAGCCCCCGGTTTATTGAGAAGATACAGTAAAAGCGCCCGTGTGAACCTATGTCGACTCCCAATGAGCCTGGGCCGGACTGGCGCTTGGGGAATAATCCTCCACTACAAGCTTCTTCCCCAGCTTATCTAAACCGAAATCTCCAGTTAGCAAAAAGCCTTCCTTTGTGCTATAATTTTAGCATGGTCTCCTAAGACGTTTCCTTCGTATCTTCTCAATAAGTTGGGGAGCTGTGGCCGGTCTCCCGACCGAGCCACAGCGGGCACGGTCAGGAGACCGGCCCGAGCGAGTTTGCCCCGGTTTATTGAGATGATACTTTCCTTCCTCTAGACGCTATAAGGAGTCAGTAACATGGAGGTGCACGTAAAGCTATTCGCGACGCTCCGCCGCCACTATCCAGAGATGGAGATCGGGGAGGCGATGCCGGTCGAGTTGGCGGAGGGCGCGACGGTCGACCAACTGCTCGCATCCATGGATCTTCCAACAGATCAGGTCAAGGTCGTGTTTGTCAATGGCGTCGTCCAGCCGGGAGATCACGTGCTCCAGGCCGATGACGTCGTCGGGTTGTTTCCGCCGGTTGGTGGGGGGTAGACGACGATGACGTCTTCAACAGTCGAGGTTTCTCCCGTTCAATTCAACGCCAGAGGGAATGGGCCATTGCTGGAAGGTTATCTCTATCACCCGACTGGTGCAGGGCGGTTCCCGGCCGCCATTGCCTGCCACCCGCACTCGCTGATGGGCGGCTCGATGCAGGACGCGGTCATTGTGACCGTTTGCCGCGCCCTGGCAGAAAGTGGATGGATGGCTCTCCGGTTCAACTTCCGGGGCGTGGGCGACAGCGGGGGCTTCTTCAGCGAGGGACGCGGCGAACTGGACGATGTGGCGGGCGCGCTTGACTTTCTCGAGACACAGAAAGCGGCCGATGTGGATCGCCTGGCTGTCGTCGGCTACTCCTTTGGCGCGGCAGTGGGATTACGCCACGCCGCGCGAGATCAGCGTGTGGGCTGGCTGGTCGGTATCGCGCTGACTCAGGCTAATTACGGCGATCCGTTCCTGGATCACGAGCGCCGTCCCAAGCTTTTCATCGTGGGTGAACATGACGCCTGGGCGCCGTTGGAAAATCTGCGCGCCTACGTTGCTCGCTTGAGTCCACCCAAGACGCTGAAAGTGATCCCTCAAGTCGACCACTTTTTCTCCGGCCGCCAACCCGAGGTCGCCGTCGAGGTCGCCGATTTCCTCACCTCAGGTGGATCTTTGGAGGCAAAAAAAGAGAGCAGTGGCTAACGTTCAGCCACTGCTCCAGCGCCCCCTGTCCCTGCCCAACCATATCGTCCGTTGGACGGATGCTCCGTCAGACCTCACTCCAACTTTCTGAGCGCTAAGTTGGACGACGTCGGGAAGGCCGGGAACGTTTCCTATCTTTGTCTCCATTTTACGCCAAAGAAGGCCCGCTGTCAATAACCTAAACCTTAAAATTCCAGTTTCAGGCCTCCAGCGGCGGGCATTGACACTTCAGGCATACGTGGGTGCCTCGTTGGCTCACCCGGATGCGCTGGATCGGCTCGCCACAGCGGGGGCAGGGCTGCCCCTCTCGCCCGTAGACCGCCAGCAATCCGGCAAACGCGCCAAATTCGCCATCCGGCTGGCGGTAGGCCGTATCGGAGAGCGTCGTGCCCCCGTCTGCAAGGGCTGCCTGCAATATCGAGCGGATCGCATTGTACAACCGTGCCACCTCGGCCCGAGCGAGCGTGTTCGCCGCGCGCAATGGATGAACGCCCGCCTGCCACAGGGCCTCGTCGGTGTAGATATTGCCCAGGCCAGCCAGGAAACGCTGGTCGAGTAACAGCGGCTTGATCCGTCCCCGCCGCCGGGCCAACATCTCGCCCAAGCGGGCCGCCGTGAAATCATCCGCCAGCGGCTCTGGCCCCAACTTCCCCAACACCGTCTGGGGATCGCCGGTCAACACCATCCGCCCAAACTTGCGCTGGTCGAAGAAATACAGCCGCTGGCCGCCGTCCAGGGCCAACGACACGCGGAGGTGACGCTCGTCAGCCGCCTCCCCCGGGCCTAATATCAATTGCCCCGTCATACGCAGGTGAACGAGCAGGGTGTCATCGCCGCTCAGGTCGATGACCACCCACTTGCCCCGCCGACCCACGCCGGCGATCGTCTGTCCGACGAGACGCCGGGCGAAAACGTCCGGCGCCAGGGGCGCCACGCTGCGAGTCCAGCGCACATCTACCTCAACGATGGATCGTCCGGGCAATGACGCGCGCAGAGCCCGGGCCACTGTCTCAACTTCGGGTAATTCAGGCATAGCGAGGCGGATTATACGCCCAGTCGTTTCAACTGTCAAAGGATTTGGCTCCCCCCAGGACCCCCCAGGAGAGATACCCAGCGCCAATTGACACGTCCCTGGGTCGGTGTTAAAATTCCTTTTCCGGAAAGGAAAGATCGAAAAAAATCAGCATTCACAGGAGACATCATCTCTATATGCCCCGCCGACAGGCCATCCAAGATACCCAACCATCCCCCCGCGTGCGCCGCCAGCGCCAGAGATCGTGTCTCGTCCGTCTGCGCCGGTGGCTCACACTCATCCTGATCATCCTGCTCGGCTGGCTCGCGTTCTGGCAGGGGACGGCGCTGCTGCCGCGCACCAACGTGCTCATCCTGGGTATCGACCGCCGTCCTGGTCAGGGCTACGTCGTGCGCGCCGATACGATCTTGCTGGCCACCATCGCCCCTGCCAAGCCCCAGATTGCGCTGATCTCCATACCCCGCGATCTCTACGTCGAAATTCCCGGCCACGGTCCTGCTCGCATCAACACTGCCCACTTCTGGGGAGAAAACGAGGCTCAGGGCAATGGCCCAAGGCTCTCGGTGCAGACCATCGCCCACAACTTCGGCGTGCCGGCGCACCATTACGTGCGCGTCGATTTTGAGGCCTTTCGCGCGGTCGTGGATGCCATCGGCGGCATCGACGTTGAGGTCGAGAAAACCATCATCGACGAGGCCTATCCCACAGAGGATTACGGCACCATGCGGATCGAAATCCCCGCCGGTCTGCAACACATGGATGGCGAGACCGCCCTGCGTTACGCTCGCTCCAGGCATGGCTCCTCTGATTTCGACCGGGCCCGGCGCCAACAACAGATCCTGATAGCGCTGGCCCATCATGTGTCCGATCCCTGGGTCTGGCCCCATCTCCCGGCCGTCTCCCTGGCCATCGCCAACCACATCGAGACAGATCTCAGTCGGTGGCAACTCTTGTTGATGTTACCGACCCTGGGGCGGATTGGCCCGGATGGCATTGAACGTCACGTCATCGACCGGACTATGACCCAGCCCTGGACGACGCCCGCTGGCGGCTCGGTGTTGCTCCCCCAATGGGAGGCCATCACGCCCTTGATCGAGGAGACGTTCGCGCCCTGATTGACTGACAGATCTTTTTGGAATCACAGTGGCGCTCCTGCGGAGGCGCTCCTGCGGAGGCGCTCCTGTGGAGCGGACACGGATTCACACAGATGAATGTTGAATTCGATCGAAAAACGTAACTGCTCACCTTGTGCCCGCCGGATCACAATCCGGCCGCGGGCAGGCAGTGTATTGGCTTCTGATCACCTTGCCAATGGCCCACGCGCCATCGGCGCGCGCCATCGGCGCGGATTGTGATCCGCTCTGCACACGTATGCTGAGCAGCAGTTACCACAAGGTTACGCTTTCAAAACCCTTAAAACTCATTCTCGACGTCCTCGCCCAGCAACGTCGCCAGCATCGCCAGCGACGTCTCCGGGTCCACGAACTGCAGCGCGTGGATGCCCACCTCGCGGGCCGCGTCCACGTTGCGGATCAAATCGTCCAGGAAGGCCGCCTGGCGCGGTGCCACGTCCAGCCGTTCCAGCGTCAGGCGGAAGATGGCGGGGTTCGGCTTGCGCAGCCCCACCTCGGCCGAGTTGACGTAGACGTCGAAATCGGCGTGCACGTCCACCCCGAAGGTCTCGCGGACGTGCTCGGCCTGCCCGGGCCAAGCGTTACTCAACAGCGCCACCCGGTAACGAGCGCGCAGGTTTCGCGCCGCGGCCAGCACCGTCGGATTCAAGCGTTTGACGGCATAAAACTCGTCGGCGAAACGCTCAGCCGCCTCGGCGCTGGGGAACCCTAACCCTTCGGCGACTTGCTGATAGTACGCCTCGCTCGATATGCCGCCAATGGAGAACTGCCGCCACGCCTGGCCCCACATCGCCTCCATCAGCGTCCCCGGTTCTACCCCCAACCGCTGCGCCCAAGCCGCGTCGTGCGCGTCGTCGGTCAGCGGCTCCATCACGCCGCCCCAGTCGAAGATGACGGCCCGCACATCGGGCAGCGGCGTCAAGTCCGGTTCCGGGACCGCCACACCCAAGCGCCGCAACTGCTGCCGCAGCGGCGTAGGCCCCAGGAAACGGACCGCCTGCAACCCCACCCGCCGGGCCGCCGCTACGTTCTCGCGGAAGTCGTCCACGAAGAGCGCCTCCTCCGCCCGAACATCCAGCCGGCCCAGCGCCCGCTCGAAGATCTCCGCGTCGGGCTTCATCACGCCTTCACGGCCGGAGATAACGATCTCGTCGAAGGCGTCGTCGATGCCCAGTTCCACCAGGCGACGTTCCAGGCTCGCCGGGGCATTGCTGAGGAGAGCGGTCCGGTAGCCCCCACTTTGCGCGACCTGTGGGTCGCGTGCGACCCGTAAGTCGCGGATGAGGGCTACCAGGCCCTCGTCCAGGCGGTCGCCGGCGTGAAAGGTCGCGCGAAAGTCCGCCACGCCCGCCTCGTCCAGCCCGAGCCGCTCCCCGACGCTGGACCAGAACTCGGCGCTGCTCAGGCGGCCCAGTTGAAGTTCCTGCCACGCCGGGCTGCCGAACACGACCTCGTACACCTCGCCCGGGGCCAAACCCAGCCGGCGTTCCAACGTCCGGCGGGGCGTCGGGTCGGCGGTCCGCATCAACACCCCGCCGTAGTCGAAGATCACTGCCCGAATCGCCGTCGTTTGCACATTCATTGCACGCACGCCCCTGTCCGGCCGATCAGGGCTGTCTGGACGTCTGCCAGGTTCACGTCGCAACCGTTGGCGCTGGAGAGGAGCCGCTTCAGGTTCGCGGGCGTGTCCAGGGCCACGATCCGCCCGGCGTCCAGGATGGCGACGCGATCACAAAGTATTTCGGCCTCGCATGCGTCGTCGGTCGTCAGTAAGATCGTGGCGTTGTACACGTCCCGCAGTTCCCGCAGGAAGGCCACGGCCTCCTCCCGGGACTGTCGCGCAAGCCCCGCCAGCGGGTCGTCCAGCACCAGGAGCGCCGGCTGGGTCAGGGCCGCGCACGCCGCGGCCACCTGTTGTTGCTGCGTCGCGCTCAAGGTTCCGGTAGGCCGCGTGATGGCGGCTTCGTCCAAGCCCATCTGGGCCAGAACTTCTGCCGCGCGCGCCCGGCCGTTTGCTTCCTCCAGGCTCTTGAGCCGCGCCCCGTAGACCAGGTTCTCCACCGGCGTCAGGGCCCGGAACAGTGCGGTGTCGGTCAGCACCCGGTTGATCAAACGCTTGATCGCCACCTGATCCCACAGTATCCCGTGACCGGAGACCGTGACGTGACGCTCGTCGGTCACCAGGAGCGCGGCCACGTCGCGCACCAGGGTCGACTTGCCGGAACCAACCCCGCCCAGCACGCCGAGGATCTCCCTCCGCCGGACCTGGAAATCGTCACAGTCCAGCACGACCTGCGGCTGCCGGGGCGCGTCATCCTGCGCCCGAGACCAGTCCTGGATCAACGTCATATGTTTGTCTAAGTCTAATACGTCTAACGCGATATAATCTATCGTACTCATCCGCCCCCTCCTTGACCATGCTTGCGAGCCACCGCTGCACCCTGTCGCACTGTAACAACCCAACATGCCCGCGCAGTGCGGATCACAATCCGCACTATAGATATACCGGAACGGCGCCTTTTCGTGACTCGAAGACCTGGAGAATCGAACGACTTTCGTCTCGTGAAGTATTTTCATATGCATTTCCTGAAGAAAGAAAGAAAACGGGGCCGTGGATGACCCACGGCCCCGTAGTCAGACGATGCAGGAAACACAAAAGCCGTGGGCGTCGCAAATGCGCCCCACGGCCCAGGTGACGGTTATGTCAGCCGTTCAGTAAACAGGCGCACTGCGACAAGGCAGCACAGACACTCCGCTAACGCGGAGCCCGGCTGCAGCAGCAAAAGCGATGCTATTCTCAGTGCGCATGAAAGACCTCCTGTTCAAGATGGGCAAAATTATACAACAGTCTGTCGGGTTGTCAAGTGGGACACAGAGAGCGTCGGATCAAAAAGGCCATAGCAGCGGCAGCATTGTCATCGAGACCACGAAGATCAGCAGGATCAGTGGCCCCCCCACCTTGAGGTAATCGCCAAAGCGATAGGCTCCGGCGCCCATCACCAACGTGTTGACCGGCGAGGCGACGGGCGAGGCCATACCCATCGAAGCAGCGATCGACACCGCCATCATAAAAGCGAAGGGTTGGACGCCCAACGCCTGAGCCGCCGCTAGACCGATGGGCGCGATGAGGACCGTGGTGGCGGTGTTCGAAAGCACCTGGGTCAGGGCCGAGGTCAAGAGAAACAGACCCGCCAACACCGCCAACGGGCCGAGGCTCCCCAACCCGTCGACCAGCGCCCGCGTGGCGATGTCGACCAGGGCGACCTGTTCCATCGCCACGCTCATCGGCAACATACTGGCGATGAGGACCAGGCTTTTCCAATCGATCGATGCGTATGCTTCATCCATGCTCAGACAGCCAGTGAGCACCACAGCCAGGGCGGCCAACAGGCTCGCCGTCGCTACCGGGAGCGCGTCAATCACCAGCAGGATGAGCATGCCCACCATGATCAGCAGGGCCAGGCCTGCCTTGGCGCGCTGCGGCGGGCCGAGCATCTGCTCCGGTTGTCCCATAACGACGAAATCGTTGGGATGTTCTCGCAGGGCGAGGATGTTTTTCCATGGCCCCTGGACGAGGAGGATGTCGCCGAAGCGAAGCGGCGTCGTCTTGAGATCGAGCAGGGCGTCGAGGCCGGGCCGGTTGATGCCCAGCACCGTCAGGTGAAAGCGCTGGCCAAAATTAGCCTCGACCAGCGTCTTGCCCACCAGCGACGAGCGCGGACGCAATAACACCTCCGCCAGGCCGACCTCTTCGGTGACGAGCACGTTCTCGTCTTCCTGTGCGCTGACCGGCTGCAAGGCCAGGTTCCAAAACGCCGCTGCAGCCCCCACGTCGTTCCCAGTCCCCTGCACGATGAGCACATCGTCCGCCTGCAACACCGTCTCCGCATTGGGCCGGATCACTTCCAGCCTGTCCGAGCGATTTAGCAGATCTCGCATCGCGTTGAGTGGATGGGGCTCGGTCAGGCGGAGAATCTCGAGCAGCGTGAGCGAGAAACGCTGGCGCAATGCCGATTCAGCTACCGTCCGCCCGACCAGCGCCGAATCGCGCCGCACCCGCATCCGGAATAGATTGTCGGGCAGTCGATAGAGGGCGATCAGTTCCTGGGGCGTCTCCACCCGCTGCAATGCCTTGTGAGGTTTGCGGTCCGGCAACAGGCGCCGGCCAATCAGGAGCATGAAGGCGATCCCACAGACGAGCAGCATCAGCCCGATGGGCGTGTAGTCGAAAAAGCCAAAGGGCCGCAGGCCGAACTGTTGCAGTATGTCGCTCACGATCAGGTTGGGCGGCGTGCCGATGAGCGTGGTCGAACCGCCGAGCAGCGCGCCGAACGAGAGCGGCATCAACAAACGGGATGGGCTGATCTTGCGCCGTTGGGCCAGGCTGATGATCGCGGGGAGCAGGACGGCGACGGTGCCGGTGCTGCTGATGACGGCCGAGAGTAGGGCGACGGCGATCATGATCACGGCGATCAAACGGGCCTCGCTTTCTCCGGCGATGACCAGGATACGGCGGCCGATCGCGTCGGCCAGACCGGTGTGTAGCACCGCCCCGCCGACGACGAACAGCGCGGCGATGCTCAACACAGCCGGATTGGAAAAGCCCGCCAGCGCTTCCGACGTCGTCAGCAGGCCGGTGAGCATCAGCGCCGCCACCACGCTCAACGCGACGATGTCGACCCGCACCCACTCGGTGATGAACAGCAGAATGGCGGCGGCGAGAATAGACAGGACGATCAACATATCTAGAGACACACCAGTTTACCCCTTTCTTTCAGATGTCTCTCGCTCGATCAGAGCGGTGCAGCGTTACAAAGTGCGTGACCGGGGTATTTTAACCGGACTGGTGGCGTGTGGCAAGCGGCATCATGAGAGCGCGATGCGTATTGCTGGAGCGCCCTAGCGCATTTGACAATCCGGCCGTTTTCTGCTAATATATGAACACTTGCTCATATATATGACTGGCAGATAAACCCAGATGTCTCTTTTTTGTTCACCGCTTACCCTGTGCTCGCCAGATCACAATCCGGCGTTTTCTCACATGACTGACAGGAAACAAAGCAATCCTGCCGCGATTAAAGGCGTTCGGTACTGAAAAGTGAGGTAAAATCGTATGACAAGTGAAAAGACCGTTAATGACCTGTTCGATATGGCCATCTCGGCGGAGCGAGCGGCCAAGCGTTTGTACGAGGGCCTGATGGCCAAGTTCGATCATCACCCGGAGGTGGCTGCGTTCTGGAGCCGGTACGCGATCGAGGAGGAAAGTCACGCCCTGTGGTTGGAGCGGATGCGGGACGCGCTCCCGGAGGAACGGTTGGCGAAACCAGCTGACCCGTTGATCTTACAGGAGGCGATCAAGGCGCTGGAATTTTCAGTGGAGCGTGCATTGCAGGATCTCACGAACCTGGAAGAGGCGTACCAGCTCGTCAATGAGTTGGAGAACGCCGAGACGAACGCCATCTTCGAGTTTCTGATTGAGCATTTCTCCGAGGATGATGAGACCCGCAAGTTCCTCCGCTCCCAACTCAGGGATCACATCCGCAAGTTGATGATCGATCTCCCCATCCAGTTCAAGGGTGCGGCGACGCGACAGGCGATCAGGGTCAAAGATTGAGGAGGCAATATGCAAGCGATAGCGACTTTCTCTATTGTGGCCTACGACCCTGGACGGCAAGCGTGGGGCGTGGCTGTGCAGTCCAAGTTCCTAGCGGTGGGCGCTGTGGTCCCGTGGGCGCGGGCGGGCGCGGGCGCTGTGGCGACGCAGGCTCACGCCAACATCGCGTATGGTCCGGATGGGTTAGCGTTGATGGCGGATGGGCTTTCGGCCCAGGAGACGGTGGAGGCGTTGACACGCGACGACGCCGGGCGGGACACCCGGCAGGTTGGCGTGGTCGACCGGGCGGGACAGGCTGCTTCTTACACCGGTTCCGATTGCCTCGCGTGGGCCGGTCACGTCGTCGGCGAGGGTTTTGCCTGCCAGGGGAACATTCTCGTCCCGGGAACGGTCGAGGCGATGGCGGAGCGCTTCGAGGAAGTACGGGGTGGCGAGGGGGAGTTGGCCGATTGGCTGGTGGAGGCGTTGCTCGCCGGGCAAGCGGCCGGCGGCGACAGCCGGGGCCGACAGTCGGCCTGCGTCGTGGTCGTGCGCGAGGGCGGCGGTTACGGCGGCAACAACGACCGCTACCTGGATCTCCGGGTGGACGACGATCCTCAGCCGATCCGCAAGCTCCAGAAGTTGGTTGAGACGCACCATCTCTACTTCGGCGCGGTGGACCCGGCAGGCTTGATCCCCTTGGACGACGTCGCGGCCGAGTTGCAGGCGTTATTGATCGAGACCGAGGATTACGATCCCCCCGCCGCCGGCCCTACGGGTGTTTTCGACACGGCGACCCGCCGGGCATTGCGGGCCTTGACCGGCCGAGAGAACCTGGAAGAGCGCTGGCACGGCGACGAGGACGAGATCGACCATCTCGTGCTCGCCTATTTGCGGGATAAGTTTGGTTGATTTGCACATGAGGTGCTCCTTTTTGGTTCCGGCTCGGAAGCGCAGCGGCTTCGTCCGGGCTAGGGCCTAATCAGCGGACAGGACTTCTGCGTCGTCCAGTTTCCATTGGTCTCCTTGCCATACCAGGCGCCATCGCACCGACTTTTCTTGGTCGTCGTCTCCACAGATGACGTTGGCGTCAATGATGGCCCATGCGCTGGTGTCTTTCGTTCCTTCCAGGAGCTCGTCGGTCGATTGGAGGTTGGTCACCCGAACGCGGGGCGCTTCGCCGGGAGGAAGTGCACATCCGCAACTTCCTTCGGAGCAGCGTTTGAGCCGCTGCCATCCTTGCTCGGTGAAATAGCGTGAGATTTGTTCTCCTTCGTCATAATGGTGATAGAATGAGAGCACCACCTTTTCTGGATAAGGTGAGCGGGTGACGTCTTGCGGTTCGCCTTGATAGAAGGTGAGTTCATATGTGTCCGGCATGACAGGTATGCCCAACTCACCCGGTTGGTAATAGGTCCTGTTTTCGCGAGCGTGATAGGTCTGCCGGAGGAGAAGTTGCGCGCGGTGGGGGATCCGTTGGTTGACGATCACTGTATCCCTCTCGACCTCAAGCTGACTGCCGCTGAAATGGCCCTGAGCGCGATATTGCGCTGCCTCGGCGTCCCAGCGGAAGATGGATAAGCGCGTCATTTCACCGTTACAGCGATCTCGGATGACGAGTTCTGGGCCAGGCAGGCCGGAAAGGACGTCCTCCATCGTGGCCACACACCGACATTCGCACAGGTAATTGCCATCTGGTGGGCGTAGCTCGTAACGGGTCAGGGTAGAAAGCGTGTCGTGAGCAGATTGATAAACAGCCCCGGCGATGGGTGCTCTTTCTGACGAGGCGTCGTCGGGTATATCGAAGCGGTAGAGCACGACCCGCTCTTCCTCACCGTCGTGATTGACGTCCAGCCGGTAGGTGTGGACGTGCTGCTGGTGAGCCGGCATGTTGACGGGCGGCATCACATCGATTCTCTGCCAGGGTCGATAGCGCCAGGTGACGCCCGCCAACACAAGCAGGAGGGATATCACCAAAGGCGCCAGCCACCGGGCCGGTTTGCGCGATGGTTTTTCGAAGACGGCCCGCTGCAGCAATCGGGCCGCCCACTGCTGCTCCACACGGTAATCGGGCCGGGCGTGGACGATCTCGGCGAAGGCCCGTTGGGCGTGGGGCCAATCCCGGTTTTCGAGCGCTTTCTGCCCCTGTGTAAAGAGTTGAATCAAGCGCTCTTCGTTGCGACAACGGGTTGACGCGGCTTCCCAACGCTCTCGGTGCTCACTGTCGGGGGCCTGGTGGATCAGCCGTTCATAAAGCACGGCTGCCTTGCCCCACCGTTTGGCGCGCTCGTATTCTTGGGCCTCGGCCTCCAGGCGCGTGATCAGGATGGCATCGTGTACCTTTTGGGCCGCGCGGTGGTGGGGGGAGATATTGAGCGCCCGCTTACAAATTCTCAACGCGCTCTCTTCTTCTCCGGCCTCTTGGCGGGCCCGAGCCTGGGCTACCAGCGCGCGGGTCAGGATCGGGCACGCTTCCTTGTGATCCTGTTCGTAGGTCCATTCCAGTTCATCGACGGCCTGGTCGAATCTGCCCAGTTGGAGGAGCGTTTCCCCCAGTCGAAGCCGGGCGTGGAAGTGATTTGGGTTGGCTGCCAGTGCATCGCGAAAATATCGGGTCGCCGTCTTCCATTGGTTCCGGCGATAAAATTCCTGGCCGATGCCGAACAGTTCGTCGGCCAGCGGGTCGACGCGATCCAGTTTTTCCTTGACGACGTGGAGGGGTTGGTGTTCGCGGATCCAGCGCCGAAAGAGGTCGATGGTGAAACGATGTTCTCGCTCGTCGACCAGGTCCAGCACCCGGCGGCGGACCAGATCACGCGGGGCGGTCAGTTCGACCTCTCGCGTGAGCAGACGGGCAGCGTGGCCGGCCAAAACACACATCCCCTCTTCTTCCTGGATCGGCTCGCCCTCGTCTAACGTTTCGGCCAGCCCGGCGGCGTAAATTTGCTCGGCCAGACTCAGCCCACGCCAGAGCCAGGCCATAGCCTGGTTGACCGTCTCCAACACGTCAGGTACAGCGATCTCTACGTCTGTCACATCGATCTGGGGACGAGAGGCGGACGGCGAGGCATAGGCCCGTTCCCAAATTTGATGGCACAGCAATTGGGTCAGGTAAGGATGTCCCTGGGTCAGGCCAAAAATCCGGCTGACAGCCCGGTCGGTAAACGTCAAGGTCCTGTTGGCCTCGGCCTGCCGGATCATCGCCTCTGTACTGGCGGGATCGAGAACCCAGATCTCTCGCACCAGGGAGGCCTTGAACTGGGCCGTAAAGTCAAGCGCCAGATCGTCCACCCGCCGGCCGATGGTGAAGACGAAGGCCGGGTTCGGCACTTTGGTCATCACCCGGCGAATGAGGCGGAGCAGCGCGTGGACGGCGGCCGTGGACGGAAGGTCCTCCTCAGTGGCCCGATCCAGCACCTCGAACTCGTCGAAGAGGATGACCAGACGACGGTCTGGCTCTAGCGACTCACAGACCTGGGGCAAGAAGGTGCGGCTGAAGAACACACCCCGGTCGTCGAATGCCCTTGGGTCTGGCGACTCGAAACCGGAGCGCTCGGCGATGGCATCCGCCAAATCCGCCAGGACTTGTCCCAGAGGGCGAACGGCCTGCCCCTCTAGATCGAAATAGATGGCTAGAAAATCCTCGGCTGGCAAGGTGCGTCGCAATTGGAGCAGGAGGGTCGTTTTGCCAATGCGTCGTTGGCCAAACAACACCAGCGAGTTAGCAACCGGATTGTGCAAACCTCGGTTTATCCAGTCCAGCGTTGCTCGTCGGCCAAAGAATCCCTCTTCCCCTTGCATAGGAGCGCCCGCCACGTAGGGATTGACTGGTTGGAGCATATCTTGTTCTCCTGATCTGGAAGCGTCCAGAAGTGTTGTCCCATTTATATTTTATCACGAATGGGGCGAGTAAGCGAATCAGCGAATGGGCGAATGGGCGAATCGGCGAATGGGCGAATCGGCGAATGGGCGAATCGGCGAATGGGCGAATGGGCGAATCGGCGAATCGGCGAATGGGCGAATCGGCGAATGGGCGAATCGGCGAATCGGCGAATCAGCGAATCGGCGATATGGGGACTGGAGTCTGGCAAATTTAGTTTCACTCTTTGATGGAACGCAGATTCACGCAGAAGAACGCAGATAAACAATAAAAATCTGCGAAAATTCGCGTCCATCTGCGTCCCAATTCCGAAAATCGGGGATGGTTCCCTATTTGCCAGAGTCCAGATGGGGAATTGGAATGGCCTCGCGTCACTTCTGATTTTATCTGTGTCTATCCATATGTGCATCCTGAGCTAATACGCTGGCTTGATTTGACACTGAATTCGTGGTAAACTGAAATACCCAGGGTCGAGGGCGCGCGCCATTGGGTTATATCAGGGTTTCACTATACAGCAAGGAGGGAAGGCAATGTCTGTGCTGGACAAGATCAAAACTTGGTTCGAGCCTGTTCAACCATTGGCGCCGGAGGTGCTGCATTACCAGACACCACCCGAGGCGGACGATCAATATCGTTTGCACTTGCGCATCGAGGGGGATGGTCGTGGACTTCTGGTCGTCAACGCGGCGACGATTTTGCACCTGAACCGAACCGCCACGGAGTACGCCCGTCTACTTATCCAGGGCGCTTCCGAAAAAGAGGCGGTCCAAGAGATGGTGCGGCGATACCGGGTTAGTCCTGATACCGCCCGGGCCGATCTTCGGGAGTTGCGGGATCACATCTTGATGCTTTCGACGATGGAAGATTTGGATCCGGTGACTTTTCTGGGGATCGACCGGGTCGAGCCCTTCTCCGCTGAGACCTCAGCGCCTTATCGCGTCGATTTGGCCCTGACCTACCGGGTGGACGAGACCAGCGCGCTGGATCCAGAAGCCGAGCATCGCGTAGACCAGGAGTTGTCCACCGTCGACTGGCGCTGCATAATCCGCTCACTCTGGGAGGTGGGAGTGCCCCACATCTGCTTCACAGGCGGCGAACCGACGCTGCGGGACGATCTGGTGGAACTCATAACCTATGCAGAGGAACTGGGGATGGTCACCGGCCTGCTAACCGATGGGCGGCGCTTGCGCAACCAGGTCTATCTCGACGAACTCCTGCTCGCCGGATTGGATCACCTGCAGATCACGCTAGTCTCGCACCGGGCGGAGATCCACGATGCCGTCCTGGGGCGGCCGGGCAGCTGGGAGGAGACGATGACCGGGCTGAAGAACGGCCTGGCAGGTGATATTTACGTCGTCGTGCACGTCGTCGTCCGGCCAGAGAACGCCGATTCGGTCTTGGAGACGGTGGACTACCTGGCGGAGTTGGGCGTGCCAGCCATGGCCTTGAGCAGCCCCTTGGAATCGGACGATATCCACGCCGAGAAATTGGCGCACATCTTGAAGGAAAGTCAGGAGGCGGTCTACGAACACAATATGACCCTGGTGTGGGACCTGGCCGCCCCCTATTCGCACGTCAACCCGGTGGAGGTCGAGACCGGTCTACCGGCGGGACAGGTCGTCCGGCAGCACCTCTACGTCGAGCCGGACGGCGACGCACTGCCGGCCCAGGGATACAACGTGGTCCTGGGGAACCTGTTGCGCGATTCGTGGGAATCGATCTGGCGTCACCCTGAGCGAGAGAAGCTGGCGTCACTAGAGGCGTGATGGCGCCTGACCTGACCCTGTCGGAATGGGACGATTGGTTCACGGTCCAGGCCGGCTGGACCCGGTCGACGCGGACCTGGATCTACAGCCAGGCGGCGTTGGCCCGCGCCGACGGTGTCCTGGACGTGGGATGTGGAACCGGCGCGATTACCGGGGAGTTACGCCGGTGGGGAGCGGGTCGCGTGGTTGGGGTGGACGTGGATGCCCGCATGCTGACCTTCGCCCGGGAACGGGAGGACGGCGTGACCTACGTCCATGGCGACGCGCATCACTTGCCGTTTCCAGATCACTCGTTCGACGTGGTGCTCAGCCACTTCTTGCTCCTCTGGCTGACCAATCCGATCCAGGGCGTGTGTGAGATGGCGCGGGTGCTGCGGCCCGGCGGCTACGTCGCGGCCTGCGCCGAACCGGATTACGGCGGCCGGGTCGATTATCCGCCAGCGCTGGCCTCCCTGGGGCGCTGGCAGGCCGAGGCGTTGCGTCGCCAGGGCGCCGAACCGGAGATGGGGCGACGCCTGGGGGAGCTTTTCGCCGGGGCTGGTTTGCAGACGACGGTGGGCGTGATGGCCGGCCGTTGGGATTGCGTTGGAAACGACGCTGCTCCGCCCGGTGGTGATTTCGACACCGAATGGTCGATGCGCCAGCGAGACCTCGCCGGGCTGGTCCCGCCGGAAAAATTGCGCCGCTGGCGCGAGATAGACCGCCAGGCCCTGGCCGAGGGACGCCGCGTGCTGTTCGTTCCCACTTTCTACGCGCTGGGGCAGAAAGTGAAGCGTGAGAGGTAAAGAGTTTACACTGAACCTGAACCCAATTAAGTCTCAGTTTTGAGCGACTTTACCCTGTTCTATTCGTATAATTCTTTGAGGAGGTTTGCAACGTGATTGCGATCATCAATGGAAACGTGATGACGAGAGAGGGCACGTTCGAGCGAGGGAACGTGCTCATTGACGAGGAGAGTGGGCGCATCGCGGCGGTGGGCGCAGACGTGGAAGCGCCCGACGACGCCCAGGTGTACGACGCGACAGGCAAGGTGGTGACGCCCGGATTGATTGACGCCCATTGCCACGTCGGCGTTTTCCCCGACGGGATTGGTTGGCAGGAGTCGGATGGGAACGAGATGACCGATCCGATCACGCCCCACCTGCGAGCGTTGGACGCGGTCAATCCGGACGATCAGGCGTTCGGCGAACTACTGGCGGCCGGCGTGACGACGGTGCTCACCGGCCCGGGGAGCGCCAACCTGGTGGGCGGGCAGTGGATTTGCCTGAAGACGGTTCCCAGGCCGAGCGTGGAACAGATGATCCTGGTCGAACCGGCCGGGATGAAACTGGCGCTGGGGGAAAATCCCAAGCGGGTCTACGGCGAACAGAAGAAGACGCCGTCCACCCGGATGGGAAACGCGGGTGTGTTGCGGGCGGCGCTGGTCGATGCCCAGAATTACCTGGAGAAATGGCGCCGCTACGAGGATGATCTGGCCGAGCACCAGGCCAAGACAGAGACCGGAGATGAGACGGATAACAAGGCCCCCCAGCCGCCAGAACGGGACCTCAAGTTGGAAGCGCTGGGCCAGGTGCTGCGGCGGGAGTTGAAAGCCCGCGTCCACGCCCACCGGGCCGACGATATGCTGACCGCCATTCGCGTCGCCGAGGAGTTCGATCTCGACCTGACGTTGGAGCACGCCACCGAGGGTTACAAAATCGCCGATATTCTGGCCAAAAAAGGCATCCCGGTCACAGTCGGGCCGATTTTATTCTCCCGCGCCAAGTACGAACTCAAGGATATGACGCCCAGAAATCCGGGGTTACTGGCCAAGGCAGGGGTCAAGGTGGCGATCCAGACCGACGAATCATCGGCGGTCAAGTACCTGACCATCAATGCCGCGTTGGCCGTGCGCGAGGGTATGCCAGAGACCGAAGCGCTCAAGGCCATCACCATCAACGCCGCCGAGATCATCGGCGTCGACGAGCGGGTCGGCAGCCTGGAGGTCGGCAAGGACGCCGACATCGTCATTTTCAGCACGCACCCCCTGGATTATCGCAGCGTGCCGGAGATGGTGATGGTGGACGGTCAGATAGCTTATCAGCGGGAAGAGGATTAACTACAAGGAAGGAGTCATTTATGTCTGCTGGCAAAATCATCGGTTACATCGTCGCCGCCATACTGGTGCTTTTTGGCGTGCTCTTCATCCTGGCGACTTTCAGTGAAGGGAGCAACGTGGGCTGGTTCTTCATCGGCCTCGTCCTGGTAGGCATTGGATTGGGCATCGTCGCGCTGATCAAGTTCCGCGAGCCCAAACCAGCCTCGCCGCCCCAGGAGATCATCCAGAAGATCGACCTCAGCGGCGATGTGGCGCTGGAGACGATGACGTGCCGAAAATGCGGGGGCGAGTTGGAGAAGGACAGCATCTCCCTCCAAGAGGGGGCGATTTTTATCTCCTGCCCGTATTGTGGAGCCTCGTATCAACTCGTAGAGGAACCGAAGTGGTGAGAGATAGTCTGGAAGGAGGCGTCCAATGACGCATATAACAAACGTGAATTGGAAAACGTGTGTCAAGCTGTTACTTCGGATTCTCGTCTTGTATGGATTACTATTTGTGCCTTTTAGTACCCACGCCCAGGATTATTCCTTTTCCCTGGATAAGGAAGTCGTGGCTGTCTGGGTCAACCAGGATGGGTCGATTGATCTCGATTACTGGTTCACCTTCACTTGCGACCGGGGGGCACATCCCATCGACGTGGTGGACGTAGGCTTGCCCAACACACATTATCAACTTTCCAACGTGAGCGCCTACGTGGACGGGATCCCCGCCATTAAAATCGGGAAATCAGATTACGTCGACGGCGTGGAGGTCTGGTTGGGCAGCAAGGAGATTTCTCCCGGCGACCAGGGGACGGTGCACGTGGTGATCAAGAATATCGGGCGTATGCTCTACGAAGACAGCCAGGACGCCAATTACGCCAGCATCCAGTTCTCGCCAACCTGGTTCGATGGGCAATTCGTGCACGGGACGACCGACCTGACGGTGCGCTTCCACCTGCCGCCGGGCGTGCAGCCAGAGGAGCCGCGCTGGCACGGCAGCCCTTCGGGCTGGCCCCAGGAACAACCGGACGCGATGATGGACGACGAGGGCCGGGTGCTCTACGTCTGGCGCCATGGGAGCGCTGCGCCCGACCGGCAATACCTCTTCGGCGCATCCTTTCCCAAGCAGTACGTCGCCGAGGGGGCGGTGCAGTCCCCGCCTTCAGGTTTCGAGGTGCTCCTGGGCGCTATCTGGGGTTTCGCCCGGGGCTGCTGCTGCAATCCGCTCGCCATCATCGTGTTGATCGCCGCCGGCATCGTCGGACTCAGCGTGTGGGGAGACCGGCGTCGCAAGATGCAATATCTGCCCCCTTCGATGAAGATCGAGGGGGTCGGCGTCAAGCGGGGGCTTTCGGCCGTCGAGGCGGCCATTCTCCTGGAGATACCCTTGAACAAGGTGTTGACGATGATCCTCTTTGGCCTGCTCAAGAAGGGAGCCATCACGGTGTTGCGCGACGACCCGTTGAAGGTCCAGGCCAACGAGCCGCTGCCGGAGGGCTTGCACGCTTACGAGGAAAAATTCCTGGAAGCGGTGAAGAAGGACGGCACCTTGAGCGAGAGCAAGTTGCGCACGATGATGGTCGACCTGGTCAAAACCGTGAACAAGAAAATGAAAGGGTTTAGCCGGAAAGAGACCATCGCGTATTATCGCGACATCGTGAGCCGGGCCTGGAAACAGGTCGAGGAGACCGACGCGCCGGAGGTGCGCAGCCAGCGCTTCGACGAGGATCTGGAATGGACGATGCTGGACGACAATTTCGACGATCGCACCCGGCGCGTCTTCCGCACCGGGCCGGTCTACGCGCCGCTATGGTGGGGCTATTATCGCCCCTGGGCCACCGCGACATCCAGCGCTGGTTCTGGCAGCAGACAGGGCAGCGGGAAAGCGATCTCCACTGGCAGCGGGAAGCCAATTTCCATGCCCACCCTGCCCGGCGCAGCTTTCGCGGCGACCTTCGTCCGGGGCGTCGAACGGACCGCCGGCAACATCGTCGGCAACGTGACAGGCTTTACCAGCGGTGTGACCAAAGTGACCAACCCGTTGCCTCAGGGCTCATCCTCCGGCGGCAGATCGTCCGGCGGCGGCAGCAGTTGCGCCTGCGCGTGCGCCTGCGCCGGGTGCGCGTGCGCCTGCGCCGGCGGAGGGCGCTAGTGTCTGTCATTTCGCGCTTGCGACATATCTTCGGGGGCGGAGAGGGCCTTGATCGGCCCTCTCCTGGGCTGCATGCCTACGAACGGTGTGACGAAGCGGGCAGGCGGTTGCGCCTTCACCTGCGCCTGGCATCCGAGGGGGCCAGTCATCTGTTGGTCAATGCCTCGCGGGTGTTGCATCTGAACCAGACAGCCGCCGATTACGCTTGGTTAGTCCTGGAGAAGACGCCGGAGGAAGAGGCGCTTCATGCGGTGTGCCAGTGGTATCAGGTCGACGCGAATTCGGCCCGCGCCGATTTTCGCCATATACAGGCCCAATTGGAACAGCTCATCCGGGGCAACGACGCGGGGTGCCCCATCGTCGGCCTAGACGTCGAGCGGGTGGATCCGTTTTCGATCTCCCTCACGGCCCCCTACCGGATGGACCTGGCGTTGACCTATCGCTGCAACAACGCCTGCCCCCACTGTTACGTGGCCCGTTCGACCGACTACCCGGAGATGGATACCGCGACCTGGCGGTCGATCCTGGAACAGGTGTGGGAAATTGGGATACCGCACGTCTGCTTCACCGGCGGAGAGGCGACACTGCGAAACGACCTGGTCGAGTTGGTGGCCTACGCCGAGGGGTTGGGCCTGGTGACCGGGCTTTTGACCAACGGCCGGCGCCTGTCGGATCCGAATCTGGTACAGGCGCTGGTCGCCGCCGGGTTGGATCACGTCCAGATCACGCTGGAATCCCACGCCGGGGACGAGCACGACAAAATGGTGGGGGCCCCAGGGGCGTGGCAAGAGACGGTGCAAGGAATCGAGAACACGGTGGCGCAGGGGCTGTATACCACGACCAACACCACGTTGACTCGCGAGAACGTCGCCGCCATCGAGGAGACGGTGGACCTCATCGCGTCCCTGGACGTCTCGTCCTTTGCCTGCAACAGCTTGATCTACGCCGGCCGGGGAGAGACGGTCGGCACCGGTTTCCGGGAGGGCGAATTGGTCCCGATCCTGGAACGGGTGCGGCGGGCGGCCGACGAGTGGGGCTTGCGTTTGATCTGGTACACGCCCACCCAGTATTGCGCCTTCTCCCCGCTCCAGTTGGAGTTGGGCGTGAAGGCGTGCACCGCCGCGCTCTACAACATGTGCGTCGAACCGGATGGTGCCGTCATCCCGTGCCAGAGCTATTACGAGCCGTTGGGCCACATCCTGCACGATCCCTGGGAGGCGATCTGGGAACACGACCTGGCCCAATCGCTGCGGGAGCGCCGTTATGCGCCGGATAAGTGCCGCCTGTGCCCGGAGTTTTCGATCTGTGGCGGTGGGTGTCCACTCCATCTGCGTCACCAGCGACGAGAACGGACGATGACATAGCACGTCGGTTGGGTTGGAAGATATGGGTGTAACCAAAACACATGTCGCGATTAGAAGCTACGGCGACATCATCAATGCGCGTCAGACTGGCCGAGAGTTAGCGCAGGAACTGGGCTTTGGTCTGGCGGATCAAACGCGCCTGGCGACAGCTATATCGGAGTTGACGAGCAACGTCCTGCATTACGCCGGATTGGGTGTCTGTACCATCGCGGATCAATCGAATCAGGCGGAGAACTGTATTCAGGTGATCGTGGAAGACAATGGGCCGGGTATTCCGGACATCGAACTCGCCATGCGGCAGGGCTTCAGCACCGGGGGAACGTTGGGGGCCGGGTTGCCTGGGACCAAACGATTGGTGCACGAGTTTCAAATCGAATCGAGACCTGGGTTCACGAAGGTGGTGATAGCCATGATGGCGCCTAAAATGGGGAGGGTGGATAATCTTGTCAGGTAAAGCGAATCATGTACAGGTAGCGATTGCAAAAAAATCTTTTCGAGACGATCCACATTGTGGGGATGAATGTGCGTACTGGGCGGATGGGAACGAAGTGACGCTGTGCGTGGTAGATGGCCTGGGGCATGGAGGGGCTGCCGAAGAAGCTGCCCAGGCAGCGGTGAGTTACGTGGGGCGGCACCTCGCCGAATCGCTGCTCGATATTTTCACCGGGTGCGACCGGGCGATCCGGCACACACGAGGCGGTGTGATGGGCATCGCCATCGTCGATACAGCAGAGGGCGCCTTGACCTACGCCGGGGTGGGAAATCCGCGGGCGATGGTCGTGCGTGCACAGCAGGGAACGTTGTCGAGATATAACGTCAAACGCCTGTCGAGCGTTCCGGGGACGGTGGGGATGGGCATCAAGCGCTTGTTGCCAGAGACGATCCCGCTCAATCCGGGGGATCTGGTCATTTTATTCACCGACGGGATACCCGAGAAAATGGACTTGAGACATTACGACGACGCACTCTTCGAAGACGTGGACGTACTGGCGAAACAGATTCTGCAGGATTGGGGGCGCAAGTCCGACGATGCGGCGATATTGTTATTCAAAAACGAGGGGGCGTGATGCTAGATAAATCGAAGCAGGATAGATATTTCGATATCTTGATCACTTATATCGATCAGCCAGAGGAACGGCTGTTGATGTCGGCGGCGCAGTTGGGGCGTGAACTCGTCCTGGCCGACTTTCAGCCGGAGGACATCGTCGAGGTGCACGAGGCAGCGTTACGTCGCCTGGCGCAACAGAACCCAAATATGACATTGCGAGACATCGGCGGCGACGCCTCGACTGTGTTGATGGAACTTCTGATGGCCTATGGACTGGCTTTCCGCGAGCGCTCGGAGGCCCGGGAGCGGGCCGAGAAAGCGCTGCGCGAGAGCGAGGCCTTGTTGCGGCGGGTCCTGGATTCTAGCCCCACCTTCGTGTCGGTCAAGGACCGGGATGGACGCTACATTCTGGCCAATGAAACCGCCGCGCAGTTCTACAACACGACGCCTCACGAGATGAAGGGGCTGACCGACCTCGATTTTGCCGAGCGATCTCAGATCAGCGCCATCTCGGCCAAGCAACTAATGGCCTATGACCGCCAGGTCGTGGAGACACAACAAACGCTCTTCGAACCAGAGGTCTTGATCTCCCGGCCGGATGCCAGTGCGCGGTGGGTCCAGGTGACCAAAATGCCCCTGGAACGGCGCGGGTGGGCCGAGAATTGCGTGCTGACGGTGGCAGTCGATATCACCGAGCGAAAACGAGCCGAGGAATTGATGAAGAAACAGGAACGGCTGACGGCAGTGGGCCAGTTGGCCTCTGGAATCGCGCTAGATTTCAACAACCTTTTGACGACCATCGTCCTTTACGCTCAGACGCTGATGACACTGCCCAACCTCTCGTTGGAGGTCTCATCGGGATTGACCGTGATCCTGGACGAAGCAAAGCGAGCGGCCGACCTGGTGAATCAGATTCTAGACTTCAGCCGTCGTTCGGCGATTGAACCTCGGCCCTTCGATCTCAAGGGAGCGGTTCAGAAGATCGTCGACATCGTGCGACGGACCTTGCCCGATCACATCAGGCTATTGATCGAAATGACAGAAGAACCGTTGACGGTCAATGCCGACCCCACGCGGATTCAGCAAGCCGTGATGAATCTCATGTTCAACGCCCGCGATGCCATGCCCGAGCGAGGAGACTTGCGCGTCGAGCTGTCGTCTGTGACGGTCGGGCCGGACGATGAGCCGCCAGTGGAGGGAATCACGCCCGGAACGTGGGCCTGTATCACCGTCTCAGACACGGGGTTCTCGATTCCCGCACCAGATTTGCCACATATTTTCGAGCCCTTCTTCATCTCGACGTCGCCGGGCAAGCGAACAGGCCTGGAGTTGGCTCAAGTTCACGGCATCGTCATACAGCACGAGGGTTACATCGACGTGGAGACGTCGCCCGACGGCGGGATTGCCTTTCACGTCTACTTGCCGATCTACGAAGCAGCGGCAGATGATTTCTTGGAAAGGCCAGAGGCGTTGGCTTCCTTGCGTGGGAAGGGAGAGATCATTCTCCTGGTCGAGGATGAGGCGAGAATCCAAAAATTGGGGAGTGATCTTTTGAAATCACTGGGCTACCAGGTATTGACTGCTCCCAATGGGATAGAGGGCTTGGAAATCCACCGCTCGGCCGCGCACATTGACCTGGTCATCACCGATCTGGCCATGCCAGAGATGGGCGGGCAGGATCTGGTGCATCTATTGAAGGAGATCGATCCGGACCTAAAGGTCATCGCAATCACTGGCTACGTCTCACAGAAGGGCCTGGAGCAACTGAAAGCCGAGGGTTTTATCCAGGTCGTCCGTAAGCCCTTCGACGTGGACACCTTGGCCATCGCTGTTCGTCGGGCATTGGAGGTGGATAATCATGAAGAATGAAACGAACGTGTCGCGTATCTCGAGCGACGTGACCGCTGTGACCGTCTACCCGGACCGCGCCCGGGTGACCCGTACGGCTACCGTCTCACTGGATCCCGGTCTCAGCCGGCTGGAGATAAGCGAATTGCCCCAGGGCCTCACGCCAAATTCGCTACGCGCTTCGGGCCGGGCCGCTGCTCCGACCCACCTACTTGGGGTAGACGTGCGACGCGATTTCTACGTCGAGACTCCAGCGGAGCGAGTGCGCGAATTGCAGCGACAGATAGAAACCTTAAAAGACGAATCACAGGGCCTCGAGGCCCAGACGGCGTTGATCGGGCGGGAGCAGGAGGCGCTGGATGCGCTGGCCAGCCAGGCGAAGATCTATGCCCGCGGCCTGGCCTTTGCCAAGACGAGCGCCGCCGAGCAGATAGCGTGGCTCGATGCGCTGCGCGAGCGAGCCGAGCGCCACAACGCCGAGTCGTTGGCGTTGAACGTTCGTCAGCGTGAACTGAAGCGCCAGTTGGAAAAATACCAGCAGGAACTGGATCAGTTGCGGGGCGCCGCGAAGCGAGAGCGATATACTGCGTCGATTGAGGTCGAGGCAGAGCAGGCGTGTGACATGACAATCGAAGTGACCTACGTGGTGCGCGGCGCCGGCTGGTCGCCGCTCTACGATACACGCTTGTTGGAGACCGAGAAATCGCCGGTGTTGGAGATAGGTTACCTGGCCGAGGTAACCCAACAAACGGGAGAGGAGTGGATCGACGTCGAACTGACCCTCTCTACCGCTCGACCGGCCCTGGCAGAGACGTTGCCCGAGCTCGATCCCTGGTATGTCGCGCCGGCGCCCGTACGATCCGTGGATATGATGCAAATGGGGAGGGTAGCCGCCGCGCCGGCCATGGAGATGTGGGACGCAGGGGCCGAAGCAGCGCCCGAAGCAATGATAGAGGCCGAGGATGTCGTCGCGATGGTGGCACACACCGGGGCTGCGGTGACCTACCGGACGCCGGGCGTGGCGACAATTCCCGCCAATGGGACGTCCCAAAAGGTGACCGTGGCCCGCTTGCAGCTAACGCCAGAGATCACTTACGTCGCCGCCCCCAAACTCGTCGAGGCGGTATACCGGCGGGCCACGGTCGTCAACGATAGCGCGTACGTCTTCTTGCCCGGCCCGGTCAACCTCTTCGTCGACGAGACATTCATCGGCGCGACCGAGATCGACCTGGTGGCGCCGGATGGAGAAATGGCGCTTTATCTCGGCCCCGACGACCGGGTGCGCGTGACGCGAGAACTGAGGCGGCGCGAGGTCGACAAGAAACTCATCGGCGGTCAGCGACGGCTGCTCTATGGTTACGACGCGCTATTAGAAAATCTCCTGCCCGTAGGGATCGAAACGACACTTTACGACCAGATTCCAGTCGCCCGGCACGAGGATATCAAGGTGAAACTGACCTCTGCCGAACCGGAGCTTGCTGAACAGAGCGACCTGGGTATCCTCACCTGGCGATTGACGTTAGCGCCCGGGGAGAAAAGGAGCGTACGATTCGATTTCCTCGTCGAACACCCGAAAGATATGAAGGTCAAGGGATTGTTATGACCATGAAGCCCGGCCACTCCTTTCGCCAGTGGGCCTTTCCATTTTCCCTGCTTCTCGTTCTATTGTTCGTCGGATCGCTCAACGCCTGCCATCCCCTTTCCGATGGGCTGCTTCCCTCTGAAGCGACGTATACCCTGGCCCCCACGCTGACGCCCACGCCGACTCAGGCCGTGACGCTGGCGCCCACAGCGACGCCTCTGCCCACGGCGACGTGGACGCCAACGCCAATCCCAAGCCCAACGCCCGGCCCGACCCTGGCCCCGGCCGCCGTGGAGACACCCATCGCCAAGGTACAGGCCCGCTTGGCCGAGGCGAACGTGACCCCCCTATGCCTGCGCTGGGAAGACACCAACGGCGACGGGACACCAGAGTGGTTAGGCGCCTACATCCAGCCCGGCGAACTTCCCCGCTTAAAGGTCTTCATTCTGGATGGTGAGAGGTACTATGATCTGGAACCTCTCCCGGCGGAACCGGGCGACGTGGACTACGGAT
>OMKS01000567.1_pt1 | contig 34459 bp, 27 predicted proteins | sample 1674721 | NCBI WGS metagenome assembly OMKS01 (sample SAMN06264996, study PRJEB25208) | sediment metagenome | isolation source: hot spring sediment | place: USA: California | collected 2014-09-02 | reverse complement strand
CCACCGAGATCTACACTATCCTCTTCGTCGGCAGCGTCAGATGTGTATAAGAGACAGTCCGCCGACAACAATTTCTTTTCTTTATATTGCGCTACTCCGGAAAGCACAAATTCATCGATCGGATCGAATGAATATAAAACCTCTATCCCTTTTTGCATATAAATTTCCAAATGCGGATTGCGGTCGGCTGCCTCGCGACTGGTTGCTGAAATATAATAGATGTTTTCCTGGGCTGGTCTCATCCGGCTGATATAATCATCCAGTGACACCAGAGCATCAGCGTTTTCTGTCTTTGATGAATTGAAGCGAAACAGCGAGACAATTTTTTCCAGGTTGGGATAATCAGTATAGCCCTCTTTAAGAATCCGTCCGAATTGGTTCCAAAATTCCTGATATTTTTTTTCATCCTTTTCAGCCATGGTGGACAAATGATCGAGAATTCTTTTCACTAACAGATTTTTGATTTTGATGACGGTAGTGTTTTCCTGCAAAGTTTCGCGCGAAATATTCAGCGGCAGGTCTTCAGTATCAACAACGCCGCGCATGAATCGCAAATAACGAGGCATCAAATCTTTATTATCATTTTGTATCAACACCCGCTTGACGAACAAACTGACGCCATGTTCCTCCGGACTGAACCCCAGGAATTCATAATTGGTCTTGGGGAAATACAACAAAGCATTCAATTGAATCGGCGCATCCGCCGAAAAATGCAGCCAGCTCAATGGTTCATCTGAGGTGTTGACAAAAAATTTGAAAAACTCTTTATAATCTTTATCTTTGACTGAAGTTTTTGGCTCGCGCCAGATTGCCGATATTTTATTAATTTGTTCACCATCCAATTTTATGGCAAATGGAACAAAATTGGAATAGGTTCGGACCACGCTTTCGATGCGGAATTTTTCGGAAAATTCTTCAGCATCATCACGTAAAAAGACTTCGATTTTGGTACCACGCGGTGTTTTCTCTGCTGCCGGTTCAATACGATAGCTACCCGCCCCATCGCTGCTCCATTTCCAGGCGCGCTCATCCTTTAAATATGAACGGGTTGTCAAAACAACTTCTTTGGCTGCCATGAAAACCGAATAAAATCCAACCCCAAATTGACCGATCAAATTCGGTCCCTGTTCACTGTTTTCGGAAATCTTTTTCAAAAAATCCAGCGAACCCGAATGCGCTATAGTTCCGATATTTGCGATGAGCTCATCACGCGTCATGCCGATGCCGGTATCGGTAATCGTGAAAATTTTCTTTTCTTTGTCCAGATCGATGCGAATTTCAAAATCCAGATCTGGCTGGTAAAATTCAGTGCCGCGGATGCTTTCAAATCTCACCTTATCCAACGCATCCGCAGCGTTTGAAATGAGTTCGCGCACAAAAATTTCGCGATTGGTGTAAAGCGACCGCGCCAAAATATCCAATAACTGGCTAATTTCTGCTTTGAATTTGTAAGTCTTTTTTTCTTTTACTTGTTCTGCCATATAACTCTCCTCCAAATTATTTTAAAATTATCCTGAAAGCCCTATAATTTGTTCCCGAACTCAGTATTTTGGTAATCCCGCTTTTTAATCCTTATTATTAATAATGTTACTTCAAAGGAATATTCGACTGAAGAGATTCAGCGAAATAATTTGCTGAAACAGAATCAGTCGTCAGATTTTTGAGGCGCAAATTTATTGAACAATAACAATCCGACAATCGTTGCAATTCCAATAGCGCTGAAGATCAACCACAGTGTGCGCGGTTGGTTCAATTTATCAACAAAATGCACATAGAGGTTAGCTCCCAAAATAGCGCCAATACTGCTCCCGATTACACCGTAGAGAAAAATGTAACCCATGTAAGTTGCGACCCGATCTTTAGGTGCAGTCAGTCCGACATAACTGATAAATTTTGGATGAGCGGTCATCTCGCCGATGGAAAAAATGATGATACCTACCATAAATACCCAAATGTCGGCTGAAATCGCCAGAATCGCCATCCCCATCGTCGCCATCCCAATACCTGCAATCATCGTCGGTAACGCTTTGGTATTTTTAACAATGCTGGAAACCAGCAACTGCAACAGGATAATGGTACCGGCATTGATCACGGTAACATGTTCCACATCGAAAAACCAATTGAGATTAATTCCAATTTTTCCCAATGCGCTGTTGATAAAATTATTGAACGACGAGGCATCCACATAGGCTTTCATATACCAGAGCACCGAATCAAACATCTGAAAATATAAAATCCAAAAACCAGAGTAAATGAAAATCATTAACAGAAAACGAAAATTGTCTTTGAATTTTTCTGTGTCGCCGGTTTCAATCGTGAACAACGACAATACGGTAAAATAGATTACCGAACTGACGATTCTGGAAAATGTATCCAGTCCGGGAAATAACCAAATGCTGGCAATAATCACCAGCGATGCGATCAAATTATAAATCATTTTTGTTGAAGGTTCAGATTGAGAATACTTTTTTTGAATCGCGAGAATAATTAAACTGCTGATAAAAAGCAATACGATAAAAAGGCTGAAAAAGGATCGGGTTTTCGCGCTGTTGAGGATTTCATCCACCTCGATCTGGCTGAAACTAATAAAGCGATCATAATCACGGATATCATTTACCAACCTCGCTCTGAACCGATCCACATCTTTGGGATGATGAATCGCGACTTCAAGCTCGCCGGAATTTTTAACGGTAATGGTATAAGGCTTGCCGTCAGCTGGTTCTGGTTCAACACTGACTCTAAGGACGGTTCGCTGCTGTACCTCTGTAAATAATTGATCGATCGCTGGTGGGGATAAATTCTCCAATGCCGGATATTGGGACAATTCTCCCAGCAAATCCGACTTGAATTCCTGGTACACATCCGGTCTGAATATTGTCACAAATACCCGGTTAGTTCGTTGTTGTTCGAATCGCAGCAGGACTGAATCCAACTGCGCCCGTGAAAACGTCACATAAGGCCTTAACTGCTCGCTCAAGCTTTGATACAACTGATGGTGATCCGGTTTCAAAATTGTTATCAACAAATCTCCGCCATATTGCAGAATAGGTTTGATGGGTTCATCAATTTTTTCATCCGATCCCATTTCGAACAGCAATTGATATTGACCTGATTTTAAATTGTGTTGGTGATGAATTCTAAACGGATTCGGTCTCATCACATCGCGTTCGATTCGGAAAGTAACCGCAGTATCGTTTTGTACCAGTGCGGCTTTATTAAATTTTTCGGTCACTGGTTTGCGTTGCCCGTACTGCCAGAGCGAAAGTACTAAAAGCAAACCGATTATAATGTAAACCAACAGCGCCCGATTTTTCGAGGATCGCAGATAGTGATAGATCAAAACGAACGGGCTGTAGATAATTTCAAACGCGTTGGCAATGGTTTTTATCAGATTCAACTGTTTGCCTTTATTGTTATCATCACGCCGCGGCTCTTTGAAAAAAAGCAGCGTGGGAATGATCATGGCGCCAGTTCCCAGCGCAGAGGCGATGATTACCCAGCGCCATCCGAACAACGGGCTGTTCTTCAAAAACGGCACCAGAATCAACGGGAACAGAAACGCACCGAAATTAATCGACCAGTAATAGATACCGAAACCAATAGTGCTGTTGCTTTTATCGGTCAAGCGTGCAATCGAGCCGGAAATAATTGGCTTAAATGTGCCCGCTCCCAGAGCCATAACACACAGCGCCAAAAAAACAGCAGAATACGATGTCATTTGACTGGTTAAAAAATACCCGCCGCCCAGCAGCGCAAACGCGATGGTGAGCGTCCTGCGATAGCCGAATCGATCGGCTAAAGCGCCGCTGATGATCGGTAAAAAATATAAAATTGGCTGAATCGTTCCCTTTATCAAACCGACACTGGTCTTTGCAAAACCAAGCACATCGGTCAAATAAACAGAAAGCACACTCATCATGCCGTAATAGGAACCGCGTTCCATGAATTCAAAAAACACCACTACCCAATAAGTAGTTGAGAAAGAGCGCAAAACTGATTTTTTGTGTTTGTCAGCCATTACTTCCTTTCCTTAATTTTATGATTATCTTAACAGCAAAAGAATTAATCAATCAACAACATTTCAATAGTAGATTGTACCCGGCTGCCGGTAATCAGATCTTTAATCGCCACCGTAAGTTCTGCCTCTCCTATGGGAAGAGCTGTTAAATCGAATGCGATATGTTCGAAAGTATTTTTTGAATCGCCCACTCGATTCATTGTCGTACTGATCACGGTTTTTCTGTTAGCTCCAAATAATCTTCCCACAGTTTTTTGCCAGAAATTTTCTTCGGGACGAATTGTTTCTGCGGAATAGCTTAGCTCAAATCGTGTATGGTTATCCTGGTCTAATGCCAAGTTATAGGTTTCAAAATAAAGATAAATCGGTCGCTTTTTCGATACCCGATTGAAGGTATAGGGTGTAATGATCAATTCATTCTTTTCAAAGGCGAGGTTTGACCCTGGTTGCTTCGACTTGATATTGGCTGCCAACTGCAAACTGCTGAGCATCAACGAATCCCCTGAAAAATCTTTGATCACCAAATCATGTCGCTGACTGCCTTTATTTTCGGTTTCGATATCGCTGAGGACAAACGCAGCGCTGTAAACAGCCGGGCTGATAAGATAGTCATTTTGAAAGATATATTGTTGATTCGCTAATTTTTCCGGTTGAAGAATATGATAAGCGTAACGCTTTTTATCGGTTAAAATAGAATTGAAATTGGTATCATCGATTTGCACAAAGAAATCGATATTTCTGGGCGCGGCGGGATTTAATGGATTAATGCTGAGTGCAAAACCGGGAAACGACGTGTAAAATTCGACCCGGGTGTGGTTGTCAGGGGCTTTAAATTGCGCCCACTTAACAATAAACGGGAATCTTAATTTATCCTCATCTTCAGGTATGAAAATTTCAATCGGGGCTTTGCTCAATGCTTCAATCCGGGTTGCCCGGAAATTATTCAACTGATCCCTTGAAAATCCAGCCGATAACCGGGAATATGTTTTACTCAAGTGACTCCGATCTTGATACAATTGCGCCGACAGAATCAGCTTATTTTCAAAACCATACCCAGCCAGCGCTGCCTGGGTCAAATCTTCAACTTCCCGAAAATAACCGCCGTCAGCCACAAAATCAAAAACCAATCCATCGGCAATGCTTTCGTAAGTCCATGATTCATTCTCCTTCACCGGCAAATTACCGATGGGAGATTGATAGCGAGCATCTGGCGCGCCAAATTTGATGTAAATTCTGCCGCGATCATCGTAATACGGCGGCGCAGTAAAATGAAAATGTTGACGGGCAAAATTAACTCGCCGGAAATGCTCCATTAACCGCTCATTTTTAACATTACTCGGATCTGGATCGCGGCGATTCCAGAACTTGAGAAATAAATGACGCTTTTCAGTATAAGGGGATGATTCAAACTCATTCCGTTCCTGAGCGGCTAACAATACTTTTTGTTCGTCGTAAAGATAATCGATCATCTCGTGGTCAGTCAGCGTTTCCATACCCTGGTAATAACAACTGGTAGCAAGCTGGTGATTTCCGGTTTCAAAATAGACTTCGGACATGCGAATTCGGGCGCGCGCATAGTCGGCAGCGTTTTCCGGAATACTTTGAAAATATTTCAGCGCTTTATCGTGTTGTTTTAATCCCTGATAGATACGCCCTTGCAAATAGACGATGTCGCGATAGTTCGGCGCAATTTTTTGGATGAATGCAATCTGCTGTTCAGCATTTTTCAAATTGGAAGGATCGGTTTTGCGCATATAAGCCTGGGCTAAATAGTAGCGCGCCACAAGATTGTCAGCTCTGACTTCCAGCGCTTTTTTAAAATGATGAATCGCTTTTGAACGGTGATCGATTTTGAGCAGTTCCTTCAACCGTTCAAACGGAATCACTCGGCTGAGAGTTTGTTCAAACTCAACTCGCCCAAGACCGATAAACGCCCAAACTGCTAAAGAGTCAACTGCGGTTAATTGTTGATAAACCTGCTCGGCTTGTTCCAACTGCTCAGATCTTAAAAGAATATCCGCTAACTGTAATTTTAATAAATGGTCGTTCGGATAATTTTCAATTTGAGTTTTTAAAAGTGTCATTGAATCAGCTAACGATACTGTTGCGCTATCCTCAAAATCATTTTTTGGATAAAATTCACTTCCAAAGCAGATCGCTGAAAGGAACAGTAGTTTGAGCATAAAAAATATGATCTTTAATCTAAAATTCATCTTCTCCCTCAGGTAAAAAAATAATGCCCAGCGAATCTGCGCGGAATTTGATACTGTCGGGTAATCGGGGACTACTCAGAACCGAATCAAAAATCGATAAACGTTGCATCAATTTTGGAAATTTTCCGGACGTTCGCAGTTCGACCGGTTGATTCAGAATGCGATTCATCTCTTCGGAACTGATCAATCTGGCGTTGTGCATCAATCGAAGCACCCGCGCCTGTTTTCGGCGTGCGCCTGCCATATTTTTGTAGGGATTATAAAATTTCGGATTGGGAAGTATGCCTGCCATTAATGATCCCTCAGCCAGATTAATTTCCGCTGCGCTTTTCCCAAAATAGTATTGCGCCGCGGCTTCCGCGCCATAAACATTGGGACCCCATTCAACAATATTCAAATAGTACTCCAAAATCTTTTTCTTGTCGTACAGCGTTTCGATTTTTTTCGTCAATAATATTTCGCGAAGCTTGCGGATGAGCGTCTTTTCTTTATGTAAAAATGCGTTTTTAGCAAGCTGCATGGTGATGGTACTGGCGCCGCGGGCATATCTTTTCTTTTCTAAATTTTCACGGAAGGCATTCTTGAGCTCTTTCATATTGAGCCCGGAATGATAAAAAAACACATCATCCTCACTAATTATCACTGCTTTTTTGAGCTGCTCTGATATTCGATTATAAGGAACAACCTTTCGCACCGAAGCCACCAATGGCTCAGTCCAATCAAACTGATAAAAATTATCAACCGTCGACTCCGGGACAAAGTTATTCACTTCAATTTCACCGGGTAAATCTGAAAAAATCAGCCAGATAAACCCGATAATCAAAACTGACAAAAAGACAACAAAAAAAATTATTTTTCTCTTCATGGACATTCGACTGAGCCAATCTCAATATCATTAACGTTGATGTCAATATTTGGTCTGCTTGCTCCCGAACCGCTTCAGCGATTTTAATACAGTTTCTTGACAGCGCTGTGATCGGTTACAAACCATCGCCCCAAAAAAAAATTCGGCGCCGGTTAATGCTATCTTTAAAATTTTTCTAAAATATAAGCATAAGCGAATTAATTATCAAGAAAATATTTCATTTTTTCAGCGGCAGGAAAAAGGGAGAATTTTAAAAAAATCGACACAAAACATAGTCAATTTTAAAATTCCACTTGATAAATTTATAATTTTTGTTTATTTTATTGGTCGATAGCTTTTCCTGAAAATCAAATTTGAGGTTGGCAATGAATATGACTCACTGGATTTCCTTTTTTAAAATAACCCTGCTAATTTTTGCTACCCAAAATTTAAACGGTTGGGCAAGCCCCCCCTCTTCTTCAAAAAACTATTACCTGGACGCTGTCAACATTCGCGCTATCATACAGCGAGACGGAAGCATGACCATTGAAGAATCGCGAAGCTACCGCTTTAGAGGGAGTTTCAGTTGGGCGGATTATTCTGTTCCCGTTTCTGATTTGGGGAACATCTCAGATTTCAGACTTTCAGAAAATGGTAATCTGTACGTTCCAAGTGATACCAAAACTCCGGGAAGCTATCAGCTTCAAAGCACAACAGATAAATTTTATGTCAAATGGTATTACCGGGCTAAAAATGAAACCAGAACATTCACCCTTCACTATCGAATCGAAGATGTTATCCGGTTGCATCTGGATACAGCCGAGCTTTACTTTAAATTTGCTGGTGCAAATCGAGAAAAAATTATCGGAGAATTCGATGTTCAATTAAATTTTCCGTACCACGCAGACACGTCCCACGTCCGCGCCTGGATGCATGGGCCATTAAACGGTAGTTACCAGTTCCGCGATGGAAAAATTAATTTTCGGGTGGCGCCTTTGTCGAAAAAAGATTTCTTCGAGGTTCGCGCCATATTTCCAACCGATTGGGCGCATGCTACACGCCAACAAAGCCGACAACAAATGCAGGAAAAAATATTAGCAGAGGAAGCAGAGCTTGTAAAAAAATCAAACTTGCTCAAACAGAAACAGCTTCACCAGAAAAAAATGATTGAAGAACACCAGCAGACCGCTTTTGATTTAAACGTGATCGTGGCAGTACTGGGATTGATTGCTTTTGGTTTTCTTTACAACCGCTATGGCAGAAGCCATTCGGTGATGGGTATGCACGGTAAATTCTCTTCTGAAATTCCACCGGATATATCACCAGCGGTAGCGCATTATTATAACACAATGCAAATCAATGTCGGCGCCATCATGGCGACAATCTTTGACCTGGCAAGACGCGGATTTTTGCAGCTATCAGAGCATCGGCAAAGCATTGAATTTGTGCGATTGAAACTGTCTAAAAGGATTTATCAGTTAAAACTGAATCGTCGGTTTTATGAAAAAGGTAAAAACCGGCTACTGGCTCACGAACATAATTTGATCGATTTTATTTTCAATGAACTGGCTGCAGACGGCACTGAAATTCAAATGAATCAAATTCAAAGCGCTCGCAGTCAGGTTTTAAAATGGTTTACAAAATGGAAAAAGCTGGTCAAACAACAGGCGGGCAACCCGTCATTTTTCGACCGGGAAAGCATCAAAGGGACGATTATCTCGGTGGTAATCGCCATCGTCATCATTGCTATTGGCATTGTATCGCTGATCTATTTTCATACCACAGGACTTATCGCTCTATTGAGTGGGATTTTCCTGCTTTTCATTTCCCCATTGATTTTGCGATACACCCAAAATGTTAAAACAATTCGAAGCCAATTAGCGGCTTTAAAAAGATATATTACCCGTTATGAAAATCACAAACACAGCGGGAATTTACTGGCAAATTTTGAAAGATATTTCATTTTTGGCGTGGCGTTGGGTATTAGCTCCAAAGCAATTAAAAAACTGATCCAAACCATTCCTGACTGGGACAGCAACCGATACTTTCCCTGGTATGCTGCCCATTTATCTTCATCCAGCGGATTCTCCGATTCAATCAGCTCCATGGTCTCTGCCACCAGCATCGCAATGGGAAGCGCAACCGGGGTTGGCGGTGGATCGTCGTCAGGTGGCGCATCAGGAGGCGCTGGATAAAAAGAACATTAAGTTAGCAAAAACAATTAAAAATAATAATCAGTCGAAAGGACCGATGGCATGGCGCAACAAAAAAATTATTCAGAAGAAAAAATTAAACTTAGCCGAAGAAATTTCGTCAAGTTTGGCGGTGCTATGGTGGTTGCTAGCGCATTGCGCCCCCCTACCTGGCTCAGACAAGATCAATCTGATGAAATCCCAATGGTTAAAAACTATCGCATTTTAGGCAGAACCGGATTTCAGGTCTCGGATATCTCAATCGGTACCACCCGGGTTCGTGAAGCCGAAGTTATCCGCTATGCATTCGATTGCGGTGTCAATTACGTTGATACCGCAGAAGGCTACGGCAACGGCAGAGCTGAAGAGTTAATTGGGGAAGCATTGAAGCATATCGATCGCAAAAAAATATTTATCACTACTAAACTGGGCATCTCCGAAGACGAGACCAACGACAGCATTAAGCAACGTTTTTACAAATGTCTGGATCGACTTAAATCAGACTATGCTGATGCGCTTTACATGCACGGTTCTCGTTCAATAAAAATGCTGAACCACGCCGGTTTTCATACTGCCATAAAAGAGCTCAAAGCTGAAGGCAAGGTGAAATATTGTGGCGTCTCCAACCATGGTCCCCGAGGCGATGGTGAAAGCATGGCGCAGATACTCTGCGCGGCGGCTGAAGACGGACGATTTGATTTGATGCTGATCGTCTATAATTTTATGAACAAAGATGAAAGTGAAAAAATCGTCGCCGCCTGTAAAAAATATAATGTTGGCGCTACTGCCATGAAAACTTCTCCGGGGATGCTAATGGTCGAAAGCTTTGATCCGGACAACCTTTCCCAACAGCAGCAAGAATACATTGACCGAATCATGAGTCGCGGAACTGCCAAAGAGCGGGCGTTGGAACGGCTGAAAAATCGTTTGCAAAGCCAACAAGAATCCTATGAAAAAAGCCGTCCGTTTGTAGAAAAATACGGCGTTAAAACTATGGATGAACTCCAAAATAAAAGTATCCAATGGGTTATCTCCAATCCGGATATGCATACTGCCTGCATCTCATTTCGATCGTTTGATATGATTGATCGAATTGTTCCGCTTTCAGGGACCAAATTATCTACCGCAGATCAACAGTTTCTCGAAGAGTTCAAATACGTATTTAACAACCAATACTGCCGTCACGGCTGCAATCAATGCGCTAACCAGTGTCCGTATGGCGTCCCGGTGAGTACGATTATGCGCTATGCCTACTACTATCAACTGCAAAATAATGAGAAGCTCGCCATGAGTAAATACTATCATTTAAAACAACAAAACGCTGTTCATTGTTTTGGTTGTGAAGCGCCGTGTACGACAGCCTGCCCGTATGGGGTGAATGTTCCGGCTCAATTGGCAACGGCTCATTCCATGTTGACGCTGGTATAATTTTTTGGACAAATAGTCTCCCCTGACGACATGCAGGAAAAATATCAAATTTAACAATTAATGAGGTTCACAAATGAAAAAATGCCTGATTGCTTTGCTGTTTTTTTTGAGCTTTGGGATAACTGCGTATGGTTTAGATTTTCCGGACATCAAAGGTTTCTCACCGGAAAGCGAAGTCAACACCTACAATTCGACAAATCTTTATGAATACATCAACGGCGCAGCTGACGCTTATCTCGCTTATGGATTTCAATTATTACTTTCTCGCGATTTGGCGTTCGGCGACATCAAATTTGCTGCTGATATTTATGACATGGGCAGCAGGCTCAACGCATTGGGGATTTACAAATCCGAACGCCCAACCGATGTCGCGCCGATTCAAGTCGGAGTTCAGAGTGTTGTCTCTCCCCCCTACCAGGCGCTGTTGTTAAAGGACGCCTATTATGTTAAAATCAATGCCTATGAAGGCGAATTAACTCTGGAGCTCGGTAAATCTATTTTAGAAAAAATTGCCGCTGCCCTGCCCGGTAGCGAAGAATTGCCCAAAGTATTTGACCAACTGCCGCTGATTAACCGCGTTCCCGGTTCAGAAAGCTATGTACACGAGAGTTTTCTCGGCTTAAGCGGGCTAAACCGTTGTATCTTTGCCAGCTATGAAGCCGACGAAGCAACTTATCGCCATTTTTTGATCCTTACCGACCAAGCACAATCCACCGATGATGTATGGAAATCTTTAGCCGCGGAATGGACATCGTTAGGAACAGAGAAACAACCGTTGCTGTTCAAAAAGATACCTTACAAGGGTTACGTCGGCGTTCAAATGATGGATGGTCAAATATTGGGAGTTGCAGATTGTCAGACCAAACAACAGATGATGAAAGCGCTGAAAGCTGGCTCAGAATTGTAAACCAGTGGTGATGATTCCTGATGAAAGCTTTGCATCAACCGGACTTGATACGAACTAATAAATGAATATAAGCACCAGGCTAAATTATTGGAAAAGCGGTAAAACTCAACCCTTAATCCAGAACCGGGAAGTCGTTGACCGCCTGTATCAGAAAAATCGTATCGCCGCCCTACTGGCGATTACCCTGGGTTCCGGATTTGCCTATACCTGCCGGCTTGGTCTATCGATTGTTAAAAAGCCGCTCATCGACGGGGATATCTTCAGCGCGGAACAGCTTGGAGTTATCGGCTCGGCGATTTTTTACGGATATGCCGCGGGCAAATTTTTCAATGGAATTTTAGCCGATTATGCCAACATTAAAAAATTTTTCGCCACCGGGGTGCTCATCTCAGCCATCATTAATCTATTGATGGGCTGGACTTCCCTTTTGTGGGTATGGATTTTATTATGGGGGCTAAACGGCTGGTTTCAGGGTTTCAATGCGCCATCGGGAATTGTCACCCTATCTCACTGGTTCAGCAATAACGAACGCGGGCGTTATTATGGAATCTGGGCAACCGCCCACGGTCTCGGCGAAGGCTTGACCTTCATTGTGATAGCAGCTCTGGTAAAATATTTAGGCTGGCAATTCGGTTTTTGGGCGCCGGGTGTGCTGTGTGTGTTCGTAGCCGCTGGAATATATTTCACGCTTCAGGACAGACCCCAGACATTGGGGCTTCCATCTATAACAGACTGGCGAAACGATCGCGGCGTTACCATTTCATCAACCGCTGAAGGCATAGAAGAAACGCTCAAAGCACAGCTTATAATTCTAAAAATGCCGACTATTTGGGCGATCGGACTGGCAAGCGCAATGATTTATATGACCCGCTATGCGATAAATAGCTGGGGCGTGCTTTACTTGCAAGAAGCAAGAGGTTATTCGCTCATTGAAGCTGGTGCTATCATCGGAGTTAATACTATTGCCGGCATTGGCGGCAGCATTGCTTTCGGCTTTATCTCGGATTGGTTTTTTAAGGCAAGACGTCCGCCGGTAAATCTGATTTACGCTTTATTCGAAATTGCAGCCTTATTTGTTATCTTTTTTTATCCAATGGCTAACACGCGGCTGCTCATGGGAGCGTTCGCTGTTTATGGTTTTACGCTGAGCGGCCTTATCGCTTCCCTGGGCGGACTTTTTGCCGTTGATATCGCGCCCAAAAAGGCTTCCGGAGCTGTGATCGGATTTATCGGCATTTTTAGCTATGTCGCAGCTGCCATTCAAGAATGGATCAGCGGGATTCTGATCGGAAGTGGAACCACTATCATTGATGGAGTTCGCCATTATGACTTCAACACCGTAGTCATTTTCTGGGTCGGATCATCTTTACTCTCGTTGATTTTCGCCTCACTGTTATGGCGCGTCCAACCGGCTAATTAATATTATCAGTTAGGTCTTCGGTTTTTTTCAAAAGAAGTTTTAAATAAACACCGAAATCCACCGAAATATTTTTTGTTTTCAAATAGGTTTTTCAGTGAGGCTCGGTGTTTTTCGGTGTTTAATTTTTAGGCTTCGCCGCGCTGGGGGGATCTCTGAAGAAAATACATGATGGTGCTGAAATTTTTAATGATAATTTTTTTGTTAATTTCGTGATGCGCGTCACTAATAAATTTCTTAAAATTTGTAATATTTCGATAACGTAAACTTAGCAACATTGTCATGCAAGAATGCTATCTTTTAAATAGCAATAAAAACAGCCAGGGAATCCCATCATGGAAAAATTCATTAAGTTCAAAGAGAATGTCAATCTTAAGCAATTGACACAGACACTCAGCGATTCCCGCATTATTCTTTTGCGTGAATCACAAACCACCAACACAATTCAGATTCAACTATTGGATCAGTTGACTGAAAGAGAAATCAGGCAGGCGTTTTCACCGCTTGAGATCGCTAAAATTTTCAATGAATTCCCGTACCCGCTTAAACACCGACGATTCAGTTTGCCCAGTTTTCGATCAATCGGAAAGCTTATCAAAAAAAATAGTTAGTTTTTTTCCGGTAGCAGTGATCTCATGAAAAAAAGCGGAGTTTCAAAAACTCCGCTTTTTTTATTTTGAAATGAATAGTTGCTTTCTGTCCCCCTAACTCCATCCAGCAAAACACTCATTTTTTTGACACGCAATAAACCAATTTTTCTGAAGGCAAGGATTCGGTGAATTTATTCAACTTTGAACAACCACAATGTAAAAACCGAAAAAAACACGATCGAGATAAATAAATAAAATGGAAACCACAACCCATTGCTCAGATAAACTATGCTATTATTTGAAAGCTTAAATATCACAGCAAACACAAAAATTGATGCGGGCAGCGTCAGGGCAGCCGCTTTTGTCATGTTGTGTTCTTGTTTTTCATCGACAATATTTGTCGATTTTCTAATCCGCATAATCATAAGCCAATATATCCAGACCAGCGCGTATGGCATGGCAATCAATTCCCAGAGATGCAAATTGATGAAATCGTCAGGTATCAGAAACAACACGATCAATCCAATCGCACCTATGATGATGCCGATTATATTGGTAAAAATGAACATCGGCGCACCCATTTTGAATTTCGCGGAGAGTTTTGTCCTCGGGATAACAACAAAACCGAAAGCTGCTAAAACAATTAAAAGAATCAAAACAATTTTAATGATTGACTCGTTCATACTGCCTCCTTAATTTTAATCAATTAGAGTTCTGCATAATGGGATAATTATTAATCAATCTTGGTCACTGCTGCGAACGCAAGAGTATCGTTAATTTTAATAATAATGAATTTAGGCGATACCTGCATCCGCAGGCATGACAGCAAAACATGAAAATTATTTATTTTGCAGATGCCTATCAATCAATGATATAGAAAATTTCCTCAACCCGTTTGTTAAATATTCGGGCAATTTTTAAAGCCAACAAAGTGGATGGTACAAATTTTTTTTTCTCAATCGAGTGAATTGTTTGCCGCGTCACGCCGACTTCGTTGGCTAACTGTTCCTGGGTCATTTCATCCCTGTCAAACCGGCAGCGACGCAGATGATTTCCCAATTGCATGAGATCACCTCCTTTCAAGTAGGTTAAGGTGTATGTGTTAATTAATTTTTTTTTATGTGTCTGAACGACTGATAAAGAATCCAAAGAAATAGTTTTGTATTGTGAAACTTTTTGAAGTAAAAAAATAAAAGCCCATTTTCTGTGTCACCTATATCATACACAATGTCTTGCAAACTGTACATAATATACATTATTATTTTGTTAATGTCAAGTGTTTTTTACTTTTTGTATATTTTAATTATATTTTCTGGTAAAAATTTTTTTAAGGGAAGCAGATGCGGGTATATTAAAAAACAAAACAGCCGGCGCGTAATTCACACCGACTGTTTTCTTTTCTAAAAATCAGAACTTCACAGATTTATTGAGCGAGCACCAATGTTTGGACTGTTTTGGCACTAAAATATTCATACTGCTGCGGGCTCATTTTATGCCAATGGCTGCCAAAGCGGTTGAAATTTCAGCGCTCACATCACAGCGGTTGGATTTAGTGACCTCAAAAACCTTGACGTCAGATCGTCGATTGATAATATTCCAAAACCAATTTGCTCGTTTTTGAAAGGCCCCCAGCACCGGAATGGCGGAATCCAAACACTGAACCACAGCATCGCAGAATTGAAGCGCATTGGCTTCCATTTTTCCAATTTCATCGATCACAATCAGATCACACCCCTGAAGCGATTGCTGCAACAAACTTACAGCAAAAGTCTCAAAAACCTGAGGTTGATAATAATAGGTGTAAAGTTTGTGCGGTGTTCGCCAGTCGATATGGGCAAAAGTTTGACTCTTGCCGTTAAATGGTTGGATAGCAAAACCTGTGCGCTCCCCTGATTCAAAAATCGGAACAGTTCTCAAGCCGCCGATTTTGCATGGTTGGAGGCAATTCAAAATTTTATGAATAACCGTAGATTTGCCGATATGGATTGTGCCGGTTACAAATATATTTTTCTCTTTCATCAACACCAATCTTTAAAAATGACGTAGTAGCTATTCAGGTCTATTTGATACCAAATAATCAGCATATCAAGCGATGGTATCAGTATTCCACCTGTAAGTGACGTGTCAAAAATAGACTTCAATTTTCTCTCTTACAGAAATGCCCACCAACAAGCGAACTGTTTATCGGGCGCAGGTCTGGGCTCGTCCGCCGTCAACACTGTAAGTAACGCCGGTAATCCAACCGGCATGGGGTGAAATCAGAAATATGATCAAATCAGCGATCTCTTTAGCTTCGCCGACTCTTCCGATTGGATGCGTAGTTTGACTGTGTTCCAAAAACGCCTGATAAGCATTTTCATCCATACCGCCGCGCCGATGCAATTCGGTGCGGGTCACACCCGGATTAACTGCATTTATTCGCACGCCTTTTGGCGCCAGTTCCAAAGCTGCACAGCGTGTCAATTGATCCAGCCCGGCTTTGCTCACGCAGTAAGCCAGCACACCGGGAAATGCACGCAGGCCGGTCACACTTGAAACATTAACAATGTTGCCCCGTCGCCGGATTAGTGAAGGCAGCGTTAGCTGCATTAAATGAAACACAGCGCGGAGGTTAAGGTTCATCATATAATCCCAATCTTTCAGCGACGTATTTTCAATGGTACCATTGGCAATAATACCGGCAGCGTTAACCAAAATATCGATTCCACCAAACTGCTTAATTGTTCGGGACACCATTTTTTTCATCGCTGCATCATCAGTAACATCAGCCGGAAAAATGTCGGCAACACCAGCTGTCTTTCTGATTTGTTGAGCGAGTTGCTGCAACCGGTTTTTATCACGAGCGACCAACATCATGGATGCGCCTTCTTTTGCACAGCCGAGCGCTGTTTCTCTCCCGATACCGCTACTGGCGCCGGTGATAATTACCACTTTGTTGTCGATTCCCATTTCTTTCATGTTGGGCTCCCTTTGCATTTATCCGATGCTATCTTCATCTAAGTCTTGAAAATTAAATTTCAAATCTTCCAATCCCCGCTCCAGTTCTCGTTTTTGCGCTTCGCTCAACTCCGGCAGCGGAGGTCGCACCGCACTATCTCCCAGTCCGCGCAATTTCAAAATATATTTGGTCGCTGCTTGCAACGGATATTTTTCTATCAACTCCCGATACGCGATCAGTTGTCCGTTTAAATAGTCGGTATCCTGATTCGTGTTTAAGCTCATGAATAAACTTTCGGCCAATTCCGGGAAGGAATTAGCCACCGCAGTGATTCCGCCACCGCTGCCAAATTCAATTGCTTGCTTAAACAACAAATCGGTCCCGACAAAAATGTGCAATTGCCGATATTTTTCGATAAAATGTCGGGTTTTGTCCCAACTACCGGATGAATCCTTGATGCCTATCAAATTGGAATATGGCAATAATGCCTCCAACATAATATCGGAAATCTCGATCATTGTATTTTTCGGCATGTTGTATAAAAAGATCGGGTGTTTGATCTGATTGAAAATTTGTAAATAATAACGGATAATACCATACTCTTCGACATTTTTATAATAATAAGGCGGACAAATCAACAGTGCATCTGCCCCTTTGTCAATTGCATATTGACTCAATTCAATACTTTCAGTGAATGAACACGATCCGGTATGCACAATCGCTTTAAGACCAGCGCGATGTTTTAAAACCCAGGAAATAATGTTTTTTTTCTCATCAAACGATAGCGACGAAAACTCACCGTTGGTTCCCAAAATCACGACACCCTGAACGCCGCGGGCTTTTAGAAATTGCAAATGGCGTAAAATTAGTTCAAAATCAATGGTTAAATCCTTTACGACAAATGGTGTCGGAATCGGTGCAAAAACACCAGAAAATTCCTGATAAACCATTTTGTGTACTCCTTTAAATTTGTCGTTAAAAATGTACTGAAGTGGGTTAATAAAAGCAATATTGGACTCAAACCACTATGCATTGAAGTTGTAGTTAGTTGTAATTTAGCAGATTTTTTTTAATAATCAAGGTCAAAATGAGAAATTTTGTATGATCTCAGTTACTGGTGGAATACTGATGCCATCGCTTAATGATTTGATTATTTGAGAGATGATAAAATTTTTAAATAGAGCCAGCTATTTCTAATATTGTTACTAATAAAGCGATGGCATCAGTCTGCGTCTCCACCGATGACTGAGATATTACGAAATTTTGTACAAGCGCAGCTATAGTTGGGAATTTCATTAGATATGGATATGATGCGTCTCTGGATGTTATTAAAAAAGGGGCCGGGAGCAAGTTTAGGAAATATGTTTCAATGTTCTTATAATTTCAGCATCGGCTTATCGTTTTAGCCGCATCCTTTGAAAAAAATAAAATGGGTTTTGTGATTCTTCGGACAATTGTCGTCTCCGTCTCTAGTTCAGATTCATAATAATTAGCCACACTATAATGCCACACGAGGATCATTCCGAACAGCGAATTACAAGCATGACTTCCGAAACCCAAAACCCATTTTTTTTATTAACAGAAGAGGGTGTCTAAAAAAACAAGGTTATGTATATTTTTTTACAACCGCCAACAACTCATCTGCTTTTAATGGTTTTTGCAGATACGCTTTCACCGGGACCGTACTGGTGTCAAAAATCTGTCCGGCAGCATTTGCAAATGAAGACAGGATAACAATTGGTGTTTGCACTTTGAGTGCTGCAATTTCATCGGCTAATCTAACGCCGGTGTCTACTTCTTCCATCATCACATCCAAAAGGATGAAATCTGGATTTTCTTTCTTAATTAATTGTAAACCGCTTGCACCATCTGCCGCTTCAAAAACCTGATAATTTTCTGCCTCTAAAATTATTTTTGTCTGTTCCCTAAAATCTATATCATCATCAATAATTAGAACTTTCTTGGCCATGGTTACCTCCAGATTATTTGAGTAATGTATCAAATTCTTCACGAAATTTAGTGATCATTGATTGAATCGCCATTGCCGCAGCATCTCCCATCGGGCACAAAGTGGAACCATTTACAGATTGCGTAATTTTCAGCATCGTTTCAATGCTGCCATTTTGGCCTTTGCCATCAAGTAAAGCTGTTAATATTTGCTGAATTTTAGATAGCCCCTCGCGACAGGGAATGCACTGCCCGCACGACTCGTGAACAAAGAAATTAACGGTTGTTAAAGCCACTTCAGGAATGGGCGTATCTTCATCGATGACAATGATGCCACCCGAGCCCAGCATGGTGTTGGCTTTAACGCAGGAATCAAAATCCATATCCAAATTAATTTCATCAGCTTTCAAAATTGGAGAAGATAGTCCGCCCGGGATAACTGCTTTGAGTTTTTTGCCATTTCTAATACCACCGGCAGCCTGCATAATTAGATATTTTAAATTGGTTCCAAACGGATATTCGTAAAGACCAGGTTTATTCACATGTCCAGAAATACCGTATAGTTTGGTTCCTGCACTCTGAAACGATCCCATGCGCTTAAAAGCATCCGCATCATTTTGAAGTATGATTGGGATACAGGCTAAAGTTTCCACGTTGTTGATGATCGTGGGACAGTCATAAAGCCCGACTCCTGCCGGAAACGGCGGCTTGACCCGCGGCTGTCCTCTTTTTCCCTCGATTGATTCTATAAGGGCAGTTTCTTCACCGCAAATATAGGCACCTGCACCTCGCATAACCACAATATCAAAATCAAATCCTTTACCCATAATATTTTTTCCGAGCAGATTCGCACGTCGTGCATTATCAATAGCGCATTCCAATTTCTCTGCTATCCATTTAAATTCACCGCGTATATAGATTACACCCAGCTCACTTTGAATCGCATATCCAGAGATAGTCATGCCTTCGATAAGCAGCAGCGGATCATGCTCCATGATGACCCGATCTTTGAACGTCCCGGGTTCACCTTCGTCGGCATTACAGATCAGATAATGGGGTTTTGTCTTTTCTTTTGGTAAAAACGACCATTTATAGCCAGTCGGAAAACCTGCACCGCCACGCCCACGCAGAAAGGATTTTTTTACTTCTTCGACAATTTCCTGTGGTAGCATAGTCAAAGCTTTTTTAAGACCCTCATAGCCCCCATCTCTGATATAGTTTTCTACCTCCTCCATACCCGAAACATTTTCATGCCGAGTTAAAACTTTTGTTTCTTGTATCATCAACGGTAGCTCCTTCTATTTTAATGTCTTTAAAATCTGGTCAACTTTTTTTTCGTCCAAATTTTCATAATATTTGTCATTAATCATCATCACCGGCGCCATACCGCATGCGCCGAGGCATTCAACCAGCGTTAACGTAAATTTACCGTCCGCGGTGGTTTCGCCAACTTGAATATGTAATTTTTTCGTGAGATAATCAATGATGTGTTTCGCTCCTAACAATGAACAGGAAACGTTTCGACAAATCTGGATATGATATTTGCCCACTGGTTTTAAATTAAACATCGTGTAGAATGTTAACACGCCATAAATTTTGTTTGGCGTGGTCTTTAGCAATTGCGCTAACTGTTTTATCGTCGGCGGCGGAACCCAGCCAAATTGATCCTGAATCAGATGCAATGCAGGAATCAAGGCTGAATTTTTCTCGGGAAATGATGCTGCCATTTCAGTAATCTTCGTTACGACGTCTTCACTTAAATTATATTCAGACTCTTGTGTCAAGTAAGGGGAGGGTGATGCTGACATTTTATGCGACCTCCAATTGTAATGTTTATTTATTCAGGAGTACGGCGAGTTTTCCTGCTCTTGCTTGCTGTACAAAAAAAGCGCACTCCATACTATTTTAAAGCCATTATTTCTACCAGTCCGGCGCTCAAATCATAAAACGCACCGACTATTTTCGTGTTACCTGCTTTAATCGCTTCGGACAAAACCGGTGATGCTTTCAGGCGATTGATTTCTAATGCGACATTCTTTCTGGCTGCCTGATCGATTGATTCTTCGCCATGACCTTTTGCCTGATCGACAGCCGGCTTGATAGTTTCTACCAGCGTGCCAATGGCGCCCTCGACAGACAAATTTTTCCCAACTATTTCAAACGTGGTGGTAACCGCGCCGCACCTGGTATGACCCAAAACTATTATTAAGGGAATGCCGAGTTCTGCAACGCCAAATTCGATGCTTCCCAGAATCGCATCATCAATAACCTGGCCGGCGCTGCGGATCACAAACAGATCACCCAGCCCCTGGTCAAAAATCAATTCCGGCGGCACACGGGAATCGACACAACCCAGGATGATGGCATACGGCTGCTGTCCCTTCGTGATTTCGAGACGGCGACTTTCACCGCGATTGGGACCGATGGTTTTATTCGCAGCAAATCGTTGGTTGCCTTCCAGCAATCGATTCAATGCTTCATCGGCAGAGATTATTGATGGTTCTGGTAGTATCATAAAACTTTGGCTTTCGCTATCAGGCTTAAGATAGAAATTCATTAACAATTGTCAATCATGCCAGAGGCAGATGTGCCTTTGGCACATTGACAATTATCAACGAGAAAAATCATCCACCCCATGGCATGTTTGAATATTCATCCGTCAGCTTATCACGAAACTGCTTGAAGAATAGCTCATGGCTTTTCTCCCAATCGGACAGCATCTGCAACGCGTCTTTTGCCTTTTCATCCGTTACCGCATTCGCCATCCTGCCATAGAACTCGCACAGGTCTTTCTCGATCAGCCAGGCTGTATTGAACACCGTTACATCCGGAATCATCGAACCTTCGATAGATTCCTCCAATAATTCTGATTGGGCCCGTTGATTGAAATAATCGGACTCCTGCATCACGATGTTTTCAACATGCTTTTTATCAATTTCACCGCTGGATTTCAGGTCATTGATAATGTCGCTGATGAATTTTATGTGCTTTTTCTCTTCCTCGATCAGCACTTTGAATGCGCTGACTGCAGCGCCAGTGCCCAACCGATCCAGGGAAGTAGTGAAAAAACTCATACCGGTATTTTCCTGGTTGAGTGCATATTCAAAAATTTTGATCAAATTTTCTTTGCCTGATTGCATTTGAAAATCCTCAATTAGATTTTGGGGAATATAAAATAATTCATCCGTTTAGTTCAAAGCTTTGGCAAAATGAGCTACGGAATTAAACCGGGCATGGACTAGAACATCCATCCCTGGCATTCCAAAACTTGCTATACAGTTCTTTCTTTCGGCTTTTTATAAGTCACTGCCAGCAAAAATCCAATCACTAACAGAACTGCGGCAAATAACAACGCTCCCTGGAAAGTTCCGGTCACCTCTTTGATACGAGCGAAGACCAGCGGCCCAATCACACCGGCAGCGCCCCAGGCTGTCAGCATGGTTCCATAAATTCGACCGATATATTTTGGGCCGAACGTATCTGCAGCAAATGCTGGCATGGTGGCAAATCCTCCGCCATAGCAGGCTAACATGTAACATGCCATAACTGCGAACAGGATATAACTGGCGACTGATGGCAATATGATATAAAGAACTGCCTGCGTGATAAACATGATGGTAAAAACCATTTTTCTGCCAATTCCATCAGAAACCCACGCCCAGAACAACCTTCCCAGGCCATTGAAGATCGAGGCAATCGCCAGAATTGTTCCACCCATTGCGGCTAATTTGACTGCTTCCATATCCACGAATGATTTTTTGAGCACATCTTGTGCCATCGGCGAGAGCTGAGAAATCAGACCAATACCAGCCGAGATATTTAAGAATAACATCAGCCACAAGATGTACCATTGCGGCGTTCTCAAAGCCATCTTAAAGCTGTAGGATTCTTCATCCGAAGAGCCAGCACCGGCTTTTGGTATGAAACCAGCCGGCAGCCATCCCTTTTGTGGATTTGAATAGAATTGAGCTGCGCCAACCACCAGAATCAAAAACACAACTCCCCAGATGAAAAAGGTATTAGCAACGCCAATTGACTCAATATTATACGGAGCAATCATACCCATAAAAAAAGCGCCTGCCCCAAATCCCATTACTGCCAGACCAGTCACCAGACCTCGTTTATCCGGGAACCAGCGAATCAAAGTTGCGATGGGAGTTACATAACCAAAGCCGTTTCCAACACCGGCAATCAAACCATAACCAAACCAGAGCAGATACAGACTGCCGATTGTGTCTGCAAATCCGGCAATCACTGTTCCGACACCAAATAAAATACCACCAAGAGTCGCCACAAATCGAGGACCCTTTTTATCTACCAGTAATCCACCGAAAGCCGCAGCCAGACCGATCACTCCGATACAGATGCTGAACGTCGTCTGGGTGGCGGTTTCGCTCCAACCATGCGACGCCATCAACGCTTTTTTAAAGACAGACCATGCATAGACCGTGCCCAGGCTAAGTTGCATAATAACAGCAGCAATCGCAATTATCCAACGTTTGCTATCCAGGTTCTCATTGCTCATATTTCGTTCCCTTCTCAAGTTTTTTCTTATAAATTTGATTTAATTAATTGACATCTTTATTAAATTTTTTCAATCGCTACCGCGGCGACTTTGTACTCCGGAATTTTTGCAATCGGATCCAGCGCATCGATAGTCAGCAGATTTGCAGCAGAATCCGCATAATGCCAGGGCAAAAAGACCCCGCCTTTGAAAGGTCGATTGGAAATCAACGCTTTAACAGTAAGCTCGCCCCGGCGACTGCGGACTTTGACAAACTCACCGCCTTTGATGTTCAAGCGCGTCGCATCTTTGGGATGAATCTCAATATAATTCTCCGGCGCCTTCTCATTCAGTACCTGTGAATTTCCCGACATACTCGACGTGTGAAACTGATACAGGATTCGTCCGGTGGACAGAATAAAGGGATACTCTTTATCCGGCAACTCCGCTGGCTCCAGATGCTCGCAGACTGAAAATAGCGCCAGTCCCCGGACAAATTTCTCCTTGTGTAGAATCGCCGTTCCGGGATGATCTTCGTTGGGACAGGGCCACTGAACGCCGCCATTTTCCAATCGTTTATAGGTGATTCCCGCATACGAAGGCGTGCACTTCCGAATCTCTTCAAAAATTTGTTCCGGCGTTCCCGGTGACAAATTGGGATAGCCCATGCGTTTTGCCAGCTCATGAGTGATGTCATAATCCTGTCGCACCTCGCCGGGCGGATCAATCGCCTTTCTCACCCGCTGCACCCGACGGCTGGTATTGGAGACTGTGCCATCTTTTTCCGCAAAACTGGGCGCTGGAAATACTACCGTTGCCAATTGCGCCGTTTCGGTCAACATAATATCCTGAACGATAAACAGATCCAAATTTTCGATCGCATGGGTAATATGATTGGAATTGGGATCGGAAAGCACCGGATTTTCGCCCATGATGTAAATCGCTTTCACCTTTCCCTCGTCCGCGGCATTGAACATCTCCACCACGGTCAAGCCGATTTTGTCATCCAGGTTTTCCACGCCCCAGAGTTCCTCGAATTTCTTTCGGACATCGGGGTTGGTCACTGGCTGATACGCTGGAAAAACATTCACCAGTCCACCCATATCGCAGGCGCCCTGCACATTGGATTGTCCCCGCAGCGGATTGATACCAGCGCCGTATTTGCCAATGTTCCCGGTCAGCAATTGCAGGTTTACCAGCGACTTGACATTGTTCGTTCCGGTAATATGCTGGGTGATGCCCATGCAATACAGCAGCGCGGCTTTATCCGCCTTGGCATATTCGATGGCTGCTTTGCGAATCAAATCCGCTGGCACGCCGGTTATTTTTTCAACTTTTTTGAGATCATATTTTAGAACATTTTCTTTGAATGCTTCATAATTTTCGGTGCGATTCTGGATGTACTCTTTATCTTCCAACCCTTCGCTGATAATCACGTTCATCATGCCATTGATCAGCGCAATGTCGGTGCCGTTACGTTGTTGCAGCCAATATGTGGCATCATCGACCAGATCGATCCGACGCGGATCAGCAACGATGAGTTTTGCGCCTTTTGCCAATGCCTGTTTGACATAATAGCCAATGACCGGATGGTTTTCCGTGGTATTCGAGCCGACGATAAAGAACATATCGGAATCTTTAAATTCGCGCATGGAGTTGGTCATTGCGCCAGAGCCCAGTGTCGCAGCCAGACCGGCTACGGTAGCGCTGTGTCAGAGACGGGCGCAGTGATCGACATTGTTGGTTTTGATCACCGCCCTCATAAATTTTTGAAAGATATAGTTTTCTTCGTTGGTGCATTTGGCGGACGTCAAACCAGCGATCGCACCAGAGCCGTACTCATTTTTAATCTCCAACAATTTGCTCGCTGTAAAGTCCAACGCCTCATCCCAGGAAACCTCTTCCAGTTTTCCATTTTTTCGAAGCAGCGGTTTGGTCAGCCGATTGGGCGAGCTCACAAAATCAAGTCCGAATCGTCCTTTGACGCAAAGCGAGCCTTCGTTGTCGGTATCGCCTTCCACACCATAAACCCGAACGATTTCGTTATCCTTTACATGCAATTCCATCTGGCAGCCAACGCCGCAATAGGGACAGGTGGTCTGCACCGTTTTCATTTCATAGCTGCGCCCTTTGCCGATTGCCAGCTTTTCTGTTAATGCGCCGACGGGACAGAGCTGAACGCATTCGCCGCACTGAACGCAGGTCGATTCCCCCATTGGCATGTCATCATCACAGATGACCACCGAATGGTTGCTGCGCCAGCCCATTTCCAGCACCCGATTGAACACCACATTGTTGCAGCCTTTGATGCAGCGGAAACATTGGATACATTTATTGGGATCGTAAACAATGCCCGGACTGGACTCGTCGAGTGGCATTTTTTTATCGTAAATCGGATAAGAAGGAGTTTCAATGCCGAGCATATAGGCAGCATCCTGCAACTCGCAATTCCCGTTTCGCTCACAGGCAATACAATTATGATGTCCATTGCTGAGCAACAGCTCGACTATCATGCGTCGAACTGCAAGGGTTCGCTCGGTTGTTGCATGAACAACCATGTCTTTTTTTGCAAGGACAGAACAGGCTGTCTGTAATCCCGCCATCCCTTCGACTTCAACAACACACACACGGCATAGCGAAGCTTGCCCGGTTTTAACATGATAACAGAGATGCGGAATTTTAATGCCATTTTGCAGCGCGGCGTTTAAAATCGTCGTACCTTGAGGAACAGAGATCTTTTTGTCATCTATCGTCAAGTTTACCAGCGCCTCTTCACTCATTCAAAGTCTCCTTATCGATAATTAAAGTTCGATACGTCTTAAAATTTCTGCGGTGAATCTCATTAATATTTTTTTTCCCCAAAAAAAGAAAGCTTTCGGATCACAGAAACAGAACGCACGCTTAAGATTGATTTGAAATAAATTCCGTGACTGTTCTATCTCCTTGTTAAAGAATTTTTGATTATGATTCCGGAGCATCAGGATTGCATTACTCAAGACTTCTAAACAGGCAGGTAGACATCGAATTGACTACCTTGATTCAACTTGCTTGTTGCTTTGATAAAGCCATTGTGCAATTCAGCAATTCTTTTTGCAACATTCAATCCCAAACCAGTGCCTGGAATTTTCTGAATAACTTGATTCTTTGAACGATAAAATTCATTAAAAATTTTATCCAGTTCATCTTCAACAATGCCATACCCGGTATCGATAAAGGAAATCAACAGATAATTATCTTTAACCCGGGCTTTAATAGTTACTTTTCCCCCATCTTTGTTATACTTAATTGCATTACTCAGCAAATTGGAAAATAAATATGTCAGAGCATTTTTGTCACCTATCACCGCAGGGAGATTTTCTTCAATCTCATGGAGAATTTTTATCTGCTTTTTCTGGGCTTCATTTTCCATAAACGCGGAATTGTCTAATAATAATTTTGAGATATCAACCGGCGCCATCTGCTGAGTTAGCTTGCCCGATTCAATCGATGTCAGACTCAATAAATCTTGGATCAGATTTCTCAATTTTTCTGCTTTATCCCTTGACCTTGTTAGGTATTCAAGCTCTTTTTCCGGTTTTTCCTTTAAATAACCTTTTATTATAAGATCGAGATAACCTTCGATGGTGTTAATCGGCGCTTTCAATTCATGGGCAACCACCGCCACCAATTGCTGAAACTCCGCCTTCATTCGTTCTAATTTTCTTTCTTCTGAAATATCAGTCAATACCAGAACCAAACCCGAGATATCTTTCTTTTTCTCTTTGATCGGCGCCAATGTCACCGAATAAATTTTTTGATTCTCGGCATCGAACACGATTTCCCGGTGAACCGGGCGCACCGGGTATTTTTTCTTGTTTAAGCTTTCAATTATCCAATTTTCCAATTCGGCGTTATTTAAAATACCCTGTACATGATCACCAATGCAACATGACTCTTTCATTGATAACAATTTACCGGCAACGGCATTATTCAACAACAACTTAGCGTCTCTATCAACGGCGATCAACCCCTCACTCATGCAATTGATGATTGTTGATAATCTGCTCTGCTCGGCTGCAATCCGCTCTAAATTTTTCTCGCGTTCATGCTGAAGCTGCTCTCTTTCAAGTAGCAGTTTCCGTCGCTCCAGACCTTTGCGGACGACTTTCCGCAGCTCCTCCGGGGTAAACGGTTTTGGTAAATAATCATAGGCGCCTTTTTTTAAAGTCTCAACAGCAGATTCAATGGTAGCAAAGCCAGTAATGACAATGACAATAATCGACTCGTCATAACTACTAACAAAGTCTAAAAACTCTGTTCCTTGCATTTCAGGCATCATCAAGTCGAGCAGGATCAGGTCATATTTTTTCTTCTTCAGCATTTCGACCCCGACCCTGCCGTTTTCTGCAGAATCGACAACCATGCCCTCAGCTTTCAAAGTCAACTCACACGATAACCGAATAACGTCATCATCGTCGACAACAAGGATATTTTTAACTTCAGTCATAAATTTTAAAATTCCTCTGGCCGCTTTTAGCTTTCGACATCAGATAACAAAGATTCAACGCACGGGACAATGTCCTCTATCTTTACCGGTTTTTCCATTAAAATAAAGGTCGGCAGTGTGGCGCTCACTTGTTTTAAAATTTGATCATGCCTGTCTGTTCTTTCACTACTAATAAAAATTATTACGGGTATCTTAATCATATCCTGATCATTCGTCATCATTTCAATAAAATGCAACCCAGCACTGCCGACTGGTATATTTAAATCAACCATGATTAAATCTGGTTTCAGATCGCCAATTCTTTTTATCGCCTCATCCGCATTAAAGCTAATTTCAACCTGAAAATGGTGACTTTCCAGATTGGCTTTATGTATTTCGAGAAAATCATCGTTCTCGTCAACCATAAAAATGAGCTTGCGTTCTGGCGCGACGGCTTTAGTTAATTTAGAAGAAGTCAAACCGATTTTCTGCCTTACTGCGCTCTCTATCGCCATCCGCAAATCTTCCGGGCCAAAGCTATCCAGATGATAATAATAAATTGCCTGTTTACGGATTTTTGCTTCCAGTTCTTTGGAATTCACATCGGTTTTTATGATGATCTTCATTGCCGGGTCAATATCTTTAAAAATTTGTATAACTCGCTCGATTGACATTCCTTTTAATTTGGCGTCAAGTACCACCACATCGAAGCGCTCGGTTTGCGCCCGGTGGATTGCCGTTCCCAATTCCCGTTCCATTGCGATGTTAATTTGGATGGATTTCAATGAATCGTACAAACCGGAAAACGCTTTTCCCTGATTTTTAGCGATAATCAAAACCCGACCGAAGTCTTCTTCATACATATCAAAAACCTGAGCTATCCTGACTGAAATTAAATTTTGATTCGTACTTGCAGGCGTACTACACAAAAAACATGCCAGCTTTTCGGAAATTTACACTACCAACTATTTCATTGATTTTTCAAAGGTTAAACCAAAGATAAAAAAATCAATGTTCAGATAAATTTCAACATAAACTGGGGATATTCTCTACACATTTTATTAGAGAAATTATCATTAGTATTTTTAATAGGTTATGGGTGGGGTAAAATTCTACAGAAAATCAATTTTGGACAGTGAAACTGGGGTTGCAGCAAGGATTTAGTTTCGAATATTCAAAAATAGGTTCGTTATCATTATTTTTCAATTCGATAACGCTTGAGTTTATCATATAGCGTTTTTCTATCAATACCCAGCAGTCGAGCCGATTTTGATCGGTTCCAGTTGGTTTGTTCCAGGGTAGAAAGGATATGCTCCCTCTCCAGTTGTTCGAGGCTTTTCACAGAGTCTTCCTTTTCCATGGGCTTTGATTTCAGATTCCGGATATTGGAAGGCAGACTGGGCACGGTCACCGTTTGTTTGTCCTCGATCACAACTGCACGTTCCACCACATTTTCAAGTTCTCGAACATTGCCGGGCCAGTAATATTCTATAAATAATTGTTCAACATCCCGATTGAAGCCGCTGAGGCTTTTTTTTCGTTTTTGATTGTATTTTTCCAGAAAGTGTTCAGCCAACGGTATAATATCCTCACGTCTTTGCCGCAAACCAGGGACATGGATGGGAATCACGCTCAACCGGTAGAACAAATCCTCCCGAAAACCACCTTCAGCTACTGCCTGGCTTAAGTCTCTATTGGTGGCGGCAATAACCCGGACATCAACCTTGATGGTCGCGGTATCACCGACCCGTTTGATCTCTCTTTCCTGAATGGCGCGTAAAATTTTTGCCTGAATGTTCAACGAAATATTACCAATCTCATCGAAGAAAAAAGTACCGCCGTTTGCCAATTCAAAGCTGCCATGTTTGGTGGCGATCGCGCCGGTGAAAGAGCCTTTGACATGTCCGAACAACTCGCTCTCAAACAGGCTTTCCACCAGCGAGCAGCAATCAACTGTCAGAAACGGTTGCTCGTTTCGCTGACTGTGAAAGTGGATCGCTCGAGCGATCAATTCTTTGCCGACCCCGGTTTCTCCGGTAATGAGCACTGTGCTATCTGTGGGAGCGACCTTTAATACCAAATCATAAATATCCTGCATTACTGGACTCACCCCAATGATGGTGGCAACCTGTCCATCCCGGTTAAATTGAAGCGTTTTGGAAGTAGCGGTATCCTTCTTTGGCAGGTACTTGTTAAGCACGTTCCTGATCTCCGCCGGCGTAAATGGCTTTTGAATAAAATCCGCTGCGCCGCGTTTCATGGATTCCACTGCACTGTTGACGGTTCCAAAACCAGTAATGATGATCACGCGGGTCCGCGGATAGTTGTCGCGGATGATCTTCAGCAAATCCATCCCGCCCAACTCCGGCATCATTAGATCCACAAACGCTAACGGATAGCCCTGGCGCTCCAGTAATTTCAATGCGGCTTTCCCGCTTCCTACTATATCAGCCTGGAATGATTCTCTCTCTAATAGCAGTTTAAACGAAAGCCGGATGGACTCGTCATCGTCCACCACTAAAATTTTTGTTTTTGTGGGATTCATCCAATGATCTGGTTAATGATGAGTTAATGGCGCCTATTTTTTTTGTTTGGTTTTGCGGCTTGGCGATAATAATTTTTCACCGCGAAGGCGCAATGCGCGCAATCTTTTTCTTTGTGTTATTTGCGCCGTTGTGCGCTGATTTTTACTTAGGAGCGGTTACAAATCTAATTTCTCATTTTGGAATTTTGGCCCAATATTTTTAATTTGTTATACGATACCACAAGGTTCGCTTATTAGGATTGACGCACAGCTTCCACCACTGGTATTTTGATCGTAAAAGTCGTGCCTTCGCCAACCTTGCTCTTAACCGTCATCCGCCCCTGATGTTTGGTGATGATGCCGTAAGCAATAGCGAGTCCGAGACCGGTACCTTCCCCCACTTCTTTGGTGGTAAAGAAGGGATCAAATATTCGGTCGATGAGTTCATCTGGTATACCGCAGCCGGTGTCTGAGACTTCAGTCACCACCATATCATTTTTTTGGTCATGATAAGTGTTAATGGTTAACTCCCCGACGTCGTCCATTGCCTGAACTGCGTTCAGGATAATGTTCATGAACACTTGCTGCAACTGAGAGTTGTCACCCAGAATTGACGGGAGTTCAGGATTTAAATTTTTCGTGACCTTAATATTGTGAAACAACGCCTGTTTCTCGATTAATGAGAGTGTGTTGGACAGAACATCATTGACGTTCAAATATTCAGTTTTTCCCTCTTCCTGCCTGGAAAATTGCAGCAAACCCTTGACGATATCGCGACAGCGCATGGTCTGTTTGATCACTTCCAGCAGATTTTCACGATGGGGATCGTCCGATTTAAGGTCTTCCATTACCAACGAACTCAGCACCAGTATTCCGCCGAGCGGATTATTGATTTCGTGGGCAATGCCGGCGGCAAGTTTTCCCACCGAGGCAAGCCGCTGCGATTGCATCAAGGTGTTTTGCATCGCGGCCAGCTCTTCGGTGCGTTGTTTGACTTTTTGCTCCAGCGTATTGCCCCACTCTTCGAGCTCCAGCCGCATTTTTCGCAGACTGGTGACCATCCGGTTGAAAGAATATGCCAGTTGCCCGATTTCATCTTTTGATTTAACCTTTACCTCACGATCCAGCTTTCCTGCGGCAATCAAGTCGGTAACTTCAACCATCTCACTCAATGGTCTGGTGATAGAACGGGTGATCAGATAACTGATGGCGATGATGACCACAAATCCGAACGATGCAATGGCAAAAAATGTGTAAATGACTCTATTCCGGATTGAAATATAGGCTTTTTCCAGCACACCGACATACAAAATCCCTACTACTTCGTCGTTATAATTTAAAATGGGTTCATACTCGCTGATGTACCAGTCATTCACCACAAAGGCGCGATAAGCCCATCGTTGCTTGTTTACAATCACCGCCTGATAAACTTCATCGGAAACCCGCGTACCAACGGCGCGTTTTTCTTCAGAATTTTCAACATTGGTCGAGATGCGCAAATCTTTCAAAAAAATGGTCACCGTACCAATTTCTCTATTCTGATATCGATCTCCCTTGTAAACCAGTTCCCGGACACGATCAACAATCTGAAAATTATTATTCAACAGATATCCGCCGTACAACACTCCGATGATTTGACCATCCTCATTCATGACGGGACAGGCAGCGATCAACACCATTCCCGATGTCTCGACTTCCTGGGTAGTGGGTTTTGCCCGACGGGTTTCGATAACTTTGATAACCGCTTTTTCGGCTAAGGCTGGATCTTCGTTGGCTAATATTTGTGAAGGTAAAATTTCGGTGGCTGCGGCGATCTTCCCTTTCAACGCTGTCTGAATCACTGAAATCGTTGAGACATCGTCTCCGACGGTGGGACTGTCAGTGATTCGTAGTTTTACAATACCCCGATCGTCAGTAATGGAAAGAAAATCCATACCTGAATCTTTGGCAATCTGCGTCAGCCTCGAGTGAAGACGACGATTGTCCCCGCTTTTCATTGCCTGCTGAATCGTATTGCCGGTAGCGCCAAGATAAACCGCTGTTTCAATTATTGTTAATCGCTTGTCATAGACCATGCGTGCGGTTTTTAGATCGTGATGCACTTTGTTTTTTGCCTGCGTCATGATCGCTTTATTCACAATGATCGAGCCAATCAGTGACGTGATCAGACCACCAGCGCCCAGAATGAAAACATAGATAATGATTATCCGCGATCGTAGCGAGAAGGTTTTCAATAATTTAATCAACTGAGCCGCCTTTATATTTTGGTAACTTCATTTTGAAAGCTGAACCTTTATTGAGTTTGCTTTGCACTTCAATTTTTCCGTTCAGTTCGTTAATAATTTTCTGGCAAATCGCCAGCCCCAGCCCGGTACCGGAAATATTTTTAGTGGACTCATCACGCACTCGATAAAATTCCTGAAACAGAAATTGAATTTTGTCCGCCGGTATCCCTATTCCGGAGTCGGCAATTGTGATCGCCACAAATTCACCGTCTTCAGCGGCTCGGATGGTGAGCTTGCCCCGATTTTTATTATACTTGATCGCATTGTGAATGAGATTGGAGAACACGATTTTGAGACAGTCAAAATGTCCCCAAACCCGGGCTAATCTATCCGGAATCGATAACCGCAACCGAATCTTTTTTTCTCGAATAAAAGATTCATAGTCGCTCACAACATCCTGCAACAGGGGTAGCACATCGATTTGCTCACATGCATCAGCTATACAGCCGGACTCAACTTTAGAAATGGTCAACCAATCTTCCACCATATCCTTCAAATCGTTGATTCGCGATATTGAACGCTCGATCCATTGTTGTTGTAATTTTTCTTTTTCGGGTGAATTTTTCAGATGATTGAGTACTTGCAAATATTGTTGGACTGCGGTCAGCGGAGATTGTAATTGGTGTGAAACAAAGGTAATAAACCTCCGCTCCATCTCTTCTTTTTTTCGGGCGAGTTCAATGGATTGACGCTGCAGTACTGTTCTCTCAATGCCTCGCTCCACAATGATCCGCAGTTCGTCAGGGGTAAACGGTTTGGGAAGAAAATCATAAGCTCCGGCTTTCATTGCCTGTACTGCTGTACCGATGGTTGCATAGCCGGTAATTACCACGATACAAATTTGCGAATCGATCTCGTGAACGCGGGCAATCACTTCCATACCGCTGATTTTCGGCATCTTCAAATCCACCACCATCAGATCCGGCTTTTTGATGTGAATCTGTTCAAGCCCCTGCAAGCCGTCCTCATAACTCTCAACTTGATAACCCTCTTTACTTAATATTTTAATGCACGACAATCGCATTACCGGATCATCATCGATAACAACAATATAATAGTTCTGTTTCGCGTCGATGGTCATGAGAATGATCTCTAATCGAATTTTTTAATGACTTGCTCAATCTTTTCCCGCCAGGTTGAGAAAATTAAACACCGACAGGTCGCTTGCAAGATTGCTATTTTTGGAGAACCTTTTTCAATGTTTCTAAAAACTTTGGAATATCAACCGGTTTTGAAAAATAATAATCCGGTATGATCATATCCACCTGGCCCGCCGCCTTGGGAAACCTTGACAATGGATCTTCCTGAATCGAGGATACCATTAAAATTGGAATCGCTTTAAAATCTTCATATTGTTTCTGAAATTTTAGAACTTGATTGAGAAGATACCCCTCATCCATGGTTTCCATCATAATGTCCAGCAAAATGACATCCGGTTTTTCAAGTTTAATTTTTTCCAGTCCCTGTTTTCCTGAATCAGCCTCGATCGTCTGGTAACCTTCACTTTGAAGCAAAGTGCGGATCGAAATACGAAAATCTTCATCGTCATCGATGATCAATACCCTTGCTTTCTCTGACATATTACGCTCCTTGTTAAATTACAACAGTTATTCATCACCCCATTTAAGTGAAACCAGCAGCCGCGCCAGCTCCCTGTCCTGCGCATTGACGCACGGCTTTTCGCACGCTGCCATGATATCGCGGGTATTGCAGTGTTCATTACACTCTGCTGTCCCGTACAAGTCCTCGCTGTAATTGAACTCTCGAGACAACAGATGACGTAACTTTTTGGCTAATACCGATATGGTGCTGCCGCATCCCCGATGCTCGAAAATAATGCAATTGGCTTCCGGATGATTCGGTATTACCTGTAGCCATAGAACCTTTACCTTTTTATCATAAATAAAATCGTCAATGGTCTGCCATTGGTGTTTGCATGCTCCGCACTGTTTAAAAATAGTTTCAGTTTTTATCATGATCCGCTATCGTTTCCGCCAAATAATACCCATATCTAAAGAAAGCAAAACTGTCAATTCAGAAGACTAAAAGTAAATAATTTTGATGAAAAAGTCAAGGTTTTTAAATGGCTAACAGTAAAACCTCAGTCATAGGTAGAAAAACCGCTGAAGCGGTTCATCTTTATATATTGATCTACCTTGCACCACAATAAATTGTGGTGTTTGTTCA
>OMKS01000564.1_pt1 | contig 34507 bp, 22 predicted proteins | sample 1674721 | NCBI WGS metagenome assembly OMKS01 (sample SAMN06264996, study PRJEB25208) | sediment metagenome | isolation source: hot spring sediment | place: USA: California | collected 2014-09-02 | reverse complement strand
AACTGCTGAACGTCGCGTTCCGTCACGGCGTCCGGCGCGAGCCACGTCTCCCGGAAGAAAACATTGACGCATCCAAGGTAACGCTCTTGGGAACCCGCCGCCAAACCGGCTACTTGCATGTCCGACACAAATTGGTCTTTAATAGTGTTGGTCATCGTATGACCTCCTTAATATGTTGCGGGCACAAACACTGTGCCCGGATTACGGTTGGACGCCCGCACTATGCGGGCGCTCAACCAAGGAGGATACACAAAGACCAGCGATTAAAGATAGGACGGATACACGCAGGACCCTCGATAAACCCACGGCGATAGCCGTTTAGTCCAACGTCAAAAAAATGCAAAAACACGTTAAAAAAAGAACAAAAAATGACCCAAAATGAGTCAAAAAAAGAGATACATAACTGTGGCGCCGGTAACCGTTTTCTCATGGACTGCAATGCCGACCTACACCATCAGCACACCGCTTTCGATGTCTGCAATCAGGTCCTTGATCAGGCTGATGCTTTCCGGCGGGAAGTGCCATTGCTGAATCTCGCGCTCGCTGAGCAGGTTCTGCAGTTGCGGCAACACCAGCATGTCCCTGGCGATGTCGCTGGGCAATGACCGCGCGATGAATCCTTCTTCATCGAAGGTGTCAAAGAAGCTCTGCAGGCCGCGCTCGGCGTCGCCGCCCACCGCGCCGAAATCCTGCCCGTAGATGTGCAGCGAGCAGCTGTAATCGGCATAACTGCCCACGCGCACCTTCCGTCCGGTGCGCTGTTCAATCTGCCGGGCAATGGTCTGTTGCAGGAAGGTGATGGCGATGAGGTTGTCGCCCCATGCCTTGTACAGGTCGCGGGAACGCCACATGGTGTTCATGTTCAGCACGAGGTTGCCTTCGGCGTCCTCCGGGCAGCGCAGCTGCACCTCGCGCAGACACGGAATATCCTCCTGCAGATAGGGGTCGAGATTCGGCGCCGACGTGGAGGCGACGGCGCGCCGCGAATAGGGCGTTTGCGCGATGCGTTCGATGGCAAGCGCAATCTGGTCCACCTCGCCGGTCGCGTCCGGATGGGCGAACAGCCGCTGATGATAGGTGTACGGCCATTCCTGCGCGGTCATCTCGCCGTCCACCGCCTTGGCAAGTTCTTCATAGGGAACCACGCGGTAATCCTTCACGCCCATGATCTCCGCAATATACACGCCCACTTCGCAAAAGGAGATGGGCGGGAAACGCGGCTGCGCAAAGGGGTCCTTCACCTCGATCAACACGCGCGCGTCGCGGCTCGGCGGGTCAATGTATTCGCCCGCGCTGTTCTTGCGGTCGTATTCGGTGCGCATGGCATAGCCATGTTCCCACACCGCCTTGATCGCCCGGAAATACGCCTGCGGTATGGAATCGCCCACCACATGCAGTGTCGGCAACCGTCCGTCATTTTGTCGCGTCATTTGAAACTCCTCTTCCTTTGTGTTATCGCTGCGCAATTATTCGCCCTGACAATTGCGCGGCATTCCCTTTCACCGAAAACGATCCCACTGGGGATCGTGATCAAATATCCAGCGGTAGTAATCCTTCTGTTCAAGTTTGTCCGCGGCGGCGGCATCGGCGATGACAGTGCAGTTTGGATGCAGTTGCAGCGCGCTCGCGCTGATCATCGAGGTCACCGGCCCTTCCACGGCCCGGGCCATGATGTCCGCTTTGTTTGCCCCGGTTACCAGCATGACGCACCGCGCCGCTTCGAGGATGGTGCCCACGCCCATGGTGATGGCGAAACGCGGCATGTCCTCCGGCGAATCAAAAAGCGGCGAATTCTGTTCGATGGTTTTCGGCGTCAGCGCCTTTACGCGGGTGCGCGAAAACATGGCGGACAACGGCTCGTTGAACCCGATGTGTCCCGTCTCGCCTATGCTCAGCAGTTGCAGATCAATCCCGCCCACATCTTCGATCAACGCGTCATAGCGCGCGCCCTCCGCCTCCGGGTCCGCCGCCATGCCGTCAGGCAGATGCGTATTGCGCAGATCAATGTTCACCTTGCCAAACAGGTGATGGTTCATATAATAGCGATACGAGTTCTTGTGGGTCGGCGGCAAACCCGCATACTCGTCCAGATTAAAGGTTACCGCGAGCGAAAAATCCAAGCCATCCTGCTGATGCATCTCTACCAGCCGCGCATAAAGCCCTTCCATCGTGCGGCCGGTGGCAAGCCCCAGCACGGAAGTGGGTTTGATCGTAATCTGATGGGCAATTACAGCGGCCGCAAGTTCTATGGCCTCTTTTTTCGTGTCGCGAATGATAACTTGCATGTTTTCTTGTTCCCGGCGTTCCCGCAAAACCACTTGTCTGCGTTTCAACGATATTGTAGCAGATGCCCGGGCGTTTGTTGATAACGCCTGTGTGAACGCATGGCAATTCAATTTTTGCATTCGGAGTTTTGCGTAAATATAACACTTTCTTTTCCCGTGGGATTATGGTATGATTATCATATAGCAGGTTTTACGGAGTCATGCGTGTTTTTCAGATGACGCCCCATACTGTCACTGTCATTGCGCATGATGAAAAGATAATAAGATTGGAGGACACAAGCCATGAACGAGAGATGCGGCAATATAAGGGTAAAATTATTGGGGTGCATGTTGGCTGCCGCGCTGCTATTGTGCGCGCCATTCCCGGCGTCAGCGGAGCGCACCCCCCGTATTCTGCTTGCCGGGGACAGCTGGACGGGGTTTATGCTCGCATTCAGATCATACCGCGATGTGCTGGACCAGCGTGAGGGTCTCGAGCGTTGGGTTGAAGTGGGCAACCGTACCGCGGTTATGGGCGTGCGCGCATGGGAAATTCTTGAAAACGAAGATATGGACTATTTTAACGTGTTGGCCAATGAACTCACGCGCTTTCCGAACATTGACGTGGTGGTGATGGCCCTCGGCGGGAACGATATCCTGCGCGGAACAAAAGGGGTGGACCCCGGCAATTATGATCGCCAAGTCAGGTTAAGCCATTGTTATGATTATCCTGTGGACGCATGGTCCAGCACGGAAGAATGCATCCAATGGATGGGGGAGGCGTTGGAGATTCAGATTGGACAGATAGTGGACTACATACTGAGCGTGCGGCCCGACATACGCGTGGCAATTGTCAGCTACGACTACGGCGCGCGCGAGCCGGACGAAGGGTATACGATTGAAGAACAGCATCTGGCCTTTATACAGGTCGAGATGAGCAAGCGGAACGTGGCGCTGGCGCGAGACCGCGTTGCTTATGTGAACAATTTCGGTTTGATGCAGTATTTGTACGGCATACCGGAAGCGGAGCCGCCCATACCGCCGGAAACGGTGCCTTATCCATGCAACGCCCCTGATGACCCCGCCTATTGTCTCACGGATTGGCCGGGCGGCGATCCGGCTCATCTTTCGCCGCTTGACGCCTACATAGACAATGATATTCACCTTACGGATATCGGTTACCGGGATATCGCCAACCGCTCATTGGACTTTTGTATTGAAGAATGGTTGAATTATCCCAAAGCGCTGGAGATTCTGCCGCTGGACAACAAAGAACCTTTGTACCAGTTCCAAGTGACGTTTTCGCATCCGGTTGAAGGCGTGGACGCCACCGATTTCGAGGTGTTTATTCAGGAAAAGGGGTTGTTGAAAGCGATGGGCATCGCAAGCGTCTTGCCCGCGTCGGGGCCCGCCGACGTCTACACCGTTACGGTTGACATGGACGGCGTGCAGCAGGCGGCCTACATCATTGTTCAGGATGACGATTCCATTTACCGGCCGGATACGCTGGCGCCTTTGGGCGGACCCAACCCCGGAAACGGCGAGTTCGTTTATAACGGACTGTATGAATTCGTGGACTTGACCCCGCCGGACGACGGCGATTTTGATCATGCCATGCAATACCTGTACATGGCGTCGCAAGCCTACGAATACCTGCTCTTCGGTTTCAGCTTTGATCCCCAATACTTCGACGCCAACGGCAATTTCTTTGACCATAGTTTTGATGATCCCATTTACATCGCCGGCAACGCGTTGCTGGATTCGTGTGAGTTTGCCCTTATTAAGGCTTGCCTCGACGACCCGAGTATTGATTTGAGCGCCAATGGCGGCCTGGTCGCGCAGGATGTGGTGGATGCGTGGGAAAACAATCTCGGATGGATTCAATACACCATGGGCGGCGTGGATGGCCTCGCAAACATTATTCTGCCGGGGCTGGACACGGTGCTGACCGGTTTTGTTACCGTCGGCGATGACGACTCCAAACTGCTTGTGGCGGCGTTAATCAGCCTGGTGTCAACCATCGAGGAGTTCCCCTTCGAGTTTAATATTGACGGCTTGGATTTCGGCGACGGCGAAGAAAACCCGGGCAACTATGTTCGTCTTCCGGACTGGCTTTCCTATTACGGAGACGCCAGCGGAAATGGCTGGAACAACGAACAAATTTACGCCTACTTTGCGCCCGACGGCGTTGCGTCTTATGTCAATGCCGCGCTGAATCCCAATGCCGTGCCCAGGACCGGCGAAGGGCATTATTTCGAAGGACGCTTTGTGCGCATTGCCGTGCTCGACCATGCCAAGTCGAGCTCGCCGTGGCAATGGTATCGCGACGGCGTGCCGCTTGTGGACGACGGACGCATTACCGGCGCCAACCGCCGAAACCTCGACATCCTGTCCGTGCAGAAAAGCGACGAAGGCGCCTACACCTGCGACTATATACCCAAAGGCTTTAACACAACCGTGCAGACGTACGGGCCGATAAATATTACGGTGGCCGAGGGGGATGTGCCCGCAAGCGGCGTCACGACGCTTGTTCTTATCGCTGTGGCGGCAGGCGCGGCGGGTATCGCCGCAATTCGCCGGAAACGCCCATAAACATAGCACGAAATCTGCCGCCCAGAGTAGTTCGCTATCGCGGCCAGCCTTGGGCTTTGTTGCGGAATCCCATTGGGATACGTTGGCGGAATACAGGGCGCTGTGCGCTGCGTATGCTCGAATGGTCAGCGATTCGCCTGTCGTGGACGCACGCCGAACACGTAATTCTCATCGGCCATTTGTTGTGACATCCCCGTTCTCCTGTTGGGGTGGTGTCTGGGGTGATATCCATGAGCCATCATCATTACTGGGTTCTTGTCTGCCATTGCCCAAACAGACCAGTCGGCGGTTCCCTGCAGAAATTCCATATCCATCTCTTGTGTGTTCGGCCGGAAATCCGTCAACTCCTTATAGAGTGGCAGCCGCCACCCGCCACCCGCGATATCGCATGCAGCCAGCCATTCTTCCGCCTGTTTACTTGTCATCTGCTCTTCAGGGCCGACTATCCACTCAAGGTTGGTTGCGTCATCCGAAATGACGCTTTCTGCCGAAACGGAAAACCGCGGACCAAATGTGATCAGATTAGCAACACGGCTGCCGTCGCTTCTTAGATAAGCCCTTTCAATAACCAAAGGCTTTCGCAGCACTTCGGTTTCGCCCCGTGGCGCGGTTTCAATCTGCATCGAAGTATCGCTTGTCCACTTGTCCGACCACGGCTTCAACACATACTCCCAGGAAGGGAAAAGCCCCTCCAGCCGGAATGCGCCGTCGGCGTCGGTCACCGTCTCGAACTGTTCATAACCTGCAACGAGGCGCTCCGCCTGCACCGCTGTGATCTTTACTCCCGGGACAGGGTTGCCGTTCCAGTCCACCAGCAGTCCCTCAACCGCCGATGCCATTTCGTTGCCGCCCGCCGCCGAAAATGGCAACGCCGCCGCGATCAAAACACACAGAGCGAGATGCTTCATGATGCATCCTCCTGTTTATCGGTGTAACACCATGCCTGATACTATTCTAGTGAGTCTGTGCCAATAAGTCAACCGTTTTGCGGACGTTTGACCATGTGCCACCAGCGTTTGCAATGAATCGGGATGCAACCCCGTTGGGCAAAGCAGGTGCAGACCCGTCTCACTTCCGTTGGTCGCCCGCTTGTGTCAGTCCCTGTTTTGCCGGGGGACAGGAATGTCTCTCCTTCATTGGGGAGTTGTTTGCTATGCGTAAAGATTGTTCAGGAATATATACGCCCTTCCGTTGGTTTTTATGTGCAAAGGGGCTGGAAGAATTGAACCAACGGAAGACAGGCGAGTGTGTAAGCCTTGTAAACAGAATGAAGGAGTACATCATGGATACTTCCAGAAGAGATTTTTTCCGGGTGGCCGGCGGCGTTGCCGCGACGGGTGTATTATCGGGTGTTTTTTCACAAAGCGCCTCTGCACAAAGCACGGGCCCATTAACCAAGCACGAACTTCCGGCGCCGCCCTATGCCTACGACGCGCTGGAACCGTACATTGACACGACAACGATGGAGCTCCATCACAGCAAACATCATGCGGCGTATGTCAACGGCTTGAATGCCGTCGAGGCGGCGCTGGCTCAAGCGCGCGCATCGGGCGATTATGCGCTGACGCAGTACTGGACCAAGCGAGCCGCCTTTAACGGCGGCGGCCATTTCCTGCACAGCATGTTCTGGAAGGTGATGGCGCCACCCAATGCGGGCGGCGGGGGCGAACCCTCCGGTGAGTTGCGCAAGAAGATAGACCGTGATTTCGGCAGTTTCGACGCATTCAAAAAGCAGTTCAGCGCTGCGTCCGCGCAAGTGGAAGGCAGCGGCTGGGGACTTTTGCATTACAGGCCTGAAGATGACCGACTCGTCGTATTACAGGCGGAAGACCATCACAAGCTGACCGTATGGGGCGTATGGCCCATACTGTGCGTTGACGTATGGGAGCACGCTTACTACCTGAAGTACCAGAACAAACGCTCCGATTACATTGACGCCTGGTGGAATGTGGTCAATTGGGACCAGGTTTCGGCCAACCTTGACGCGCTGCAACCTTCATAACCACACAATAAGGACGCACTCAGCCACATTTCCTGAGACCATGACCAAAGCCGGGCGCCACTCCCCTCCAACCACACGCACAGGCGCCCGGCGAACTTTTTCATCAGGTGCGGGGCAGCCACGAATAAAACATTGTAGGCGGCGCATCCGGTGGATTGATTTCCGCCGGTTTAGTTCTACCGGCCTTTAAGTGTTTTTCTGCCAGACGCCAATCATGATCACCGTTCCCGCGCAAAACGCGCTCAAAGAGTTTTCTGGATTTGCCCACGCGCGATTCACTATCATGTTAAGCGGACGTTGCCGCCGTCGTGCGCTTGGGTCGGACGGTGACGGCGACGCAATAACCGCACTGGTTGGGATCAGGAAACCTCAATAAAGAAAAATCTGGTGAGAGGAAGCATTCATTATGGGCGGTTTTTTTGCCGTTGCGTCAAAGGAAGATTGTATACACGACCTGTTTTACGGCACGGATTATCATTCCCACCTTGGCACCTGTCGTGGAGGTCTTGCCGCGCTGGGCGAACGCGAGTTTCACCGTCATATTCATGACATCTCGAACGCTCAGTTCAGGTCGAAATTTGAAGATGACGTCAAAACAATGGAAGGGTATATGGGCATTGGCGTCATCAGCGACAACGAATCACAACCGTTGATTATTGGGTCGCACCTGGGCAACTACGCTATTGTCACCGTGGGTTTGATTACCAATCTCGAGGACTTGGCGCGGGACGCGTTCCGCCGGCGCATCACCCATTTTTCGGAGATGAGCAGCATTGGCATCAATCCCACCGAGCTTGTCGCCACACTGATTAATGAAGGCGCTACCTTTACCGAGGGCGTCAGCATTGCCCAGGAACGAATAGAAGGCTCCTGTTCCATTCTTCTGCTGACGAAGGAGGGCATATATGTGGCGCGAGACCTGTTCGGACGCACGCCGGTGATCATCGGAAAAAAGCCCGGAGCGTACGCCGCCACATTCGAGACGTCCGCTTTCCCTAATCTTGATTATGATGTGGAGCGTTACCTCGGGCCCGGCGAGATAACGCTGATGACCCCCGACGGCGTGGAACAAAAAAGGCCGTCCGGGAAATTTATGCAAATATGCGCGTTTCTCTGGGTGTATTACGGTTTCCCGTCATCTAGTTATGAAGGCATTAATGTGGAAGCCGCCCGATACCGCTGCGGCGCCGCCATTGCCGCCCGGGACAAAACAGAGGTGGACCTTGTGGCGGGCATACCTGACTCCGGCACCGGCCACGCCATTGGCTACGCCAATTACAAGCATGTGTCTTACGGACGCCCCTTCGCCAAATACACGCCGACTTGGCCGCGCAGTTTCATGCCGCAGGACCAGGAAGTGCGCAACCTTGTCGCCAGAATGAAGCTGGTTCCCGTGCCTGACCTGGTCATGAACAAGCGCCTGTTGTTTTGTGATGATTCCATTGTCCGGGGAACCCAACTCGCCGACACCATCAAACGCCTGTATGAAGCGGGCGCGCGCGAGGTTCACATGCGTCCGGCGTGCCCGCCTTTGGTCTACGGATGCAAGTATTTGAATTTTTCCCGGTCCAAATCCGAGAACGATCTGGCAGGCCGCCGCACCCTGCGCGAACTGGAGGGCGGTGAAGACCGCGCGCTCGAGGAATATACAAATCCCGAGTCAGACAAGTACGCCGAAATGGTGGACCGTATCCGGCAGCGCCTGTTCCTGTCCTCGCTCGCGTATCAACGCCTTGATGACCTCGTTGCCGCCATCGGGCTGCCCAAAGAAGACCTCTGCACCTATTGCTGGGACGGGTGCGAAGGATGCGCCGGCAAACAAATGACCTTTTTGCCGGATGAGGTTTGTGGGCAGAACGAATGAAACAACAGCGGGGAGGGTTGTTTTGCGGCTGCCGGATAATCGCGCCCCCTCGCTTTTCCCGGCGACTGCTTATGGCGATGTTATTTTGGCGGTGATGTCGTATAACGACGCTTGGAGCAGTTCAACTTCGACAAACATGCCTCCTTTGATGGCGGGGTGGGGCTGAATCAGCACCGAGCCGTCCACTTCCGGCGCTTCTGCGGGGCTGCGCGCCGCCCAGGCATTCAACCCTTTGTCGTAGCCTTCCACCAATGCGCGCGTATGCCGTCCCTCGCGGCTTGCGTTGTGCCGCGCCGTTATGGCCGCCTGCATTTCCATAAGCGTTTCGTAGCGTTCCCGCGCCACGACCGCCGGTACGGCGTTTCCCATTCCGGCGGCGGGCGTGCCTTCCTCCGGGCAGAATCGGAACGCGCCCAGCCACTCGAAGGCAATGGTTTGGGCCGCATCCAGAAGATTACGAAAGTCTTCTTCCGTTTCACCGGGGAACCCGACCATCATGGTGGTGCGCAGGGTCAGCCCGGGAATGGCGTCGCGCAGGCGGTTTATGAGCGCGATGATGTCCTGTTCCGCCCCGGGCCGTCTCATGGATTTCAGCACGGACGGTGAAACATGCTGCAACGGCATGTCGAGGTAGGGAACTATCTTGGGTTGTGTCGCCATCTGCTCGATAAACGCGGCGTTGACGCCGCCGGGGTAACAGTAAAGGCAGCGCACCCAGAAATCGCCGGGGATGGCGCACAGGTCTCGCAGCAGATCGGGCAGGCGGTAATCGTCATACAGATCGCGTCCGTACGCGGTGATGTCCTGCGCCACCAGATTTATCTCGAGAACACCCGCCGCCACCAGTTCCCGCGCTTCGGACAGCAATGTTTCGCGGCGTGTTGAGTGATACGCGCCCTTGATGGCGGGAATGACGCAGAAAGTGCAGGCGTGATTGCAGCCGTCCGCGATTTTCAAGAAGGCATGGGGTCTGTCATCCAGTCGCGTGCGGACGGGCAAGGCGGCGCATCCGTGTCGCTCCGAACACCCGCCGCACAAGATGTCCGCCAACTTTTCATCTTCCCCCACGCCGAAAAATCCGTCCACCTCCGGAATTTCATTTTTCAGTTCTTCGGCGTAACGCTGGGGCAGGCATCCCGCCACGTAAACCCGCCGCGGGTTGCAGTCGTCCGCCTTGCGGCGGCACCATTCAAGAACGGTTTCAATGGATTCCTTCTTCGCGTCGTAAATGAAAGCGCAAGTGTATATGACGACCGCATCGAGCGGGGGTATCGTTTCGACATACGGCGTCAGCCCGCATACGGAAGCCAAATCGGACAAGCGCCGCGATAATGCGCCTGCGAAATGTTCCGCGTCGGCCATGTTTTTGTCGCAGCCCAACACAACAACGCCGACAGTTCGGGAGACGCTTTTATCTTTCATAAGAATCCTTGTGGTTGCTTTGCACGTACTTGCGGTGAAGTATGCGGAATTCGACGAAAAAGGATCAAGCGGCGGGAATTTCGTGCAAGAATAATCAGGGCGATTTAGTTTTTGTTTCTCAAGAGGAATGCGTGCATAGTCCTAACGCGGTTGTTGCCCGCAACCAGATTTGACTATTCTCTTTGTATGTTGTTCACGCTTCAGCGTGCGGCAGTAGCACACAAACTCTGAGTCATACACGCAACCCCGCACGCTGAAGCGTGAACAACATACCCAACTTCTTTTTCTTGATCGCGGTTTCTGGCCAATAAGGCGCTACGCTTCGTCCGGGACTTCGCCCGGAAGAAGTGGCGCCTGCGGCGCAGTTGTCACAAATAAAACACAACGTTAGCGTCATTCCCGCGAAAACGGGAATCTACGAACTTTCGCCGGTTCATGCACGATATCACGGGATTCCCGCTTTCGCGGGAATGACGATGGTTGATGCACCACCTGCACCAAACATCTACGCGAAACGCGTAGATGTACAGAACAAAGATTTTAAGCGCCTATACGTCCTACCTATCCTACACGTCCTACCTATCCTACTTGTCCTACCAACCACCATGCTGCGCAATATCCATGTCATCTATGCGAAGCGCTACCCGCGCCGCCAAGGCGCGCGCAGGGGTTTGGCGAGCAGGGCGGTCGCTTCCGCATCGTCATGGAACTGGTCGGCGACGGGGTCCCAGCGGAGTTTGCGTTTCAGGCGCGCGGCGATTTCGGGGATCAATCCGAGGTTCGACGCCTGATGCCCGGATTCCACGGGGGACACCGGGTCGCGTCGCGCCTTCACGGCTTCGATGAAATCGCGGGCGTGATGGTTGCTTTCGTGGAGCCGGTTCTCGCCGGCGGGCAACTCCAGCTCCAGCAGCGAGGCGGGTTCGGCGCTGATACTCTTGCGGCTTACATGCACCCAGCCCTCATCGCCCCGGAAACACACGCCCTGCGGCCACGGGTTGTCCGTATCAGAATAGCGCATCCGCAATCCGTCGGGATAGGTAAACTCCGCGCGCCAGCCGTTGATGTTGTCCGTGAATCCCTTGCTCCTGTAGTCCGCCTCGCATTCGCACTCGAAGGGCTGCGTGATGAGGCGCGGGCATCCCCATGCGGCGATGTCGAGATGATGCACGCCCCAGTTCACAATGAACCCGATGCAGTAGTCGGAGATGAGGTACCAGTCAGGCCATTCGAGCCTGCCCGGGTTGAACGGGCGCATCGGCGCGGGCCCGGTGTATAACTCCCAGTCCATCCCCTCCGGCACGGGCTGCGGATCGAGGGAGCCGTCGTATTTGGGCTTGAAGCTCGGGCCTGGCGCCGCCACTTCGATGGTATGCACGTTGCCGATATAACCGCCCAGCGCCAGTTCGCAGGCGTGTCGGAAATTCCGGGTCGAGCGCTGCTGCGTGCCGGTCTGGAAGATGATGTTGTTGCGCCGCACCGCGTCGCGGATGGCCTGGCCGTCGCGCACACACAGCCCCAGCGGCTTCTCGCAATACATGTCTTTGCCGGCGTTGGCCGCCATAGTCGCCATCACGCCGTGCCAGTGGTCGGGCGCGGTGATGAGCACGGCGGCGATGTCGTCCCGCGCCAACACGTCCCGGAAATCGTTGCAGTGAGCGCATTCGTTGCGCTCATAGTAGTTATTGACGAGTTTCGCGGCCTGTTCGCGTCTAGCACGTTGCGGGTCGCATACCAGCGCCACTTCCACCCCTTTGTCGGGAACGAACCCCTCCATCATCACCTGCGCGCCCCGGGAACCCGTCCCGATGACGCCCATGCGGATGCGTTCATTTGCGCCGCGCGCGCGCGCGGGCAGCAACAGGGGCGCCGCCAGTCCCGCGCCCGCCGCCTTGACAAACGCGCGCCTGCTTATTCCTGCGCGGTTTTTTTGCGGTTGCATACCGGATTCCTTTCCTTATTCCCACAATCGGGCAATGATGTCAAGCGTGCGCGCCACCAGCGCGTCGCCGCCTTCGGGTCCCACCCGGTTGTCGGTGATGCGCGAACCGTACGCGCCGCCCGCCACCGCGCGGCGCGTGGGCAGGTAGCGGCCCCGGTCGTTGGTCAGTTGCGACAAGAACGTTTGCGCGGCATTGCTGCGCGCTTTAATCTGCAACCCGTATTCCAGATACAGTTCAAAGGGGTTGGTGGCAATGGCGACATCACCGAGACGCATCACATGCAAGTCCATGGTATAGACCGACTCCGCATCCTGCTTTTCATAACATTCCACCACGTTGCGCGCGCGGCGCACCATGGCCGCGTCCCGAGAGCCCGGCTGCACATCGCCTGAAGCAAGCAACTTTTCCAGTTCCTTCCGCGCTTCCGTGTACTCCTCATCCGTCACCTGGCGCACGGGCAAGTCAAGGGATTCAACATGATGCCGAAAGACGGGGTCGGCGTTCCGCGCGGTCTGCGCCGTCTCCAGGGCGTACGCCACGCCGTTGACGATGCGACGCGCCATCTCGCGCATACCCGGTTCCGAACGCATGTCCGGTTCGCCGCGCCCGCGCCGTATCAGATCACGGGGCGACTGATCGCCCGCCGCGCCGGTCATGGGATAGACGGATACCTGCTCGCCGTAGCGCGCTTTCAGTTCCTCACGCACCGGCCCCCAAAAATCCGAGCACACATACAATTGTCCTTCGACCACCTGCGAAGGACAGGCGATGTTGATTGCGATACCGCTCAATTGTTCCGCGGCATCCCACAGAAACAGCAATTCAAGTCCGTGGTCATGGCCGCCCTCAAGTCCGACGAAGTCCGGCCTGTCCGACTTGCCGTACATCTGCGAGGAGCCGTCTGCATAGACGGCAATCCGGCAAAAGCCGACGGCGGCATGCCCCACTGCGCGGCTGAGGGTTGCGGGATGCTTGTTTGCCCACCCCTGTATCGCCGCCTCGGCTACCCGCTCACAGAAAAAGGGGACGTACTCCCGCGGTCCCATCACCCCCGGATCAGGGTCTTTATACACGCCCTTCGCCAGTGTGGGGCCGGTATGCGTGTGTGTGGCGTTGATGAACAGTTTGCGCGTGTCGAAATCCGGCAACTGCGCCGCCACCGACGCGCGTATCGCCTCGGTCTCCTCGCGTCCCACGTTCACCACATCGCAGGCAATCATGATGGCCTGTTCCTTTCCGCCCGACGCATCTTTGCCTTCCAGCGCCAGCGCCGTGGCGAGACACGGGTAGAGTACGCTGTTGGACACCCGTTCATGGAACTGTCCCGCCAGCTGCACCGGCCTGTCCGGCGTGATGCTCACAGTCGCCCAGCCCGCCTGAAAGACGCCGTCTGCGGCGGCGCCCGTTGGTTGTGAGGCGATAATCGAAGAGGCGGCGGCCATGCCGCCCGCGGCAAGCGCCGCATGTTGGCTTGATTGGCGCAGGAAATCGCGGCGGGTCAATTTTGTACTCATGATGATGTTCCTTCTTGCATAGGTATGTGGCATAGGCGTCCGATGTCATAGTACCCCTGAAATGCGCGTCATGTCAATGGAAAGGCCTACTTTTTCATACACGGATTTCACTAACAATCGTTTAAGAACGCTCCGGTTGTCGCGGCGTTTCATGGAAAAGCGGAAAAGCCCCGGTTATCTGAGACGGCGGAATTGGTGTTAGAATAACCGTCGTCGCGGATGTTCAGTAGTGTTCCTGCTCGGGCAGAAATATGACGTAACCAAGAGGCTTGCAACGATGATGCGTTTTTTATGTAATACGATGATGGCGATTTGGTGTTGTTTCGCGTTGTGCCTGACGGGGTGCAGCGCCGCGCGTTCCCGACATGATCCGGAACAATTGCGGATGACGCCTCGCCCGGCGCACAGTTTGGCCATGCACCAGACAGACATGATTGTCGCGGTGTCGCCTGTGCGCCAGACCATGCAGATAGGCGGCAGCATTCCCACGCTGCTGGGCGCAGGCATCAGCGCCGTGCAGGACAGCCGACACGGTAAAGCGGTGCGCGCCGCTTTGGGCGGTTATGATCCGCACGCCGTTTTTGAGGAGCGGTTGGAGCGGCGCATTGCCGGGCAATTCAGCCGGGGTAGTGAGCGGGTCGCCCCCCCGGGAACGTCCGCCGGTTTTGCCAACGAGCGCGAAGCGCGTCGGGCGCGTCTGGAAGGCTTGCGGCGCGCAGGGTATACGACGGCGCTTGATCTTGAATTGAGTTTTGGCATTTACGGCCCTCAAGGGATTCTGGCGTTGAAGGTTGCGGGTGAACTTTTTGACATCCAGACGGGGCGCCTTCTGTGGCGCGATGAGGTTGCGTGGTATTCCGTTGATTTGTTTGCCGATATGCGCTGGCGCGATCCGATGCAACGCATGACGCCGAACATTACCGCGCCCCGTCTGTCAGTGGCGGATGACGCCGTGGGACAGTGGACGCGCGACAATGCCGCGCCGCTGCGCGTCGCCTTTGAACAGGCGACTGATGATATTGCGTCCGCCGTGGTCGCCGCTCTTGGCTTGGATGAAACGCCGGAAGGCTTGTACACGCTGGGCGCGCATCTGCTGTTGAACCGAAAATATGCGGCGGCCGCTGAAAAATTCACGCGCGCCCTTGAACTTGCGCCGGGCATGACTGAAGCGGTAAACGGGCTGGCTGTCGCGCTCGCGAAAAAAGGACAGGTGGACGCGGCCATCGCGTTGAATAAAGAGTTGGCGGAAGTCCAGCCGGATTTTATGCCGGGCCAGTACAATCTCGCATGGTGGCACGCCATGGAAAAGAAAAATCCGGAACAGGCGCGGCCGTATTATGAAAAAGCCGTGGCGCTGGGTGTTGCGCCAAACCGCCGCTTGGAACGCGCCATGAAGGAGAGACGCTGACGCGCCGCGCCATCACACAGCCCCGCAATAATGCCGTCTGCGGCGGCAGTTTGACGACAAACGCAGCCTCTGCCATAATAGTAAAAGAAGATACAACTAACCGGAAATATCATATTTTATGTTTCAGCAATGCCCTCAAAAGATTGCGGAGCGTTTCGGCGTTTCAGAGCGCATCGTTGTTTTTCCCGGCGATTGTCTTCAATTACTCGAAACGATACCCGACGATTCCATGCAGCTTGTCGTGACTTCGCCGCCCTACAATATCGGCAAAGAATATGAGCGCCGCCTGAAATTGGACGCTTATGTAGAGCAGCAGGCGCAGGTCATCCGGGAATGCGTTCGTTGTCTTTCGCCTCAAGGCAGCATTTGCTGGCAGGTGGGCAATTATGTGAAGGATGGAGCGATAATCCCGCTTGACGCCTTGTTATACCCAGTTTTTCACGAACTGGGTCTGCAAATGCGCAACAGGATAATATGGCGCTTTGAGCACGGATTACATTGCAGCAAGCGGTTTTCCGGTCGCTATGAAACCATTATGTGGTTTTCCAAATCCGAGAAATATAAATTCAATCTTGATCCTGTGCGCGTGCCGCAAAAGTACCCGGGTAAAAAATACTTCAAAGGGCCTAAAATCGGGCAATATTCCTGCAATCCTCTTGGCAAGAATCCCGGGGACCTGTGGACGTTTCCCAACGTAAAAAGCAACCACGTGGAAAAGACAACGCATCCCTGCCAATTTCCCGTGGAACTTGTGGAGCGACTTGTTCTTTCCATGACCGATGAGGATGAATGGGTGCTGGACCCCTTCTTGGGCGTTGGGACATCCATCATCGCTGCCATCCGACACAACCGTCGCGGCGCAGGCGCGGAAATTGTTCCAGAGTATGTCGCATTGGCGAGAGAACGAATTGAGCAGGAATTAGGCGGCACACTCAAAACCCGTCCCATGGACAGGCCGGTGTATGATCCGGCGGAAGCACGGGGAAAGTGCTCTATAGCCCAAAGGACATAAATGAGACATTCAAAAACGGGTTAAGGGAAAATGGTTGGGCGGAAAACCGCGTGAGCTACTGGGTAACAAAAGAAGAGCGGCTTATCCGAAAAACAATTGCGATGCCCCCTGATGAACAGAAGAAAGAAATCATTGCCGCAGGCGCCGGCTGGTGAAATGCGCGCGCTATTCCTCCTCCACGCCGGTCAGAAAATACAAATCGCCGTCCAGCAGCGCATAGACTGTTTTGCCGTCGTCAGAAACACAGGCATTTATTCTGTTCGCGTCTTTGAAACTGTAACGCCGTATGAGTTCGCCTGTGTTCACATTCCAGAGCGACCCGTCGCAAAAGCCGTTTTCATTGTACGCAATGGCGTAATTACCGTTGCGGCTCGGCGCGATTATGTTATTAATGGAACCGTATGAAGAACGTTTCTCCGGCAATTTCGGGTTGATGGTGCGTAAAAGACTTCCCGTGCGGGTGTTCCAGACGCGCAGAAGTTGACCCTCCGCAACGGTCACCAAACACCGGCCGTCGTCGCAAAATGCGCCCTCAAGTAACGGCAGGTAATGGAATCTATCGGTGAACGTTGACGCCAAATCTCGCGCAGCGTATTCCATCCACGTCAGGAAGTCCTGGTCTTTCTCTGCTTGACGATGTCGCGGCGCAAATTTCTGCCGTTCCTTCAAGGTATGAAGGCAGTCCCCGGTTTCCGCGTCAAAAAGCGTGGCTTGCCCCCGGGCGGCGGCGAGCAGCAATGCGCCGTCCGGGGAAAAACACAGCGAACCGAACCATGCGCCCCGCGGTTCCGCGTTGCATTGGACAAGTCGGTTGTCCGCCGCAAGATGCACGATGGTCAATGCCGGCCTGTTGTTGACGGCCACCCGTGTCCCGTCGCGGGAAAAGGCCGCGGGGGAATAAAACGAATCGGCGGGCAAAGACACGAGGACGCTGCCGGAATCCACATCCACAACCGTGACGGTTTTGTCGGCCCGCTCATATAGCGCGCGCCATTCCCCGGGTTTCATGTCTTTGGTGGAGACTGGGCTTACAGGCTGCACTACGACGGCGCGCCCGTCGGGAGAAAATGCGCGTCCCTCAAGCGGCATGGCAAGGAGCGCCTGCTGTTGCGTTGCGCAATATATCAGCGCCTGGTTTCTTGCCGTTTCGCTTTCAGATGGGCCATGATAGCGGTTTATCATGACTCTGGTCGCGTCATTATTGAGAAGGGCCTGCCCGGAACAACTTTCCATGTTGTACTCCGCAACAGTCTCCCGGGTGTCCAGATGCATGACCCGCCACGGACTCTTAAGGTCGCTATTGCAGGAGAGAAGATACGGCGGCATTAGATGCTTTACGCTGCCGGGCAGAAAACTGTCGCCTGTCAGGATTTTTCGGGGCCGCGCATTTTTCTCAAACGGCCACAGCCAGATGTTGCCGTCCAAGTCCCGCGAAAGCAACCATGCCTGCCCGAGATCGTCTTCGTAAAACGTACGTTCAAAAACGTGCCCTTCGAGATGCAGTGTTACGACGGTCTCACCGGTATGCGCGTCAACCCCCCGCGCGGTTTTTCTTTCAAAATCCATAACGACGAACCGGCTGGTTTTGTCCATATAACCGAGACATAGTGTTGATGAATCATAATCCGCTTCCAAAATCAGATCGCCGGTATGCGCGTCGCGAAGTTGGTGTTTCCGTGTTGGTTCTTTTTCGTCGCCGTATAACGCCACCAAAAGCATCTCTCCGGATGAGGTGGTTTTTCTCAAAATGAGTTGCCCTTCCGATTCAATGGTGAATATGGGCGTGTTGTTCCCGATTCCGGGAACGCCGTGGTAAAAACGGTATCTTTGAAGCTGGTTTTCGTCTTGCGGCGATGCTGGATTGTCCTCCTCCTTGTATGCCACATACACGTCGGCACGGTCTGGCGATGACACCACGCCCGTATAATTGTCGCTCTTTGGGAGTATATATCCCTGAGACTGTCCCGGAGGATAGAGAACGGTCTTGTTTTGGAAACGACACATAATCCAGTCGGTGCAACCGACAAAACAGGCGTATTCCAACCCGCCTGCATTGCGTTCTCGCAGTACAACCACCTCGCGCCCGGTCAGCTTGTCCAGCACCACGACCTCCTGTGAAGAATAAACGAGGCAAAGGCGCTTCCCGGTTTTTGTCTGCCAACGTTCCCCTTTTTTGTACAAAGGCCATTCCCACCGCCGGCGCCCCGTACTCAATTCAAACATGCGGAAATAGGTGTACGTCTCAAAAGAAAGCGTATCCAAATCCACATCCGCATTGATGTTTATGGGTCGCCCCATGAGTACGTCCGGGCGGCGCCGCGAAACATCAGGGGTTGCGCCGCAGATGACACAAAGGAAAACAACAACCGCGCATACGCCGGCCCTGCCCCGGGGCTTCGGCGTACTCTTCATGAGACATTCCTCCTGTGTCAACGGGCGCCGTCTTTGGCGCGACAAATGCCGCGTTCAGGATTCATCGCCGGGAACGGCGTCCCAGTTCCTCCACCCAGATGTTGCGGAATTGCACATGGTTGCCGTGCGCCTGCAGGCGTATGGGCGCCGGGTCCTTCACGGGCGGTACGGGCGGTTTCTTGCCGTCGTAGGATGTGCCATGCGGCATTTCATGGTCCTTCTGCACGGCCACGCCGTTGTGCAGCACGGTCATCCGCGCGTTTTCCAGCAAATTGCCCTTGCGATCAAAACGCGCCGCGCGGAATTCGATGTCGTAAGTCTGCCACTGAAGCGGGGGCAGGCACATATTCACATAGGGCGCGGAAATCTGATATATTGCGCCGCATTCGTTCCAGTAGCCCGGCAGCCCGTAACTGTCCAGTATCTGCACTTCATAAGCGTCCTGCAGAAACACGCCGCTGTTACCGCGGCCCTGCCCGCGCTCTTCCGGCAGATAAGGCGTGCGAAACTCGACATGCAACCGGCAATCACGAAACGTGCGTTGGGTGAAAATGTTGCCCACGTCAGGATTTGCCTGAAGCGTTCCGTTTTCGAGGATGTCCCACGACTTGCCGAAGGGGAACCGCTGCCATTCATCAAAACCGGAGCCGTCAAACAAAACAACTGCTTTGCGCGGCGGCTTGGCGCCCATGGTGGGCGACACCAGGGTAAAACGCTCCATGCGGAAGGTGCTGTTTTCAGCGTCCCGTTTGCCGCCGAAAAAATAATCGCCGGAAAGATCGCCCCAGAAATACCCGTCGTCAAAACGCAGGGCGCCTTCCTCAACTTTGGCGATAATGTTCAGTATGGGCGGCGTGCGCACATACAACTTGTGAGTCAGGTTGACTTGATATTCGTTGTTGCCCAGCGGAAAGACCTGCGCGACAATATCCGGTTTCTTTTCCTCGCCCACAATCCATTTGCCCGCCCAGTCGCCCAAGAAGGGATCGGGCGTCTCTGGATATGAAGCGGGGTTTGCGTCATCCGCGCCCGCCATGGTTCTTGTAAATATCATTAAGAATAATAAAGAGATGGTTGTCGTTGTCGAGGTTCTCATGAGAATTCCTTTTTCAGCTGTGTTTCGTGTGTATTGGCGTCTGTAATAACGCTCCCATGTCTCTATTGTATCCCCTTTTTGCGCGTGGTTCAATCAGACAAAACGCCCGAATTTTACGGGGCGCATGGTAATCCAGTATACTTGTGTCGTAACTTGACGCTGGAAGCGTGTCTCTTCTAAAAAACAAAACACGATGGCATAGCGCCCCGGCTTCCCCGGAGGAAGGAAAAAGCATGAGTGACAACACCAACAAGGATGAACAGCAGCCCAACTATGACATTCCGGCAATTATTTCAGAGTATGTGAGCGACTTATTGCCTGATGATGAGGAATGGGACGAAACAACGGAAGAGGAAATTGAAAACGAGGTTGCCTGGGCGTTTTTTATTTGTGTGACCGCATGGAATCACGCGGCATTGCCGGCTGATTGCGCCGCCATCTATCTCGCGCAGGCGGAAGAGGCCTTCTGCAGCGAGAACGGGTTGGACATGTGGAACGAGGCAAAAAGCGACGTGCTGAATATGGCGGCAAATATGGGCGAGCGTTATCCGACGTCCGATCACATTATTATTGACCATGAGCTGGAGAGCCTTGACGACGGCGCCATAGGGCTGGCGATAGACATCATTCCCATTGATGAGGCCATCGTCGCGTTGCGCGAGACAAATTAAGTCGTTGAGAAATGTTTTGTTGTTCCATTCAACATGTAATAATGAAGTTTTGTTTCAGTAAAATCGCATGAATTCGCGTCAGGAGAAGTGTATATGAAGCCGACCTATTTGCCTGATACGCAAATCGAGATTGCCAATGAAGTGGAACGGGGGAAGATCAGGCATGTGTTGTTTGATTTTGACGGCACCATCAGCCTGTTGCGAGAAGGGTGGCAGCGCATCATGGCGCCCGTGTGCGTGGAGATGATTTGCGGCGACACAGCGCCGACGCAGGCGATTATTGATGAAGTAAACGCCATGATTGACGAGACCACCGGCATACAGACCATCTTCCAGATGCAGCGACTGGAAGAGATGGCGCGCGCCCACGGTTTGGTGCCGGAAGACAAGGTGCTGACACCCGCCGAGTATAAGAAGATATACAACGATCGCCTCATGGAGCCGGTGCGCGCGCGTATTGCGCAGCTGGATTCGGGCGAGAAGACCATCGAGGATTTCACGGTGCGCGGCGCGTTGCGTTTTCTGGAGCTCATTGCCCGTCAGGATGTCGCCATGTACGTATTCAGCGGCACCGACCGCGACGATGTGAGAAATGAAGCGTCGCGGCTGGGCGTCGCCTCTTATTTCAAGGAAATTTGGGGCGCTTTGCCCAGTGTCGAGGAATATTCCAAAGAGAAGATCATCCGCGAGATTATCGCTGAACACCGGCTCGAAGGCCCGCAGGTGCTCGCCATAGGCGACGGTCCCGTGGAACTGCGCAACGTCAAGGATGCGGGCGGCATTGCGCTGGGAATCGCGTCAGATGAAGCGCGCGGCCACGGCTGGGATGCGTCCAAGCGGCTGCGGCTGCTCCGCGCCGGCGCGGACATCCTCGTGCCTGATTTCAGCGAAGCCGACGCGCTTATAAACTATCTTTTCCCCTGAGCCGGCCCGGAAATTTTCCGCCTAAACGGCAAAAACCGCCAACAACTGCGCGGAACGAAGCCGAAATCCGCCAGACGGATGGAAAGGAGAAACTCTTGAAAAGATGGTGGGCGATACTGGACTCGAACCAGTGGCCTCTGCCGTGTGAAGACAGCGCTCTAACCAGCTGAGCTAATCGCCCACGGGAAGCCGCATCATAGCATATACTGCGGAATGGCTTCAACTGCCTTTGACACAAGCGAACCAATGAGCCAGGCGCGGGTTTGTAATAAAATCGCCGGTGGTTTACAATTCTAACAGGTATTGGATTGGGAGTTGCGTAATTGCGCCGTCACGTCGCGCTTTGGGTACTCGCGCAGATTGGCGGCGCGGCAATGTATCGAGCAGCAACCGACAAAACAAGGGTACGCACATGACCTTTGAAGAAGAGTTCAACAATCCGGGCGCCGTCTATCGCGGCAAGCCTTTCTGGGCTTGGAACGGTGAATTGTCTCCCGAGGAAATCCGCCGGCAGGTGCGCATATTCAAACGGATGGGCATGGGCGGGGCCTTCCTCCATTCGCGGGTCGGCCTTGCCACGGAATATCTTGGGGACGGCTGGTTTGAGGCGATACGCGCCGCCGTGGACGAATGCTGCATGGAAGGCATGGAGGCGTGGCTCTACGATGAAGACTGCTGGCCCTCGGGTTATGCGGGCGGGCGTGTGACGAAGAATCCTGAGCACCGCATGCGTTTCCTGGTAATGGAAATCATCCCGGCAAAAAGGTTTACATACGAGGAAGAAGGGGAATATCCCGTTTATGAGGCTCATGTCGAGGGCGACAAGGCGACGAATGTGCGTTGGCTGCATGTTGGCGAAACGCCCACGGCAAGCCATGTTCTGGTATTTCACGAGGAAACCCAGCCCTGCACCAATTATTACAACGGTTACACCTATCTGGACACCCTTTCCGAAGAGGCCGTGGCGGCGTTTATCGAAGAAACCCATGAACGATACCGCCGGGAGATTGGCGACGCCTTTGGCGGGGTCGTGCCGGGCATATTCACGGATGAGCCCAACTTTTGCGCCTTCTACGGCGAACAAGTGCCGCAGGGGCGCAGGGGAATTCCCTACGGCTATGTGCCGTGGACAAGGGAACTGCCCGCCGCATTCGAGGACATGTTCAACTATTCCGTTCGCAACCATCTGCCCGAGTTGCTGTTGGAGGTGGACGGGGTGCAGGTTTCGCGCGCGAGATTGGATTTTCGCAATTGCCTGACCCATCTTTTTACCCGGAACTTTTTCAAACAGATTTACGATTGGTGTGAACGGCACAAGATGAAACTGACCGGACATGTGCTGCTCGAGGACCGCCTTCATTTGCAGGCATTGGTGGTGGGCGCGGCGATGCGTTCGTATGAATACATGCAGGTTCCGGGCATGGATTTGCTGACGCAATACGCTTACGACTACGACACGCCAAAACAGTGCCAGAGCGTTGCCAATCAAATGGGGCGTCCGTGGGTGTTGTCTGAAATGTATGGCTGCACGGGCTGGGACTTTGATTTTAAGGGGCACAAGGCGTTGGGCGACTGGCAGGCTGCTTTGGGCGTCAACCTTCGTTGTCATCATCTGTCCTGGTATACCATGAAAGGCGAGGCAAAACGCGATTACCCCGCGTCCATTTTTTTCCAGTCCGCATGGTGGGAGCATTACAAACACGTGGAGGATTACTATGCCCGCCTTCACGTGGTTCTCACACGAGGCCAGTGTGTGCAGGATATTCTGGTGGTGCATCCCATTGAATCTACGTTTGCGCGGTTCCGCCCGCGGCTGCTCGACCATGACGACCCGCAAAAATTCATGTTGTCGCCAACAACGGAAGACGTGCTTTTTTGCGACGAATCGCTTGTTACACTGCGTAATATACTGCTTGAGAATCATTTTGATTTTGCCTACGGCGACGAGGACATCATGGCGCGGCACGGCGATATCGCGACAGACGATCAAGGGGTATACCTTTCTGTCGGCGCGTGCAAGTACAAGACCGTCTTGATGCCGCCTATGGACACGCTCCGGCAAACTACTCTTGATTTGCTTATACGGTTTCGCAAACAGGGCGGTCTGATACTCTTTGCGGGGGATTATGCCGACCATGTTGACGGGATGCCTTCGGACGCGGCGGGCATCCTGGCCATGCAGTGTCCGAGAATATCATTTGAACGCAAGGAACTGTGTGATGCGCTTGAATCGTTTGCGCGGCGCGTCTCTATTAAAGACGATTCGGGGCAGGAGATTTCGGCGGCGCTTTATCAGCAGCGTCGCGATGGCGATGCGCATATCCTCTTTGTGTGCAATACGGACAGGGAACGCGCGTACGAAACGGTCGAGGTGCGTTTGCAGGCTGAGGGCAAGGTTGTCGAATATGACTTGCGCACCGGCGAACGCCGCATTATCCCCTCCCGAAAGGTTGGTTTTTGGACATTGTTCACAACATCTCTCCCGCCCGTTGGCAGCCGCCTTTTCGTAATTGAACCGGCGCCGGAAGGACGCATCCCAAAAGCCGCCGAGTGGAGGCAGGCGCGAAAGACCACTTTCAGCGACAAGGCGCTTACCGCTGTCCAGCGAACGGAACCCAATGTGTGTGTGCTGGATTATGCGTCCTACCGCATCGGCGAGAAGGGCGCTTTTCACGCGCCCACAGAGATATTACAAATAGACCGCGCCGTGCGTGACGCCATGGGGCAGCCGCGGCGCGGCGGTGAGATGACGCAGCCCTGGGCGCGGATAATCGGCCCTGACGAGCCAAGGCGGCTCGTAACGTTGCGGTTTGCTTTTGACGTGGCCGCGTTGCCCGCCGGCGCGCTCCATCTCGCCGTGGAAACTCCCCGCCGTTTTGTGCTTTCCTTGAACGGGCACGATATCGCCACGGATGCGGACACTGGCTGGTGGGTGGACCCCGCCATACGCATGATTCCGCTGGACATATCGGCGCTGCGCAAGGGCGAGAACATCCTCGAAGCGTCGCTGGATTTCCGCTGCGACGACGACCTTGAAGCGATGTATCTCCTGGGTGAATTCGGCGTCGTTGCCGGTGAGAAGCGCGCCACGATTACCGCGCCGTCATCTCTCGGTATTGGTGATTGGCGCAGGCAAAACATGCCGTTTTACGGCGGCGCTGTGGCGTACCGCTATAAAACCACCGTTAAACCCGGAAAAGGCGAGCGCGTCCGACTGGAGGCGCATGAATTCAAAGGGGTTACAGTACGCGTGTTGGTAAACGGGAAACATGCGGGTTATTTGTCATGGCCGCCGTATGAAGTTGACATAACAGAGCATCTATGCCAAAACACCAATGAGATTACGCTGACGCTTTTCGGCAGCCGAAGGAACTGTTTCGGCCCGCTCCACCAGACGAATCCGGAACCGCAGTGGATCGGCCCCGGCAGCTTTGCCACGGAAGGCGCCGACTGGACGGACGCTTACGTGCTCAAGCCCTGCGGCTTGTTCGCGCATCCGACGTTGAAGGTTGTGTCGAAAAAATGAAACGCCTTGCGTCGCGGCGCGTGTGTTGTTCATTGTGGGGATTATCCGGAAGGCGAGCCGTTTTATCACGCAGGCGGGTCAGTCAGACACCGCCATGAGGTTCGCCAGCGCGTTCAGATAGGCGGTGTTGTGGGGCAGCCAGACTTCGTTGGATTCGTAGGCGGGGATGTCCACGCCGCTCATGTCGAAGAAAGGCCGGTCGTCGCCGACGGAGCGCCATGTGACGCCGTTCACCACGCCGCCGGGCACGGCGCCGCGGGGCACGCCCGCAAAGGTGTAGCGATGATGATACGTGGGAGCAAAAGCGCTGCCCGCGCCTTCCATCAGGCTGATGTTGCAGGGATTCATGCCGAGTGTCCAGTTGAACTGGTCCCACACGAACCGCAGGAATTGCGGGTCGGGCTCATACTGATACGCCATCGCCACGAATGCCGCCGCCTCAAGCAGATGGCTGCTCGTGCCCACGTGCCAGCCGCCTTGATCAGCGGGGGTATTGAAAAAATTCGGGTTTTCCGGCGGACCGAAAGTATACACGCCGAAGGGATTTGCGGCGTTGGCGAGCATGGCCTCAGTGCGTTCCAGCACGGCGTCGCGCAGCGCGTCCGCGTGATTCGTGCCGAAGGCGGCATCGTAGCGGCGCGTTATTTCGACGCGCATCACATTGATTTCATTTACTTCTTCCATAAGCGACGCCGCCAGTTCGCGGTATTTTTCGTTGCCGGTAACCAGAAACAGGTCAATGGCCGTGCTTAATTGCCACAATCCGCGCCGCCCCTCGCCCAGCGCATAGTCAAGGCTGCGCGCCGCCGTTTCCACCCACTCTCCGGTGGGCGCGCCGCCCCCGTCACGTCCCTCCAACAAGACGGCAACACGCGCCACCGCCGCATGATGCGCGTCCGGGTTGTCGCCGCGTTCGCGTGTGCCGCGCCGCTCATCGCCCGTGTTCGGCAGGTTGTCCGTTTCGAGGTGGGGCGGCCCCCAAAACCCGTAGCCTGAGGTAATATGCCCGAAGGCGGAGCCGTCCGCCATGATCATGCGCCGCGCGTGATCGCCGCCCCACAGAATCTCGTCAAAGAATTCGCCCGTCCCGCTGACCGGCGGATGGAGCGCGTCGAACGCGGCGCGCCGCAGTCCGTACGCCGCCGCCAGTCCGTACGCATAGGGCGCGTTATGGTACTTGTTGTAATCGCCCGCGTCATGCCAGCCGCCCCGGAGTTCGTACTGCGTCTTGCCGTCGGGACTGGCCGCGTCGTCCAGATGGCAGGCATCGTACCAGCCGGGAACCGCCATGCCGCAACGTTGATAGTAAAAGAAGCGATAAGCGGGCCTTGCGGTTCGTCGCCACAAAACGCTTTCGCCGATTTCGATGGGCCAGGAATATTCGGTTAATCCGTCAAGCGCAGCGCGAACGCGGACGGTTGCATTATCATTAAAATCGGTGAAGTCGCCGCTGTAGTATTCATAGCCCCAGTCGTTGCCGTAATGCCCGTGGATGCGGCCTTCGTGATGCAATGTGCCGTTAAAAACCGATTCGCCTCTGTCGTTTACCAGCGCGAAGGCCGCGTCCCGCGCCGCAAAATTCGCCTGCGCCAGAAAGCGTTTCGGCATACCGCGATCATAGCCCACCTGATTCACCAGCACTTCAAACGCGGCAGGCTCCTCATGTACAACCCCAATGGATGCGGCGTCCCAATGCACGGCGCCATCGTTCGCGTCCAACGCCATCAGCAACCACCTCGCGCCGTGCGGCGGCGCGGCGTCTTTCACTTCCAGCCGTTCCCATTTTTCCTCGCGCCGGACCGGCGCGAGCGGGTCCTCGCGGACAACACCGTAATCGCCCAGCCACCGCAGAACGGCAAAGGCGCCGCCGCCGCTTGCATGGACCGCCGCCGACACGCGGCGCCATGTGGACGCGCAGGGTTGCGGTTCGGTGGATACGGTCATGTCACCTGGAAGAAGCAGGGAGCGTTCTCCCGTGTATGCGACCATGTCGGTAATGCCCCATCCCTGTTTTCGCGCTGTCTCGGCGCGCCAGCCGCGCGGCCTTGACATAATGGTTTTGTAAAACGGGCTGTCCGTGTCGAACTGTTCGAGACCGTCGCGCACCTTGCCCTGCTCAAAATCGCCGTGAATAATCAAAGTTTCTCCGCGTGTAATCGTCGGCATGACCGGGCCGCATTTGCCAAAGCTCGCGCCGCTTTGGGATGCGTCATAACGCCGCATGGGCCACGGCATAAGCGTTGCCGAATAGCGCCCACCCAGCGTAAGCCGCCGCAGTTTGCGGTCGCTGCCGCAAACCAGAATGTCTGTTATGCCGTCGTTGTCGAGGTCGGTAAGCGTGGCGGGATAGATAAGGCGCAGGTCGGTTTTGTATCGCCAGAGCAGGCGGCCTTGTCCGTCAAGGCAATACAGGTGATGGTCGCCGCTCGCCGCCAGCGTTTCGATATGCCCGTCGCCGTTCACATCGCCAAGACTGACCGTAATGTGCGTGGGCTTAACGGTGGAGAAGGTCCACAACAGTGCGCCGTCATGCCGAAAGGCGTACACATTTCCCTGCGCGTCGCCCAGCACAAGTTCATCATAGCCATCGCGGGTGATGTCGCCCGCCGCCGGCGACGATGCGCTGTAGGCGTCCACGATCCCATGCAACGGCGCGTGCCATTCGGGTTTTCCCGTCGCTGCGTCGAAGCGCCAGAGGTGGGCGTCGTCATTGGATGCGCAATACAATTCCGCCTTGCCGTCACGGTCCGCGTCCACCACCACCGGCCCGCCGGGGAAATCGTCCCCCGTGTAACGTTCCCACAACAGCGCGCCATCGGCATCCATGCAAAACAATCCGAAGCGGCTTGCGCCGAAGACGGCGTCTCTTCCGGCGCTGTTAATGTCCGCCACCGCCAGCGGCCCGCGGATGTGCATGGGTGGCGTGGCGGCGTCCGCCGCGAGATGCCGGCGCGTTTCCCCGTGCGAATCAACGGCTACTATGCCGTCGCGCTCCGTGCCCACGACAATGACTTGCGCGCCTGTTTTGTCGAGGCGCGCCCATAACGCGCCGCCCCACTCGACCGCGCCGAGTTTCCGCCGCCACAACAGCGCGCCATCTGCGGCGTTAATACAGACCAATGAACCGTCGCCGTTCGCAACGGCAAGCAAGCGTTGTCCCTCTGAGTCGGGTTCGCTCAACGCCGCCGGCGAGATCAACCGCTTTGCCCAGCCGCCGTCGCATTCCCACAACGGGTTGCCGTTGGCGTCAATGCAGCGCGCACGCCTCGCCTCACTGTCGCTGATGATGATCTCCTGTATCCCGTCGCCTGTCACGTCGGCAACCAGCGGCGGCGCATACAGATTCGACAGCGCTTCGTATTGCCATACTTCACGCGGGGAAGATTCCGACCCCGAAACAATAAATAATGCTGCCGCAACAATAACACCTATACTATTCATGTCTATCTCCGTTTGGCGGCTTGCGCATGGCCGCTGCGGGCCGCGCCGCATGCAAAATTTATGACGCCCCATTATACACGTTTGGCCGCCGTCGCATATCCTTCTCGAGGTTGCGCCCGTTGGGCTGCTTCAAGTATGATACCCGTTATTATGAAACTCTCCACAAGAGCCAGATACGGTTTGCGGGCCATGATTGAGTTGGCCCGAAGCAGCGACGGGGCGACGGGGCGCAATATTGCGGAAAGCCAGAATCTCCCCGCCGCATATCTCGAACAATTGATGGCGCGGTTGCGCAATGCGAGTCTTGTCACGTCCATTCGGGGCGCAAAAGGCAAATTTATTCTGGCGCGCGACCCGGAACACATCAATTTGGCGGAAATCATTCAGGCGTTGGACGGGCCCTTTGAAATTGCAGAGTGCGCCGATGTGACGTATTGCCGGTCCGACCCGGACGCCTGCGCATTGCGTATTATCTTTGGCGAGGCTAACCAAATACTCTATGACTACTTTGCAGGGGTGACGCTGGCGGAAATGGCGCGCCGCCAACAACAGGAAGAAGGCAATGCGACGCTGGATTACAGCATCTAGCAGATTCCTTTTCAATGACGTTTTCCCGGCAATTTTTCATCAATCCGTGCGTCATGAAGCATGTCCGACTTTGGAAGGAACGTGTGTTAACCCCTAACACGGGCTTCGCCCGCAACCCAGATTTGACTATTCTCTTTGTACCAACTTCTTTTTCTTGATCGCGGTTTCTGGCGGGTAAGGTACTACGCTTCGCCCGGAAGAAGTGGCGCCTGCGGCGCAGTCGCAAAAGGTAATCCTTGCGCTCTTTATGCTAACAAACGCAATTGTTTGAACAACATGCGGTAAACTGACAAATAATTGTCAGCCAGCCCGGGTTAAGCGCCTAAGGCGGCATAGCCGCAAAGCTAACGTAGACGCAGTATCCTGTCGCGCTCGGCTTCTTATTCAATGTATCCCAGGCTTTGCAGCGCCTCTATATCCTCCTCGGTCAGCGCTGTTGTGTTGTCCGATCCCCGCGGGTGGGTTTCGTCCCAAAAGTCAATCAGTTTGTTGAGCATCGCATATCGCTCTTTTTTGTGAGCAACGAGATTGTGTTTCTCATCGGGGTCGTCCGGTAGGAAAAAGAGCTCGGGCGGACGGTTTGCCGAACGAATCAGCTTATAGCCGCAAAGGACGACGCCTTGATGCAGGGGGGGAGTGTCTCGCAGCAGTTGTTTGGCGCCGGGAAGCTTCGGCACGGCGCCGCCGTAGGTTTCCATGAAGCGGGCCCTGTCCGCGGCTATTTCCGGACGGAGAACGTTGCAGCCAAGCATATCCGGATGTTCATCAATGTCAAGCAGCCCGAGCAAGGTTGGCGCAATGTCCAATGTCTGCACGGGAATGCCGGTGCGGCCGGGCGTCACGCCCGGCGCGCGCACCATGAGCGGCACGCGCGTGGATGGACGATGAATATTACGGCCATGCCCAAGATATCCATGCTCATAGAGACTTTCCCCGTGGTCCGCCACAAAAACAACAATGGTGTTCTCCGGCAGCGCTTCGAGTATCTTCCCGATATAATGATCGGTATAAGCCACTTCGGAGGCGTATTTTACACGCACCCGTTCATTCCGATTCATGTTGAACAGGCTGGTTTTTGCGGGGGCGAAATCGCGACGGTAGCGGTAAGGCGCATGGGGATCGCTGAAATGTATCCATGCGAAAAACGGTTTGTCAGCCGGTCTTTGTTCCAGCAATTCCATGGCGACCCGGGTTACATCCTCCGCACGCCGCTCGCCCTTGTACAATCCCCAGCGTCTTTGCTCGAAGGAATCGTCGTAGGCGTCAAATCCCCTGTCCAGACCGCAAAGGGCGCCGCGCAATGTCCAATTGCTCTGGGCGGCAAAGGTGTAATAACCGGCGTTGCGGATAAGCTCGGTCGCCACCGGCGCGTCGTCCGCCACACGCATCCCGTTTCGTGTCGCGCCGACCATGCGCGGATAGCGCGATGTAAACATGGCGGCGAAGGAAGGGCCGGTTAACGGCGTTTCGCATGTGGCGTCGTCAAATACAAGGGCGGTTTCGGCAAACTGATCAACACGGGGCGAAATATCCCACTCACAGCCGTAACACCCCAAGAAATCGGCGCGCAACGTATCCACGGACAACAACACCAGATTGGGCGGTTCGGCAAGGGACGCCCCGGCGATAAGAACCACTATGGAAAGAAAGGCGCGGGCAACCATTTCTTATTCCGGGGGGAACTGGATAATGATGGGTATTGTCTGTTGAAGCGGCGTCACCCGCCCCTCCCTGTCTCGTATGGACACGGGAAGGCCGTCGGGGCCGTAGGCGGTAAATTCAAGGCGGAACTGACCGGGCGGCGCTTGAAAAGGAACATCCACCTGCATGGACCATTCGTCATCGCCGGCCTTCTCATCCGGCGGCTGGCCGTCATCGCGCAGTCGAAACGTGATGCGCGGGTCCTCGAGCACCACGCCCTCAATCCGCTCCACCACGTTCTGGCGGTCCTTCACGGAAAGCGTAATCACGGCGGACGCGCCCGGTTCCAGCACTTCCGGATTAATTGCCGCCCGGGTAATCTGCGGCTGGCCTGACAAGGTGTTGCAGCCGCTCAATACCAGCAACGCCGGCAACATAGCCATCAACGCATATCGTAACATAGTCGTCTTTTCCTCCTGTGGTAATCATGTACATAACGACGGCGCGCATGAATTTGTTACACCGGCCACCATTTGTCATCAAGCCTAACGCATATATCATGGGCGTGTCAAAATTCACGCCGCTCCGTTTGGCGTGAAAAAGGGACGGCTGTCCGCCGCGTCGTTCTGCCCGTTTGCATGTATTGGCGCAAGGCTTGTACAATCTAGCTGTTTTGTGAACTCTCGAACCGCCCAAATAACAGGAGACGCGACTATGTCCGCATATTTTCCCGAAGTAGAGAAACCCATCCGTTACGAAGGACCGGATTCCAAAAACCCGCTGGCATTCAAACAGTATGACGCGAAGAAGAAGGTGCTTGGCAAAACAATGGCCGAGCACTTGCGCTTTGCCGTGTGCTACTGGCACACCTTCAAGAGCGGCGGCGCCGACATGTTCGGCGTGCCCACCATGCAACGGCTGTATAATCAGGGGGACGACCCGATGAAAATTGCCGAACAGACGCTGGACGCCGCCTTTGAGTTCTTCACCAAACTGGGCGTAGGCTATTGGTGTTTTCATGACACTGACATCGCACCGGAGGCGGATACGTTGAAAGAGACCAACAAGCGTCTCGATCATATCGTAAAACTGGCGAAGAAGAAACAGCAGGAGACCGGCGTGAAACTGTTGTGGGGCACCTGCAACCTGTTTGCACATCCACGGTTCATGTCCGGCGCCGCCACCAACCCGTCGCCCGATGTATTTGCCTTTGCCGCCACCAAGGTGAAGAAGGCGCTCGAAATCACGAAATATCTTGACGGGGAAGGCTATGTGTTCTGGGGCGGGCGTGAAGGATATGAAACGCTGTTGAACACCGACATGGGCCGTGAATTGGATCATCTGGGCATGTTCCTGCACATGGCGGTGGACTATAAGAAGAAGATTAAGTTCAAGGGCCAATTGTACATCGAACCCAAACCGAAGGAGCCGACCAAGCATCAATATGACTTTGACGCGGCGAGTTGCTACGCGTTCCTGCAGAAATATGACCTTGTGGACCACCTGAAACTGAACATCGAAGCGAATCACGGCACGCTGGCGGGGCACACGCTTATCCATGAACTCGAATTTGCGGGCGCGAACGGTATTCTCGGCTCGGTGGACGCCAACCGCGGCGATATGCTGTTGGGTTGGGACACCGACCAGTTCCCCACCGACCTGTACGACACGGCGCTTGCCATGTACACCATTATCAAATACGGCGGATTCAAGACGGGCGGTCTTAACTTTGACGCCCATATACGACGGCAATCCACCGACCCGATAGACCTGTTCCATGCCCATATCGGCGCTATGGACTGTTTCGCGCGCGGCCTGAAAATAGCGGCGAAAATGCGCAAGGACGAACGGTTCGCCAAGTTCATCAAACAGCGCTATGCGGGCTGGGACCGCGGCATTGGCGCGCAGATCGAAAAAGGGCAGGTCGGATTTGAAGACCTCGAAGCTTACACCCTGAAAAAAGGCGAGCCGGAACTTGTCAGCGGCAGACAGGAAATGCTTGAAAACATGTTGAATGACTATATTTTCAACGTGTAGGCCGTAGGAGCGGACACACGGCGCGCCGCTTGTTGCGGCCTGTTTGCGAAAGAGCATTTTACGGCACATCCGACACCGAACCGCCATCGCTCTCGAATTGGGTTTCCATTTCAATGCCGATGGCGGCGGGCGTAATCAGAGGCGTGGTTTTTTCCAACTGCGAAAGCAGGATCAGATGTTTCGACATTTGTCACAGTCAGGCGCCCAGGCCGCATGGTTTTCCGCCGTAAGAAGGATGTCACACGCATATTTCAAGTGTGATGGCAAGCGCATAAATTTCAGCGGAGGGAACAGTGCTCAGGCGCATTGCGTCTTTTTCGGTCATTATGGTTGGGATGGCTGCGTCCAGCAAAGCGTCGGGAATTGATGCGTGGTCCGGCAGGCAATGCGTTTCCGCGATGTTTGCGCCGAGTTCTCGCAACGTGTTGAGAAACGCCTCAGGATTGCCGATGGCGCACACGGCGCGCACGGGATTTTCCCGAAGCAGCGACAGGGGCGCTTCGCCGCCGTCGCAAAGCCTCCATAATCCACTGGGCCGATGGCGGGCGCGGCGGATGGGCGCATCAGGCGCGTGACGTCTGACAACGCGCTCGATGTCGTCGAGATTGCCGTGCGTCTGGTCGCAACGGGTAAGCATGATTTCGGTGGCGCGCCGCATGGCGGACAGCGGTTCGCGCAAGACGCCCCGCGGCAGCAGATACCCGTTGCCAAAAGGGTTGGTTGCGTCAACGAGCAAAATGTTCTCGTCGCGCTCAAGAGTCACCGCTTGGAATCCGTCGTCCATGATCACAACATTGCAGCCTTTTTCAACCGCGGCGCCCGCGCCGGCGACACGGTTGGCTGAGCGCACAATCCACACGCCCGGCGCCCGGCGCGCAATAAGCGCCGCTTCATCACCAAACCGGACGGCGGAATGCGCGTCCGCTTCACCCGGCTGCAAGATGAGCGGTTCGCGGGCGTGCGCGGCGCCGTAACCCCGGGTCAGCACGGCGACGCGGTTCCCCGCTTCAATCTCCCGTTTTGCGCGTTCAATGACCGCCGGTGTCTTGCCGACTCCGCCGGCGGTGATGTTGCCATAACTGATTACGCGCGCCGACACCTTTACGGGCGCGCGCCGTAAACGCAGCCACATCCCGAAACGCTGCCCAAGTGAGGCAAACCACAGCGCCAGATGCAACGGCAACGGCAGCGATTCGCCGTTGCGAATGCGATCCGTTAATGTGGCGGCCGGCTCCGCGCGTGCCGTGCGCGCCATGCGTCCCATGTGTGCGGACATGAACGGCCTGTTCATTTCGGGCGAAACCGTTTGCCGCTCAGCTGTTCCACCGCCCCCTTGAGTTCCAGCATGGTGAGCGAGGACAGCGCCTCTGAAATGGAGATGCGGCAGGCCAGCGCAATCTCATCCACAAAAGAACCCGCCTCGTGCAGCACGCTGAGAATATCTTCTTCCATAGCGGACAATTTCGGTTTGTCCGTTTGCGCGGCAGCCGATGTTGCGGACGCAGTCCTCGCCGGCGCGGGCGGAGAAGACAAGTCAAGCGTATCCTGTTGCGTCGCGCCGGAAAACGCCGCCCTCGTTTCAGGTTGCGGCGCGGGTTGACGGGCGGCGGCGGGAACGTTGAGTTCCACAACGATGTCTTCAACGGACTCCACCAGTTTCGCGCCGTCGCGAATGAGCTCATGGGGGCCGCGGCTGTTGGCGAAACCTGCGGGACCGGGCACGGCAAACACTTCGCGCCCCTGTTCAGCGGCAAAATGCGCGGTAATCAGCGCGCCGCTGCCGGGCGGCGCCTCCACCACCACCACGCCCAGAGACAGGCCGCTGATAATACGGTTGCGCTGCGGAAAGTTGCCGCGCAACGCGCGCACGCCCATGGGGAAGGGCGACAGGGCGCAACCGCTTTGGGCAATGCGCTCGAGCAGGGGCACATTCGGCGCGGGAGACGGTTTGTCCAGCCCCGACGCGAGCACGGCGATGGTGCGCCCGCCCGCATCAAGCGCGCCCTGGTGCGCGGCGGCGTCAATGCCCTCCGCCAAACCGCTTATTACGGTAATGCCCCGTTCAGCAAGGCCCGCCGCCAGAGTTCGCGTAATTCGCTTCCCGTGTTCCGAGGCGCGGCGCGTACCCACTATGGCGACGGCATATTTGT
>OMKS01000562.1_pt1 | contig 34537 bp, 27 predicted proteins | sample 1674721 | NCBI WGS metagenome assembly OMKS01 (sample SAMN06264996, study PRJEB25208) | sediment metagenome | isolation source: hot spring sediment | place: USA: California | collected 2014-09-02 | reverse complement strand
AATATTGGAATCCAATATACGCCAGTAGATTCCATAGCGATGGTATCAATATTACATCGCTTTAACCAGGCTGCTAACTTGTAAAGATCAGCCGTAAAGGTAGAGAAATGCCGAACGTCTTGACCCTCGGGATCTCGTCCTTTGGGAACCGCCACATAGTGAGACTCTGCACCGATGTCTATCCCGGCGGCATTAATATTAAGTTGTTCTAAATGATCCATACTTTCTTTGTTGTAATGTTTTCGTTTTTTATTTTTGCTCATTGCATCCTCCTTTACATTGTTACGGGGGGACGCACCAGGCAGGAGGATTACGGTAATTTACAAACTTCCAAACGGGATCAATGTCACCAATAATAGTGCCGTATCCCTCCATACCAAGCTTTTTAACGAGCACGAAGCATCAAAGTACAAACGGTATCAGTTACCTGCTACGCCCTTTAAATATCTTTGCTGCTTTTTGGTGTTATAGTCAAGTTCGTTGCATATAGGATACCGTTAACGGTATAAATTAGCTTTTTACGAGGTCATCAATATTTGCTCATGTGTATATTCTAACAAAAAGTGAGTGTTCATTCATTTAGTCCTTGACAGAGAACCTGATCTTACGATATATAGAGAAACGAGCTAATTTTGTTCTTTCCGGTATTTTAATTACGGCTTGATAAAACATAGAAAGGAGGAAATGGGCGGACACAATTTTAAGTTAGACATCTGAGGTCGCTGGCGGCTGTGAGTCTAACGGAGAGAAAAGGCATATTTGAGATTGTTAAGGCGAAAAGATTTGCGAGGTGCCAGACAAGATTTTTAGAAAAAAGGAGGTACGTAAATGTCAATTAGGATAGATAGGCCTGAGCCACATGGTGGCAGACTTATAGACAGGGTGGTGAAGGACCCTGCGGCAGGGAAAAAGCTGGCCAAAGGTTGCCCTGTTTATGACATTAAACCGACCGTGGATGAGAAGGGTGTGCCGGTAAGGAACGTTTACCGGGAGATAATGTCCACCTGTTATGGTTTCTTTTCTCCGGTTGAAGGGTCGATGAAACAGGCAGAGGTTGAGAGAATATTGAAGGAGAGGAGACTGCTTAACGATTGGATCTTCCCTTATCCGCTGGTTTTTGATATCTCCGAAGAAGATTACAAGCAGTTAGGTGTGACCTCAGGGGATAGAGTGCTTTTGAGGCTTAAGGGAGAGCCCTTTGCCATCCTTGATGTGGAAGAGGTGTATAGGATTGAGGATAGAGAGGAACTCGCACACAAGACCTTTGGGACTCCCCAAGACAACCCCGAGGTGGTGAAAGAGCCATTCGATAAGAAGCACCCCGGTTGGGTTATTTATAAGAGTCTGAATCCGGTGGTGTTGGCCGGGAAGTATAAGATAATAAACGAGCCCATGATGGTACCGCCTTTTGACCGGTTCTGGTTCCCTCCGAAAAAGTGCAGAGAGGAATATGACAGGAGGGGATGGAGGACGGTAATAAACCATCAGACCAGGAATGTCCCGCACCTGGGCCATGAGCATCTCATGAAGAATGCCGCTTATACCGGGGATTCAGAGCCCTGTCACGGCATCCAGGTAAATGCCATAATCGGTGTCAAGAGAAAGGGGGATTATCCGGATGAGGCCATAGTGGAAGGTCATGAGGCGGTCAATACCGGCAATTATATCAACCCGAACAGACACCTGGTGACCATCTGTTTATGGGATATGAGGTATGGGAATCCCCTTGAGTCCATGCTGCACGGGGTAATCAGGCAGAATATGGGTTGCACGCACCATATGTTTGGAAGAGATCATGCGGCGGTAGGTGAATATTACGATATGTACGCCACACAGATCCTTTGGGACAAGGGAATACCCAGTTTTGGCTTCCCGGCTCCGGTGAATGAAGTGCCCTATGGCCTGAAGATCAGGCCTCAGAATATGGCTGAGTTCTGGTATTGTCCGAAGTGTCTGGAGATTGCCTATAGCGCAAACTGCAACCACAAAGAGAGGCAGAAATTCAGCGGAAGCTTTATCCGGGGCATGGTGGCCGAGGGTGTCTTCCCGCCGGGGGTCATATTCAGGCCTGAGGTCTACAAGATTGTTGCGAAGTGGTGGAAGCATTATGGCTATCCATTTGTCAATCCGAAGTATTTGATAGAAAGAGAAAGGGAATTAGAGGTTGATGTACCTCATATGGAAATCTAAACAGGAGGTGAGATTATGGGCAAGTCAATAGCAGTGCTTTTAGATGAGAGCCGGCTAAAGAAGATAGAAGGGAGCGGGCTGGAAAACAAGGTAGAGAAGATGTTTGGAGGGGCGTTGAATGCCTTTGTTGTAGAAGTCAGCGATGAAGAGGCGAAAAAGGTCATGGACGCGTTCGGGACTGCCCGGATAGATTCGAGAGGATTCATTACTGACGTACCCATTGCTTTTAACCGGGTACTTTTTGATGAAGTGGCCATTACGAAGTCCCTGGGCGATGAGGCGGTAGACGGCGTCTTAAAACGACTGACGGAGATAAAAGAGGCTGCCGCGAAGGAATCAGAGTATCTTCCTCCTCCGGACATAGAGGTTTAAATCCGACGTATATCCAAACAAAGGAAGCCGCCCGCCTCTGGTGGGCGGCTTCCTTATTTGCCTTCTCCGTCCTTAACAATAAAGTTCGTTGCAGTGTCTCATGTCCTTTCTGCTTTTCCTGTAAAGCCGATGGCTGGTAGCAGAACGCCTCCATAGATTCGTCTACATGTTGTGCCATATGTGTTTCTAGATACAAGATATAGACAATGGATACATCATGTTACCCTTTGATATTCCAACACTTTTCGTTTGGAAGACTACTCCTTAAAAATGAGCAATTATTCATTTTTTCTCTTGACATATGGGCGGATGCCATATATAAAATGAAACATCATTCACTAGGTCTTGTTCGGAAGAATTGAGAGAAAGTGCTCGGCTGTGAGCTTTCTTAGGTGCCCGTCTGGTGCTGTGTGCGGAGGTTATGCCCACGGACGGGGCGAGTCTTTAGAGCGATAATCTATATCGAGAGGGGGGATGATCAGAGAAAAATAAGAATGCTTAAGAGGTGAGGTTTGTAGAAACGATAACAAACCTGTCGGTAGTACAACATAGATAAAGTGCAGGAGGAAAAATTATGCCAAGTTTTGTAATTCCAGAGAAATGCGATGGTTGCAAGGGCGGTGAGAAGACCGCATGTATGTATGTATGCCCGAATGACCTGATGGTATTGAATACCGATGAGATGAAGGCATACAACCAGGAGCCGGATGCCTGCTGGGAATGTTTTTCCTGTGTAAAGATTTGCCCACAGGGCGCCATTGAGGTCCGGTCATATTCAGACATCGTCCCTCTGGGCGGTTCTGTGGTTCCCATGAGAGCTTCCGATTCCATTATGTGGACCATTAAATTCAGAAATGGGAATCTGAAACGCTTCAAATTCCCCATTCGGACGACACCTGAAGGTTCCATTAAACCCTTTGAGGGCAAGCCCGAGCCAGCGGCAGCCGATCTGGACAATGAGCTGCTCTTTACTGAAATTGGTAAGACGCTGCCGACCCCGTAATAATTTATACACCTAGAACTTTAAACTTTTGTAAGGAGGATATTAGCTATGGCATTACCAAACAAACCTTTAGGTGAACTCCCCGCAGTAGTAAATCCGGAAATTGCGGAACATGAGTGTGATATTCTTATCGTGGGCGGCGGGATGGCTGCCTGCGGTGCGGCGTTTGAAATTAAAAAGTGGGCCCCGAATGCCAAGACCATTCTTGTCGACAAGGCTGCTTTAGAGAGAAGCGGCGCGGTAGCCCAGGGTCTTTCGGCCATCAACACCTACCTGGGTGAAAACAAGCCGGATGATTACGTAAGGATGGTTAGAAACGACCTGATGGGTATCGTCCGTGAGGACCTTATCTATGACCTGGGCCGCCACGTGGATGACTCTGTGGAGCTTTTTGAGGAATGGGGCCTCCCGATCTGGAAACAGAAAGGCGACGAGGGCAAGACCCTGAAAGAGGGCGGCAAGCCGGTCCGCTCCGGTAGATGGCAGATCATGATCAATGGCGAGTCCTATAAGTGCATCGTGGCTGAGGCCGCCAAGATGGCCTTAGGTGAACAGAACATCATGGAGAGGATCTTCATCGTAAAGCTGCTTCTGGATGCCAATAAGCCCAACACCATCGCCGGCGCAGTAGGCTTTAGCACCAGGGAAAACAAGGTCCACGTCTTTAAGTGCAAGACCATGCTGGTCGCCTCTGGCGGTGCAGTGAACGTCTTCCGGCCGCGCTCCACCGGTGAGGGTATGGGCCGGGCCTGGTACCCGGTATGGAATGCCGGTTCCACCTACACCATGTGTGCCGAGGTCGGCGCTGAGCTGACCATGATGGAAAACCGTTTCGTGCCGGCCCGCTTCAAAGACGGCTATGGTCCGGTGGGCGCCTGGTTCCTTCTCTTCAAGGCCAAGGCTATGAACGCCCTGGGTGAAAACTACATGGTAAAGAATAAAGCCATGCTGGAAGAGTACCCGCCCTACGGACTGGCCAAGGTCCCGGCCACCTGTTTGAGAAACCATCTCATGCTGAAGGAAATGTTAGATGGTCGCGGCCCGATTATTATCGATACGGCTACGGCCCTGGCGGAGCTGGGTAAAAACATGACTCCAAAAGAGATGAAGCATCTCGAGGCCGAGGCCTGGGAAGACTTCCTGGATATGAGCGTGGGCCAGGCTGGACTCTGGGCCGGTACGAATACTGAGCCGGAAAAGGTTGGTTCTGAGATCATGCCCACCGAGCCCTACCTCCTTGGTTCGCACTCTGGTTGCTGCGGCATCTGGGTAAGCGGCCCGAATGAGGCCTGGGTGCCGGCAGAGTGGAAGTGGGGTTATAACCGGATGACCACGGTTAATGGCCTCTTTACGGCCGGTGACGGCGTCGGCGCCTCCGGCCATAAGTTCTCCTCCGGTGCCCATGCCGAGGGTCGAATGGCTGCCAAAGCAATGGCTCGATATGTCCGAGACAATGCCGGCTTTGCTCCAGCCCTGAAAAAGAGCGCCAAGGAACTGGCTGCTGAGATCTATAAGCCGGTAAAGACCTATGAACAGTTCAAGAATGCCAGCACCGCTGCGGATGTCAACCCGAACTATATTAAACCAAAGGGCTTTATGCTCCGGCTGATCAAGGCTTCGGACGAATATGGCGCGGGCGCCAATGCCAACTACATGACCAGCGGGCCCCTGCTGAAGAGATGTATGCAGCTTCTGGAGTGGCTGCGTGAGGACTCTGAGAAATTAGCGGCTGGCGATCTCCATGAGCTCATGAGGGCCTGGGAACAATATCACCGCCTGGGTACGGTAGAGTCCCATATCCGCCACATGCTCTTCAGGGAAGAGACCAGATATCCGGGCTTCTTTTACCGGTCAGACTTCCCGAAGGTTGACGAAGAAAGCTGGAAGTGCTTTGTCAACTCCAAGTACGACCCCGAGAAGAAAGAATGGTCGGTATTTAAGAAAGAGTGGAAACAGATCATTCCGGAATAAGCGAGGTCAGAGGGGAGTGTTAAGCACGTAACAAAATGATAGACCAATGCCTCCAGGCGTCGTGAAAGGCGCCTGGAGGTTTTTTGGTGTCCTTAGAGCGAGAAAAATCGACCATGGAGGAATAGCATGACATCTGGAACAGGTCCTGTGAGCGGAACCATATTAGTAGTTGGTGGGGGGATTAGCGGATTAACGGCTGCCCTGGAGGCGGCAGAGGTGGGATATGATGTTATATTAGTTGAGAAGAATCCATACCTTGGCGGCCGGGTAGCTCAGCTAAATAAATATTTTCCAAAGCTATGTCCTCCAACCTGTGGCTTGGAGATTAACTTCAAAAGAATCAAGACGAACCCCCGTGTTAAGTTTTATACCCTGGCCGAGGTGGAGAAGGTTTCAGGGAGTCCCGGCAACTACGATGTGTCTGTGAAAATAACCCCCCGATACGTAAATGAGAAATGTGTGGCCTGTAATGCCTGCGCCGAGGTGTGCCCGGTTACACGCGAAAACGACTTTAACTTCGGCATGGATACGAATAAGGCGGCATATAAGCCGCATGACATGGCTTTTCCGATGCAATATGTTATCGACGGTAAGGTATGCCAGAAAGAAAGTTGTGCCAAGTGCGTTGCGGTTTGTAAATACGATGCTATCGATCTGAAGATGGAACCGAAGAACCTGGAACTGAAGGTCGGCAGCATAGTCTGGGCTACCGGTTGGAACCCCTATGATGCTGCTAAGATGGATAACCTCGGATTTGGAAAATATAAAAACGTCATCACCAATATGATGATGGAGAGATTAGCCGCGCCCAATGGACCGACTGCGGGCAAGATTTTACGGCCTTCTGATGGGAAGGAGATACAAAAGATCGCTTTTGTCCAGTGCGCCGGCTCCAGAGATGAAAACCATCTGCCATATTGTTCATATATCTGCTGTTTGGCCTCATTGAAACAGGCAACTTATGTGGCTGAACAGTATCCTGACGCGAAGATTTTTATATACTATATAGACATTCGAACACCCGGCCGATATGAGAATTTCTATCGTAAGGTCGCTGCCAATCCCAATATCTCATTAATTAAAGGTAAGGTGGCGCAAATAGAGGAAGATCCCGCGACGAAGGATGTGACGGTGGTTGCTGAGAATACGGCAACCGGGGCAAAAGTCCGTGAAAAGGTGGATATGGCTGTCCTGGCCGCGGGGATGCAGCCGATGATGGCCGGGACAGATATCTCCCTTAACGCCCCATTGAACGAGAGCAGTTTTGTTCTGGCCGATCCACAGCGTGGAATTTCTGCCTGTGGTTGCGCCAAGGAACCCTTAGATGTCGTTTCCTGTGCTGAGACTGCTACCGGAGCAGCGATGAAGGCTATTCAAACTTTGGTGAGGAGGTAGGTAGATGGAAAAGAAATACGGAGTATACATCTGTACCGGCTGTGATATCGGGAAGTCCCTTGACATAGAGAAACTGGCCGGGGTAGCGGCAAAATCTAAGGTTCCGATCTGCAAGAACCACCCGATTCTTTGTAGTCCTGAGGGTGTTGAGCTTATAAAACAGGATATTGCAGGAGAGGGCGTCAACACCGTGATAATCGCCGCCTGTTCACCAAGGGTCATGTATGATGTTTTTGACTTCGGCCCTGTACTGGTGGAGAGGGTAAATCTGCGGGAAGGCGTGGTCTGGAGCCACGAGGCAAACAAAGCAGGAGGCGAAGGAGAAGAGGCGGCTATTGACCCGGAATTTCAGATGCTGGCCGAGGATTACGTACGTATGGGTATCGTGAAGGCCCAAAAAGGTGAGCTTCCTGAACCCTATAAACCGGAAGAGGAGATTAATAAGAAAATCCTGGTTATTGGCGGCGGTGTGACGGGTATGAGCGCAGCCCTTGATGCGGCCAGTGTCGGCTATGAGGTCACTCTCGTGGAAAAAGAGAAGGAACTGGGCGGGTTTGCGGCCAAGCTCTATAAACAAGCGGCCAAAACCTACCCATACACCGATATAGAGACACCGGACATTCAGTCCAAGATTAGTGCTGTTAGTAGCCATGCGAAAATCGATGTACGCACAGAGACGGAAGTAGCCCGGATAGCTGGTGCGCCAGGGCTATACCATGTCTCGTTTAAACCGGCGGGGACCGAAACCGAGTGGGACGTGCCCCCGAAGGTTGTTGCTGAAGAAGAAGCTAAGGCTGGTGAAGGCGCAAAGCCTTCTGAAGGCGGGGAAGCCGCCCAGGCTGAGGCGGGTGGCCGTGTGTATAAGGATATTCTGGCCATAGACGAGAATGCAGAACGCTACGGCGCGGTAGTCCTGGCTACCGGGTGGAAGCCCTATGACGCTACCAAGCTGGACTCTCTTGGTTTTGGTAAGTATCCGAACGTAATCACTAACGTTATGATGGAAGAGCTGGCCTCCAAAGAATCCCTGGTTAGACCTTCAGACGGGAAGCCGGCAAAGAGCGTGGCCTTTATTCAGTGCGCCGGCCAGCGGGATGAGAAACATCTTCCGTACTGTTCGGCGACATGCTGTATCACCTCCCTTAAACAAGCTAGGTATGTTAGAGAGCAGGGCGATGATGCCAAGGCGTTTATTTTCTATAAAGACATGCGGACACCCGGGCAGTATGAGAACTTCTACAAGAGCATGCAGCAGGACCCGGGAGTCTTCCTGACCAAGGGCGATGTAGTATCCATTACCGAGGATGCCAAGAAAAACCTGACCGTAGAGGTTGATAATACCCTGATTGGAGAGAAGATCACGGTTAACGTGGATATGGTGGTTCTGGCCACCGGCATGGTCCCCACCACTCAGAATGAAGCCATTCTTAATCTGGCTTACCGCCAGGGGCCGAGCCTGATAGACCTGGAGCTATTCAACGGATTTGCGGATTCCAATTTTATCTGTTTCCCTTACGAGACCAGGCGCACTGGTGTTTATGCGGCAGGCTGCGTGCGGCAGCCCATGAATATACCTATGTGTGAAGACGATGCGGCCGGTGCAGCCCTCAAGGCCATCCAGTGTATAGAATCGGCCTATAGGGGCGTGTCCGTTCACCCGCGCTCCGGGGATATGAGTTATCCGGATTTCTTCTTCGCAAGATGCACACAGTGTAAGAGATGTACGGAAGAATGTCCGTTTGGGGCCCTGGATGACGATGAGAGAGGAACGCCCAAGCCCAATCCCACGCGGTGCCGGCGCTGTGGTACCTGTATGGGGGCCTGCCCGGAGAGGATCATTGGCTTCAAAAATTATAATATTGACATGATCGGCTCCATGGTGAAATCCTTTGAAGTGCCGGAAGAAGACGGTATATACAGGGTTATCGCCTTTGTTTGTGAGAATGACGCCTATCCGGCTATGGACATGGCCGCCATGAAGGGGCTTAAGTTACCGGCGGCCATAAGGGTTATCCCGGTGCGTTGTCTGGGCTCGATGAATATGGTTTGGATTAAAGATGCCATGTCCAGAGGCATTGACGGCATTATCCTTTTGGGTTGTAAATATGGCGATGATTATCAATGCCACTTTGCCAAGGGCAGTGAGCTGGCCAACAGGCGTATGGATAACGTGGGCGAGACATTAAAATCCCTGGCCCTTGAATCAGAACGTGTTAAATTGGTACAAGTGGCCATTGACGAATATGATAAGATACCACAGATTTTCAATGAATTTATGGAGCAGATGGAGGCCATCGGTCCCAGCCCCATGAAAGGCTTTTAGGAGGTATGTGAAATGGCAGGTTATTCAGTTGATCCCGATGTTAAGTTCGTTAAGGAGATTCAGAAATTAGGTGGAGAGTCTCTGAAGAAGTGTTTCCAGTGCGCGACATGCTCGGTCATTTGTCCCCTGTCTTCAGACGAAAAGCCTTTCCCGCGAAAAGAGATGATCTGGGCGCAGTGGGGGCTGAAGGACAAACTGGTCAAAAATAGTGATATCTGGGCGTGCCACCAGTGCGGTGATTGTTCGACCTATTGCCCGCGAGGGGCAAGGCCGGGTGACGTTGTGGCGGCGGCGCGTGCTTACGCTATAAGGGAATATGCCTTTCCAAGATTTATGGGCAACCTGGTCGGAGAGGGTAAGTATCTGCCGGTGATCCTGGCTATCCCTCTGGCGATAATCTTGCTGGTTCTTGCCGCTCTTGGAAATTTGAAGATACCAGCGGGCGAGATTGTTTATTCGAAATTTTTGCCCATCAAGTTTGTGGATTCCATATTCTTGCCCTTTGCCGGTCTGGCCATAATTTCCCTGGGGCTGGGAGTAAGAAAGTTCTGGAATGAGATGAGCCCCAGTCGTTACCGGCATCTGGTCGGACGAAACTTTTTCAAGTCGCTACTGGAGACCATTGGTGAAATAGTAGGGCATGTGCGCTTTAAAAAGTGCGGGACAAACGTGGGGCGTTTTACCGCCCACCTGGCTGTGTTTTATGGGTTTGTCGGCCTCTTTGCAACGACCACTATGGTTGTATTTTATGAATATATCCTGCACCGGGAGACACCCCTGCCGTTATATGATCCGGCCAAGATCCTTGGGAATATCAGTGCTATTATCCTCTTTATCGGTATTTCCCTGGTTATAAGGAACAGGCTGGCGAACCCGGATCAGAGTAGTTCTTATTTTGACTGGTCGCTTATCCTCATGATATTCGGAGTAGTGACATCAGGGATACTCACGGAGCTTTTGCGGCTGGCAAACATTGCTAACCTGGCTTATCCGATGTACGTTGTTCACCTGATGTTTGTCTTCTATATCATAGGATACTTACCCTATTCCAAACTGGCGCATATGGTGTACCGTACGGTAGCCCTGGCTTACAAGAGGCAAGTAGAGACAATAGGCATGTAGAGACAATAGGCATGTAGAGACAATAGAAGAGCTTGTCAGATAACGGTTGTTGACTGAATCAAATTCAAAAAGCCCCGGCGGGATATGTCCCACGGGGCTTTTTATTATTCCCTGTTCTGTCTTAACCAGGATTAAACTAAGGCGTAGCCTTCGAAGCCGCTTGTCCGGCTTTTTCTCTCATTTCCCGGACCTTGGCCTGCAATACCTCGTCTTTGAGCTTGACCGCCTCTGCCCCAAAAAGAGCGGACTTCAACCAGTCAAATCCAAACTTCATCAGCTCTAGTTCATCGCTTTCTATTTTTGCTCTAGTTTCATTGCTTATATCATATTTTTCTAAAAATGAGCTTTCAAAGACAAACTGCCTGAATTTATCAATATCCGAGTAAACCATAAAGAACATCTGTAAGGCACCTTTGCTGAGCTCAGCGGTTGGGCCATAGGATTTTTTCCTGAGGATAATCTCCATCCAGCCTCTATTCATTTCGTCATATATGTCCACGCCCTGATCTTTTCGCCATTCTTCTATGGTCCACTCCTTGTCTTCCTGAAAACCGAGGCAATGGTTCTCTCGAACCATTAAATAAAAGTCCTCTTCCCTGACTCCCTCTTTGCTCTGCTCTTTGCATGTGGTCATTCCTATGGGATAGTATCTGCAAGTTGAAGGGCGATCGGAATATATTGTACAGCCATCCGGGGTTACAAACGGACAGCGTCCGTCTTCCACGTCCAGCATCTTTAAGGTAATTACCGGAAGCTGGGTATGACCGAGAAAATCAAGTCTGGTGTACTTTTGGAGAAACTCTTCTGAAGACACCTTGAGCCGGTTCTTGATACGAATGATGTCATAAGGCGGCAAGATGATATTGATCCCACGGCAGCAAAGGGTAAAACATTTTACGCCTTTATGGCACCGGAATCTAAACCGGCTGTCAAGGTTATATCTGGTCGGTTCTATCATAGATTTTTTTGCAGAAGTTTGTCCTGTTTTTTGCTCTTCCATATATCCACCTTTTAAAAGACTACTTACCCACAAAAACTACCTTAATAATGGCTTAGTGTAAAGGATATTTTTCCCGGCATAGCCTTCTAGGTCTGGGCCTGGTAATAGCATGCGCTTCGGGTGGCTATATGCCTTTTTATGTCTAGTTCGGGGCAGATTTTTTCTTGACAAATTAAAGTCCTGACCATATAGTGGCGAAAAAGGGAGTAAAGTGGATTAAAGTGGTGTAAAATTTATTACGGAGGCAGAAATAGTTTGTTTCGTGGCAGGTCAACACATACCCTGGACAGTAAGGGTCGCTTAATTATACCGGCGCGGTTTCGCGAGGTTCTCAGGGCCGGGTATGATGACCGCCTTATTATAACCAATCTCCACCGCTGTTTAGTAGCCTACCCTTTTGAAGAGTGGCGGCTGATTGAGAATAAAACGGCTTCTCTATCTGCCATAGACGAAAATATTAAGGCCTTTTTAAGGTTGTTTATCTCCGGTGCTGTGGAATGCCCGCTGGACCGGCAGGGAAGGGTTCTTATCCCTCCCAGCCTTCGTGAATATGCGGTCCTGAATAAAGAGATTGTATTAGCCGGGATGCTTAAAAACTTTGAGATATGGGATAAGGCCCTATGGGATGAGGAGATCAATAAATCCCGGGAGAACTATCCGCAACTGAGCGCAACATTAGCCCAGATCGGGATTTAATTTTAACCATGGAACCCCTTGTGACCGGATGGCATGTGCCCGTTATGCGTGAGGAAGTTCTTCATTATCTGGACTGTCATCCCGGCGGAGTATATGTGGATGGAACCGCAGGCATGGGAGGTCACGCCGCGGCTATATTAGAAAGAATCAAACCTGATGGGATCTTGGTCGGTATTGACTGGGATGAGGACTCTCTGCATATAGCGCGTGAGCATTTAGCCCCCTTCGGCAACCGTGTTATCCTGGTAAAAGGGAATTTTGCCGACTTGCCGCTTATAGCGCAAGAGCTGAAGATTGAAAAGGTTGACGGGGTATTACTGGATCTGGGCATTTCTTCTTATCATCTGGAGCAGAGCGGCCGTGGGTTCAGCTTTAAACAGGATGAAATACTTGATATGCGCATAGACAAACAAAATCCATTGACCGCCCGGCATATTGTTAACCGTTTCCCTGAGAGAGAACTGGAGAAGATTATAAGGGAATACGGGGAAGAAAGGTGGGCGCGGAGGATTGCCAAGGTAATCGGCCGGCAGCGGGAAAGAGAGCCGCTTAATACCGCCGTACAACTGGCTTCGCTGGTTGCTTCGGCCATACCGCGCAAGTTCCATCCTGCCAATATTCATCCGGCCACACGTACGTTTCAGGCCTTGCGGATCGCGGTCAACCGGGAATTAGAGAATCTGGCCCGTGCGATACAGGGTGTTGTCGGTCTCCTCAAGCCGGGGGGGCGGCTCTGTATAATTTCCTTCCACTCCCTTGAAGATAGAATTGTCAAAAAAAAATTCCAGGAGATGGAACAGACCGGACTTAAGGGTGAACGACCTGTGCTGCGTCGGATTACACGTAAACCCATTATTCCGTCACCTGAGGAATGTGTTGCTAACCCGCGGGCCCGCAGCGCTAAATTAAGAGTGGCGGAGCGACTCGCGGCTTAAAGGAGGAGTAAGCATGTCTAATGTTTCCACCATTCGCTTGCCCAAAAGGGCGTTTATCGGAAACCTGACCGTCGGAAAGAAGGCTAAACACAAGACCGCCAAGTTATCCTTGCCCGGCGGAAAAATTGCCCTGGCGTGCAGCCTGGCGATATGTCTCCTGTCACTTGTGGCATTAGGAAGCACGATTACAGAAAGCGAGTCACAGGGAATCGTTGCCGGGAAACAAAATAAGAAACTTTTAAGCGAAAATCACAGGTTACAGCAGGAATGGAAATATCTAAAATCTCCGGCACGGATAGAACAATTGGCAAAATGTGAACTGGGATTGCAACGTCCATCCAAAGAACAGCTTGTGATTATTAGATGAAAAGGGAAACCGGTAAGCGTAAGAATTATGCCCCCTATATTATTATCCTGGCGATCCTTATATCAGGGTCGGGCATTCTATTAGCCCGTGCCTTCCATGCAGGTGAACAGGATAAGAAAATTTCGGGGCATGGCCACACTCCGGAACCTGCCTTATCCCTTGCTCCTTATCGAGGCGGCATTTTCGACCGGAGCTACAGAGAGTTGGCTGTAACCGCTAGCGCCTACTCCGTTTATGCCCATCCTCTGGATGTTGACGATCCGGCCCAGACGGCGGCCGCCCTTTCCAACACACTCAGGATCAACGAAAAAGATCTACTCAAGATGCTCGAATGTGAGAAGGCCTTTGTATGGATAGCCCGTCGTGTGGCCTCCCATCAGGCAGAGATGATAAAGAATCTCAAGCTCAAGGGTATCCATTTTATTAATGAAAACCGCCGCCTCTATCCCCGGAACAGCCTGGCCGCTCAGATTATAGGCTTTGCCGATACGGATGGTCACGGCATAGAGGGATTAGAGTCAGCCTATGATGATCTCCTGTGCAGCACCCCTTTGTCACTTCAGAAGAAGTGCGACGAGTCAACCCGCTTGACATTCAATGGCGGGGTAACAGAGGTTAATGCCGGCAAGGGCAATAATATTATTCTGACTGTGGATAGCAACATTCAGGCCATGGCGGAGAGGGGGTTTTGTCCGGTTCCGGCCAAAGATAATATAGTTAAAGCAGGGGCCATTATTGTCATGGATATTAAGAGCGGGGCCGTATTGGCTATGGCCAATTATCCATCTTACAATCTTAACACCTTCTGGGAGGCCGATGCCTCGCTGCGCAGGAATCGGGCCGTCACCGATATATATGAACTGGGTGAACTGGCCGGGTTTTTTGGAGCGGCGGCGGCCATTGAAGAGCAGACTTTAAGAGAAAAATCCAGTGTTCCGGCCATGCAAGGGCGTGATAATGCAACACACGTGTCGCATGGCGACACAAAAGACAATGAAAAAAATCTCTCTGAATCCCCCCACACCCCTTCGCCGGAGTTTCTATATAATTTTCTTCTCAAGCTCGGATTTGGCAATAAGACAGGTATCTGTCTGCCTGCCGAAAATAGCGGCACTTTGCCGCCTTATAGCCAATATAAGGGCGATATATCTGCATTTTACCGGGGTGAAGGGATTACGGTAACCCCCCTTCAGCTCATTACGGCCTTTGGGGCTATCTTAAACCGCGGCGTGTTTATGCCGCCTCACGTGGTCTCAAAGGTAACCGACAGTGAAGGTAATTTAATAAAAGAATATCAGTGCGCTCCGGCAAGGCAGGCATGCACGCCGGAGACATCTGAAAAAATAAGCGCCATTCTTAGAACTCAGCAAGGCAAAGAGGATAAAAACTTTATCTTGCTTACAGCTTGCAATTATGTCCGGCCCCCCGCCGGCATTTCATCCCCGGATCATCCCTCTCTCGACAATTCGTCCGGGGTTGATTATATTAAATACTTACTGGGGGGCGTGCCGGCTCATAATCCTAAGGTAGCTATACTGATGATAATTGAAGGAGCCCCGGGGGAAGAGGAAGTAAGGACAAAAATAGAACGCCGGATAAAAGACATGGCCTATGCCTCTCTTAGAGTATTAACCCGTCCCCAGGCAAAAGCGCTTGCTTCATATAGAGAAAAAAAAGACCGGGGTTACACCGGAAGAGAGAATAAGGCTCAAAGTAGCTGCAGTCAGGCTGCGGCCACGGCTACAAAGGCCATGGTTATGCCGAACGTACGGGGCAAATCCATGCGGGAAGCCCTGTATATGCTTCAAGGATATGATGTCTCTCTGGTAGTCACCGGTTCTGGGGTTGCGGTTTGTCAATCACCGGCGCCGGGAACAAGGCTAAGAAAGAATTCTCGTTGTGTAATAGAATTTAAACCGTCTTCATAGAAGGCAGGATTTTTAGGATATGCGACTACCCCAATTAATAGCCTCAATCGACAAAGAGCTTACGGAAGGCCTGCCGGATATTGAAATTGCCGATGTCGCCTATGACTCCAGGAAGGTAAGCCAGGGGAGCCTTTTTGTGGCTATTTCCGGATTAAAGGCCGATGGGCACGCCTATATCCATGATGCTATCAGGCACGGGGCTAAGGCAGTGGTAGTGCAAAACGGTTTTAAACTGAATTCCACGCCTGCCGGCTTAAGCATAATCAGGGTTCCCAATACCCGCCAGGCCCTGGCCTGCATCGCCAGCGCCTACTATGGAGACATAACAGGGAGATTGTGCCTTGTAGGTATTACCGGCACTAATGGTAAGACGACCACATCTTACCTGGTAGAATCTGTTTTAAAGGCCGCGGGTCTTTCTGCCGGGGTTATTGGAACGGTCAATTATCGCTTTGGATGTGAGGTGCTGAAGGCGCCTTTCACCACACCTGAGTCCCTGGAGTTGCAAAAGCTCCTCCGCCGGATGGCTGATCAGAAGATAACGCACGTGGTTATGGAGGTGTCATCTCACGCCCTGGATCAGGAGAGGGTTGGTTCCTGCCGGTTTGATGTAGCGGTCTATACCAATTTATCGCGGGATCACCTGGATTATCATCACGACCTGGAGAATTATTTTCGTTGCAAGGAAAGGCTTTTTACCACAGTTTTGGAGGAGAGCAGAAGGGTAAAGCGACCTTGCTCAGTTATCAATATCGACGATCCCTGGGGGAAGGAGTTGCTCAAGACCCAGCGGGACCTTCTTTTGACCTATGGACTAAGAGATCATGGGGCAGATATAACGGCACGGAACACATCTTTTACCCTGGATGGGATCGAGGCAGAGATAGTTACCCCAAAAGGGACCTTCGGCCTGCATTCAAAACTCCTGGGTGAGTACAACCTTTACAATATGCTGTCGGCCACAGGGGTAGGGCTGGCTCTGGGTCTTTCGTGCGAGGTTATAAAAAAAGGGATAGAGGCATTGAGCGCTGTGCCGGGACGCATGGATCGCATCGAGAATCCCTGTAAGGCCACGGTCTTAGTGGACTATGCCCATACTCCGGATGCCCTGGAAAAAATCTTAAGCACCGTACAGGCCCTTAATCCTAAAAGGCTTATCAGTGTATTTGGTTGCGGCGGTAATCGCGACCAAGGCAAGAGGCCCATTATGGGGCGGATAGCCGCCCAATTCAGCCAGATAGTAATAATAACCTCAGACAACCCTCGGGAGGAAGATCCTCTGGAGATTATCAGGCATATTGAAGAAGGAATAAAGGAATCTCCTTTGCGGCGGGTTGAGCCGGATAGCATCCTGGCCGGCCTACCTGAGGCGGGCTATGTCATTATGCCTGACCGGCGTGAGGCGATCAGGCTGGCCTCGCGCCTGGCCCGGCCGGGAGATGCCATCGTCATTGCCGGCAAAGGCCATGAAGACTATCAGATCGTAAAGGGGAATATTTTATCTTTTGACGATCGGGCGGAGGTGAGGCATGCCTTTGGCAGTCTGTCTTGATACCGGGCGGGATATGAGAAGGCTGACGGCTTTAGATGTATTGTATGCTACAAAAGGGATGCTGCTCCAGGGTGGCACGGCCGTTTCTTTTAACCGTGTGGCCATAGATTCCCGCGCGGCAAAAGAAGGAGATCTTTTTCTGTGCCTGAAGGGGGAACGTTTTGACGGCCATGACTTTGTGCCGGAAGCGTTAGCCAAGGGGGTAAGCGGTATTTTAGTCCGTAAAGGCTGGTGGTCTGAGCAGGCCGGCCGGAACCTTTTTACTCCGGCCGTGGTCATTGAGGCGGATGATACCTTAACCGCCTTAGGCGACATCGCCTCTTTCTGGCGCCGCGCCAATCCTGTGCAAGTGGTAGCCATTACCGGATCCAGCGGCAAGACCACCACCAAGGAAATGACCGCCGGTATCCTGGCTAAATGCCTTAATGTGGCCAAGACCATGGGTAACTTTAACAACCTCGTCGGATTGCCTCTGTCTCTCCTGGCGGTTAAGCCCACGGATAAAGTAGCCGTCCTGGAGATGGGTATGAACAGACTTGGAGAAATAGAACGGCTGGCTCAGATTGCGAGGCCGGATATAGGGGTAATTACCAATGTGCAGATGGCTCACCTGGAGGGTCTTAAAACTATAGAAGGGGTAGCCAGGGCCAAGGGCGAACTTTATGCCGCTCTGGATGAGGAGGATACGGCCGTATTTAATGTGGATGATCCGCATGTTTCAAATCTGGCCCGAAAATGCAGGGCGCGTAAGCTAGGTTTTGGGTTTGGTCCCGGGGCGGAAGTTACCGCCCGGGAGATTATATCCCGGCCGGAAGGGACGCTAAGTTTCTCTTTGGTGTCACGCGAAGGGGCTGTACAGGTAACCCTACAGACGCCGGCGAGGCACAACATTGCAAATGCCCTTGCCGCAAGCGCTGTGGCATTGGCTATGGGAGTGGATATCAAGACCATCAAAGAAGCCCTGGAAGAATTCCGTCCGGCGGCAAACCGGTTAGAGCTTATCAAGCTCCCCCAGGGCATGACCATAATAAATGACACGTATAACGCCAATCCGGGCTCTATGCGGGCCGCCCTGGAAACCCTTAAAGAAATTAAAGGGAGTAGGCCCGGGATAGCGGTTTTGGGAGACATGCTGGAATTGGGTGAGCAGACGGCGGAGGCCCATCGCTCCATCGGAAGGTATATTGCCGGGCTGGGGATAGAATATCTCATCGTTATGGGCGAGTTTGCCCCGGCGTTTATTGCAGAAGGGGCTGTCTCAGGCGGTATGGATAAAAGTCATATTATTGCTGCGTCCAGCCATGAAGAAGCAGTCAGAATACTCAGGCAAAAGACCTCTGGCCACGATTTTGTGCTGGTCAAAGGATCGCGTCGCATGCGGATGGAAGAGGTTGTAAAAGGGCTCCGGGGAGAGGCATAAATGTTATATTACTTACTGTATCCCCTGCATGTCTATCATACTGTTTTCAATGTCTTCCGGTATATTACCTTTCGCACTATCTACGCCACGTTGACGGCCCTTTTGTTGTCTTTCATAGTCGGGCCTTATTTGATCAGGCGGCTCAGCGAACTTCAGGTAGGGCAGTATATTCGTGAAGAAGGCCCTCGGTCCCACTTCTCGAAGCAGGGGACACCCACTATGGGTGGCCTCATGATCATCTTTGCCGTGGTTACGTCCACGCTCCTGTGGGCAGATTTAAGTAACCATTATATCTGGTTGGTCTTGCTGGTCACCGTCGGCTTTGGCAGCATCGGGTTTCTGGACGACTATCGCAAGGTAATCAAGAAGGACAATAAAGGCCTGGGTGGTCGTTACAAGCTGGCCGGACAATTAGCCATTACCCTGTTTATTGGCGTCTACCTCTATACGCATCATAATTTCGATACCCGCCTCAGTATCCCATTTTTCAAGACCATCAGGCCTGATATTGGTTGGGCCTATATCCCCTTGGCCATATTAGTTATTGTTGGAGCGTCCAATGCCGTCAACCTGACCGATGGTCTGGATGGGTTGGCCATCGGGCCGACTATCATCGCCGCTGCCACCTACCTCATTTTTGCCTACTTAACCGGGCATATTAAGATAGCTAATTATCTGCAAATTGCTTACGTGCCGGGCGTCGGAGAGATAGCCGTATTTTGCGGGGCATTAGTAGGCGCCGGTCTGGGGTTTTTATGGTTTAACAGCTATCCGGCTCAGGTCTTTATGGGTGATGTCGGTTCGCTGGCCCTGGGGGGGGCCTTGGGGACGGTGGCCGTGATAACCAAGCACGAAATTTTGCTGGCCATTGTGGGCGGCATATTCGTGGTCGAGGCCCTGTCCGTCATCTTTCAGGTAGGATATTTTAAGGCCACCAACGGCAGGCGTATTTTCCGCATGGCCCCGCTCCACCACCACTTTGAGCTTAAGGGATGGCCGGAGCCCAAGGTCATCGTGCGCTTCTGGATCATTGCTATTCTTCTGGGGTTGGTAGCCATAAGCACCCTGAAGCTAAGGTAATCAGAGGATATATTGGGTTATGGACTTTAAAGATAAAAAGGTCTTGGTGGTAGGGCTGGGCGCAAGCGGTAAGGAATCTGCTGCGTTTTTGCTGGAGCGCGCGGCCCGGGTCTCCATATCCGAAACCTCTGCCCTTAAGGATATCCCCGCAGATAAGCTGGCCTGGATTGAAGAGAACAGGATTCCTCTGGAGGCCGGCGGGCATAACATGAAGACCTTCCTTGCGGCTGGGTTGATCGTGGTCAGCCCGGGGGTGCCTCTGGAGATTGAGCCCCTTCAGGCGGCAAGGCGGGCCGGTATTCCGGTCATTGGAGAGATAGAGCTGGCCGCCCGTTTCATAGATACGCCTGTCATCGCGGTAACCGGCACTAATGGCAAGAGCACGACTACGGAATTAATCGGTCACATCCTGGCGCATACGGGTAAAAAGATATTCGTGGGTGGCAACATCGGCCGCCCCTTGATCGGCTACGCGGGGCAGAAACAGGACAGGGATTTTGTGGTGGCAGAGATAAGCAGTTTTCAGTTGGACACTACCAAATTCTTTCGACCCTGGCTGGGGCTCCTTTTGAACATAACCGAGGATCATTTGGATCGTTATCCATCTTTTAATGCCTATGCCCTCTCCAAGTTCAGGATTTTTGCCAACCAGACCGCCGGTGACTTTGCTGTTATTAACGGTGATGATCCTGTGGTGACGCAGTACGTAAGTAAAATACCCTCCCGCATACTCACCTTCAGCCATAAGCCGCACGGTGAAGGGGCCTACCCGGAGGGGAACAGGCTGCTCTGCCGCTTGGATCAGGAAACCGGGGAGACCTATTCATTAGAGAAGGTGAAATTGACGGGCGCGCATAACCTGGAAAACATCATGGCCGCCGTGCTTGCGGCCCGGATGTGCGGCTGTACGCCATCCGCCATACAGGAGGCCCTGGAGACGTTTGAGGGCCTGCGTCACCGTACGGAATTTGTCTGTGAGATTGGCGGCGTAAGCTTTTATGATGATTCCAAGGGGACCAATGTGGGTTCGGTGGTCAAGTCCCTGGCCGGGTTCGACCGGCCGGTCATACTGATTGCCGGAGGCCGGGACAAGGGCGGCAGTTATGCGGCATTGGAAGGTATGGTGCGCAATAAGGTGAAGGCGCTTATCCTTATCGGCGAGGCCGGAGAAAAGATACGCCGGGCCTTGGGACATCTGACCCGGACTATGGAGGCCGGGACGCTGCCGGAGGCCGTGCGCCTGGCCTATGCGGAGTCTGCGCCGGGGGATGTTGTCCTCCTCTCCCCGGCCTGCGCGAGTTTTGATATGTTTCGTAGTTATGCGGAGAGGGGAGATATTTTTCAGGAAGCAGCCCGGAGCTTGCTAAAAAAGCAGGCCGTTGCGATATGATAAATCCGTTCGAACGTTTAACATGTATGAAGCAAAGAGAATACGCATCATTGTAGCCGGGGGTGGAACCGGCGGGCATCTTTTCCCGGGGATTGCTGTGGCCAGGGAACTGATGAGCAAAGGAGACGCGAGCATCCTGTTTGTAGGCACGGACAGGAAAATAAACGTAGAGGCCCTGCGCAGATACGGGTTTTCGTTCAAGACGATACGGGCCGAGGGTATCAAGGGGCGTGGCGTAGTTGGTACGGTTCGGGCCCTGGCCATGGTCCCTTTAGCGATATTACAGACACTGGCCATTTTGAGAGACTTCCGGCCCCATTTAATCCTGGGCGTCGGCGGTTATGTCTCCGGGCCGGTAACCCTTGGAGGTTGGCTTATGGGAATAAAGACTGCGATACAGGAACAGAACTCCATCCCGGGTCTGACTAACCGTATTTTAGGCCACATCGTAGATCGGATATTTATCTCTTATCCGGAAAGCGGAGATTATTTCCCCGGACGAAAGGCCATGCTTACCGGGAATCCAGTACGGAAAGATTTACTGGATTCAGTTGGTAAGGGTGGGGAAGTGGACGACCGGTTCACCGTCCTTATCCTGGGCGGCAGTCAAGGCGCGCACCGCATAAATGAGATTATAACTGCTGCCCTGGCCGGTCTGAATGACCTGAAGGAACGACTTTACTTCATTCACCAGACCGGCGAGAAAGATGAGGTCTGGGTAGGGGAGGCTTATCGGCAGGCTGGGGTTGAGGCCACGGTCTCCGCATTTATTAATGACATGGGATGGGCCTATGGCCGGGCAAGCGTTGTGGTATGCAGGGCCGGGGCCGGTACTCTGGCTGAATTGACCGCCATCGGGAAGCCTGCCCTGTTGATCCCTTATCCTTATGCGGCCAATAACCATCAGGAGGTAAATGCCCGCTGTCTGGAAAGGGCCGGCGCTGCCAAGGTATATCTACAGGCCGACCTCAGGCCGGATATTCTGGCCGGGGAGATTAAATCGCTGTATGAAGATCAGTGCGCCCTTAAGAATATGGCAGGCCGGTCATTGGCGCTGGGCAAGTCAAACGCCGCTCAGCTTATTGCGGAAGAGTGTCTTAAGATGATAGGTGGCTAATAAATGTATAAGACCGGTCAACACGTACACTTTGTAGGCATAGGCGGCATCGGCATGAGCGGCATAGCCGAGGTTCTAGTCAACCTGGGCTATCAGGTCAGCGGCTCTGACTTGGCCGAGACCGACATTACTCGCCGCCTGAGCAGACTGGGTTGTGCCGTACATAAAGGACATGATCCCCAAAACGTGCATGGGGCCGCTGTTCTGGTTACTTCTTCAGCCGTAACCAGGGATAACCCTGAGGTGCAGTATGCCCGGGAGGCCATGATCCCGGTCATCCCGCGGGCGGAGATGCTGGCGGAGTTGATGCGTCTGAAGTACGGCATTGCCGTGGCCGGCGCACACGGCAAGACCACCACCACTTCCATGGTAGCCACGGTACTGGCTCAGGGCGGTCTTGATCCCACGGTGGTTATCGGCGGCAAGCTCAACAGCCTGGGAAGCAACGCCAAGCTGGGACAGGGCAAATTTCTGGTGGCCGAGGCCGATGAGAGCGACGGTTCCTTCATGCATCTTTCTCCGAGTATTGTGGTGGTGACCAATGTCGATGTCGAACACCTCGACTACTACGGCAACCTGGAGTGTATTAAGACTACCTTCCTCGAATTTATAAATAAAGTGCCCTTTTACGGGATAGCCATCGTCTGCCTGGACGATAACCATATTCCATCTTTTATCCCCTATATTAAAAAACGCCATGCTACCTATGGCCTCAGCGCTCAGGCCGATTTTCAGGCGCGGGATGTCCGCTGGGCAGGGTTGGGAGGACGTTATATTGCTTATCATCTGGGGCAGGAACTTGGAGAGATCAACCTGAACGTCCCCGGCATACATAATGTCTATAATTCTCTGGCGGCGGTGGCCTGCGCTCTGGAACTCGATATACCATTCGCCGACATACAGACCGCCCTGCAACAATTCAGCGGCGTCCAGCGACGTTTTCAGATCAAAGGGGAAGTGAGCGGCATTATCTTCGTAGATGATTACGGTCATCATCCCACGGAAATTAAGGCCACCCTTACCGCGATGCGACAATGCTGGGAGGATAAGAGACTCATCGTCCTTTTCCAGCCTCACCGTTACACGCGGACGCAGGCCCTTTTCGAGGATTTTGTGAAGGCCTTTTACCAGACAGACGTGCTCATACTGACCGAGATTTATGCGGCCGGCGAGAAGCCGATCCCGGGCGTGGAGGCAAAAGATCTGTGTGAGAGTATCCGCCGGCAGGGGCATAAGGACGTGCAATTTATACCGGACAGAGCGGCTATAGCCTCTCATCTCGAGGCGATAGTCCGTCCCGGGGATGTGGTCTTGACCCTGGGAGCCGGCAATATCTGGCAGGTAGGAGAAGAGCTGCTGACGCGGCTTGGAAAATGAACAAAAGGGTAAAAAGACAATTAGAGAAGTTATGTGACGGCGCGACGTTGTTTGATGAGCCGCTGGCGCGCTGGACATCCCTTAAAGTGGGCGGACCGGCCGATGCACTGATTATGCCCCGCAGTGTCAACGCCCTGGGACAAATCCTGGCATTTGCGCGCCGGGAAGGCGTACCTTATTTTGTTATCGGCCGGGGGACAAATCTGGTAGTTAAAGACCGTGGATTTCACGGTGTAGTTATCTCCCTGAAGATGGGATTCAAAAAGATGACGGTCACGGACTCAAAGGACAGGCCTACCGTTTTGGTTACCGTGGAGGGAGGGGTTTATCTCCCGCAACTGGTTCGGTTTACGGCCAAGGCCGGATTTTCCGGCCTGGAGTTCGCTGCCGGTATCCCCGGCTCAACAGGTGGAGCCATATCCATGAACGCCGGCTCCTGGGGCGGTGAGATAAAAGACTGTTTGCAAGAGATCAGCGTCCTGGATGAGGAAGGAAAAGTCAGGCGATGGGAGAGGAGCCGGATATCCTTCGGTTATCGCACTCTTTTAGCCCCTAAAAGGGGCGCCATCCTTTCCGGCACCTTTTGCCTGGAGAGGAGCAATCCCGGGCAGGTTCAGGATATGGTTACCTCTAACCTGGCGCGTAAACGCGCCAGCCAGCCCCTTCGTCAGCCCAGCGCCGGCTCTATTTTTAAAAACCCGGCCGGCCTGGCCGCCGGTAAATTGATTGAGATGGCCGGATTAAAGGGTATGCGTTGTGGAGGGGCCTTGGTATCACGGAAGCACGCCAATTTCATAGTCAATACCGGCGGGGCCACGGCCTCGGACATCCTCGGTCTGCTGGGCCTGGTTCGCGATCAGGTCCAGGCCCGCTTTGGGGTGAAATTGGAGCCGGAGGTAGAGATCATTGGTGCGTAGCTATAAAAGGATGCCTCAAAGGCCGGACAGCCGCCGTAAAAGGCGCATAATCTTATTGCTTGGGCTGGCGCTGCTGCTGTTTTTGTCCGCGGGCGGCATCTTTTTGACAAGGACCTGCTGCCGCTGGATGTATCATTCCAGCCTCTTTCGTATTAATTCAGTGCATATTACCGGGTGCCAGCGCATTTCCAAGGAAGAGATACGTAATCTGGCCAATGTGGATATACACAGCAATATACTGGCTATTGATGCGGATAAAATCGGCCGGACACTGGAGACGCACCCCTGGGTCAAACAGGCCGTCGTGCGTAAGGAACTGCCCGACCGCCTTTATATCCGCATCGTGGAAAAACAGCCGGTAGCGCTGCTGCAGGATAACGGGCTTTATTACGTTGATAAAGAGGGCGTAATAATCGCGCGGACAAATCTGGCTGAGAATATGGATTATCCGATTATAACCGGCCTAAAGAAAGGAGAGCTGCTCTCTGATTCGGAAAGGGTCGGGCATCTGCGGGAGCTTTTGCCGCTTCTCTATGCCAAAAAGAACGTTGAAGATGTGCTGCCGGCCAGAAATATCTCCGAAATCCACATAGACCCCAGGATGGGCCTGGTTCTACATACAGTAGATGGACGTTTCCCCATAAGACTGGGGATGGGAGATATGGCAAAAAAATTCAGGCGACTGGAAATGGTTCTTTATGACCTTTATTTGAAGGAGGCCTATAATTCGGTCAGCTATGTGGATTGCGAGTATTATAATGGAAAAATTATGATCCGAAAGACCATCAACCTATCCTAGGGGAATTTAATTATGGATAAAGATCAAGGGAATATCATTGTCGGCCTGGATATCGGCACGACCAAGATCTGCGCGGTAGTAGGAGAAGTAAAAGAAAATACGATAAAGATCGTGGGAGTCGGCTCCCATCCGTCTATCGGCCTGCGCAAGGGTGTGGTGGTTAATATTGAAAGCACCGTCAACTCTATCCAGAAGGCCATAGAAGAAGCAGAGTTGATGGCGGGCTGTGAGATAAAGTCCGTCTATGCCGGTATCGCCGGCAGCCACATCAAGGGTTTTAACAGCCACGGCGTGATTGCCATCAAAGGGCGTGAGGTAGGGCAGAATGACATAGACCGGGTGATCGACGCGGCCCGGGCCGTAGCTATACCAATGGACCGCGAGGTCATCCACATCCTGCCGCAGGAATATATTGTAGATGATCAGGACGGCATAATTGACCCCTTAGGCATGACCGGTGTCCGCCTGGAGGCCAAGGTGCACATTATAACCGGGGCCGTTACCTCGGCGCACAACATAATAAAGTGTTGCAACCGGGCCGGGCTGGATGTCTGCGATATAGTGCTGGAGTCTCTGGCCTCGGCGGAAGCGGTTTTGAGTAATGAAGAAAAAGACCTGGGGGTGGCGCTGATCGATTTTGGCGGCGGCACCACCGATTTAGCTGTTTTTACCGGCGGCAGTATAAGGCACACCTCGGTACTGGGTCTGGGCGGCAACAACCTGACTAATGATATTGCTGTAGGCCTGCGCACACCCATGGCCGAGGCGGAAAAAATCAAGGTCAGGCACGGTTGTTGTCTGAATACCATGATCCAGAAAGATCAGACCATCGAAGTTCCCAGCGTGGGCGGCAGGAAACCGCGCATCGTCTCGCGGTATATATTGAGTGAGATACTGGAGCCGCGGGTAGAAGAAGTTTTTACCCTGATTGATCAGGAGATAATTCGTTCCGGGTTTAAGGAACTTGTTGCCGCGGGCCTGATAGTTACCGGCGGATCAGCCTTGCTGGAAGGCATACCGGAGATGGCCGAACAAATCTTCAACTTACCGACACGCGTCGGTTATCCCAAGGGCGTTACCGGGCTGGTGGATGTAATAAACAGTCCCATGTATGCAACGGCTGTGGGTCTTCTCATATACGGACTCAACAATGAACCGGAGAGAAAATTCCGTATCCGGGACGAAAATATTTTTAATCGGGTCACAAACCGTATGAAAAAATGGTTCAAAGATAAGATATTATAGTATTATATACAGGGGGAGGGAGTTATGCTCTTTACGTTTGCAGAAGATGATTATGGGGCGAAAATCAAGGTCTTCGGCATTGGCGGCGGCGGCACAAACGCGGTCAGAAATATGATCAGGTCCGACTTAAAGGGTGTTTGTTTTGTAGCCGCCAACACAGACGCCCAGGCCCTGGAGGTGGCCAGCGCGGACATTAAGATCCAGCTTGGCACAGAGGTAACCCGTGGGCTGGGGGCCGGGGCCGATCCGGACAAGGGCCGCCAGGCCGCCCTGGAGAGTATAGACAAGATACGCGAAGCCCTGTCCGGTAGTGACATGCTCTTTGTTACCGCCGGTATGGGCGGCGGGACCGGCACCGGCGGTGCGCCGATTGTGGCCCAGATCGGTAAGGAGCTAGGCGCCCTCACCGTAGCTGTAGTTACCAAGCCATTTCATTTTGAGGGAAAAAAACGCATGCGGCAGGCAGAAGATGGCATTCGCGAATTAAAAAAACATGTGGATACCCTCATCACTATCCCTAATGACCGCCTCCTGAGCCTCGCGGAAAAGAATGCTACTTTCCTCGAAATGCTGAAAAAGGCCGACGATGTGCTTCTTTATGCCGTAAGGGGAATCTCAGATGTAATTACCGTGCCCGGTCTCATCAATGTGGATTTTGCTGATGTCAGAACCATTATGTCGGAAATGGGTCTGGCCCTCATGGGTACCGGCGTTGCCTCCGGAGAAAACCGGGCCGTTGAGGCCGCGCAAAAGGCCATTTCCAGCCCCCTGCTGGAAGATATATCCATAAGCGGAGCGCGTGGAGTCTTGATCAACATCTCCTGTAACCAGAGTTTGACCATGGATGAGGTATATGCCGCCTCTTCCCTTATCCAGAAAGAGGCCCATGAGGATGCCAATATCATATTCGGTTCGGTTCTGGATGATGCCCTGGATGATGAACTCCGCGTCACGGTCATCGCCACCGGCATCAACACAGAGGAAGAAAGCGAGAAGGAGGCATCCCCGCCTCAGGCCGTTCTGCCCCGGCTTCAGCCCAGAAAACAGGATGCTCCGGCCCGGCCTTGGCTCGGGAGCAGAGGGCCGTCTTCGTCTCCGGAAGGGCAGGCCGTGGAGCGTTTTCAGCCCAGGGCTATACTACCCGGGAATACTAACTTACAGCGAAAACGTAGTTTCTCCGATGCCGCGGCCATGGATGAAGAAGAACTGGACGTGCCGACATTTTTGCGCCGGCAGGCAGACTGATTTTGATGATTGCCACAGAGAACACAGCGCGGCATAGTCGCAACCAAAGAAGTTCACGGTTCCGGGTTCCACGTTCACGGTTTTTTAACCCTGAACTTTGAACTGTGAGCTGTGAGCTTTGAACTTCTTTAAGGAGATCATTGTACAAAAAGCAGATTTTAAGCAAGGAACTTCTCGCCGCCGAAAAGGGAGTAATCAGAAAGAAATGGCACGGTAAATTACCCGTAGCCCTCATTTATCCCAACCATTACCATGTGGGCATGTCCAGCCTGGGCTATCAGGTTGTTTATGCCCTTTTTAATCAGAATCCGTACGTAGTCTGTGAACGCATCTTCCTGCCGGAGGAGGGCGAGTCTCCTATTTCCATAGAGTCCCACCGGCCCCTGACCGATTTTAAGGTCCTGGCATTTTCCATCTCTTTTGAGAACGATTACCTGGATGTCCTCAAGATCCTCCAGGCCGCGGGTATCCCCATACGAACAGAAGATCGCAGCGATAAACATCCCCTGGTCATGGCCGGGGGGGTAGCTACCTTTCTCAATCCTGAGCCATTGGCCGCATATATAGACTGCTTTTTACTGGGCGAGGGGGAAGAAATCATCCCGCCTTTTCTCGATCTGTTGATAGAAAAGCAGCTTTTCGGACAGGGCCGCGGGAAGGCGCTCCGGGAACTGGCCTCCCGTCTTGACGGCCTCTATGTCCCGCAATTCTATCAGCCGGGCTACGATAAAAAGGGACGGTTGAAATCCTTCGAGCCGGCTGAAGGACTGCCGCAGAGAGTAAAGAGGATGAGTGTCCCAATAGCAAAACCAGCCGAAAGACATACTATTGTCCTTACTCCACATACTGAATTTGGAGACAAATTTCTCATTGAGATAGGGAGCGGATGTTCCAGAGGATGTCGTTTCTGTGCGGCGGGCTTTATCTATCGTCCGCCCCGGCCCTGGCCTGAAGAAGTCATAAATAGCGTAATTGCCGGGGCCAAAGATATTGAGAAGGTGGGTCTGGTAGGGGCGGAAATTGCCGATGCTGAGGCCATAGAGCGTATCTGCACGCATCTCATCGCTCACGGTAAGGAGGTTTCGTTTTCGTCCCTGCGGGCGGACTGCCTGACCCCGGAACTCCTGGCCACCCTGAAAACCGCTGGATTAAAGACGGTCACCATAGCGCCGGATGCCGGATCAGAACGCCTGCGGCGGGTAATTAATAAGGGACTGGACGAAGGCACTATATTGGAAGCCGCCGAAAAGTTGGCCGAGTGGGACATCCTTAACCTCAAACTCTATTTTATGATCGGCCTTCCTACGGAAGAAGGAGAAGATGTGGAGGCCATCGTCCATCTGACTAAGAAGATAAAACATCATATCCTTAAAATATGTCGGGATAAAAGGCGCATGGGCACCATAACGCTCAGCGTTAACTGTTTTGTGCCCAAGCCCTGGACGCCCTTCCAGTGGGTGGCCATGGATGAGCTGGAGTCGCTGCAGGACAAGATAAAGATTATCAGTCACGGCCTGCGCCACGAGGGAAACGTCCGAACCACGTTCGATGTGCCCAAGTGGGCTTACGTGCAGGCCCTCCTGGCCAGAGGAGATCGCCGGGTCGGGTCTTTCCTGGAGGCGGCGCTAAAGACGGGTAGCTGGAAGAAGGCTTATAAAGAGGTGGACTTAAATCCTAATTTTTTTGTCTCCCGCGCGCGGGATCGGGATGAACTCTTCCCCTGGGATTTTATCGACCACGGCCTAAATAAAGACTACCTTTGGGAGGAATACCAGAAGGGCCTCAAGGCCGAAAAAACCATCCCCTGCCAGGTGGGTAAATGCAAGCGGTGCGGGGTGTGCTAATACACAAAATGGCAAAGCGCATTAACCGTGAGGTTAAGACCCTATCACGCGGGCGATAGATTGGGCGAAGAAATAAGGGGATAAACAAAAAGCATGGTGAGAAACAACGTTATATATAGGGCGACTGAGAGGTCCCGAAAATATCCCTGAACATTGTTGTGGACATATCAGAGGGTTTTCCTAAAAAGCACCGAAATTTCAGATGCCTTTTTTCTGAAAATGCGGCTATAATGTAACAACTTGGTGAACATTATTTGCCGGTTATGAATACTGCTAAACAACAAATATGGACCGAGAGTCTCGGTCTAAGAGGACGTAGCCGACCGGATCTATTCCTTTCGGCTAATGAAGTTAGCGGAGTGCCGCATGCGGCAGCTATGCGTACTGGGTTTAACAAACTGGGCCTTTCCGGTTTTTTCTGTGTTGATTCCATTCCTGCCATTGCTTTTCTGATTCAAAAACGGTTGAACCGCCTTGAGATAAACCGCATACACAAATCCTTGTGGAACCAGGGGCTTGTCAGCCTTCTGCTGGTGATACTACCCGAGGAGGTACGCGCCTATTCGATAACACAGACACCCGTGCCGGAAGACACAGCAGATTTGTATGACAAGAAAGATGAACGACTTGTCAAGCCATTCAATCTTGTTGCGGATGCGATAGAGCTTTCTCATCTGATAACCGGAGTGGAGTCGGGTCGCTATTTCCAGGACAATAAAACCAAATTTGATCAGAAAAAGAAGGTTGATACAGTTCTGCTTTCCAATTTGAGAGAGACAGAGGCAAGTCTAACAGAACGGAAGCTTACCACGGGATCAGCTCAGGCGTTGTTACTGCAAATTACCTTTATCGCCTATCTTGAAGACAAAGGTATCATCGATCCTAATTATTTCAAACATGCTCTTGGACATGGAAAAATCAGTGGACTCAAAGACTTGCTTAACAGCAAAGCCCCAGAGAACCTTAATGCGCTGTTTGGAAAACTTCGGCATGACTTCAACGGTGATATTTTCTTCGCTCCATGTGCCTTCGATACAAAAGCTCCTTCTTCGCCTTTGACTGCAGAGCATATGCAATGTCTCTCCTCGTTCCGTGAAGGAAACGTTGAGCTTGCTACTGGTCAGGGCCGCTTCTGGCCCTATGATTTTCGTTATATCCCCATTGAGCTTATCAGCGCTATTTACAACCGGTTTCTTGCCGGTAGGCCAAAGGAACGCAGAGCCCACGGGGCATATTACACACCTCATTTTCTGGCAGACCTCACGGTAAATCAGGTATGGGACGAAGTCCCGCCGGATATTAAGTCAAAGCCTGAATTCAAGGTATTGGATCCGGCCTGCGGCTCGTCTATTTTCCTCGTCCGTATCTTTCAGCGCATGGTCGAGGACTGGCGCGGAAAACATCCGAAATCTACTCCTGATTGGGACACTCTTGTTTCCATTGTTGAAAGACTCTATGGTTGGGACAAGGAAACCAGCGCCGTCCGAATCGGCATTTTTTCGCTCTACATTGCTCTATTGGAAGAAGTTGAGCCATCGGCAATCCTAAAGTTGCTTGCCGAGGGAAAACTGCTACCCCTCCTTTTTGGAAAGACAATGTGTGATCATGATTTTTTTTTCAGAAAGTACGCCTAAGGAGAAGTTCGATATTGTGCTCGGCAATCCACCATGGGTAAGTCGTAAAAGAAGCGATATCTTGTCAGCCACTGCATGGTGCAAAGCTCACAACTACCCCATGCCGGCCGATGAGCTTGCATGGGCATTTGTCTGGAAGGGCTTACACCATGTCAAGTCGGCCGGAACAATCGCCTTCTTGCTGCCCGCCATGGGTTTTTTACATAATCACAGCGAATCTTCAATTCAAGCCAGGAACTTGTGGCTTGAACAGATTTTTTTGAAAAGAGTTATCAATTTCTCAGACATCCGTTTTCTCTTGTTCGATGGCGCTGTTCGTCCAACGGCATTATGTCTATTTCAACCGTCCGTTAAAGAACTTCACGATTACCGCTTCGACTACTGGTGCCCCAAAGCCGATCCATTGCTGCAAACAACACGTATGCTGACGATGAACAGAGGGGACAAGGTGTCACTGAAAATATCGATGGTACTTCATGAGCCAACGGCTTGGGGCAGATATCTTTGGATGACAAACCGTGACATGAAGCTTTTTGGTTGGCCTTCGAGTTTATCAAAATTACACAAAAAGATAGAAAAGTACATCGATTACAAAAAGCATCTTAAAAATACAACAAAGTGGATAATTGGACAGGGGTTTCAACCTGTTACGAATAGTAACGACAAGCCTAAAGTATCTAAGATAGTGCCTAAAATCCCTTTTTTAGATGCCAACGACTTTCAAGAATGGGTTATTCCAAGTGCAACATTAAAGAAACCTTGTACTTCCCCTCTGAGACGATTAGGATTTGAAAAAGGTTATTATGGTCCCCATGTATTAATTCCTAAGGGTATCAACAGAAAAAATGGCTGTTTGCGGGCGGCATATTCAAAAGAGGACTTTAGCTTCAGGCATGCAATCCAGTCAATCATTAGTTTTTCCAAAGGGGATGCTTCAAAGCTTAAACTACTCACTGTCATATTAAACAGCCGCTTTGCCGCATGGTTTTATTTTCATGAAACATCAAGTTTAGGCTCTGACCGTCCGCTTGTTGATGAAAATCAATTGCTTTCATTGCCCTTTCCTGAGCTTAATGAACTTCCTGATTCCGCAGCAGCCAATAGAGCCGAAAAAGCCATAGTCAGGATAGTTGATGATTTATTATTGGAAAAGGACGAATTACTCCAAGGGCAGCTTCCGAATGATGAAACAATCGAGCGGCTGAATCGGCTTGTGTATCAATATTATGGTTTGACCGAAGATGAAATTACAGTAATAGAAGACACCATAAAATATGTCCTGCCGAGCATTCAGCCCAGCGCAAAAGCGTTGCCGCCCCTGTGGAGCAAAACGAATCAAAGACATTGGCAGGAATATATGAAGGTTCTTTCAGCCACGCTGGAAAGCTGGTTGATACCGAATTGTTATTTATCCGCCACATTGACAGCTGGTCATCCCTATCTCGTGCTTATCGGCTTGCGAATCCCGAGCAAGCGCCCGCAGCGAGCCCTTGTCATCAACGAGACTCATGATGCCTTTAATGCCGCTTTATCCAGAATCAACGCCGGGTTAAGGCAAAAGATTTCACGGAATTTTTACCTTGTTCCTGACTTGAGAATATTTGTCAATGATACCCTTTACTTGATAAAACCCAAAATAATGCGTTTCTGGACAAAAAGCGCGGCATTAAACGATGCGGATGCTATAGTTGCCGATCTTCAGTCGGCAAGACACCCTTATGAGAAACAGGGATAGGCTCAGGTGACAATCGGAAATCCTTCAACCTGGCTGGTTAAATTCCAAGATGTACATGACAAGGTTTTGCACGTGATTAGCGATGTCTGGCCTGATTGTGCCAGACGCTTTCACTCTCATACTTTAGAAAACCAGATTACGGACCAACTTGCCTTGATGTTGCAGAGATATCCACGTTCACGCGGCGATTGGCGTGTTGAGCCGTAACACAAGCTGCTTGATTCTGATCAAGCAGGTGATGTTGTAACAAAAGGATTCATAGATTTCGTTGTGATTTTTGATTTGAATCAGGAAAACTACATTGCCTATGAGTGTAAACGCTTGAATGTTCTTTTCCCAAGCGGCTTTCAAACACTTGCAGATAAGTATGTCGATGAAGGAGTAATGCGCTATGTTTCCGCTCAATATGCACAAGAATTGCCTTTCGGGGTCATGATAGGTTATGTTTTTGACAGTAATGTGCCAAATGCTTTCACAGCGGTAAAAAGCCAGATTCAAAATAAGGCAAGCAGGTTGCAATGCATGAGTAAATCTCCGGTAAATAATTTGCCCCCAGTTTCCTTCATCATTCGCTTTGCAACAGGTCATTCAAGGCCGAGTGGCAAAATTGAGGTTCAGCACTTATTGCTGCCTCTAAGTCCCTAACATTTCTCAGATATGGCACGGGCAAAGCACGCTATGGCATTTGGAGTAAAACCGAGCCAAACGATGAAGCAAACAATGCCAATAATGCTTCCCGACAGTCCCGACGTATGGACTTAGGGGACGTTGTTGAAAACTATCACTTATTTTTTATAGACTCCAGATTTTGTATGGCTTTGATGATGGCCGAGGTGCACACCCCCAATTGCCTGGCTATCTCAGCCGCCGGGGTTCCTAACTCAAAACTTAAATGATATGCAATACTGGCTCTGGCCCTAGAAACCTTTCTCCTCCGTCCTCCCATGCTCAGTTCCTGTTCATTTACCCCTTCTTCATTGCATATTCTCTTAACCCAAGTTTACCACAGTCATAGTTAAAAGTTTAGGAAAACCAATATGTTAAGCTAATAATGGGCATATTTATGGGCACTACAAATTTTACTGCTCTGTCATTTGAGTTGGCACAGGAACAGGGTTTAAGTTTAAAGCTTTGAAAATATTTCGTTGATAAAAGGTTGGGATTGTGCATCCACGAATATGAATCGCCCCTCCTTCCAGTTTGGGTAAGGTTGTAGTTACCAGGACCTGGCTGGCCAGCATCGAACGTATTGCTGGCCACCGGTGATTATAGCCGGCTTTGCGCAAGTGGAACTGGACGAAGCTTAAGAGATGATACGCCAATACAGAAATGAACAAGTGACCTTCTATCCGGTTTTCGTTGCGGTGATATATAGGACGTAGACCAAGCTCACTCTTTAAGCACCTAAATGCATCTTCCACGTTGGTCAGCATGGTGTAAAGAGACCAGATGTCCTTAGGATCAAGGTCCAGGCGGTCCGTGCGCAGGTAGTAACTGCCATCATAGGGTTTGCCCAGCTTTGATTCATCAAGGCTCCAGGTGATCTCCACGGCTTTGCCTTCTTGCTCTTGGACAGCGATTTTATACCCTTGAGAGACATGAGAAAAGCGCTCCCTGATCCGGCCAATGCGCTCCAGAATCTTGGCGTAATTTTTGGTACCACCCTTCCTGGTCAGGCCATCTTTGATAGCCTGGAGGGCCTGTTCCATTTTTTGACTGGCTCTTTGTATAATCGCCTTTTCTTTTTCTGCCTTGGCCTTGCTTGTGCAGCGCAAGAACACTTCTCCGCCCCGGGTGATCACTTCGGCCTGGACACCTTCTTTGACCTCCACAGTGCTTTCTCCAGCCAGGCCGTCCGGTCTGGTGCGGGAGACAACAAT
>OMKS01000558.1_pt1 | contig 34615 bp, 33 predicted proteins | sample 1674721 | NCBI WGS metagenome assembly OMKS01 (sample SAMN06264996, study PRJEB25208) | sediment metagenome | isolation source: hot spring sediment | place: USA: California | collected 2014-09-02 | reverse complement strand
CCCCCGGCGCCCCGACCGCTGCCCTCTCCCTGGCCCAGCAGCTGGGGCTGGGGGTGCGCCGGGTGGTGATCGATCCCGGCCACGGGGGGCGCGACCCCGGGGCAATCAGCCCCTCCGGGATCATGGAGAAGGATGTAACCTTAAGGGTTGCCAAACTGCTGGCCACCGCCCTTAAGCAACGCTTGGGCAGCGAAGTGATCCTGACCCGCGACCGGGACATCTTCCTGCCCCTGGAAGAGAGAACCGCCATCGCCAACAGCCGGGATGCCGATCTCTTCATCTCCATCCACGTCAACTCGGCCCCCAGCCGGGGGGCCCGGGGGGTGGAAACCTACATCCTGGACATGGTGGCCAGCGACGACGAGGCGATGCGGACGGCGGCCCGGGAAAACGCCTCCTCCGCCCGCAGTTTCAGCGATCTGCAGAACATCGTCCACCAGCTGCTCAACAACGCCAAGCTGCAGGAGTCGGTCCACCTGGCCAACATGGTCCATGAAACGGTGGTGGAGAGCCTGCGCCAAACCTACGGCGGCCGCGTCAACGACCGGGGAATCCGCCGAGCGCCTTTTGTGGTGCTGATCGGGGCCCGGATGCCGGCCTTGCTGGTGGAGGTGGGGTTCATCAGCAACCCGGAGGAGGAGCGTTTGCTGACCGATGAGCAATACCTGAACCAGCTGGCGGCAAGCATTGCCGAAGGGGTCAGGCAGTACGCCACCAACCTTAACACCGCCTCGCGCTGAAATCCTTCAGGGAGCGGGCGGTCGACGTTCTTGACTTGACACCATTTTTTTTCCATGTAAGTCTTATACGTTGTTAACGAGTTGGAGTGGACCGGGGCCTTGGACCGCTCGTCCGTGAGGGGAGGAAAGCTACAAAATTATGGCCGGTTGATAACCAATGTCGCCTTGCCCCGGGCTCGACAAATACCGACATGAAACTCCACTTATTGGCAAAACCCCAACTCCCTCAGCGTAGGAGAAAGCCATTATGCGGGACTTTGTACTCACCGCGGGAATTCTGGAAAGAACCCGCCTGGCCCTTGAAAGCTCGCTGATCAGTGCCGGGGTCCGCACCGCCCTGCTCATTGACGGTGCTGGCAACATTCTCTCCAACTGCGGCCAGGATTCGGCCGAAATCGACGCCATTTCGCTGGCCGCCCTGGCGGCGGCCAATCTGGGCGCCACCTCCCAGATCGCCAAACTTATCGGTGAAGAAGATTTCTCCCTGCTGTTCCACAAGGGCAAAACCGACAACATCCATTTCAGCCGGATCGGGGATGAGCTGATTCTGATCACCATCTTCCGGGAGGACGTTTCCCTGGGGCTGGTCCGCTGCCGGGTCAACGATATTTCCGCAACCATCCTGAAGATTTTCGAGGGATATTGATGGCCCTGATCGATCTCAGCAAAAGGGAAGTACATTGTAAAATCGTCTATTGCGGCCCGGGCCGTTGCGGTAAAACCACCAACCTGCTCAACGTCTACGAGTCCATGGCCGAAAAGGACCGGGGCAAGATGCTCACCATCGACACCAAGGGCGACCGCACCCTGTTCTTCGATCTGCTCCCCCTCAATCTGGGCGCCATCCGGGACTTCAATATTCGCATCCAGCTCTACACCGTGCCCGGCCAGGTGATGTACGCCGCCACCCGCAAACTGGTTCTCAAGGGCGTGGACGGCCTGGTTTTCGTGGCCGACCCTTTGCGGGTTCGCCGGGAAAGCAACATCGAGAGCCTGCGGGATCTTCGCCAGCACTTGCTGGAATATGGGCTCAAAATTGAAGATATACCCATGGTCATTCAGTATAACAAAAGAGACTTGGCCGAGGGCCCCACTCCCACCCTGACCATCGAGGAGCTGGAGAGCGACCTGAACAGTGACCTCAAGGTCAAAACCTTTTTGGCCTCGGCGGTGGAGGGCAAAGGCGTTTTTGAAACCCTGCGGGAGATCAGCAAGCTGACGGTCCGTTACGTGGCAAACAAACACCTGCTGACCAACCTGAAATAGCTTACACCCAAGGTCGGCAAGTTCCTCAGGAGCAGAGCATGAGCCCAAGCAAGGCAGAGCAGGAATTCTACAGCGAACTAGACGACGCCATCGACAACCTCTTCGGCCCCTACAGCGGCGACAACGAAAAAACCGGAAAAACCGTAAGCGGCGGCCCGAAACCGGGGTCGGCGGCTCGGCAGGCTACCGATCCCAAGCCCGCCACGGTTTCTCCCGCCCCTGCTCCCGCTTCCGAAACGACTGCCGACCGGCGGCCGGCAGTCCCCGAGGAGATTTACAATTTGGAGGAAGCCCTCCTCTCCCTGGACTGGGAGATCTCCCAGACCAACATCGACCTGACCCGCCTGGCCTTGAAAAATATCCAAGCGAGTCTTGACCCGGAGCGGGCCGAGAACCTGGCCGAACTTTTCACCACCATGGAGGATATCCTGGACTCCATGGCGGTGGCTTCACAAATTGTGCCCACCACGGCCCCCAAGGCCATGCAGGAGGGGATGGAGGCGATCAAGGCGACCATGATCGCCGAAGACCCCGGAGCCGGGGCGCATAATATGGTGGTCCTGGCCCTGGCCAAACTGCGCGCCGTGGCCCCTTATATCCTGAAGGACGATGACCTGGTGGCGGAGCGGGAGGAGCGGGAGGAGCCGGAGGAGCAGCCTGAAACGCCGCAGCAGCCCGCCCCGGAGGCGATCTCTCCGGCCCCCCGACCGGCCGTCGCCTCCCCCGTTAGCAGCGGCGCGATTTCGCCCCGGTTGGCCGAAGCCATCGGCTCCCACCTCAACATTTTGGAAAAATGTATCGCCAAGCGGATCTTGCCCATGGAGCGGCTGTTCGGCAAAAACCAGGGCTACGAGAAACTGCACGCCATCCATGCCGATCTCCGCAAACGGCTGGAACGGCAGCGGGAGATCCTGACTCAGGCCCTGGATGAGGCCCGACGGCAGATCGGCCCGGGATCGTCTGCCACGGACGATCCGGCCCCAGGGGCCAACCGTTCGCCGGGGGCATCTCCCTGGAAGGTCCTGGCCACCACCACCTGGAACGGCCAGACAGTCGCTTTTGTCCCCGACCAGATCGCCTTTCAGGGGGTGGCACCCAAAGGGGCCACCGGCCCCTACTTCCCGCTCAAAAACTTGGCGGGCCTTTTCGGCAAGATCAAAGCCAAGGTTACCGGCGACCTGGCCCACCACCCCGAATCGGTCCTCAAAACCATGGCGGTGCCCATGGCGGCCGATGGAGCGGAGGGCCGGGCGGCCAAGCAAGCTCCCATTGTCCTGCTCTTCAAGGAAAACAGCGGCACCGCCTTTCGGGTGGAGACCCCCATCGAACTGCTGCAGGTCACCCCCCAATGGCGGTGGCTTCCCGAAAATAACCCCGACTCCATGGTCGCCGGCAAGCTCAGCAAAGGTGATCAAACCGTCAGGGTAATAACCATCAGAACCCCTTCCCTGTAAAAGATGCCAACGACCTCAACCGTTCCCAACCAACTGGAAGCGAAGATGGCCGAGGCGGAGCTTTACTCCAGCCAGGGCCTGATTGAGGAAGCCCTGCAGATCTACCAGGCTTTGCTGGCCGAGGTGGGCAAGGATCAGCCCATCCTCCGGGATCAGCTGGCGGAACGGATGGTCGCCATCCAGACCGGCAGCTCCCACAAGGGGGCCGCTCCCAGCCCCACCACCGCCCCCGAGGCGGATCTGTCCGAGGCTGACCGCTTCGAGAATGCCATGGGCCTGATGATGGCCGGCTTTTACGCCGAAGCCCACGACCAGCTCCACCGCCTGCTGGGAGGCAACTTCCGGCAGGCCGTGGTCCACGGCAAAATCGGCGAGTGCTGCCTGCAGATGGACCGCCCCTTTGAGGCCATTGAGCATTTTGAAAAGGCCTGCCAGCAAAAAGGGGCTGTCCGGCAAAACGAGCTGCTCCAGTTCCTGGACGCCCTGGCGATCGCTTACGAGCGGACCGGCTCTGTTTCCTCCGCCATCAACACCTTGAAACGGATCGTCGCCCTTGACCCTGCCTTCCGTAACGCCCGCAAGCGGCTGACCATCCTCTCCCAGACGGCGGGCAAATACGGGCGTTTTATCGGCCTGATCCGCAACCGGCTGGTCACCCCGGCCCAGTTCGAGGAGGCCAAGGCGAAAGCCAAGCTGCACAACAACACCCTGGACAACATCCTGCTCACCGAATTCCGGATCACCAAACAGCAGCTTGGCACCTCCTTGAGCGAATACTACCAGTGCCCCTTCGTCGAGTTTGTCGACAACGAGGAGGTGGAGCGCCCGGTCTGCATCCAGGGGATCAAGGAGAACTATTTCCGCACCAACCTTTTTGTCCCCATCGTCGACGACGACGGCAAAATCCTGGTCTTGGTCGACAATCCCAACGACCTGGGCAAGCATGACAACATCCGCTCGGTACTGCACGGCACCGAATTCAAGCTGGCAGTGGCCCTCGCGGCGGCGGGGCCCTGCCCCTGGACCAGATGAACCTTGCCGAACGCAACTACCGGGAGCTTTGCCGGATGCTGGAGATGCCCTACGGCCTGATTCTGGTGGTGGGCCCCACCGGCTCCGGCAAGACCACCACCCTGCACACCAACAGCGCGCCGGAAACGGTCACCCGCCTGCTGGGGATGAAGGTGGACCCCTTTAATTTTTCCGACTCCCTGCTGGGGATTCTGGCCCAGCGCCTGGTGCGCCGTCTCTGCCCCCAATGCCGGGAGGCCTATGCCCCAACCCAGGAGGAACAAGACCTGCTGGTGGCGGAGTACGGCCCCCACCCGCTTTTCCCCTTGACCGAGCAGGATTTTGCCCAGGCCACCCTCTTTCGCCCCAAGGGCTGCGGGAAGTGCCGGGAAAGCGGCTATGTCGGGCGGATCGCCATCCATGAGTTGATGACGGCTACCGATGAACTCAAAAGCATGATTGCCAAAAACAGTCCCATCAGCGAAATCCGTAACGAGGCCATGCGGGGGGGAATGACGACCCTGAAGCAGGATGGAATCAGAAAGGTGTTCCAGGGGGTGACCGACCTGCACCAGATCCGAGCCGCCTGCATCAAATAGGTGCAGCCTGATCCGTACTCCAGCAGCCGCGGCTTCCGGGATTTTAATTACCGAACGAGGGGTGTTATGAAGAAAGTTTTGATCGTGGACGACGATCGGGGGTTTTTACTCAGCCTGCAGGAGATGTGTAAAAATCACGCCGATAAATTCGAGCTGATCACGGCCGAAAACGGCAAGGAAGCCTTGGCTTTGCTGGCGGAGACTCCGGTCAACCTGATGGTTACCGACCTGAAAATGCCGGAGATGGACGGCTTTGAACTGATCGGCCGGGTCAGCAAGCTGGGGGCGATCATCCCGGTGATCGCCATGACCGCCTACGGCACCCCCGAGATGGAAGACCGGCTGATGACCATGGGTGCCTTCCAATATATTGAAAAGCCCATCGACTTTGATCTGCTGCTGAAAAAGATCTTGGACGGCCTGGCGGCGGGGGCCAAGGGCCGGGTAACCGGGATCTCCCTCTCCTCCTTCCTGCAACTGCTGGAGCTGGATCGCAAAACCTGCACCCTGACGGTGAAGGCCGGGAGCCGCACCGGCATGCTTTTCTTCGAAAACGGCGAGTTGATCAACGCCTTCACCGAGTCGCTGGTGGGGATTGAGGCCGCCTTCGAGATCATCAGCTGGGAACAGGCCGAAATCGAAATCTATAACTTCTGCCAGAACCGTAAACGAACCATCTCGGAGCCCCTGGGGTTTATCCTCATCGAGGGGGCCCGCTTCAGTGACGAACGGGCCCAGAAAAGGGCGGCGGCGGAAGCACCTCCCGAGCAGCCCGCGGCGGCGGATGATCGCGATCTGAAAGGCACCAAACTGCCGCCGCTTGGCCCGGCTATATCCAAACCCGCCGACCAATTCGCCATCGGCGCCGAGATGGAAGCGCTGCTCAACACCACCCCCGGCATCAACCGCCTGGTGCTGGTCACCAACGGCGGCTCCACCATTATGCGTAAAAACATCAACAACCGGGAGTTCAAACCCTTTGTCAATTACGTGGTGGTAACGGCGGAGAAGATCAGAAATACCCTCGGCGGCCCGGCCATGCCGAAGCACATAATTCTCTCCCAGGCCGAGGGTAACAAGCTGCTGGTCATCCCCGGTCCGGAGATCACGGTGGGCCTCGAGATCGCCCCGGAAGTGTCGCCGCTCAGGATCGCCGCCGCCCTCGGTCCAGTTCTGGCCCGCGCCAAAGTGGGCCAACCCGGTCTGCTCTAAAAATCAGGAGTGAGAATATGGAAGCGTTACTACAGGAAATAACCATGCTGCCCCGGGTCAGGGGAGCCTTTTTCTCCATGGCCGAGCCCAGCCTCCTCTTCTCCGAAATGCCCGCCAACTATCAGCCCGAGACCATGAAGCAACTGGGGGCCTCCCTGGAGCGCATATTCCGGATGAACGGGCCCTGCAGGCTCAGCGTCAACTCGGTGGAGATGCTTTTCGACGACAGCCTGCTCCTGGCCAAACAGGCCGGTCCGGGGTCCACCTTGGTGATCATCGCCGAACCGGACACCAATTTTGACCTGCTTAATATGACCAGCGCCATGCTGATCGGCGAACTGCGCAATTCCGCCGAAAAGATCCGGCAGAATCCGGCCAAGGCCCAGCAGGTCATGGGCCAGAAGAGGAAACTGGACTACGAGGAGGCCAAAGAGGAGGAGCCCCTCAAAAGCGCCCTGCCGATTTTTCAGGAATCGCTGGCCCGGGCCATTGGACCCATTGCCGCCATGGTGATCAGGGAAACCGTCGAAAAATGGCTGGCCACCGGGGAGTGCGACAAGTCCCGTTTTCCCGCGTTGGCGGAAGCTCTCTGCCGGGAGATCGAAGATCCCCCCATGGAGCAGGAGTTCCGAGCCAACATTGCCAAGGTGCTGTAAAGAGGAGGGCTGGACCGCTACTGTTACCCAGTGACACATCAATCGCTCGGTTATTTCCGAACTACCGACTTTTTTAGCTTAACCGATACCCAAAGATGGGTAGTATTTACAATTAATTTACCGGCTCTGTTCGCCGCCAAGTTCACAGCCTTGATCAAGGATTGAGCCTCCTGGTCGAGCGCGTAACCCTCGGGGCCTACCCCGGCCACCATTACAGCAAGGAGTAAACCATGGGCATTCGAATGAGATCGGTTTTAGTCATGGGCATTCTCGGATTCCTGGCCATCGCGGTCATCGGCTTTGCCAGCTATCGTCTGAGCATTAAAAATGCCATGAACGAAGCAAAAATCAAAAGCGAAATTATAATGAGCTATGCCATGGCATCGCGCGAATTTACCCGTGTTGCCCAGTCTCCCCTGGTTCGCCAACTGGTTGAGGAGGACCGTTTCTACCCCGAGCTGATGTCAGGCTTTACTACTTCTCGCGGCATTTATGAGGAATTCGCAAAGCTCTACCCAAGTTACATTTTCAAACAGGCGACCCTGGATCCTCTGCATCCCAGCAACAAGGCCGATGCCCAGGAAGTGCAGATCATTCAAAAATTCATTGACAATCCAGGGCTTAAGTCCGATGAAGGTCGTCTTACCAGAGACGGCCAGGATGTTTTCTACATTGCCACCCCCTTTGCTGTTAAACACAAAAATTGCTTGAGCTGCCATGGTGACCCCGCTGATGCCCCCAAGGATCAGATTGATATCTATGGCGACACCAATGGTTACTGGTGGAAGATGGATGAAGTTGTTGCCGCCTTTATCGTCTACGTACCCATTGCCGAAGCCATCGCCGCCGCCAAGACGATCTCCCTGGCCCTGGCGCTTATCGGCGCCGGCGGGATCGCGATCATGCTGTTCATCATCGGCTGGTTCCTCAATCGCGACGTGGTCGCTCCCATCGTGCGGCTGGCGGAACGGACCGAAAACTTCAGTTTCGGCAAAAACCTGGATGAGCCCATCGACCGCAATGCCGTGGGAGAAGTAGGCACCCTGGCCCAGGCCATTGAGCGGTTACGCGTCAGCTTGAAAAAACTTTTGCAACGCAGCCGCTAGGAGGAAACCATGGCCAAAAATTTGCTGCGGTTCTCCGGCTTCTGGGCCTTGCTCCTGGTTCTGAGCCCAGGCCCGGCAGCCGGTGCCGACTGTGAGGCGATAAGAAAGAATATTCAGCAGGAACGCAACCTGATCAAGAAGCAACAACTGCTGAATGAGGCGGTGACCCTCTGTCCCCAAGATGCCCGTATCCATTACGACAAGGCCTACGCCGAAGAACGCCTGCGCCGATATGACCAGGCCATCTCCTACTACCTGCGGGCCACGGAGCTGGATCCCAAATTCGCCCGGGCCTTCTTTGGCCTGGGTGATGTATATGTGGTGGCGGGAAGTCTGGGGCCGGCCATCCGGGCCTACGAGGCGGGCCTGGCCCTTGAACCCGGCAACTCACGGGCCCTCTCCTCGCTGGAGCTGGCCCAAATCAAGCACCGCTCGGAAACAGGGGAGCGGATCACTTCGGCGGAATTTGTCCGGGTAATGCAGGAGAGTCGAACCCAAAGCACCACCGTGGGGGCCTTGGACGGCCCGATCCTGCGAATGCAGATCCTCTTCCAGGTCAACTCGGCGGAGCTGACCGCCAGCGCCCTGGAGCAGCTGGAAACGGTGGGCCGGGCCCTGGCCGACCCCGCCCTGCGCGATCAGAAGTTCGAGATCGCCGGCCACACCGACAGCAGCGGCACCCCGGAGATCAACCTGCCGCTCTCAAAAGAGCGGGCCGAACAGGTCAAAAAACATCTGGTCGAGCGGTATGGCATCGCGGCCGAACGGCTCTCCATCGCCTATTTTGGCGATACCCGCCCGGCGGCCCCCAATGACACGGCCCAGAATCGGGCGATCAACCGGCGGGTCGAATTCAGAAAGCGGACCGATTAGGGAGGAGGACCGGTGGTGCCGGGGCGCGAACGCTCCCTTTTTTCGCCGCTGGTGGGCAAGGTCAGGATAAAGGCGGTCCCCTTGCCCTTTACACTCTCCAGCCGGATACCGCAGTTCATCTGAGCCAGCATTTTCTTGACGATCACCAATCCCAGCCCCGTACCATGGGGCTTGGTGGTAAAAAAGGGCTTAAAGGCGTCCCGGGCCAGCTCCTCGGACATGCCGCAGCCATTATCGGCAATCACCAACTGAACCACCTCCCGATGCTTGCGGCTCAACACCACCAGCCGGGGACTGGGCACCTCGCCCATGGCATCGAAGGCGTTGACAAAAAGGTTCATGATTACATGCTGGAGGGCCCGGGCGTCCACCATGGCCCGCCGGGCGTCCGGGGCCAACTCCAGCCGCACCTCGATATTCTTGCTCCGCAGATCCCCCCCCAGCAGATGCATCAGACTGTCAAAAAAGCTGACCAGATCGACCTCGCTGGTCTCGGGCACCTCGAACATGCTGAAATTCTTGAATGATTTAAGCAGGGCCTCCATCTTGGTAATCTCACCGGCGATTCTCTGAAGATAGACATCGATCTCCTCGGGCGAATACTTGCCGATGTTGCTCTGCAATACCATCAGCGCCATCTTGATGGAGTTGAGCGGGTTGCCGATCTCATGGCGAATCCCGGAAAAGAGGGAGCTGATATTGTTCACCATTTCGGTGGCCTCGTCGACGGCGGCCAGCCGGTGGCGATCGGTGATATCCTGGACAAAAACCGTGATGTAGCGCTCATCCCGGGACGGACGGCTGACCGTATAGCCAAGCACCCGATGTTCATAACGGATGATGATCTGGCGCCCCTTGGTCCGTCCCGGTTTCAGCAGATTTTCCAACTCTACGCTGAGCAGCCTGGTCAGCCCCTGATAATCCTGGGCGGCCCGCAGGGGAGAGAGCAGGTCGACGACGTGTTTGTTCTTGAAAAAAATATCCTGCTTTACGGTGTCGAGGATGATCAAGCCGATGTCGATGCTGTCCAGGATCTCGGTAAAGATACAGGGAGCTTCACAAACCGATCTCATCCCGTCCCGAATCTCTCAGCGCCCTTCCCTGAGATCCCGCCCCTGGAGCAGGCGATGGATCGATTCAGCCGCCTCTTTGGCCTGAAAGACGGCCTTGGCCACGGTTTGGGGCCCCAGGACCGCGTCGCCGGCGGCAAACACCCAGGGTACCGTGGTTTGCAGGGTGGCCTCATCAACTTCGAAGGTACCCCAGCGGCTTAAGGCCAGCTTCTGCCCGCTGCCGGCGGTAACATCGACATCCTGACTGATCGCAGGAATGATGGCATCGGCCTCGATCATGAAGTTGCTGCCCACCATGGGCTCGGGCCGGCAGCGCCCGGAAGCGTCGCATTCACCAAGCTGCATCCGAATGCATTCGATCTTGGTGAGCCGACCGTTCTCCCCGTGAATCTTGACGGGGGCGGCCAGCATCTCAATCCGCACCCCCTCCTCTTCCAGATGATGGATCTCGGCCTTGGAAGCCGGCATTTCCTCACGACTGCGTCGGTAAAGGATGAAAACCTGGTCGGACCCGGTCCTCAGGGCGGTACGGGCGCAGTCAATGGCCACGTTGCCGCCGCCCACCACCACCACATTGCGGCCCAGGCTAACCGGTTCACCCAAGTTCACCCGGCGAAGATAATCCACTCCGTGGATCACCCCAGCCAACTCCTCGCCCTCCACCCCCAATTTGCGGCTGACGTGGGCCCCCGGGCCAAGGAAAACCGCTTCAAACCCCTCCTTCTTGAGATCGTCCAAGGTCTTGTCGAGGCCGATGGTAACCCCGCTTACCACCTTGACCCCACACTGGTTCAAAGCCTCAAATTCAGCGGCAATGATCGCCCGCGGCAAGCGATAGGCGGGGATACCCACCGTCAACATCCCCCCGGTTTTGGGCAGACTCTCGAAGATGGTGCAGGCATAGCCCTCTTTGGCCAGATAGTAAGCCACCGACATTCCGGCCGGCCCCGAACCGACAATGGCCACCTTCCGTTTGTTGGGCAGGGCGCAGGAGGGGAGCATGCTCTTGCCGTTGGCCGTCATCCAGTCGACGATATAACGTTCCAGCATCCCAATGGCCACCGGTTGGCCTTTTTTACCCAGCAGACAGTGGCCTTCACACTGAAATTCATGAGGGCAAACCCGGGAACAGATCGCCGGCAGGGTGTTGGTCTGGCGGTCAAGCCAATAGGCCTCCTCGATCTTGCCCTCCCGAATCAACCGGATAAAACCGGGAATATCATTATGGATGGGGCAGCCCTCGCGGCACTTGGGTTTTTTGCACTGCAGGCAACGTTCGGCCTCACGCCTGGCCGTCTCGTCATCATAGCCGAAAACAACTTCATTAAAATTGCTGATCCGCTCGGCCACCGGCAACTCCCGGGGCTGCTGGCGAGGTATGGCCATCCGCTCCTTGGTATCCATTTTCTCACTCCCTAATTGGTTGGCATGTTGCTGGTAAAAAATATCACCACATTGTTCAGTTCCAGGTCCGACAGAACTGGTCGATATAACCTTTTCAACACAAATTTCATGCAAAAACGACGACAAAATGACTTGACAGAAATGCAAACATCAACCTATTCTGGCGGTTTAAAGCTTCAGCTGGAGATTTTTATAATGCTTAAAGCAGAACTGATCAACCCCTTCCTCAACGCCACCAAGAACGTGATCGAGACCATGGCCCAGACCAGGATCAAGGCCGGCAAACCCCATCTTAAGGATGATAAGCTGGCCTTCGGCGAGGTTACCGGGGTGATCGGCATGAGTTCGGAAACCACCAGCGGCACGATGATTGTCAGTTTCTCCGCCCCGGCCATTCTCAAAATCGTGGCCAACATGCTGATGGAGCCCCTCCGGCCCGCAATCGACGACGAGGTGGTGGACGCGGTGGGAGAGATCACCAACATGATCTGCGGCGGCGCCAAGGCCGAGCTGGCCAAGATCAACCACAATTTCGATCTGGCCACCCCCACCATGTTAGTGGGCAAGGGGGTTGAAATATCCTACTACTCAAGCACTCCCACCATTGTAATTCCCTTTGCAACCGAAGAGGGGGGCTTCGTGGTCGAAGCCAATCTTGGCACTTGCTAAGCAAAAAAAGCCGCCACCGGAGATCCGGCGACGGCTTTTGCAGGTACGCTGAGACTCCCCCAGAGGAGGGAGGGGGTTTTGCCCTTACATCTTGCCGGCGGCCTTCAGACGGGCCAAGGCTCGCTGCAAAGCGGCTTCGGCTCGAACCCGATCGATCTTTTCCTTCTGGGCCATTGCTTCGGCCAGGCGTTTCTCGGCCCGCTCCTTGGCCCGCAAAGCGCGATCCACATCGATATCGCTGCCCCGCTCGGCGCTCTCGACCAGAAAGGTAACCTTATTATTGGAAACCTCGCAGAAACCACCGCTGACCATCACAATATCATCCCGGCCATCCTTCTTGTAAACCAGATTGCCGATCTTGATGGTGCTGAGCAGGGGGGCATGATTGGCCAATACCCCGAAAACCCCGGCATAACCTGGAGCGGTGACCATCTCGACCTGCTCGCTGAGCACCGCCCCCTTGGGGGTAACGATCTCCAACTGTATCAATGCTGCCATCGTCTATCCTCGCCCTGTAAAGGTGCTGCTGCAGAAACGGTTAAGCCGTCGCCTTCTCGCGGTTGGCCTTTTCAACCGCCTCGTCGATGCTGCCCACCATGTAGAAGGCGCCCTCGGGCAACTCGTCATGCTTGCCGTCCAGAATCTCCTTGAAACCGCGGACAGTGTCCTCAACCTTCACATACTTGCCGGGCATCCCGGTGAAGGTTTCAGCCACGGTAAAGGGCTGGGAAAGAAAGCGCTGTATTTTCCGGGCCCGGGCCACGGTGAGCTGATCCTCTTCGGAAAGCTCATCCATACCGAGAATGGCGATAATGTCCTGCAGATCCTTGTACTTCTGCAGGGTAATCTGGACCCCGCGGGCCACCTGGTAGTGTTCCTCGCCCAAAACGTTGGGGTCGAGAATCCGCGAGGTGGAGTCCAGGGGATCAACCGCCGGATAGATACCCAGCTCGGCGATCTGCCGGGACAGTACCACGGTGCCGTCAAGATGGGCAAAGGTGGTGGCCGGAGCCGGGTCGGTAAGGTCGTCGGCCGGCACATAAACACACTGTACCGCAGTGATCGAACCCTTGGTGGTGGAGGTGATCCGCTCCTGGAGGGCACCGAGGTCGGTGGCCAGGGTGGGCTGATAACCTACCGCCGAAGGAATCCGGCCAAGCAGAGCCGAAACCTCGGAGCCGGCCTGGGTGAAACGGAAGATGTTGTCCACGAAGAAAAGCACGTCCTGCCCCTCTTCGTCACGGAAATACTCGGCGGCAGAAAGGCCGGTCAGAGCGACCCGGCTCCGGGCTCCCGGAGGCTCGGTCATCTGGCCGTAAACCAAGGCTGCCTTGGGCAAAACGCCCGATTCCTTCATCTCGTGGTAGAGATCGTTACCCTCACGGGTCCGCTCGCCAACCCCGCAGAAAACCGAAATGCCGCCATGGTGCAGGGCGATATTGTTAACCATCTCCATCATGATAACGGTCTTGCCGCAACCAGCGCCACCGAACAGCCCCATCTTACCGCCCCGGGGGAAAGGCACCAGCAGGTCGATAACCTTGATGCCGGTTTCCAGGACGTGGATCTCGGTGTCCTGCTCGGTGAAGGCCGGAGCCGGCTTATGGATCGGCCTCATCTTATCGGAGGTGATCGCGCCCAAGCCATCCACCGGGCGCCCGACCACGTTCATGATCCGGCCCAAAGCCGGCGCGCCACAGGGGATCTCGATGGGCTTACCGGTATCCTTGACCTCCTGGCCGCGAACCAAACCATCGGTCTGATCCATGGAAACGCAGCGAACCACGTTGTTACCCAGATGCTGGGCCACTTCGATCACCAGGTTATCGGCCTCGTCGCTGATCCCCTTGTTGCTGACCAGCATCCCGTTCATAATTTCGGGAAGCTTGCCCGGCTCAAACTCAACGTCAACCACCGGCCCGATGACCTGAATAACCTTCCCTGTGTTAACCTCGCTCATGTGCAAGCCTCCTGACAGCTTATTATTCAAAATAATACAAGCGTTAAGTAACGAATCAACTAGCCTTTCAATGCCTCGGCGCCGCCGACGATATCCATCAGCTCGGAGGTAATACCGGCCTGCCTGGTCTTATTGTAGATCAAGGTCAGGTTGTTAATAATATCCTTGCAAGCCCTGGTGGCGTTATCCATTGCGGTCATGCGGGCGGCATGCTCACTGGCGCTGACCTCCAGCATGGAGTGGTAGACCATTACATTAAGGAACATGGGCAGCAGAACCTCCATGATCTCTTCCTGGCTGGGCTCGTAAATGTAAACGGCCTGGCTGGCCGGCGCCGCAGCCCCCCCTGCTTCGCCCTCGATGGGCTTGATCGGCAGAATGGTGGTCTGCTCGGGGCGCTGGAGGGCGACACTGTGAAAGCGGCCATAAATCAACCGGACCTCGTCGGCCTCGCCACTAAGAAAATTGGCGGCGGCATCCTGGGCGATGGCCCGGGCATTGAACATCTGGAAGGTGCCCATGATGTCGACATAATCCTTCCGCATCTTCCCGCTCTTACGAAAGAAGTTACGCGCCTTCTTGCCCACGCAGACCAAGGATACTTTTTTACCAGCCGCCTCAAGTTCCGCTACGGCTCTATTGGCCACCTTGAGGATATTGGCATTGAAGCTACCGCAGAGGCCGCGATCGGAGGTAACCACCACCAGTTCAACTTTTTTGACCTCCCGCACCTCCATCAGAGGGAAACGGGCCCCGCCGGTCCCGGCGGAGAGGCTGGCCATGGCGGCATGAAACTGCTCAGCGTAGGGCCGGAAAGCCTCCATCTTGCTCTGGGCTCCCCGCAGTTTGGCGGCGGCCACCATGTTCATGGCCTTGGTGATCTGCGAGGTCTTCTTGACCCCGCCGATCTTGGTTTTTACATCTTTCAGGCTAGGCATAAACGCCCCTCCTCAACTTTATCCGACCTATTTCAGGCCCTTGGCGGCCCTGAAGGATTCACTAAAGGCTTCCAGAGTCTTGCGCAACTTGGCCTCAAGATCGGCATCGATCTCCTGCTTGCTCTTGAGGTCGTCAAAGACGCTGGGCTCGTTCTTCTCAATGTAATCGTAAAGCTGGGCCTCATACTCGGCCACCAGATCCAAGGGCAGCTTATCGAGATACCCCTTGGTCCCGGCGAAGATGATGGTGACCTGCTTCTCCATGGTCAGCGGCTGATACTGGGGCTGCTTGAGAATTTCCACCAGACGGGCGCCGCGGGTAAGCTGCGCCTGGGTGCTGGCGTCCAGATCGGAGCCGAAACCGGCAAAGGCGGCCAGCTCGCGGTACTGGGCCAGATCGAGCCGCAGGGTACCGGCGACCTGCTTCATCGCCTTAACCTGGGCGGCACCACCGACCCGGGATACCGAGAGACCGACGTTGATCGCTGGACGAACCCCGGCGAAGAAGAGGTTGGGCTCGAGATAAACCTGGCCGTCGGTGATCGAAATTACGTTGGTGGGGATATAGGCCGATACGTCGCCGGCCTGGGTTTCGATGATCGGCAGGGCGGTTAGCGAGCCAGCCCCCAGTTCGTCGCTCAACTTGGACGAGCGTTCCAACAGCCGGGAGTGGTTGAAGAAGATATCGCCAGGGAAGGCCTCACGTCCCGGCGGTCGCCGCAGCAGCAGGGAAAGCTCGCGATAGGCCACCGCCTGCTTGGAAAGATCGTCATAGATGATCAGGGCGTGTTTGCCGTTGTCGCGAAAGTATTCGCCCATGGCGGTACCGGCGAAGGCCGAAACGTACTGCATCGGGGCCGGGTCGGAGGCACAGGCGGCAACCACGGTGGTGTACTCCATGGCGCCATGCTTGCGCAGGGCTTCCACCACCAGGGCGACGGTGGATTTCTTCTGACCGATGGCCACGTAGATGCAGTGCATATCGGTCTCTTTCTGAGCGATGATCGCGTCTACACAGAGAGCGGTTTTGCCGATCTGGCGGTCACCGATCACCAGTTCGCGCTGACCGCGACCAACCGGAGTCATGGCGTCCACCGCCTTGGCCCCAGTGTAGCAGGGCTCATGCACCGACTTCCGGGCGATAACACCGGGGGCCAGCACCTCGATCTTGCGGGTCTCCTTGGCAGTGATCGGTCCCTGACCGTCGATGGGATTGCCCACCCCGTCCACGACCCGGCCCAGCATCTCGGGGCCAACCGGAACCTCGGCGATCCTGCCGGTCCGCTTAACGATGTCGCCCTCTTTAATGTTGCTGACATCCCCCAGGACCGCGCAACCCACGTTGTCCTGCTCCAGGTTCAGGGCCACACCCAGGATACCACCGGGAAACTCCAGCAGTTCCATGGCCATACAGTTTTCAACCCCGTACACCCGGGCAATACCGTCGCCCACCGACAGCACGGTGCCGGTTTCGCTCAGGTCGACCTTGGCTTCATACTCCTGGATTTGACTCTTGATAATTTGGCTGATCTCTTCGGCTTTAATCTGCATCGTCTATTCTCTCCCCTTGATGGATTCCTTTAACCCTGCAAGTTGCGACCGGATACTGCCGTCGAGCACCAGATCACCAACCTTGGCAACCATCCCGCCGATAATGGCCGGGTCGATCCGGCTGGTCAACTCGACCTGCTTACCGGTTATCTTTTCCATTGTGGCCTTAACTTTTTCACTCAATTCCGGAGCGATCTCCGCCGCGGTCACCAAGGTGCCGCGCAGGAGGTTGCGATCACTGTCCACCATCTCCTGATAACACTCGGCAATCTCCGGCAAAATGGCGGCTCGCTTCTTCTCCACCAGCAACTTGCAGAAGTTGACCATCACCGGGGCGGCCTTAATGGCCTCCACCAGCTTCTCCATCACTTTAAGGCGAACATCCTCGGGATAGAGGGGATTGGTGAGGGCGTCGGCCACCTCACTGGCATCGAAAAGGCCGGCCAGCTGGTTGAGCGTTTCACCGTAGGCGGCAAAAGCGCCGTCATCCTTGCCCACGGCAAAGAGCGCCTTAGCGTAGCGTTTGGCCAAAACCGTGTTTTTCACTGCACACCTCCCACCTTGTCAAGATAGCCGGCGATCATTTTTGCCTCGTCGGCCGGTTGCAGATGCTTGCGCACCAACTCTTCGGCTACCCGGGCGGCTTCCTCGGCGATCTCGCTCTTAAGGCGAGCCTTGGCGGTGGCCAATTCATGCTGCACCGCCATCTCGGCCTGGCGCTTCATGTTGACGGCTGCCCGTTCAGCCTCGCTGAGAATCCGCTCCCGTTCCACTTCACCCTGGCGAATCGCCTCGGCCACGATCTCCTGGGCCGAAGCCTCCAGGGAACTCATCTTGGCCTCGCTCTCCTTATAGGCCCGCTCAACCTCGACCCGCTTGGCCTCCAACTCTTCCAGTTCGCCCCGGATCGTTTCCCGGCGGTTGCTGAAAAAATTGACCACCGGCTTTTTCAGAAAATAGAGCAGGATGAAGACCAACGCCGCAAAGTTGAGAACCCGGTAGAAGAGATCCCACATCTTCGCCGTACTAATTTCGGCCGCCTGGCCGGTGGCGGCGGTGGCCAGCACCAGGAGCAGGGCCGCCAGGGCGGCGGCATGTTTCGCTTGCAGATATCGCATCAGATGGCCCTCCCCAACACTTTGGCCGCCATGACTTGGGCAAAGCCGTCAATCTGGCTTCGCAGTTCAGTTTGGGCGGTGGCAAACTGGTTTTCAACCTCTTTCAACTGAGTACTTTTGGCACTCTCCACCTCCTGGCGCAGGGCGGCGAGCTTACTGTTGCTCTCGGCCTGGGTGGCGGAGCGGACGGCGTCAAACTCGCCCTTGGCCTTGGCCCGGGCCTCCTGCAGTTTGCGCTCAAACTCCTCTTGGCGCAAAAGGCGATTTTTCTCGAACTTCGCAATATCACCGCCCAGGGAGGAGATTTTCTCCCGCCGCTGCTCCAGAATATTGCGGATGGGGCGGTAGAGGACAATGTTGAGGATCACAGTCAGCAACAGGATGTTGATGATATGAAGCGGCATGGTGAAGTCTATGGTGATCATCCGGCAGGTCCCTCCGCTACGCTCTTAATTATTTGGCTGGAAAATGAATGGCCATTCACAAACAAATAGGCGTTCTAATCCATTCACCAAACCATGTCAATATTTTCATTTTACATTTCTTGGATAATTTTCGGGACTGCCGCCAGGGCCTCGTCAATCTGCTCCGGGCGACTGCCGCCGGCCTGGGCCATATCAGGCCTGCCGCCGCCGCTGCCCCCCACCAGAACTGCCACAGCCTTGACGATCTCGCCGGCCTTGAAACGCCCGGTCAACTCCTTGCCCACCATGGCCAGCAGGGATGCCTTGCCATCCACCTCGGCCGCCAGCACCGCGATCCCTGAGCCCATCCGGTCCCGGAGCTGATCACCGATCTCCCGCAGGGTCCTGGCCGAATCGGCCGGCACCCGGCAGGCCAGCACCGGCACTCCGGCGACCTCCACCGCCCGCTTAAGCACGCTGTTGAGATCGAAGGCCGCACTTTGGGTGGCCAGCTGGGCCAGTTTACGTTCCAGCTCCTTTTGGCGGGCCAGGAGCTTGTCGATTCGGCTCGGCAGTTCGGCGGGGCTGGTTTTCAGGCGGGCCGCCAGCCGGGCCAGTCCATCCTCCACCTCCTGGCAGCGCAGCAGGGCCGCCTCCCCGCAAATTCCCTCGATCCGGCGGGTGGAGGCGGCAATTCCGCTTTCGGAGACGATCCTGAAGAGGCCGATCTCCCCGGTGGCCCCGACGTGGGTGCCGCCACACAGTTCCTTGCTGAACTCGCCCACCGTCACCACCCGCACCGTCTCCCCATATTTTTCTCCAAAAAGGGCGGCGGCGCCGCTTTGCAGGGCCTCATCCCGTTTAACCCGGGCGACATGCAAGCGGGTGTTGGCCCGGATCTCCTCGTTGACCAGCCGTTCCACCTGATGAATTTCCCCGGGAGTGAGGGGAGAGAAATGGGTGAAGTCGAAGCGAAACCGCTCGGGATCCACCAGTGAACCGGCCTGTTTGACATGCTCGCCCAACACCCGCCGCAGGGCGGCATGGAGCAGATGGGTGGCGGTGTGGTTGGCGGCGATCCGATTGCGCCGTCCCTCGCTGACCGCCAGGGCCACCTCCTCCCCGGCCGTCAGCCGCCCCTCGATCACCTGGGCCTGGTGGAGAACCAGCTGCTCACCCAGCTTGACGGTATTCTCCACCAAAGCCTTCCCCTGGCCGCCGGCGATCTCCCCCTGGTCACCACTCTGACCGCCCGCTTCGGCGTAAAAAGGGGTTTCCGGGCAGACCAAGGCAACCCGGTCGCCCGCCATCGCCGCCGCGACCAGATTCCCCTCGCCATCGAGCAGCGCGGCCAGGGTGGCCCGATGACGGCGGGTCTCGTAGCCGACAAAAACCGTTTGTTCTCCCCGCTCCAACAACTCCTTGTAGCCGGGGCCCAGTTCGCCCAAACCTCCCCCTTTCCAGGATTTGCGCGACTGCTGGCGCTGGCGGGCCATGGCGGTGTTGAAGCCTTCCTCATCCACCGCCAACCCCTCCTCCTGGGCCACATCCTTGGCGATATCCACCGGAAAGCCGTAGGTGTCATAAAGTTTGAAGATAAAATCACCCTGCAAGGCGAGCCCCCCGGCGCCCCGCAGTCGCTCCACCTCCTGCTCCAGCATGGTCAGGCCGTGATCCAGGGTTTCCAGGAAGCGTTTCTCTTCGTGGCGCACCACCTTGAGCAGCAGTTCGCGGCTGGACTCCAGGTGGGGGTAGGCCGACCGCATCAGATCAGTCACCGCGGCGCAGACCGTGCCGAGAAAGGGCTCGGACAAACCCAGGGTCCGACCGAAGCGGATGGCCCGGCGCATGATCCGACGCAGCACGTAACCCCGCCCCTCGTTGGAGGGCAACACCCCGTCGGCCACCAGAAAGGTGGTGGTTCGCGCGTGATCGGCGATCACCCGCAGGGCGGTATCGCCGCGCGGATCGGCACCGTAGGTAACCCCGGCCAGATCGGCGGTGGGGCCGATAATCGGCTGAAAGAGATCGGAGTCGTAGTTGTTGTGCTTGCCTTGGACCACGGCGGCGATCCGCTCCAGGCCCATGCCGGTATCGATACTGGGCTTGGGCAGCGGAGTCAATTTACCGTCGGCGCCGCGCTCGTACTGCATGAAGACCAGGTTCCAGATTTCAAGGAAGCGATCACAATCGCACTCCACCCCGCAATTGGGGTTATCGCAAGGGATTGCCGCCCCCTGGTCGATATGGATCTCCGAGCAGGGGCCGCAAGGACCGGTATCGCCCATGGCCCAGAAGTTATCCTTCTCCCCCAGCCGGACGATCCGGCCCGGTGGCAGATCTTCGATCCCCTCCCAAATCTTAAAGGCCTCATCATCCTCCCGGAAAACCGAAACCCAGAGATTGGCCGGCGAAAGTCGCAACTCCTTGGTCAAAAAGTCCCAGGCCAGCCGGATCGCCTCCTCCTTGAAGTAATCACCGAAGGAGAAGTTGCCCAGCATTTCGAAAAAGGTGTGATGGCGGGCGGTGTAGCCGACATTGTCCAGGTCGTTGTGCTTGCCGCCGGCCCGGACGCAACGCTGGCAGGTCACCGCCCGTTGGTAGCCACGCTGCTCCTCGCCGGTGAACACCTTTTTGAACTGGACCATCCCGGCGTTGGTGAAGAGCAGGGTCGGGTCATCATGGGGCACCAGGGCCGAGCTTTCCACCACCGCATGGTGGCGGGCCGCAAAATAGTCGAGAAATTTTTGCCTGATGGCGTTGCCGTTGATCATCTATCTTATTGTTCCTGAAGGGTTCCTGGTAAATTACGCGCTCTTCTGCTCTTTGCCCGCCGACTTGCCCGCCGGAGCGGCTTCCTCGGTCTCCCTGACCTCACCGGGCATCCCCAACCCGAAACCCAGGCGCACCTTGCGCTCGATATCGGCGGCCAGCTCGGGATGTTCCTTCAGGAAGAGCTTGGAGTTTTCCCGGCCCTGGCCGATCCGCTCGCCGTTGTAGGAGTACCAGGCCCCGCTCTTATCAACGATATTCTGGCCCACCGCCAAGTCAAGCAGATCCCCCTCCCGGGAGGAACCCTCGCCGAAGATGATATCGAACTCGGCAAACTTAAAGGGGGGGGCCACCTTGTTTTTAACCATCTTGGCCTTGACCCGGTTGCCGATCACCGCCTCGCCGTCCTTGATCGCCGCCAGCCGCCGGATGTCAATCCGCATGGAGCTGTAGAACTTGAGGGCGTTGCCGCCGGTGGTGGTTTCGGGATTACCGAACATTACCCCGATCTTCATCCGGATCTGGTTGATAAAGATGATGGCGGTATTGGTCCGCTGGAGGATGGCGGCCAGTTTACGCATGGCCTGGGACATCAGCCGGGCCTGCAGGCCCATGTGGGAATCACCGATATTGCCGTCGATCTCCGCCTTGGGGGTCAGGGCCGCCACCGAGTCCACCACAATTACGTCAACGGCGGCGCTGCGGATCAGGATCTCGGCGATCTCCAGGGCCTGCTCGCCGTAGTCGGGCTGGCTGACCAGCAGATCGTCGACATTGACCCCGAGCCTTTCGGCGTAGGTGATGTCCAGGGCGTGCTCGGCATCGATAAAGGCGGCGGAGCCACCCTGCCGCTGAGCCGCGGCGATGATCTGCAGGGCCAGGGTGGTCTTGCCGGAAGACTCCGGGCCATAAATTTCGGTGATCCGGCCGCAGGGAATGCCGCCGATCCCCGAGGCGATATCCAAACTCAGAATCCCGGTGGAGATGGCCGGCACCGCCACCCGGTCGCTGGCCCCCAGGCGCATGATCGAGCCCTTGCCGAACTGTTTCTGAATTTGAAAGATCGCGCTATCCAGGGTCTTGGCTCTGTTTTCCGCAGCAGTTACAGCCATATCATTCTCCTTGGTTATAGGTGTTCTTTATTTTTGGGACCGGGATGCGGCCAGCAGAGTGCGGCGCACCATATCAAGGGCGCGATGGCTGGTCAACTCCTGGATTTGGCGGCGGTTGCCCTTGAAGCGGCAGAGTTCGGCCCGCGTCCCGGCGGCCGTGGCCATCCCGATAAAAACGGTTCCCACCGGCTTCTCCGCGCTGCCGCCGGCGGGTCCGGCAATCCCGGTGGCGGAGACGGCCAGGGCCGCCCCGGTCAGGCGGCGAACCCCCGCGGCCATCTCTTGGGCCACCGCGGCGCTCACCGCCCCATGGGCGGCCAAGGTGGCCGTGTTAACCCCTAAAATCCGCTCCTTAAACTCATTACTGTAAGCCACCACTCCGCCCCCAAAATAGGCCGAAGCCCCGGGGGCGGCGGTGATGGCGGCGGCGATCCGGCCTCCGGAGCAGGACTCGGCCACCGCCAGGGAGATGCCCTGCTCACGGCAAAGCCGGCCCAGAACCTCCTCCAGGCTGTCACCCTCCAGGCCGTAAATATGATCCCCCAGCCGCCGCTCAATCTCGGCGGTAAACTCCGCCAGCAGACTCTCCGCCACCGCCTCCTCGGTCGCCCGGACCGCCAGGGAGACCTGAACCTCCGGAAAAACTGGATAATAGCCGATCTTAATCCGGGAGTCACGACCTTCCAACTCGCTCAGGCGCTGATTGATTTCGCTCTCCAGCAGACCACTGACCCGGAAAATCCGCTGGCGGACATGATGGGCCGGCTGCTTTTCCCAAACCGCCAGCCGCGGCAGCACCGCCTCCACCAGTAACTCCCGCATCTCGTGGGGCACCCCGGGCAGAAAAAAAACCGGTTTGCCCTGGTGGACCAGAAAATAACCGGCGCTTTTGGCTTCGCTGTGCAGGGAGTGGGCTCCGGTGGGGAGCCAGGCCAGTTTTTCCAGGGACTTGCGGGCCTGGGGGGAAAGATGATGGCTATTAGCTTGAATCTTCCGGAGAATTTCGGGATAGAGGGTGGCGGGCCGGGCCAGGGCCCGGGAAACCGCTTCATTGGTCAGATCGTCGCTGGTGGTGCCCAGCCCCCCGGTTACAATGACGAAATCGGCCCGACCAAGGGCCTGGAGCAGGGTGGCGCTGATCAGGGCCTGATCGTCGGCCACCGTGCTTAGCACCGGCACCTCGTAGCCGGCGGCAAAAAGCCGGGCGGCGGCAAAGTAGCTGGTGGTGTTGGCGATCCGTCCGGAGGTCAACTCATCTCCGACGGCGATGATTTCACCCCGCATCTTGACTCACCATCCGGCCCAAAGCCCCGTTTTCTCCAAGCTCCTCCAGAGACACCTCCACCACCCGATTGATCAGGCGGGCCGGCGCGGCAAAGGAGACCGGGATATAGTTGTCGGTAAAACCCCGCAGATGACCGGCAGCCTGGCCCCGCCCCCCCCGCTCCGCCAACACCGGCCGGATCTGCCCTAAATGGCGGCGGTAAAACTGCTGCCGTTTTTGCCGGTCCAGTTCCCGCAAGCGGGCGGTTCGCTCATCCTTGAGCCGGCCCGGAACCTGATCCGGCAGGCCTGCCGCCCGGGTGCCCGGTCGCCGGGAGTAAGGAAAAACATGCAGGTAACTGATCGGCAGCCCGGCCAGCAACTCATAGGTGTTGGCGAAAGCGGTTTCATCCTCGCCGGGGAAACCCACCAGCACATCCACCCCGATGGCCGCCTCCGGCAGCCGGGTGGCACAGCTGGTAATGGTTGCGGCAAACTGCTCTCGGCGGTAGGGGCGGTTCATCGCCGCTAAAATCTGGTCGTCGCCGCTCTGCAAAGGGATATGCAGATGGGGCATCAAGGAGGGATGGTCAGCCAGCCGGCGCAACAGCGCCGGACCCACCTCGGTGGGCTCCAGCGAACTGAGGCGATAGCGGAGGGGAAAATCCCGCTCCAGCAGGTGATCAACCAAGGCGACCAGAGAAGATGGCGGGGAAAAATCGAGCCCGTAATGGCCCAGGTGAATCCCGGTGAGGACCACCTCCCGGTAGCCTTCGGCCAGAAAAATTTCCGCTTGCCGCAGCACCCGGGCCATCGCCACGCTGCGGCTGGGCCCCCGGGCCTGGGGGACAATGCAGTAGGAGCACCACTGATTACAGCCATCCTGGACCTTGAGTACCGCCCGGGTCCGCTCCCCGGGAGCCGTAACCAGCAAGGGGGCGGCCTCCCGGCAAGCCCCCATGTCGCCATGATACATCTCCAGATCGCAGGAGCGCGGGGCCGCCGCCACCGCGGCCACCAGGCCCTTATGGGCGTTCCCCACCACACAGAGGGGGTTGCCGGTCGATTCCAGCACCTCCTGGGGGGCCACCTGGGCATAACAACCGGTGACCACCAACCGGGATTTTTTATTGCGGGCCGCCGCCCGGCGGATAAGCTGCCGGGATTGGGCGCCCGCCTTGGCGGTCACCGCGCAGGTGTTGATCACATAGACGTCAGCCCTGGCGGAAAAAGGCACGATTTCAACCTCTTCCCGCCCAGCCAAATCCGAGAGATAGGCCGCCGACTCATACTGGTTGACCTTGCAACCCAAGGTGGTGATCGCCACCCGTTTTTTGCTCTTGGTTTCATCCGCACCCATGGGCAAGGAGATAACCGTTTAAGGCCGCCTTTGCAACGCAAAATCACGCACCGGCCGGGCGACCGGAACCCCGATTAATCCTTGGGTAATCGTTCAGCAGCACCGCATCTTCGGGCGATCAGCCATGCTTACGTACACGGGGTACGCGGCGCTTGGCCGCTTGCCCGAACCTGCGGCACTGCTGAACGATACAGCTTGTTAAATCGACAAGTTGTTGACCATGGTGAACGGATACATCCTTGGTGGTGTGGCAGGCGAAACAACCAGTGCCCGAGGCGGCTCCCCCCTGGTGGGCCATCATCGCGCCGTAGTCGAAGCGAAGCATGCCGGAGTAGTCGCTGGCGTGGGCCGTGTGGCAGGAGAGGCAGGTTATGGTGTCACTGCCGGGATTCACTTCGCTACTCAAACTGTGGAAGTCGGGATGACAAGCGGCGCAGGTCAGCCGATCACCGTTCAGGACGGCCCGGTGTTCGTCGGAGGTATGCCCGGGGGTAATCATGGCGGCCGTCCCGGGGAAGCATGGGGTTGACACCCTCGCCCCGGGAGCCATGACAAAAAAAATAAAAAATAGGACAGTTTGTCGCACCAGCGCCAGCCGCAGAAACCTGCGGGGAGCAAACGATAAATCGGGAGGTTAGGCGGGAATAACTTCACCGCCGGCCAGGAGTTGGTCGTCGTGGTAGAGGGCGGCGTACTGACCGGGGGCCGGGGCCCGTTGGGGCTGATCAAAGGTCAGCAGGATGGTGCCGTCGGCGGTAGGGGCCACCAGGGCCGGGACCGGTTGATGGCGATGGCGCAACTGGACGGCAAAGCGCGCGGGCAGGGGCGGCGGCGGGGAAACCAGCCAGTTAAGGTCGGCCAGCCGGATCGTTGGGCGCGACAAATCCTCGGGTTTGCCCACCACCACCCGATTGGCGGCCACATCCAGGGCCACCACGTAATAGGGGGTGGCGTCGGGAATGCCCAGACCCCGGCGCTGGCCCACGGTGTAACAATGCACCCCCCGGTGGCGGCCCAGATCCCGGCCGTCGACGGAGACAATCCGTCCCTCCCGCCCTTCCGCGATCCCCTGCCGCCGGGCCTCAGCGGTCAGAAAGTCGGCCACCGACCCCTCCCCCAGAAAGCAGACATCCTGGCTCTCCGACCCATGGCGGCCGCTGAGCCCCAAAGCGGCCGCCAGTTCATAAACCTCGCTTTTGCGCTTTTCACCTAGGGGGAAAAGGATACGGCCCAAATGAGCCGCTTGCAGCCGGCAGAGGAAATAGGACTGATCCTTGCGGGGGTCCAGCCCCCGGCGCAGGGCCGGACCCTGGAACTCCCCGGCGGCGGTGAGACGGGCATAGTGGCCGGTGGCCAGAAAATCGGCCCGCCGCTCCAGCATGGTTTCCAGCAGCAGGCCGAATTTTATCAACCGGTTGCAGAAAACGCAGGGATTGGGGGTCAACCCAGCGAAGTAGGCTCGGATGAACGGTTGCAGCACCTGGGTCTGGAAGGCCGGGGCCAGGTCCAGCACCGTCAGCCCGATCCCCAGGTGGGCCGCCACCGCCGCCGCTCGCTGCTGGTGCCGATCCACCTCCGGCTGGGCCAGGCGCATGAAAACCCCCTCCACCTTGGCCCCGGCTTGGAGCAGCAAGGCGGCGGTGACCGAGCTGTCCACTCCCCCGCTCATGGCAACGGCGATCCGTTTCTGGTATAAGGGGGAATTGCTCGTCAACATGGGCGCTACTCTACCAAAATCTTCCAGATCCGACAAAAAAGATGACCCCACTTTCCCCATCGGCTCCCCTCCCCCGTCGCGGCAGACGCCCCCCTTCGCCGTTAGACCGGCAACTGCCCGAATTGCTGGCCCCGGCCGGCGATCGGGACAAGCTGGCACAGGCCATCCACTACGGGGCCGATGCCGTCTATCTCGGCGGCAGCCGTTACAGCCTGCGAGCCAATGCCGGCAACTTCAGCGATCAGGAGTTGCGGGAGGCGGTAATGCTGGCCCATGGAGCGGGGGTACGGGTTTACGTGGCGCTCAATATCTTTGCCCACCAGCGTGATTTTGCCGGTCTTGACGACTATCTGCTTTTTCTGCGGGAGATCGCGGCGGATGGGCTGATCATCGCCGATCCCGGCATTTTGGCGGTGGCCCGGCGAGTGGTACCACAAATGCCGATCCACCTGAGTACCCAGGCCAATGTCACCAATCCGGAAAGCGCCGCCTTCTGGCAAGCCTGCGGGGTCAGCCGGATCAACCCGGCCCGGGAGCTCTCCCTGACCGAACTTGCCAAGATGCGGGAGCGGGTGACCACCGAGCTGGAAATCTTTGTCCACGGGGCGCTCTGCATCTCTTATTCCGGCCGCTGTTTTTTAAGCCTCCACCTCACCGGTCGAGACGCCAACCGGGGTGACTGCGCCCATCCCTGCCGCTACCGCTACCGCCTAGAGGAGGAGAGACGCCCCGGCCAGTTCTTTCCCATCGAGGAGGATGACCGGGGCAGCTATATCTTCAACGCCAAGGATCTTTGCCTGCTCAACCGGCTGCCCCAACTGATCCGGGCCGGAGCCGACGCCCTTAAAATTGAGGGGCGGATGAAAAGCCTCTTCTATGTGGGCACGGTGGTCCGGCTCTATCGGGCGGCCCTGGATTTCTGGCGGGAACGGTGCCTGGATGCCCCCCTGCCCCCGGAGTTTGCCGAGGAGCTGAGCAAGATCGGCGGCCGGGGCCAGAGCGAAAATTTCTTCAGCGGCCCACCGGGGCCGGAAGATATGCAGCCCGGGGGGGCCGCCAGCAATCCCGACTGGGCTCCCGCCGCCATTGTCCGGGAGGGTGGCGGCTCTCCGTTGGTGGAGGCCCGCAACCCTTTCCAAAAGGGCGAAACCATTGAATATCTGGGGCAGGGGCTTAAAAACTATCCCTGCCGGATCATCGCCATCCATGACCAAAACGGCCGGGAACTGGAACGGGCCAACCCCAACAGCCTGTTGCGCCTAACCCTGACCACCGCCGACAATGAGCCCCTCGACTGTCGGCCCCCCGGCCTGTTTCGTCGTCAGACCATGGCGCCACCCACCAATCCCAACTGACCCAACCACACCCCAGGGAAGAGATGATGCGCAACCATAAACCGCCACCAACCGCCAGCAAATCCCGCCCTCCCCTCTTTCTCCTCCTGCTCGTCCTCGGCCTGTGGCCCCTCGGCCCCCTGGCCGCCGGGGCCGCCGAGCACGAACTGCTGCACTACGAGATCGTGGTCGCTCTGGACCCCGAAGGCCACCGTTTGGAGGCCCGGGCGGCCATCACCGTTCCCCCCGGTTATCCCCGCCGTTTTACCATGGCCCTCCATGGGGGGCTGGCCCCCAGGTCCGGGGGCTCGGAGGTCGTGATCGTCCCCGCTGCCGACGGGGGTCATCCCGGCCCCCGGGAGCTGGAAACCTTCACCGTCAGCCTGCCGCCGGAGGTTGACACCTTCGTGGTGGTTTACGGCGGCAAGATCCATCATCCCCTGGATTTTGCCGGCCAGGACTATGCCCGAGGGGTGCGCTACACCCCGGGAAGAATCGACCCCGAAGGGATCTACCTGGGCCCGGGAGCCTTCTGGTATCCCCAGCCGCTGCAGCGAGACCACTTCAGCAGCTTCCGGCTGCGGGTCCAACTTCCCCCGGGCTGGATGGCGGTCAGCCAGGGGAGGCGCCAATCTCCCCGCCCGGAGGTGGCGGGCAACGAAACGGTCTGGGAGGAGCTCAATCCCCAGCAGGGGATTTTCCTGGTGGCCGACCACTATACGGTTTATGAAGATGAGGCCGACGGAATCGCCACCATGGCCTTTCTCCGTCAGCCCGACCCGGAGCTGGCCCGCCGCTACCTGGAGGCCACCGTCCGCTACCTGCGGCTCTACAGTGAAATGCTGGGGCCCTACCCCTACGCCAAATTCGCCCTGGTGGAAAACAGCTGGGAATCCGGCTTCGGAATGCCCTCCTTCACCCTGCTGGGTTCCCGAGTGATCCGACTGCCTTTTATCCTCAACTCCTCCTACCCCCACGAAATCCTTCACAACTGGTGGGGCAACGGCGTTTTCACCGACTACGCCAGCGGCAACTGGAATGAGGGCCTGACCGCCTATCTGGCCGACCACCTGCTGATGGTCGAGCAGGGCCGGGGGGGCGAATATCGCCGGGGGGTACTCCAGAAGTATGCCGACTACGCCGCCGGCGGCCGTGATTTCCCCCTGCGGGCCTTCACCGCCCGCCACAGCCCGGCCGGAGAAGCGGTGGGCTACGGCAAGGGACTCCTCTTTTTCCATATGCTGCGCCGGGAATTGGGCGAGGATGCTTTTTGGGCGGGCTTGCGCCATTTCTACCGGACCAATCTCTTCCGGATCGCCTCTTTCGGCCATCTGCAAAAGAGCTTCGAGACCGTGGCCCAACGCCGGCTGGACGACTTTTTCGCCCAATGGCTGGAGCGGACAGGCGCCCCGGAACTGGAGATGTCCCGAGTAACCCTGGAGCCGGAGGAGGGGCAGGGCTGGCGGCTCAAGGCCATCTTCTCCCAGCGCGGCCCCGCCCCGCCCTACCGCCTGCGGCTGCCGGTGTCGGTGACCCTGGCCGGGGAGGCCAAGCCCCGCCGATTCCAGGTTCCCCTCAGCGGATCGGAGGTAAGCTGGCAGGCCAGCTTCCAGCAGCAGCCGCTCCGCCTGGAACTGGATCCAGACTTCGAGCTCTTTCGTCGGCTGGACCGCCGGGAGATCCCCCCCGCCTTTTCCCGGCTCTACGGCAGCGAAAATACCCTGCTGGTAATCCTGCCCAGTGGCGAAGAGGAGCTGCTGCCGGCTTACCGGGAGCTGGCCACAGCCCTGGGCCGTTTCGGTTCCGCCCAAGTGGAGATCGTACTGGACCGGGAGTTGGCGGAGCTGCCGGCGGCCCGGGATCTGGTTCTGCTGGGCTGGCAAAACCGCTTCCAATCCCGGGTGGCCCAAGAGCTGCCGCCCCTGGCGGCGGCCCTGCTGGCGGATGAAAGCCTGCGGATCGGAGCCACCGTTTTTGCGAAAGCCGGGCATGCCTTCGCCCTGGCTCTGCCCCATCCGGAAAACCCGGCCGCCACCATGGGCTGGATCGCCCTGGACCAACCCGCCATGCTGCCCGGCCTGATCCGTCGCCTGCCCCACTACCACCGCGACGGCGCCCTGGTTTTCGCCGGCGATGATGCCAACAATATCCTCCGGCATCAGTGGCCGGCCCCTGACTCGCCGCTCGCCGTCAATTTCCCCATTGCCGGCCCCCGATTTCCTGCTCACCAAAACCGATCTTAGCGACGTCACCCTGCGGGACTATCAGGGCCAACGGGTGATTCTCAATATCTTCCCCAGCATCGACACCGGAGTCTGCGCCACCAGTGTCCGCCGCTTCAACAGCGAGATCGACCGGCTGGAAAACGCGGTCTGCCTCTGCGCCTCTCTGGATCTGCCCTTTGCCCATGCCCGTTTTTGCGGGGCCGAGGGACTGGAGAAGGTGATTCCGGTCTCAGAACTGCGCAACCGGGAGTTTGGCGACCGCTACGGAGTCCGGATCGTTGACGGTCCCTTGGCGGGCCTGCTGGCCCGGGCCGTGGTGGTGATCGATGAAAAAGGGATGGTGATCTATCGGCAACAGGTGCCGGAGATCAAGGAGGAGCCGGATTACGAGGCGGCCCTGCGGGTGCTGCGGCCCGGCTCCTGATCCCGGTGATCCGGGAACTTCCGCCACCCGGGCCGGCGGACAAAAAAAATCCCGTCCCCGCGCCAGGCGGGACGGGATCTGGGGGGTGGGTCCGGGCTGTAACTACAGCCTACCGCCGAGCTTATCAACCTCCGGCCGACTTGGCCATGCCCAGGCCGGTGCCGCTCGCCGGCCCCACGATATAGGGTCGGGCAACCTTAACCCGCACCTTGTCGGCAATCTCCAGGGTGACCACCGAGTCGGTCAAGCCGGTGATGGTGCCCTGGAGGCCGCCGCTGCTGACCACCTCGTCGCCGATCTTCAGGGCGGCCAGAAACTGCTGGTGCTCCTTGGCCTTCTTCTGCTGGGGACGGATCAACAGAAAGTAGAAGATCACGAAAATCAGAATCAGGGGAATAAAGGCGCCGAAACCACCTCCGGCCGGAGCCGCGTCCGCGGCGTGAGCGATACTAACCATGTCAACCTCCAGTTGTTGGGTAATTATTGTCTTTTACTCATTGCCAGTCTCGTTTTCCTCCTGCCGACCGATAAAATCCCGGTAAAATTCGAGGAAGTTGTCTTCCTCGATGGCCCGCCGCATCCTGGCCATCAGGGCCGTGTAGTAGTGCAGATTGTGCACGGTCATCAGATGGGAGGAGAGCAGCTCCCGGGCCACATAAAGGTGACGCAGATAGGCTCGGCTGTAATGGCGACAGGTGTAGCAGTCGCAGGACTCATCCGCCGGCCGGGGGTCATCCCGGTAGCGAGCATTTTTTATAACAAGCCGACCGGTGGAAGTAAAGAGCATTCCGTTGCGGGCGTTGCGGGTGGGCATTACGCAGTCGAACATATCGATCCCGCGATACACCGCTTCCACCAGGTTGCGGGGAGTGCCCACCCCCATCAGGTAGCGAGCGTGATCTACCGGCATCGCCGCCGCTGTCTGTTCGCAGATCTCGTACATCAGCTCCTCCGGTTCCCCCACGCTCAACCCCCCGATGGCATAGCCGTCGAAACCGATCGCCACCATCTCGGCCAGCGAGCGCAGGCGCAGGTCGGGGTACATCCCGCCCTGAATGATACCAAAGAGCAACTGGCCGCTATCTCCCTGGGCCGCCCGGCAGCGGGCCGCCCAACGGCCGGTGAGGGCGGTGGCCTCCTCCGCCTGTTGCCGCTGGGCGGGATAGGGGATACAGGTATCCAGGCACATCATGATATCACTGCCCAGGGCCTCCTGGACCGCCACCGCCGACTCCGGACTGAGAAAGAGATCGGAACCGTCGAGGTGGGATTTGAAGGCCGCGCCCTCCTCGCCGATCCTGGCCAGCTTCTGCAGGGAAAAGATCTGAAAACCGCCGCTGTCGGTGAGGATCGGCCCCGACCAGTTCATAAACCGGTGCAGCCCGCCCAGTTTTTTGATCAACTCATGCCCGGGCCGCAGGTAGAGATGGTAGGTGTTGCCCAGAATAATCTGGGCCCCCAGCTCCCGCAGGTTCTCCGGAGTCACCCCCTTGACCGTGGCCTGGGTGCCCACCGGCATGAAAACCGGGGTCTGCACCACCCCATGCAGGGTTTGCAGCTCGCCGCGCCGGGCGCCGCACTGGGAGGAGGCGGCCAGCAGCTTGAAGGAGGAAGGGGAATCAGACATCGAGGAAGGTGGTATCCCGGTTGAGCAGGCGGCACCCGGCTTCGGTGACCACCGCCATGTTTTCCAGCCGGACTCCACCCCAGCCCGGCAGATAAACCCCGGGTTCTACGGTCAGCACCATGCCGGGCCGCAGCAATTTGCGATTGCGGTAACTGAGCGAGGGGCCTTCGTGGACATTGAGCCCCACCCCATGGCCCAGACTGTGGCCGAAATGATCGCCATGCCCGGCCTCTTCGATCACCCGCCGGGCCACCTGATCGACATGGCGGCCGGCCACCCCGGGCCGCAGGGCGGCAAGCCCGGCCCGCTGGGCCTGGCGAACCAGGCGGATCATCGCCAGGGTTCGGGCGTCGGGCTGGCCCAGGACCACGGTCCGGGTCATGTCCGAGCAATACCCCCCCACCTTCAGGCCCATATCGATGATGATCGGCTCACCTTCGGCCAGCAACCGCCCGGTGGGGACCGCGTGGGGCATGGCCCCGTTGGGGCCGGCGGCGACGATGGTGGGAAAGCTGGGGCCCTCGGCCCCGCGCCGCCGCATGGTCTCCTCGATCAGGGCGGCCACCTCCCTTTCGCTGAGTCCCGGTCGCAGTTGCCCGTAGACCTCGGCAAAAACCTGCTCGTTGAGCCGCACCGCCTGCTCGATCAGGGCCAGCTCGGCGGCGCTTTTGAGCTGGCGCAACTCCTCCACCAAGCCGGTCAGCGGCACCAGTTCGATCCCCTTTTCCGCGGCCAACCGGGCAAGTCCGACAAAAACCGAATGGAGCAGGTAATCGCTTTCAAAGGCCAGGCGCTTGAGGGCCAGGGAGCTGAACAGGCGGCGCAGCAGGGGAAAGAGGCCGCGGGGGTAGACCCGGATCTCGAAACCCGCCGCCTCCTGTTCGGCCTGAAGGCGATAACGGCCATCGGTGAGCAGGAAAGAGGGGCCGGCGGCGGTAACCAGCAACACCCCGGCCGATTCGCTGATCCCGTGGTCGGCGGCGGTAAAACCGCTAAGGTAACGGCGATTCTCCGGCTGGCTGACCAGCAGAGCATCAAGCCCCCGCCGCTTTAGCCGCCGGCGGAGTTTATCGAGCGTGGTGGACATCGGTGGGTGCCTTCAGTGAAGAAAGTGGACAAAAACCTTCACCCCGTAGCGGAACAGCCTGGCGTGCAGCTGCTGCAACGCCCGGGTGGGGTCGGCCTGACCGAAGTTGACCTGGAAGCGGAAGGGTTTGTCCAGGGCCTGGAGATATTCAAACCGGGGATGGCCGTGGCGGATCTCGCTGCCCTCGGCATACCACTGGCGAAACCGTTTCTCCACCTCGGGTAGATCCTCGGGCTTGGCCTCTTCCACATCCAACAGAATTTCCGCTTCCATTTTCGTCTCCCTCTATGAACCCGCGTTAAACATGGCGGCCAGGTGCTGCTTGTGCTGTTCCACGGCCCGTCCATACTGCAAATTCAACTCATCCTGGATACGCTGCCACTCCTCCTGAAACTTGGGGTGCTGCTCGGGGCTCAGTTTCATGGCCACTCCGGTCTGACGGGCCAGATTTCCCTCCAGGGCCGCCAGCTGCTGGGTAAACTGCTCGCCAAGCTGCTGGCGCAACTGGCGACAATGGGCCAGGTATTGCTCCAGGATCTTTTTCAGGTCGCCCAGCAGGCGCGGCAGTTCACCGCCTCCCTGTTCGCCGGCCAGCTCCAGCAGTCCGGCCATGGCCTGCTCCGCCGGCGCCAGCTGCTCCTCTTCCCGGGGGAGAAAAATGTTGCGCAGAAGGGTCTCGGCCATGCCCTGGCGCAAGGCCGTTTGCCGCTGGGGGGACGCGGCGGCCAACTCGGCGTTGAGACCGGCGAGCTCTCCCCGCAGGTAGGCGGCGGCCCGCCGCATCCCCTCCCGGCGATCTTCCTCGCCCTGATCCGCCCTGCCGCTCCCGGCCGCGTCCATGGCGGCCAGCCGCTCCATCACCTTCTCCATGGTACTCTTGATCTCATCACCCATCGGGATTCCTCCTCATTGTGACAATCGAACTTCCCAATATACCTGGCCCGGCTCCCCCGCCAAAGGGGAAAGATGGTTCAACGGGGAAAGGCGGCGGGAATACCTCCATCCACCGGCAGGGTGGCGCCGGTGGTGGGCGTCAGGCCAGCGGCAAAGAAGACCACCGCGTTGCCGACCTGCTCGGCGCTGACCGCAACCTTGAGCAGATTGCGGTTCCGATAGTATTCGCGCAAACCGGCGGGATCGAGGTTGCGGGCCCGCATCCGGTCGGGGCCCACCACATCCCAGAGACCGGAGCTGACTCCATCGGAATCGAACACCCCGTCGGCGTTGATCATATTAACCCCCACCCCCAGCTCCGCCAACTCCAAGGCGGCGATCTTGCCCAGCTGGTGGGCCGCGGCCTTGGAAGCGCTGTAGGCCCCAAAAGCCGCCCCGGGATCAAAGACGTTTTTCGAACTGTTGATGATCACCTGGCCGCCGCAGGCCTGGCGCCGGAAAAGGGGAATCGCCTCTTTGATTACCGTGAAGACCCCCTGGCAGTTGACCGCCATTACCCGGGCGAAATCGGCCCCGGCCAGCTCCTCCAGCCTGGCGACATGGGCGATCCCGGCATTGGGCACCAGGATATCCAGGCCCCCGGCAGCCCCGACCACCCGGGCCAACCCCGCCCGCACCGATTCCTCGTCGGTGACATCCATCACCACCGTGTCCGGTCCCCCTCCCCCGAAGCGACTCCTGAGCCTGGCGGCCACCGCCGCCAAAC
>OMKS01000556.1_pt1 | contig 34790 bp, 25 predicted proteins | sample 1674721 | NCBI WGS metagenome assembly OMKS01 (sample SAMN06264996, study PRJEB25208) | sediment metagenome | isolation source: hot spring sediment | place: USA: California | collected 2014-09-02 | reverse complement strand
GTTCTCCGAAACCGCCGAACTTGTGATATACACCACAAGAAACGTCGAAGTATTTAGACGACATATAGATATGAGGGCACTCGACCTTCTGGACGTCTTGCCGAGGTCATGGGATGGAAGAGACCAAAACGGACGAATGATGCCCGAGGGGCTATACATTTACATCATCATCCAAGATAGCCGAGTGATTTGCAACGGAACGGTGGTTCTGGCTCGTTAGGGAAAGCGGCAAAACCGTAAGACGAAGCCCCGAAATAACTTCGGGGCTTTTTTATAGGAACTCGCCGATAGAGACGCGAAGTTCGTTTCCCGAGGAGTCTTCGATTGCGAGACTGCAGTCTTCCTCGATGAGCAGGATGCGATTTTGCGCAGATTGTCCGCGAATTTCCAGCGAGCTTAGCTCGCCCCGCCTAAATAACACGCTGTTGATTTGCGGAAGCAATCGGGCGAAAGCCTTGGAAATTGGGGCTTGATGGGTCTCGCGAATCTTATCGAGAAGAGTGCGCTCAAACGATGAAATATCAACGGTTTCAGTGATGATTTCCGCCAAAAAAATCGCCTTGTCGGTCAAATCCGGCGGCAATTCTTGGCTCGGGGGATTTAAGTTTATGCCAATGCCAATAGCCCCACGCGAGAACATTCCGCGCACAACATTTTGGGCGAGAATTCCGCAAATTTTTTTCCCGCCAACAAGGACATCGTTCGGCCACTTTAGCTGAAACAACTCATTCGGCGCGAATGCTCTGCAGGTCTCCGCAACGCAAAATCCGCAGACAATTGCGGACTTCTGATAATCGATGGCCTCCGGCAAATTTTCGAGCAAGATAGTGAGATACAGCCCGCCCTCGGGCGAGAGCCAAGGCCTCCGCCGACGGCCAACACCGGCGGTTTGGCTCTGGGCGACGAATACTGTGCCCGAAGGATAGTCCTGCGCCGAAAGCGCAATCCGGTTCGTCGAATCAACTTCAACGAACCGGACGATTTTCGCGCCTATTTCGATTTTATCTCCTATCAGCCGAAGAAGCTCAGGAAGATGCCCGCGGCGATAGCTGTGCCGATAACTCCCGCGACATTCGGCCCCATGGCGTGCATGAGCAGGTGATTGTCGGGGTCTTCTTGTCTGCCGACCATCTGGACGACGCGTGCCGAGTTCGGGACGGCGGAGACGCCCGCCGCGCCGATGAGGGGATTAACTTTGTGTTTCGAGAAGACATTCATCAGTTTGGCGAAAAGCACGCCGCCCACGGTCGCGAAGCCGAATGCCACTACGCCCAGCACGAAAATCGAAATCGATGTCCATGTGAGGAAGGTCGAGCCTTGCGCGCTGAGGCCGACGCAGAGGCCGATGAATATCGTAGATGTGTCAACTATCGCGTTGGCGGCGGTTTTGGCGAGGCGGTTGGTCACGCCGCTCTCTTTGAGAAGATTCCCCAAAAACAAAAGACCCAGCAATGGCAAGGCTCCCGGCGCAATAAACGCGCTAATGATAAATGCGACTATCGGGAAGAAAATTTTCTCTTTAGTCGAAACTTCGCGCGGCTGGGGCATGCGGATGAGGCGCTCTTTTTTGCTCGTGAGGAGCTTCATTATCGGCGGTTGAATTATCGGAACGAGCGACATATAGGAATATGCCGCGATGGAAACCGGCGCGAGGTAATCCGGAGCGAGTTTCGAGACGAGGAATATCGATGTCGGGCCGTCTGCGCCGCCGATAAGGCCAACCGCCGCGGCGAGAGCGGCATCGAACTTGAAAACGAGAACCGCCACGAAGAATGTGAGGAAAACTCCGACCTGCGCCGCCGCGCCCAAAATCACAGTCTTGGGGTTCGAGATGAGTGACGAGAAGTCCGTCATCGCGCCCACGCCCATGAAAATGAGCGCGGGGAAAACGCCGGTCTTAACGCCGAAATAAATCACGCTGAACACGGAGGATTGCGCCGTAATCGGCGCGCTTCCATCGATAAGAACATCAAGCCCCTGCGGAATGAACATGTTCCCGATTATCGCCCCGAAGCCGATTGGGACGAGAAGAAGCGGCTCATATTTCTTCGAAATGCCGAGATAAATCAACACCCCGCCGATAATCATCATCGCGATGTTTCTTATCGTGATGCTGAAGATGCCCGTGGAGCTGAGAAAATCTAAGAGTATTTCCATCGAGGCTCCTTATGAGGGGTCGATTTCCAGCAGAACTTCGTCCTGCTGAACCGATTGATCGACGGCGACGTTGATTTTCGACACCACGCCGGAGACAGAGGTTTGAATCTGGTTTTCCATCTTCATGGCCTCCATGACGATAATGTCCTGTCCGGCTTTGACGGTGTCGCCTTCTTTGATGAGGACTTTCAGTATCACGCCGGGGATGGGCGCGCGGACGAGCTTTCCGCCGGATGAATGAGGGACGGCTTGAACCGCCGGCGCGACGGGCACCTGTTGAACCGCCGTGCGCTCGGCCTTCTTCGCGGGCTTGCGCACGACCGGTGTATCGGCGCGCTTGCCGAGTTGTTTGATACTAATGCCGACCTCTTTGCCATCGATGACAACCGTCGCGATGCCGGCCTCGATGCTCTTGACATCTACCTTATATTCTTTATCGCCGATTGTGAAAATGTATTCGCCCATATTTCGCTCCTAATTCGTCGAGTGATTGGCCATCGACCAGCCGCTTATCTGGCGCGGCGTGTAATCGAAAGTCAGCTGGGGAAGCTCGTCTTCGTGGTATAGCTTAAGTTCTATCGAAACCGCCGCCAGCACTGCGGCGAGTTGGTTATCGTCGAGTTGCGGGGTGTTCGGTGGTGGGTTTTCGGTTGCCGGAGGGACTGCCGCCGTCCCGGGGTTGTCGGCTTTAGGCGGCTTCTCGGTCTTTTTGCCGAAAAATTTAAACAGCGACACCGAAAGCGCAAGAATTGTCAGCGCAAGAAGAACAAGCAGTGTTCCGGAAACCGAGAGAAGGACGACTTCCCCGAATGTGAGTGCTCTTCCGCCGCTTGCTATGAGAAACAAATTCATCGTCGCTCCTTATAGAGGGATGTTCCCGTGCTTTTTGAACGGGAGTTTGTCCTTCTTGTCTTTAAGCAGTTCGAGGGCGCGAATGATACGGTGGCGCGTCTCCTTTGGCTCGATAACATCATCGATGTAGCCCTTCTGCGCCGCGACGAAGGGGTTGGCGAACTTCTCGCGGTATTCGGCCTCGAGCTGTTCGGCTTTGGCGGATGGATCTTCCGCCTCTTTGATGTCCTTGCCGAAGATTATCTCCACCGCGCCCTTCGGCCCCATCACTGCTATTTCCGCCGAGGGAAGCGCGTAGTTGATGTCCGCTGATAGATGCTTCGAACCCATGACGCAGTATGCCCCGCCATAAGCTTTGCGGAGAATAAGCGTGATTTTCGGGACTGTCGCCTCGGAGTATGCGTATAGGAGTTTCGCGCCGTGCTTGATGATTCCGCCGTGTTCTTGGAAAGTTCCGGGCAAGAATCCCGGCACGTCCTCGAGCGTGATTATCGGGATGTTGAAGCAGTCGCAGAAGCGGACGAAGCGCGATGCCTTGTTCGATGCGTTGATGTCGATGACGCCGGCGAGGTGCTTCGGCTGGTTCGCCACGATGCCGACAGATTTTCCGCCCATGTGCGCAAATCCTACGACCATGTTCGTCGCCCAAAGCGCCTGCACTTCGAAGAATTCGCCGTCATCGACTATCTCGTGGATGATGTCCTTCACGTCGTATGGGCGGTTCGGGTTATCAGGGATGATGTCGGAGATTGCGTGGCATTCGCGGTTTTCGGGGTCGTCGGTCGGGAAGTCCGGCGGTAGTTCCATGTTGTTTTGGGGGATGAAGTCGAACAGCCGACGCATTCCCTCGATAAGTTCGTCCTCGTTTTCACATGCGAAGTGCGAGACGCCGCTTTTTGAGTTGTGCACCATGCACCCGCCGAGGTCTTCGACGCTGACATCCTCGTTCGTCACGGTTTTCACGACCTTCGGGCCGGTGACGAACATATAGCTTGTGTCCTTGACCATGAAGACGAAATCCGTCAGCGCGGGGGAATAAACCGCCCCGCCCGCGCACGGCCCCATAATCGCTGAAATCTGCGGGACGACGCCGGAATAAACGACGTTCTTGTAAAATATATCGCCGTAGCCCGCCAGCGAATCGACGCCCTCTTGAATTCTCGCGCCACCTGAGTCATTGATGCCAATGACCGGCGCGCCGACCTTGGCGGCCATGTCCATGACTTTCAAGACCTTCCTGGCGAAGGTAATCGAGAGGGAGCCGCCGAAGACGGTAAAATCGTGCGAGAAGACGAACACCGTCCTGCCGTTGATTGTGCCGTATCCCGTGACGACGCCGTCGCCGGGGATGTGCGATGCGTCGAGGCCGAAGTTCGTGCATTCGTGCTCAACGAACATGTCGAACTCCTCGAAGCTCCCCGGGTCGAGAAGTTTTTCGAGGCGCTCGCGGGCGGTGAGCTTGCCCTTGGCGTGCTGGCTGGCGATTCTCTTCTCGCCGCCGCCCTTGCTTGCAGTTTCTCGGCGGTTTTTGAGGTCGAGGATTTTCTCTTCATTGCTCATATTATCCCTCGCAAATTTCCGTTAATACTTTCGCGGTCGATTTCGGGTGGACGAAGGCGATTTTCATGCCACCGGCACCAATGCGCGGGGACTCGTCAATCATGCGTGCGCCTTTGGAGATAAGGCCGGCGATTTCGCCCTCTATGTCGTTCGTGCGGTATGAAATGTGGTGAATCCCTTGCCCGCGCTTCTCTATGAACTGTGAGATTGGGCTGTCCGTGCTGGTGGGTTCGAGTAGCTCGATATGCACTCCGCCGATGTCGAATTTCGCGACGCGGACGCGCTGGTCGGGGACTTCCTCTTCGCCGAGAAACTCCAGTCCGAGAAGGTCACGGAACACGGGGATGCTCTCCTCGAGGCTCTCCACGGCGATGCCGATATGGTCGATTTTTTCTAACATTATGCTCCTATTTTACAGAATAACTTGCTCTCGATATTCGCCGAACACCTCGCGAAGCGTGTCGGAAATTTCGCCGATTGTGGCGTATTCCTCGACGGCGGAGAGTATGTGCGGCATGAGGTTGTCGTCGCCCTCGGCGGAGGTTTTGAGCGCGGAGAGAAGTTCAGCGACCTTGGAGTTGTCGCGACCGGCCTTGACTTTCGCGAGCTTCTCTTTCTGCTTGACCGCGATGCTTTCGTCCACGCGGAGAAGGTCTTTCAATGGCGGCTCTTCTGTTGCGAACTTGTTCACGCCCACGATGATGCGCTTCCCCGCTTCGATGGCCTTTTGGTAGTCGTAAGCGCTTTTCTGTATCTCGCGCTGGGCGAAGCCCTTCTCGATTGCCGATGTCATTCCGCCCATGCCGTCGATTTTTTCGATGTAATCGAAGGCTTTGCGCTCGATGCGGTCGGTCATTTCCTCGATGTAGAACGAGCCGCCCAGCGGGTCGATGCTGTCGGCGACGCCGGATTCTTGGGCGACGATTTGTTGCGTCCGAAGTGCGATGCGGACGGACTCCTCGGTGGGCAGTGAAAGTGCCTCGTCTCGGGAGTTTGTGTGAAGGCTCTGCGTTCCGCCGAGAACCGCCGCCAATGTCTGGATCGCCACACGGACTATGTTATTGTTCGGCTGTTGGGCTGTGAGCGTCGAGCCGGCGGTCTGCGTGTGGAAGCGGAGCATCATGGACTTTTCGTTTTTTGCGGAGAACCTCTCGCGCATGATTTTCGCCCACATGCGCCGCGCCGCGCGGAATTTCGCCACCTCTTCGAGCAGGTTGTTGTGCGCGTTGAAGAAGAAGGACAGCCTTCCCGCGAAGCTGTCGATGTCCATGCCCGCCTCGAGTGCGGCCTCGCAGTATGCGATTCCGTCGGCGAGGGTGAACGCGACTTCCTGCACCGCCGTCGAGCCTGCCTCGCGGATATGGTAGCCGGAAATCGAGATGGTGTTCCACTTCGGGACGTTCTTTGTGCAGAACTCGAAGATATTCGTGATGATGCGCATCGACTGGCGCGGCGGGAAGATGTATGTCCCGCGGGCTATGTATTCCTTAAGAATGTCGTTCTGTATCGTCCCGCGGAGCTTGTCCATGCCGACGCCCTGTTTTCGTGCGACGGCGATATACATCGCCAGCAGAATCGACGCCGTGGAGTTGATGGTCATCGACGTTGAGACTTTATCCAGCGGGATTCCGTCGAACAGCGTCTCCAAGTCAGCCAAAGTGTCCACCGCGACGCCGACTTTGCCGACCTCGCCCTCGCTCATCGCGTGGTCGGAGTCATAGCCGATTTGCGTTGGCAGGTCGAAGGCTATCGACAGGCCTGTCTGTCCCTGCGAGAGCAGGTATTTGTATCGCTCGTTGGACTCCTCCGCCGTGCCGAAGCCGGCATACTGGCGCATGGTCCAGTGCCGCCCTCGGAACATCGTGGGATACACGCCCCGCGTGAACGGATAAGCGCCGGGGAAGCCGAGCTTATCCATGTATTTCTCGTCGATTTCCTCCGGCAGAAAGAGCCTGTCAACAGGCTCGCCAGCCGAATCGACGAGGTTGTCGCTCTCCGGAGTCTTCTCCAAGAATGGCTTGAGGACTTTCTCCTCCCACTCGCGATACTCCGGCGAATCATGCTTTCTCTTATTCTCTTCCATGACCCTTCCATTCCTCGAATGACTGTGAAAGACGAAACACAAAGCCCTAAATCATATTCATATAAAAAATAAAATCAAAGGCTTTTTGCGCGGAAAGCGAAGTTTGTGTTCGTGGGAAGTGAGTGAAAGGCGATTTTCTTTTGCATTCGCTCGGGGCGTCGGCCTCCTCTGCGATTTGCTAAATCGCAGAGGAGAGCGAAGTAGTCGGTGGCAAGTCTCCCGCCGGATGCGCAATCGCGCCCCGACTACTTCGCTGGCCGTGCACGGCCGCCGACGCCCCCCACAGTCGCGGAAATCTTGTGCAATGTGATAGCCCTTGATTTTGATGTCGTAATTGCGTAATTTAATCGAATAATGGAGGAAAGTCGTGCCTGAAATGAGTCGCCAAGAAAAAATTGTCGAGGGGTATCTCGGTGTCATAGGCAAAATTGCATCGGGGTTGTCGAACATCGGCATCACACCGATGGCACTGACGATACTAAGCTTCGCGCTGTCTATTGTCGCTGGCATTTCTCTATGGACGGGCCATCTGATTATCGGCGGGATTTTTCTTTTTCTCGGAGGAATCGCGGATAACCTCGACGGCGCGGTCGCACGATTTTCCGGCACGGCGTCCAAATGGGGCGCGATATTGGACTCGACTTTCGACAGATACGCCGAGTTCGCGGTATATCTGGGCTTCTACGGTTATCTCGGACACTCGAAAGCTCATTTTGTAGATTTTTTCCAAATTGTCGCGATAGTCGCACTTATTGGCTCGGTGATGGTGAGCTATGTCCGTGCGCGGAGCGAGGGGCTGGGTCTCAAATGTTCGGTGGGCTTCTGGCAGAGACCGGAGCGAGTTATCGCTCTCGGCACGTCATCGATACTCACCGGCGCGCTGAATCCCTTTTTCGTGGACTTATCTTACAACTATCTCCACGATTTTCTTCTCAAAGCCGCGCTCATCACTCTCGCCGTCGGCACGAACCTCACAGCGATAACTCGCCTCATGCACACGCACAAACTTCTCAAAGAGCGCGGAATGGCGTAAAGGAGTCCCCATGAGTAAAGTCAGGGTTGCTATTATCGGTGTCGGGAATTGCGCAAGCTCGCTTGTCCAGGGCGTCTTTTACTATAAGAACGCTCGCGAGGGCGAGTTCGTTCCCGGCCTCATGCACACGAACCTCGGCGGAATAAATATATCCGATATCGAGTTCTCCGCCGCGTTCGACATCAACAAAACCAAGGTCGGTAAAGACCTCTCCGAGGCGATTTTCGCCGAGCCGAATTGCACGGAGGTTTTCCAAAAAGACGTCCCGCACCTCGGCGTCCCCGTGCAACGCGGAATGACGCACGACGGCCTCGGGCTTTACCTCAAAGAAATCATCGAAAAAGCCCCCGGGCCGACCGACGACATCGTGGGAATTCTCAAAGATACCAATACCGATGTCGTGGTGAACTACCTTCCCGTCGGTTCGGAGATGGCCACGAAATGGTATGTCGAGCAGGTTCTCGACGCCGGTTGCGCGTTCGTCAACTGCATTCCCGTGTTCATCGCGCGGGAGAAGTATTGGCAGGAGCGATTCATCGAGCGGGGACTGCCCGTCATCGGCGATGACATCAAGTCGCAGGTCGGCGCAACTATACTCCACCGCGTCCTGACGAACCTTTTCCTCGACAGGGGAATGCCGATAGAGCGGACATACCAGCTCAACACCGGCGGCAACACAGACTTTTTGAACATGCTCGAACGCGCCCGTCTCGACAGCAAAAAGGAATCGAAGACCAACGCGGTGAAATCGCAAATCGAGCGCAAGGGCAAGCATATCGATGACTGCAACATCCACGTTGGGCCTTCGGATTTCGTGCCGTGGCAAAAGGACAATAAGGTCTGCTACCTACGCATCGAGGGCAAGCATTTCGGCGATGTCCCGATGAACCTCGAATGCAGGCTCTCCGTCGAGGATTCGCCGAATAGCGCGGGAATAGTCATCGACGCGGTGCGCATCGCGAAACTCGCAATGAACAAGGGCATTTCCGGCGCAATCGAGGGGCCGTCGGCATACTTCATGAAATCTCCGCCAATCCAGTTTGACGACAACGAGGCGCTGAGGCTCACAGAGGAATTCATCGCAAATCACTCGCTCGAAAAGCCATAGGCCCCGCGAATGTCCGATTTCCAACCCGACAGCTTCATCGAAACACCTGGGGAGAGGCTCGATTCGAGGAAAACCGTCGCGCCCGCAGTCATCGATCTGCTCTCATTGACACTGATTGTCGCTTTCGACGGCATAATCCTCGGGCATTACAGCCCATCGGCTCTTGCGGGCGGTGGAATAGCGCTGTGGGTGCTGTTCTTCATGTTCACGATTTTCCTAACTTTCGTTATGGGCGCATCGGTGCCGATAGCCCGCCATTTGGGTGCCGGCGACAAAGATAGCGCATCGAGGCTTTTCGGGAAGGCGATGTCTTCTGCGATGGCGATCGGTGTTATTTTCGCGGTGATTTCCTTCGTCTTCAAGGGCTTCATCTTCCAAACGCTGTTCGGCACGAGCGGTGATGTTCAACGCTCTGCGGTGGAATATTTCACGATGCTCGCGCTTTTTATGCCTGCTATTGCACTGAACTTCACCGGCACGGGGATATTGCGCTCCATCGGCGATTCCGTCGCTTCGATGAAGACGAATCTCACGGCAAATGTCCTCCATGCGGGGCTTGCGGTGCTTTTTGTCTATGGCCACGACGGCTTGGGGATTCCCGCGATGGGGGCATTGGGTGCGGGGCTGGCGCTCGGTATCGGGCAGACTGTGGGCTTTTTAATCCAGCTGAGGCTACTTGTCGGCAAGAGGACGCTGGTCGAGCTTCACTTTAGGGATATGCTTCGCCCGCAGATGTCGATTCTGAAGCGGATAATCAAAACCGGCTTCCCCGTGACGATGGAGCAACTCGTCTGGATGGGCGGCCAGCTCGTGATTCTTGCGTTCGTGGCGAGAATCGGCGATGCCGAACTTGCCGCGCATCAGATAATCCTCCGCCTCTCGCAAACGCTCGGAGTTATCTATCAGGGGTATGCATTCGCGAATATGGCGCTGTGCGGACATCGCATCGGTGCTAAAGAGGAGCAGGCATCGGCGAAAATCGCCCGCAATATGCGCCTCGTGAGCGTAGGCACGGCCTTCATTGTAGGCGTCGTCGTTCTTCTTCTGAAAACCCCGCTCGCGCGGCTTTTCACCTATGATGAGCGGGTCATAGCGATGACGGTGACGCTTATACCGCTGTTAGCGCTACTCCAGCTTCCCAAGTCTCTCACTATGATTACAGCCAGCGAACTCCGCGCCCGCGGCGATCTCATTTTTATCCTGACTGTCTGCACGATAACCGTCATCGTCAATATATTGGGGCTTTCCGCCGTTTTCGTTTTCGCGCTTGGATGGGGAGTCGCGGGTATTTGGCTGGCGCATATCATCGATGAGGTTGTTCGATTTACGATTCACATGAAGCGCCTCGGCCTCGGGATAATCAAGAGAGTTTGATAATAACGTTTCAAACTGCCGCGATTTTCGGACAGGCAATGTCGGGGGCGTCGGCGGCCGTAAACGGCCAGCGAAGTAGTCGGGGCGAGAACTGCGCTCGTGGCGGAAAACTTCCCGCCGACTACTTCGCTCCCCTCTGCGATTTGAAAATCGCAGAGGGGGCCGACGCCCCCTTCGCTCCTGCGAGAAAAAAGTCGGTTGCGGTTGATGGAGATAATTGGTATCTTTAGATTTCGTAAAGTTGTTTTGAATTAAAAGAAAGGTGGATATATGAGCGAATTCAGGCACGATCCGGTGCAGAAGAGATGGGTTATCGTCGCTATCGAGAGGGCGCGGCGGCCGATGGACTTCAAGAAGGAGAACAACGTCTCCCCCAAACCGACCGTTTGCCCCTTTTGCGATGGCAACGAGGACAAGACGCCCCCCGAGATTATTGCCCTTCGCCCATCGGGCGGCGCGAAGGATTCCCCGGGTTGGGATATCCGCGTGATACCGAACAAATTCCCGGCGTTGGCGGTCGAGGGCGACCTCGGGCGGCGCGGGCTGGGCATATTCGACATGATGAACGGAATCGGCGCGCACGAGGTGATTATCGAGACGCCCGACCACGACGCACACATGGGCGACTTGCCGGACGAACACCTCTTCGAAATCTGCAAAATCTACCGCGACCGAATCTCCGACCTCTATAAAGACAGCCGCCTTCGGTATGCCCTCATCTTCAAAAACCACGGCGAAACCGCCGGCGCGAGCCTCGCGCATCCGCACACTCAGCTCATCGCTACGCCTATTACGCCGCGAACAATCTCCGCCGAACTGGACAGCGCACGCGAACACTTCCTCGCCAAAGAGCGATGCCTTTTCTGCGACATCATGAACCAAGAGCTGGCGATGCAAGACAGAATCGTCCATGCCGATGAACGCTTCGTCGTGCTGGAGCCTTATGCAAGCCGATTCCCCTTCGAGACGTGGATTCTCCCGCGCGTCCACTCGCACGACTACACGCTCTCGCCGGACAACATCATTCGCGGCTTCGCGGAAGTCCTCGGCGATACGCTCCGCAGGCTCAAGGTCGCCCTCAACGACCCGCCGTTCAATTTTGTCCTTCATACCGCGCCGAACGTGACGGTTCGCCCGGGCAAAGAAAATTACTGGAAGACGCTCCCATACGACTGGCACTGGCATCTGGAGATTATTCCGCGCCTCACCAAAGTCGCGGGCTTCGAGTGGGGAACCGGCTTCTACATAAATCCCACGCCGCCCGAAGTCGCGGCGGAATACCTGCGCTCTATCGAGGAGTGATGATAGCATGACCGGAAAACTGCACTTCGTGCTCCACTCGCACCTGCCCTATGTGATGGGGCACGGCACATGGCCCCACGGCACGGACTGGCTTTTCGAGGCCGCATCCGAGACATACATCCCGATTCTCATGGCCTTCGATGAGCTTTCCGCCAAAGGCGTTCCGTTCGACATGAGCATCGGGCTTACGCCGATATTGTGCGAGCAAATCGCGCATAGGCAGTTCTCCGGCGCGCTCGAGGCATATCTCGAGCAGAAAATCACCGATGCGCGCCAAAACCGCGAGGTCTTCTCCGCCACCGGCGAGGCAGAACTCGAAGCACTGGCAGAAATGTGGGAGGAGAGTTTCACGCGGGTGAAGGACTTCTTCGTCCACAAGATTAAGCGCGACATTCTCGGCGCGTTCCGCGAGCTTCAGGACGCCGGACGAATCGAGATTATCACCAGCGCCGCCACGCACGGATATCTCCCCCTGCTCGGAACCGACGAGGCGGTGCGCGGGCAAATTTTCACCGGCGTGAAGACTTACGAGAAGCATTTCGGCAGAAAGCCCCGCGGTGTTTGGATGCCCGAGTGCGCATATCGCCCCGCATATAACTGGAAGCCACCCATCGGCGACGGCAAGCCGTTCAATAGGCGCGGCGTGGAGGAACTCCTCCACGAGGCGGGCATCGAGTGGACTGTCGCGGACTCACACCTTCTTATCGGCGGCGAGTCGCAAGGCGTCTATATCGACAGGTTCGAGAGCCTTCGCGCACTTTGGGTGAGGTTCGCCGAGAACTACGCCCCGCCGGAGAAAATTGCAGAGCGCACCACGCTCAAACCATATCTCGTCACATCGACGGGCAAGCCTGAGGGCACGGCGTTCTTCTTCCGCGACCCGGACACCGCCCTTCAGGTGTGGTCTGCCGAGTGGGGATATCCGGGGAATCCCGCCTATCTCGATTTCCACAAGAAGCACTTCCCCGGCGGCCACCGCTATTGGCGCGTCACCGGCGCGGATATCGACCTCGCCGACAAAAAAATCTATGTCCCCGAGTGGATTGACGGCGCTCTCGAAGAGCAGGCCGACCATTTCGTCTCCGTCGTTAGAAAGCGCCTCGAAAATGGCGGACTCCTGACCGCTCCGTTCGATGCCGAACTCTTTGGCCATTGGTGGTTCGAGGGGCCGCGCTGGCTCGCGAAAGTCGCCGAGAAAATCGCCAAGACCCCCGATATCGAGATGGTTTCCGGCTCAACTGCGCTCAAACTACACCCCCCGGAGGAGGCGATAGCCATCCCCGAAGGCTCTTGGGGGCAAGGCGGCTTCCATTACATTTGGCTTAATGAATGGACCGAGTGGACTTGGAGACACATATACGAGGCCGAGCGCAAGATGACCGAGCTTGTTTCGCGCTGGATAGAAGCCGGCAAGCCCAAAGCCGCTGGCGAAGCGCTCGAGCAGGCCGCGAGAGAGCTGTTGCTTCTCGAGTCCAGCGACTGGCAGTTCCTCATTAGCACTTGGTCGGCGCGCGATTACGCCGAGAACCGCATCTTCTTCCACAACGATGCGTTCGGCAAGCTCGCCGACGCAATCGAGCGAATCCTTGACGGCACAGAAATTTCACCGAAGGAAATGACGCGATACCGCATCCTCGCAGAGCAGGACAGCCCGTTCCGCAACATCGACCCCGCCCTCTGGGCGAAAATCGAGAACTTACAATAAGGAGCAATCATGGTGAAAGGAAAGAAGCCCTTTTTATCGTCGGCGATTTGGCCCGGGATAGTCCTCGGCCTCCTCTCGACAATCCCCTATGTCAACTACGGCAACTGCCTTTGTTGCCTCTGGATAGTTGGCGGCGGGTTTCTCGCGGCTCTCATTTTCAAGCAGGAATGGGGGAGCATTACCCCCGGCGAGGGCGCGATTGTAGGTCTCGTCGCTGGTCTGATAGGCGCGGCCGTGCAGGCCGTCGGCGCGGGAATTCTCGGCTACTTCTTCCGCGACATGTATTTATCAAGTCTTTTAGAAATCTATTCTGCATTTGAAATCGACATGGCCTTGCAGGAGATGATGGCGAACTTCATCTTCAACCCCGTGCTCCTTATGACGATTACTCTCGTGTCGAGTTTGATAGCGAACTCCATATTCGCCACTGTGGGCGGGCTTATCGGAGGCGCGGTTTTCAAGGAAAAGCAAAGCCCTGCGCCGCCCGCCGCGCCACCGGAGTTTGACCAAGATGAACTCGACAAATAAAAATCTCCTTTTGCTCCTCGCGACTGCTCTCCTCGCCGGAGCAACTTTCGGCGGAGTGGGCATACGCGGCGGAATCGGCATCTTCGTCCCGCAGGACAGCACATTCGAGGACACGAACGCAAACTCTTACATGATCGAGCTAAAGATCAATCTCGGCGATTATCTCTTCCTTCAGGGCGGGTCGAAGTTCATCAAAGTCCGCGAGACATCCGTCCCGATAGTAGCGTCCACGGATATCACCTCGCCTTACACCCTCGGCGAGTATAAACACCGCCTCGACGCGATTTCCGTCTATGCCGGTGCAGGCGCAGGATTGGAACTTTGCAAGGGCGGCACGGGAATCTACCCATACGCATCCGGAAGCGTGGGCTTTATTTCGCCGCTGGTGCGCCAAGAACTCATCTACAATGTTGCGGGCACAGGGGGATCATCGAAGAAATTGATTACCGAGCGCCATTGGGAAATGATGCTGATAGCATCGGCGGGCTTGGAAGTGCGCGTCATCGGCATTGGGATTTTCGTGCAGGGCGATTACATCTGGGGCACGCGAGTGCATTATGATCCGGTAGAAATCGACGGATACGAGCTGGTCCCCGGCGGCGAGATAGAGACCGCCGGATGGGCAATATACTTCGGCCTATCGCTGAATTAGGCTCGAATAGCAAGGGGAAAGTCCTCTTTAATGTTGGTCGAGATTTCTCCTCGACTTTCAGTCTCGTCGAAATGACATAATTCTACTAATTATCCAGAAAGCTCCGAGAAAGCGCGACCTACAAATACTCGATTCTTTTCAGCACATCGAGGACGATTTCGAGGTCGGTTCTGGTGAGACGGGCGAGCCGCGCGAGGATGTTGTGTTTCTCGATTAGCTCCCGCTCTTTCGCCGAGAGTTTAAGACCCTCCTTGTCGGCGGAATCCGTGCCAAGCTCACGCTTGAGGCGCTTAATCAGCTCCTCGGTGGATTCGCCCGAGGCTTCGCTTCCGTAGATTAAATAATCACTGGTAGTCCCGAGGACTTTGGCGATTCTCCCAATAATAAGGTAATTGGGTTTGTTGCGGTTTCTCTCTATGAACGAGATTAGCCCGGGGCTTGCGCCCACGAGCTTTGCGAATTGCCTCTGGGAAATGTTTTTCTGAAGCCTCAATCTGCGAATTCTATCGCCTAATTGTTCCATATCTCTCCAAGGGGGATTTCAATAGAGTTAACAAATATAACAAAACACGGTTTATTGTCAAGATGTAATAGTGTGAAGTTTGTCGTTAATTATTTGGCCGTTTTGTCCGTTCGATAGTATCGAGTTGTCCTTATGGTCTGGGCGGAGATTTTTTGCGGTGCGGTTAGGTTGCCGATAAGTCGTTAAAAATCTTAATCATCGCAATTTCATAGTCATCACAAAACGATGTGAGGCCGCAGAGAGACAATTTTTACTCCGCGTGCTCATTCAAGGTAATATAACTATTATCTTAAACAGTCGCCGACAGCTTGTCGCTCTGAGCTGACCTATCCCATGGCGTTGTGTCATTTGAAACGCCGAACAAGATAAAAATTGGATGAAGCTTAATGGATTTGGAAGCAGGCGGAATTGAGGGCTAATTCGTCTTCCTAAAAATTCTTCACAACCCTCAATCCGAATGAGGGCGTGCCGTCGCTGGATTGCCCGAGATATGCCTGCGGGATAAGCTCGCCGCTGTCGCCGATTGCATCATCGCCGAGGCTGTGAACATCCGTGCGGAAAACATCGACTACGCTGATGACGCGGTTGACCAGCGCCACGCCCAACATCGTCCGCGCCGAGCGATATGCTTTCTCGCTTGATGACCGCAAATCGGCGTATTCGTCCATCGCAGAGGAGGTTTTCCATTCCCAAAAAAATTCGTCCGTCTCGGGATACAGCGGGACATTCCCGCGATAGATGAGGTGCATCCAATAGTTGAATTGGTCTCTGCTGTAGAAATATAGCAAATCCTCGAAGAACTCGTCGTCTTTGCCCTCGGGGCGGATGCCCGCATGAATCGCGGCGAAGTTCCGATACTGCTCTTTTCGCCAGTTTCCGAGGATGCGGTATCCGGCGAAAGCGCCCCAAATTGCGCCCTCGCCCGCGAAGAAGTATTTCGCCGTGGAAGTATTCCCGAGATACATCTGCCCCGCGCCGGGGACGAGAAGTGAAAGCCCCGCGGCTGTCCATTTCGATGGCGGCCTCTCGGATGGCGTTTCCTCCTGCCAAATTTCCCTCGACCCGCCGAACGGATTCTCCCTCGCTTGCCCCAAAGAGGCTTGGGACAGCACAAAAATTGCGAACAGTATAATAATAAATTTCTTCAAAGCCTTGAACCCTTTACCTTTTGCCCTTATCCAAATCCCCTAAAACTTCGCGAGGTTGACCACTATTCGCGGTTCAAGCTCGCCTTGGGGGGAGAACACGATATGCGCCTCCATCTTGGGCGCGAATGTGAACCCCTCATACATCCTGTCGTTGGCGCGCTTGGCCGTCCATGCGGCATCGAAAGCCGACAGAAGATGGTTGAAAATCGCCGCGCCAATGAAATATTTCGAGTATGTGAAGTAATCGTTCGTCTCTTTGCGCAAGTTCATGTAATCGAGGCGGAGCTGGCTATTGTCCCTATGGCGCTTGAGAACCTCGAGAATATTGGAGTGGTCGGAGAACATGGCGGAAGAATCGCGAATCGCGTCGCGGTTTGGGAGGTCTTCCCAGCCCAGCAAGAACCAGTCATATTTGCCAATCATCTCGTAATAGTCGTGCGTCTTATTGGGGGTGTAAGTATATATCGTGTCGTCGCCGACGATTTCGATATGCTCATGCACGGGCAGTTGTTCGGTGTAAATCGAGTCATTGCCGAAGCCTCTGAACCATTCGTGATAATACTCGAATTCCCAGTGCGCATCGGCGAAAACGCGATAGGCTTCCTCGCCATCGTTGCCTTTGTTATTGTAAACAATAACGCCGGTCCAGAGGGCGATTTCGGCGGCGAGAAACGCGCCGGCCTTGATTTTGTTGCCCGCATAGAATTCCCCTGCGCCCGGAAGAGCCAGAGATAGAAGGAAACTCGTTTTGATGCTCTTATGTTCGCCGCTGTCGAAAAGCTCGTCTTCTCCGCTCGGGAAGTCGGCGGATTCCTCGGTTTGGGCATATATAGGGGCGTTGCGGTTGCCGAGCACCGGCATGTGCCGCATCTCGGCGATTGGGTTGCCGGCGATGGCTATCCCCGCGAGAACAACCGAGAAAACAATGACAATTTTTCTTATCAGCATAATTCCTCCAGAGTTATCATTTCGATTATCTTGTTATCTTATATTTCTACTTCAAAAATTCCTTGTCGTTTCGATACGGCCTTCGGCCTACTCAACGACCGGCGGCTGAGTAGGCTTAAGCCTGTATCGAAGCCACCCCGTGGGACGAATATGTCGCCCCTATTTCACCACCGCGACGCGGAAAATCTGCGACTCCGCCTTACTGCCGAACTCCGCCACGAGGCGCGCCCAGTATATTCCGCTGGCGACCTTCTCCGTGTTCCACTCGACCTCCATGGGCGTGCCGGCGGTGGCATGCCCCATAAGATGCGCGATATGGTTGTTCGCCGCATCGTATATGTCGATGGCCACATCGGTCGGCGTGGAGCCATCGAGCGAATACCTGAACACCGTCGAGCGCTCCGCCGGATTCGGGTAGCAGTAAAAGAACTCGATTCTGTCGCTTCCGGCGAGGGCAGGCGTCGCGCCCGTCTTCCGCTGGAGGAAGGTGTTCTGCGCGTCCGCGCCCCACATAGGCCATGCGCCGTCGCCGAGGGATTGCTCCAGCCCGCGCCAAATTAGCAGTGAGCCGTTAGTGCTCCCCAGCGCAAGGCCGACGCCCTCGGAGTCTTGGAAGAAGCAGGGCGCGGCGTTCGATGGCGCGCCCGCCAGCGGGAAGCCCGCAGGCGAATTGCCGAACCTGTCGAGTGCTTTCACGGGGCCGTCGCCGCTGGGGAAAACCGCGTATTCTCCGCTGAAAATCGGCGAGGCGAGAACTTCGTCTATCCTAAACGGCGTGTTCTCGTGCGCAAATCCCGAGGGCTTATAAACTTGCAGGCCACCGCGACCGACCGACAATAACTCTAAAACGCCGTCGCCAACGAAATCCACTGCGATGGGGCTGGAGAGCGATGTGTCATCGACCTCCGCGGGAAAATGGCCGATATACTCCAGCGATGAATCCAACGCGAAAATTATCCCACTGCGCGAGACGCAGGCGATTTCCATGGGAACGCCGTCGCCGTCAAGGTCCGCGCGGACGAGGTATGACGCGTCGCCCGTCGGCAGTTGTCTCTCGCGGATAATCTCCCCCGACCAGTCGAAGAGGAAAATTTTCGCCGACACGCGCCTTGCGAGGACGAAAAGCCCCTCGTCGGATGGCGCGATGCCGGTGATTTCGCCGCGCGCATCGCCGGATGCGAGCACGGTGCCGTCGCCATCGATGAGGTGCCACTTCTCATCGGCAAATGCCACAATCTCGAGCCTGCCGTCGCCGGTGGCATCCCACAGCGAGAGGCTCCGCGATGCCGTCGTATCGACCCTCACGGGGAAGCCGGGCACCGTTGCCATGAAGTTGCCCGCTCTGCTGAGGGGATTCCACGCGTGAACATAGCCGTCCGTGTCGATTCCCACGACCTCGGGCAGTCCGTCGCCGGTGATGTCGCCCACTGCCGGAAGCGTTATCCGCTCGGCGGAGACTTTGCTGGCCACCGGATAATCCGCATAGACGATATTGCCGTCGAACTCCGCACCGCCCACGCGTATGTCGTTCTCGATGAAGGGCGTGCCGTCGGAGTTCCATATCAGAACGCAACCGACATACGAGCCGGCTTCGTAGTAATACGCCTCGGTGTAAAGCTCGTCCGCGCCGTCGCCGGTGAGGTCGGCGGACTGCATGGGCGCATAGAGCGGATAAATCGTCGTGATGATTGTCGGCGTGGGTGTGCCAACATCGAAGCGAATGCGAAGGTGCATCTCGTCGCCGGGAAGCGAAATGCTATCGACGAGAATCCCCGTGCGTCCGCCGTCGTTGGCGGCAGTCGAGGGGTTCGTGGTCGGCCCGAAATTTTTGCCGTAGTAGAAGTAATCCCCCGGCTCGCCGTAAGTGATAATCGTGCCGAGGTCTTGATATCCGTCTCCCTCTTTCAAAGCGAGAAAACGACGGTCGATGTCCCACTGAAGCGTGTTATTGTCGAAATTGTTGATGCCGTTGCCGATAAAATCGCCATAGGCCACAGTCTCATCGACATGCCAAATGAGCAATCCCCTGCCGGGGAGCAGGAAGTCCACCGCCGTAGTGAACCGTGTGGTGTCAACCGCCAGCGCGCCGAGAACCACTCCGGTTGCGCTGTCTCGCTTCAGCGAGTAGAAGCCGTTGTCGCCGTCGAGGTCGTCCTGACGGTTCTCGATGAGGAAATATTCATAGCTATTTATCGGAATCTTGACAATCGTCACGCCCTCATTTTTGGGCAGGGCAGACGCCTCGATGACGATGCTGTCCGAGTCATGCGTGACCACCAGCGGCGTCTCCCAGCCGAGATAGGCCCGGCTCCACGCATCGAGGTTGCCGGGGAACATGCCATAGACGGGGAAGAACTCGTCGTCGGAAATCTCGCCGTCGCCGTCAACATCGAAACCGATGTCCGCGCCGAGCGCGAAGCCGTTGTCCATCAGCGAGAAATCCCCGACCTGCGTGATAAAATTGCGCGTGTTATACAAGTCCACCAGCCCGAGCTGATGGCCGAACTCATGCACCAGCGCGCCGTTGATGCAGACGATTTGGCCGTCTTGCCATGCGTGCTCGGGCACGATAATCCCGTCCTCGATGTGCCCCGCGATTTTGAACGGTAGCTTCAAGTAGCCCGTCGGCAGGTCGTCCGGCGTGGGGATGAAGATATGCGGCCACCATTCTACCAAGTCCGGCCGCATCGATGCGATGTCGTTCTGCCAGTCGCTCCCCGCGCGGAACACGATATATGCGTCATAGTCGCGGATGTCGAAGTCGCCGAACGAGATGGCCAGCTCCCACGCGTCTTTCATGAACTGTTGCATGCGCTCGGCCATGTCGCCGCCCATCCATCCAAGCTCGCCGTAATATCCCATCGAGTCGGGCAGGCGATACGCGTCGTCCTGGCCGTTCGGGAAGACATCGAAGTCGATATAGACCTGCGAGTCGCTAATCGCGAGATAGTAATTCTGCATGGCCTGCATGTGCGACTCGAAATACGCCTTGTTGTGCGGGAGCGGGTCGAACGGGTGCGGGGATTCCTCATACGGGCGAAGGTCGAAAGTGCCGTTGCCGGTGGTGCGCGGCGAGTTGTCCGGCTGGAATTCCACACGAATAACCAGCACGCGGAGTGTGTCCCTCCGAGCGCTTTTGGTCGGCCTCGGGAAGCTCCAGGGCGTGGGCCTGTCGAGATTCAGCAGATTGCGGTCGGAGACCATCGGCGGCCATGGGTCGCCGCGGAAGTGCGGGTTCGGGCCGATAGCTTCGCGGACAATCATCCGTTCCGCGCCCGCCGCCGTGATGGCGAAAATCGCCAGCAAAATTAGTAGTATGTGCTTGCGCAAAAACACTGACTCCCCTTAGAAAGCTATACTCAGCGAGTATCGAAGAATGTTCGAGAGCACCAGCTTGCCCTCGTCCTCGTCCTCCTGCGGCGGAATGTATCCGAAGTCGAACGCGAAGTTGCGGAATCTCAGCCCGGCTCCGAGAGTAAAGTAATGTATGCCCTTCCAATGATCCGAGCTGTATGGTTCGTTGCGGATAATCTCCGACGAGACGGTCGGGATGTAATCGTAGTCAATCATATATCCGCCGCGGAGGGAGATGAAGTTCGCATAGGTATATTCAATGCCGATGTTCTTAACAGCCTCGCGGAACTCTTTGACGAACGTGTCGTCGCCCCAGCTGATGAGCGATTTGTTGATGTCCGCGGCGATGGTGAGCTTGTTGTAATCGGTGTCCAGCGCGCGCAACGCGAGACCGGCTTTGAGGTTGCGGGGAAGCGGGTCGGCCTGCGCCGCATCGATGTAGTGAATGTCCGGGCCGAGGTTCTGAACCGCCGCGCCCAAAGTAAGTCCCGGCAACGGCGTCTGATATAGAATGCCGCCATCGACCGCGAATGTCGTCGCGACGCCCTCTTTTTGCTCCATCCCCACACGGACGCCCTTGGCGAGAGCCGAGTAGATGACTTTGAATGCAAGCCCGGTCGAGAGATTGTCCGTCACTTTGGTGCCATAGACGGCAGACGCGGCAAGTTCGTATGAGCTGAAAGTCCCGAGAACGGTGCCGTCCTCGTCCGTCCACTCGTTCGAGCCGGTGTTGATGTAAGTAATTGCGCCGCCGACAGTTCCCCAGCCCTCGAGGAAAGTTGTGCCGCCCAAGAACTCGTAATATAAATCCGGCGCAAGTTCCGGCAACCATTGAACGTGCATGAAGCTAAGGCCGTGCTTGCCCTTGGAATAGACGGCCACCCTGTCGCCGGTGTTATACCAATACTCGTTGCCGTGGCGGACGACATCGACGAGCTGGTCGTCTTTTAGGCCGCCGAAATCGTAATATGTGAAGCGGGCTTTTTTGTAGTCGTAAACCATTGTTCCGAACTCGGTTCCGACGAGGAGGTCGCCATCGGGCGCGCGCTCTATCGCGGTGATATGGCCGCTTAGGGGGCTTGAGGGGAATTCGATAGTCTTACCCGCATCGAAAACCTGCGCGTTGATTCTGTTTTGATAGCGAAGGGCGCGGACGAGATTCTTTATGAGGTTTTCGGAAGCGCGAGGCCACTTTGCGCGCGCCCAGTTTTCGATGGAAATCTCTTCCTCGATTAGCTCCGATTCCCACCCGAAAACTTGCCAGCGCGTGCCATCGAAAGATTTAAGGCCCATCTCCGTGCCGAACCATACGGTATTCTCCCTATCGACGAATATTGCCGTCACCGCAGAGGGGAAGGCAATCGAGAACGGAATATCGACTCTCGTTCCGGGCGCGGGGCGTTGCCTGTCGAGTTGCTCGTTGATTGCGATAATCTCCGCCGATGCGTGCTCAATTGCTTTGTCGCCGTGCAGAGGGAATACCTGCCGAACGAGGCCGTGCCAATCGACATCGCCGGTAGGCTCGAACTTGAACGAACTCTCCCAGCGCTCGCCGCTCAGGCGCGCGGGGCCGGCCTTGGTGCCTGCCCAAATATCGCGGTGGCCGGTTGTATATAGTGTTGTGATTTCGTTGCTCGGGAGGCCGTCGCCGGTGGTATATCTTCGCCAACGGCTTCCGGAGAGGACGAAGAGGCCGTTCTTCGTTCCGACATAGAGAAAGTCCCTGTCATCGAGCGAGAGCGCGGTGACGTGGTTCGTCCCCGGGCCGCCAGCCTGATTGAGCCTCTCCCAGCGCCCGCGAACTCTCCGGTAAAGCCCGTTGTCCGTGCCGACCCAAAGCTCTCGCCGCGCGCCTAAGAGCGCGGTGATATTGCCGTCGATGAGGGCTGAGAAGGGAATATTGAGCCTTGTGTCCGGACGAAGCGGCCCTTCGGGAAGCTCGCCCATATCATTAGCAGAAAGCACGGCGGGGATAATGCGCTCGTTGATGGCGGTCGAGTCGAATGATTCCTCGCTGATGAAGTGGAAGAGGGCGTCGGTCATTGTTTCGCCCTCGGCGGTGGAGTATCGCTCCTCGCCGACCCATCTTCTGCCTTTGCGGAGGAACAGCCCCGCATCGGTGGCCGCCCATACATCGAAGGACTTATAGTCGATGTCTATAAGGCCGGTTCTGTCGGCGGCGACGGATACTACCCGCTCGCCGGGGGGCATTCCCAAATCGAGCCACTGCGACGACAGCGGATATTGCCCGAGGCCGGCGGGGTTCCAGTATGTCGCCGTGGGGTCGTCGGCGATAGCGACGAAGGCCTCGCCCATTCCGGTCGCTCTCGCGCCGGGGCCGATAAGCAAGAACAGCACGCCTCCGCGCGTTCGGCTCGCCATGGCAGAAAACGCCGTGAGCAAAATTAACAGCAGGACGAGGTATATAAAACCTTTTTTCCCGTGAACGAACATCCGATAACCTCCATATTTCATCGAGGCGGCAATTTGCCGGCCAAATCACATGATTGACAAAAACAAGTTAATTTCTTTCCGCAAGATAAATGCCAATTTTGAGAAGTGAGGGTTTGAGAGGGAAACACATTCTGTCATTTAGAGAGTCGGCGAGAAATCTCGCGCTCTAACAGCGATGGAGATTTCTCGTCGCTATCACCTCAACTTAGCAATCTTGAAAGTTCTGTCGTCCGTTTCGCCGTCTTCGGTTTTGGCCTCGATTTTGACGATGAACGCGCCGTTGGCGACGGGCGTGCCGTGGGAATCGTTGCCATCCCAGTAGATGCTCGCGAAGGCGGGCGACACTGCGGCATCGAGCTTGCGCACCGGCCTTCCGGTGGTGGTGAAAATCGAGACTGTCACGTCGGCGGGCGAGCCGATGTTGAACGTAATCTCCGTGCCGGCGGAAAACGGATTGGGGTATGCCAGCGGGTTGGAGATTGCCACGCCGCAGTCGGCGACTTCGAATGAAAGCTCGCCCGTGCCGGAGTTGCCGAAATTGTCCCACGCTTTGACGCGGACTGTGTGCATTCCGGCGGGGAGATTATCCATCGGGTATTGCGCCTCGCCGGACTGATAGCTGTTGCGATGATACTCGAAGTATGGCGACAGGTCGATTGCGCCGGCCTCGTTGCCGTTGAGCGTCATCGTGAGTGCGTGTCCCGCGCCGCCGGAGAGGTTGATTCCGCTCTCATCGGCGACGGTGATGATGAGCGTCCCGCCGCCGCAGAGGACGCCGCCATCGCCGAATCCTGCGCCGTCGAAAGAAATCGCGACATCCGGCCCCGTCGAGTCGGTAATTACCAGCGAAGTATCCCCCGTGACGGTCATATCGGACAGAAATCCTGCCGCCTCGATGTGCTCGTTGTATCCATAAGCGACAATTTTGCCGTCCGCGGTGCCGTATGAAATGTCAATCGGCACGAAAAACTCCGCCTCGAACCTCCCGCCGATGACATCGACCGGCCCGTTGAATATGCGCTTGCCGCCCTCGTAATACGTCGCCGACTGCGAGAGAATTGCCGAGTAGTTCGTTTTCATATATCCGGAGTCATAGACGAGCAGATGAACCGTGCCGTCGAAATCTTCGGCGATGGCCGAGTCAGCGAGCACCTCGCCCGAGACGCGAATCTTCTCGCCCGCCAACAGCGAATCCGGCTCGACGCGAAGCGCGATGTCCAGCTCCGGCGGGCCGATTTCCATGGCGGGGTCGCCGAAAAGCACATACTGTCCGGGCGTCGATGACCATGTATTGCCGCCCTTGGCATAGAGGTTAGCCACACCGAGACGTTCTTTTCTGCCTTGCTTCCAGCCGGCTTCGAGAAGCCGGTCGTTGAACACGCCGTTGCTATGCGCCAGCGTCATGCGCGTGGCGGCAATCGATGCCACCGCGCCGGACTCCGGACGAAGAAGCACCTGTTCGGCTATGCTCTGCCCGACTATGCGGTAGAACAGGCCCACCTCGCACGACGCGCTGACCATTAGCGGAAGTTTCCAATTGTTGTTGAGCCTTCCAACGCAACTGGTGGCCTCGAACACCTCCTCGTGCGTCCAGAGGCGGTAGTTGCCGTGGCCGACGTAGTTAACGAGTTGCGCCCCGTCGTTCCAATATTCCAGAAGGTCTCTCTGCGCGGCGGGTTTAAACCCGAGCGATGTCATGGGATAGTCCGCAACATATATGGTTCGCGGCTCTGTCCATGCGGGCATGCCCCGCACGAGATTGCTCGTTTGTATCGTGTGCGTCCATGTGTCGGGGAGATTGCCGGTTTTGCGGTCATCATCGGCGCAGTAAACGAAGCGCGTCCGCCACGTGCCGAACTCCGGCTCGCCCTCGGTGCGAATCACCTTATCGACGAAGTGTCGCCAATCGTTTATCGTGTTGACTGGGACTCGCCCTCCTGCATAGTCGGGGACGGCGTCGCCATAAGTGACGGAATAAAAATAATCGTCGGAGGCATTGGCAACGCACAGCGCGGCGGGGCAATATGTCGGCGGCGGGTCGGTGATTCCCTTGGGATCCCACGTCGCATCGCCGACGAGCATCACGAACTCCGGCGCGCTTTCGGCGTAGAGCCACACATAGCGAAGGAAATCGCGTATCGCCGTGGGGTCGTTCATGCCGAAGCCGAACTCCTGCATGACGTCCTCCACGAAAACCCAATCGACGCTCGTCCCTCGCGCCTCCCTATATGATATGTATCTGTCAAGGTCGTTTTCGAGGCCGCGGGGTAGCAGTATGAGAAGGTCGCTGTTGAATGCTCTCTCCCGAAGGTTCGCCAGCTCCCGTGCCACGGGGAATGGCGCCCGCGCCGCGTTGGACATTCTCACAGCGTAATATTGCCTTCCGCCGAGAGAGTCCGAGAACGCATATCGTCCGCCGCCCAAGGGCAAGGCGCCCATAAGGCGCAGGTTCGTTTGTTCGGTGATGTCGAACACAAGCGGCTCTTCGCTCCATCCGGACGTAAGATATGTAGCGGGCGAATCGCTCCCTATGAACTGCAAGACGCCGTTAATCGGTTCGAGTTCGAGCCAGTAAAGTATTTGGTAATAATCGAGTAGCGCGGATGTTCCTTGGAAGTTTATCTCTATGGTGTTGACGCCCTTGGTGAAAACATTGGCAAAGAATAATGACTGTTGCGCGCCGGTCCAGATGCTCGTCGTGGAGTCCGGGGCGCGGCTGTTGGCGCGTGAATAGACTATCGGGCGGCTCTCCTCGGCCACGGGAATCACGCGATGGCGAACATAAACGCTCCGCGTCGTGTCGATGCGCGAGTCTATCCAGCTGATGTGCTTGAAGGACGTTCGCTCCATGCCCCACTGAATGTCGTTGTTGGTCTTGGCGTCGATGAGGTCGTGCTCGACGAAGTGAAGCGCTCTCGCCGTCTCGACGGTGTCATAGGCCGAGATGGCCTCCGGCGACAGGCGTTTGGCCGGTTCGGGGAAATCGCCGCCAATGGCTATCCAGTAGTGGTTCTGCGTCGTGAATCGGTGAAAATGGTGCGTGATGCCCCGTTCCGTGAGAATCACGCCCGAAGGCCCGCGCGCGTAAAAATACAGTGCGTCGCCCTCGTCGAAAGAGCCATCGCCGAGTCCCACCGAATATAGCGGAACTTCTTGCAAATCGGGCAATTCCGGCTCCATATCGACGGGAAGCTCCATCCAGCCTACATCGAAGACACGGATGTCCGCCGGGTTCACATTCGATGGGTTGTATCCGAGCGATGAGATGTAGCTTCTGTCGATTTTCACGAGGCCGGACGAGCTAACGGGAAATGTGAACCACGAGCCGGCTCTCGGAAGAACGCCCGTCGCGGGTCGCATTCTCGGCCTCTCGCGAACGAAGTTCGGCGCGGTCTGCGAGTTGATTACCATGGCAGATACTGCGCGCTCGATTTCGCCCGTGGAAATTGCGCCTTCGCGCTCGCGCGGCGCATCGAAAGCAAGCTCGCAGGCCAGCGCGACCAAACGCTCGACCTCGCCCGTCGCCGGATTGAAGCGAATCGCGGGGATTTCGAGATGCCCGAGGCGGATGTTGCGCATAAAGCCCGTTTCCGCGAATGCGACTTCCAAGGGAAACCAGCGATTTTTGGCATATTCGGCCTCATCGGTTATGTGCTCTGCGAAGAACGGCCCGTCGGGGAAACCCCGCCAAGTCGGCACCGGCGCGAGATGCGTCCTCCCGATCGGCTCCCAGACTTCCTCCGCGATAGTGAACGACCACCCGCCATCGGGCGGTAGCGCCACCGGCATTCGATATGTCGGCACGGCGGGGCTTCCGGCCTCGCCGAATATTTCTGCGCCCTCGGCATCGATGAGGAGAAAGCCATCGCCCACGAAGGACGAATCCAACGCGGGTGCAGTCCAAACGATGCTCACGCCGCCGCCCGACTCAACTACCTCGACGGGATAAGCCAACGCACACACAGCGAGGAGAATCATCGGCAACCATATTTTTGCAACTCTCATAATCTGCTCACACAGTTTAGTTCAATGTGAGTTTATTTGAAGCACGAATTATGCCGAAAAAATTTGCGAGTGCTATCCCCGTCACAAACGACGGGCGGTAATTCGGAGGTGTGGCGGGGAAGCGCAGTGCATGAGTGCCCTTCGCAGTGAGTTCTTAATCTTCTGCCCGTTCGATGCGGATGCGGCCGATTTTTCTGTCAGTGGATTGCTCGACAGTGAAGAGATAGCTCTCCCAGCGGAAGCGATAACCCTGATGCGGGATTTTGTGCAGATGCTCCTCGATGAAGCCGCCCACGGTCTTGAACTGCCCCCTCGGGAAATCCTCGCCGAGAAGCTCCTCCAGCGCGGTCATCTCCATCGCGCCATTGACGACAAAGACATCGCCGCCCCGCAGGACGCGCACATCGCCAGCCTCGGGAATGCCCGACAGAAACCGCGCGATTCTCCTGCGCTCGACCGCGCCGGTCACCTCGCCGTGCTCGTTCACGATGAGTGCCGAGTCTATTCGCGACTCGAACATTACTGCGAAAAGCCTTAGCAAGGGGAGGTTCTCCGGGAAGAAGGCCGTCTCGCCATCGCCATTTGGGCGGTGAAGTCCTATAATCTCGCCCTCTTCGTCCTCGATTGCAACAAGCCCTCCGCCTTCGGGAGATTTGCCGAGCTTGACCGTCTGCAGGGCGAGCTTCGGAGTCATGAGATCGAACGCCCGCATGTCCGCGACATCGAACAGCCTGCGAATCATGGCCTCCTTGCTCTCGCCGACATCCAGCGCGCCGCTTTCGGCGACCGACTCGAAGTCCTCGAAATTCGCCTGCTCCGGCGGGCGGAGGAACAGGTGGATGAATTTTACAAGAAGCCCCGAGAGCGCGCTCGCCGCCTTGGATAGCGGTTTCAAAACAATCGCGGAGATATTAAGAGGAACGACGGTTTTTTCGGCGAACATCTCCGAATGCGACAATGCCGCGCTTTTGGGCAGAATTTCGCAGAAAATGAGGAGGATGACCGACATCGTAATTATCGAGTATGCCTCGCCCGCTGTGCCGAAACCTCGCACGAACAGCTTAGTCGCGATGGAACTGCCTAAAATGATGCAGATATTCACTCCCACGAGAGTGACAGAGATGATGTCCTCGGGCTTTTCGAGCCAATTTGACACTTTCGCAGGGATGCCTTTCTCGCGACTCTTTCTGCGAACAAGGGAAATAAGCGCGGTCTCGGTTCCCGCGAAAAAGGACGAACCCATAAGGCAGAGGAGGATTATGGCAAGGCTAATTATCATCGCCCATCCTCTTTAAGCCCACGAGGGTAAGCTTGCGCGGGGTGGTCTTTATCGCGCGAATTTCCCAGCCGTGGTGTTCGATTTGGCTTCCCGGGGCGGGGATTTCGCCGAAAAGTTCGATAATCGCGCCGGCGATGGTCTTGTTGATTTCGCTCTCCCAGCACGTCCCCAGGGCGGAGTTGACATCGGCGATAGGCGTTTCGCCGGAGATGAGAAACCATCCGCCCATTCGCGGGAACTCGAGCGGTTTCCCTTCGAGAATCGGCCTGCCGTAAACCTCGAGAAGTAGCGACTCCGCCTCGATGAGGCCGTCTATGTCGCCGTGCTCGTCGAGGACTACGAACTTGCCCAGCTTGCTTGCGCGGAGGTCTCGGAACAAGTCTGCGACGCTCTTCGAGAACGGCACGAGAAAAACTTCCTCTGCGAGGTCCCACGCGGAAGCTTCCTCGCCCCCGCGCCTGAGCGTGGACTTGGCGATAATTCGCGGGCGTTCGCCCTCGCCGCCCTCGATGATGCAGACATCGAATTCGTGCTCGTCCATCAGGGCGCGGATTTCCTCGTGTGTGGTGCATTTGCCGGTAATCGGCACACGGGTGCGGGGGATCATCACCTCTTCGGCGGTGATTCTGTCGAGCGTGAGGAAGTGCAGAAGCAGTTCGCGGAATTCGCCCTCGATTGCACCTTGTCGGTGCGCAATCTCGAGCGCACTTCGCATGTCAATCTCATCGATGCGCAAATCATCGACTTTTTCCTCTCCCAGCGCCATCCGCTGAATCGCGCTTAAAACGGCGATGAGCGGCGTGAGGACGGTCTTGATGGCGATGAGAAGCCCGGAGCTTAACCTTGCCCATTGTGCGTTATGCTCGACGGCAATGACCTTTGGGGTGATTTCGCCGAAGATGAGCACGGCGACGGTCATAATGGCTACGGCAATCGGCACGGCGGAGGGGCCGACCAATTGCAGGAAGACCGCCGTCAATAGCGCCGTCGCTGAGACATTGACTATCATGTTGCCGGCGAGAATCGCGATTAGCAGTCTCCCTGGGCGCGAGAGCAATCTCGTCACCCTGTGCGCCCATCTCCTCTCGTCGATAGCCATCCTCTGCACCTCGAAACGCGAGAGCGAGAAAAACGCCGTCTCCGAGCCGGAGAAGAAGGCCGAAAGCGCAAGCAGTATGCAAAGCGCGATGATTCTCAAAATTCTATGCCCCTATGGCAGTTCTTGGATTTTCACATGCGGGATTAGTTGCTCGATATCGTCCTTCGTGCCTTGCGCGGTGCCCTCGCTCATGGCCGTTGCGGTTCCGCAGGCTACGCCGAGGCGCACGGCATCTTCGAGACTGTCGCCGCGTTCGAGCGCGAAGGCTATGCCCGCGACCATGCTGTCGCCCGAGCCTACGGTGTTGACAATCTCGATTTTCGGGGGGCGGCAGTGGAAGCCGCCGTCCTCGGTGATAACGAACGCGCCGTCCTCGCCCGCCGAGAGAACGATTACTTTGAACTCGCCGCCGAGAAGCGCCCGTGCCGGCGCGAACATATCTCGCACATCGCCGAAATCACTGCCGAGAAGGCGTGAAAGCTCGTGGCGGTTGGGCTTTATCATGAACGGCGTGGCGGAGAGGCCTTTAGCCAGGGCGTCGCCGTCGGCATCGAGGATGACATTCGCGCCGAGGTTCTCGAACGTCATGGTAAGCTGGGCGTAAATTCCCGGCGAGAGGCCGGGCGGGATGCTCCCGCTGATGACTGCAGTCGTAGGCGCGGGCTTTAGAGAGCGCACTTTGTCAACGAGCCTGCCCAATTCGACGGGGGAAATCTCCGCGCCGGGGGCGTTTATTTTAAGCTCGCGGTCGTCGGATTCGGAGTGGACGATGATGTTCGTGCGCGTCTCGCCGCCCACACGGATGAAGTCATGCGAGATGCCCTCGTTCAGAAGGCGCCCCTCGATTTCCATACCGGTGTATCCCCCGATGAAGCCGAGCGCCACCGAGTCGCCGCCGAGGGTTCGAATCATCCGCGAGACATCGATGCCCTTGCCCCCGGGGAACCTCTCCTCGCGGAGAATCCTCTGTGTGTCGTCGAATTTGAAGTCCTCAATCCAGATTGTCCGGTCGAGCGCTGGATTGAGCGTGACTGTGTAAATCATAATATCTCCGGCTCCTTGTATTTTCTCGGCTTGAACGGGCTACGGCTATCGGCGTCTTTCACCATTCGCGCGAGAATATCCCATAGCAGAATCGCCAAAAGAAATAGGACTAATGATGCGAAGACCTGCGTGAAAAGGAGAAAGTTGTAGAGGCCGTGTAGAAATGCTGACAGCACGAAGCCTTTCATGAGAAATGAGACCTTCTTCTCCGGCTCGAATTTCGCCCTGCCGAGGGCATAGCCCCACATCGACGAAAACAGCATGTGCCCGGCGGTTGACATGAAAGCGCGGGGGATAATTGCATGCATTCCGTGTCCGCTGACATATAGGGCATTTTCCACCGATGCGAAGCCGAGTGCCGCCGCAGAGGCATACACGAGGCCGTCAATCGGTTCGTTGAACTCCGAGCGTTTCCATATCACCACAAGGACTACGGCCATCTTCATGCCCTCCTCTACAACGCCGGCGATGAGAAAGCTAACTTTGGCGGCATCGGAGACGGTCTCCGTGCCCGGAAAGCCGAGCAGGGCCGACACAATTGCCGAAACGAACATGGTGGGAATCACTGACAGTGCGCCCGCAAAAAAGACTATAAGCACCCACTTAATCGGCTCCGGCTCGAACCGGTCTTTCTTGTAAACGAACCACAGCCATAAGAGGCCGGGGATAAAAGAAATCACCCATACAAGCGGGTTCATTAGTGAAGGAGTCATCAATCTCCTATAGCTCGCCCTTCGCGGCGACTTCGCCGGCCAATAGTGCGCTGGCGAGGAAAGTCTCGCCCATGCCCTGCTTGCCTTTGAAATTGCGGTTGCCGGTGGATACCTGCACCTCGCCCGAGCCGGTCATGCCGATTTGTCCGCTGGCGCAACCGGCGCATGCCGCGTGGCTAATTACCGCGCCCGCAATGGACAGCGTCTCGTATATGCCCGAATCTACGGCGAGCTTGAGCGTCCGTCTCGTTGCGGGAACAACGCGGAGAATAAGCCCCGGCGCGATGCCGTTTTTCACCTGCGAGTCAAGTTGCATAAGGTCGGTGATTCTTCCGCCGGTGCAACTTCCCACGAAAACGCTCTCGACCTTCTTGCCCGCGAACTCGCGCCTCGGATGGACGTTATGCGGCGCGAAAGGCGCTGATACCAACTGTTCGAGGTTTGATATGTCGATTGTGTGTTCGGCCTCGTAGTTCGCGTCCGGGTCGGCTTGGATGATGTCGTAATCGCCGGGAGACCAACGCTCTAACTCGTTTATAAGGCCCGTGTCGGTGGGGATCATTATGCTGATAAGCCCCATCTCGGTGCCGAGGCTGGCGATTGTGATTCGCTCGTCGAGGCTCGCACGGTCAATATAGTCGCCGTATAGCTCGACGACTTTGCCCAACAGCCCGCTCGCGCCGAACTCCTGAAGAAGCCGGAGCGCGACATCCTTGGCCGTCACATCTTTGCGCTCGGGGATTCCCGCGAGGTTGACGCGCACCGATGGCGGCACCTCGAACCAAGTCCTGCCGGTTTTCATGGCGAATGCGATGTCGCGGTCGCCCATGCCTTGCCCGAACGCGCCGATAGCGCCGAGAATGTTGAAGTGCGAGTCCGTGCCGACGGCCGTCATCCCCGGGCGGACGTGGCCGTTTTCGATAAGCACGTGCGTGCCTATCCCCGCGCCTACGTCGTATATTTGCGCGCCCTGCTCGTGCGCGAACTTGCGGATGATGTGCTGGTTTTCGGCGTATGGAATTGTGTTCGCGGGAGAGACGCAGTCGAGCGTGAAGAAGGTTTTCTGTGTGTCGGCGAGGAGGTTCTCGCCGGGGTATTCGCGCTCGAGGTGGCCGAGAACATTCGCGCCCCCGAAGTCGCGGGCGCTACGGACGTCGAGGTCGAGCCAAATTGTTCCGCCGGGGGCGATTTCGTCTTTAGAGTGTTTAGAGAGGATTTTTTCTATTACTGTCTGTCCCATGTGTTCTCCTTTCATAAAATATCTTCACTATAATATGAAGATATGCCCTCATGCGCAAGTGCGATTTATTTTCGCTCTTTACCGAAAAAAACTTATGCTTTTTCGTCTTGACATCACGGGATTGGATATTTATTATTCGCGCAGATAGTTTGATAGTATTCCGGCGTAGCTCAGCAGGTAGAGCAGGTGGCTGTTAACCACCGGGTCGGGGGTTCAAATCCCTCCGCCGGAGCTTTATTGAGTTGGTTCGTGAACCCGCTGACAGTATCCCGCCCTGTTTATAACTTAACCGACCCCCATCTTCTACAACGAGCCGAACAGCCTCGATGTTAACTCCCTGTCAAGCCCTCATTAGTTATTCCCCCTCATAATAGCATGCACAAATTTTCGTTGTAATTCTATCTTTGCTTATCTATATGGATAAATCTACGAAACCTAACATTTTTGGAGGAGCTATGAGAAGCTGGTTTTCAACAAGGGGCATTCTGATTGTAATCTTCGCGGTTAGTATCTTACCCATACTAACATACGCCCTAACCCTCGGCTATCAGGGCAAGTTAACTAACACCGCCGGAGTCGGGGTGAACGAAGCGTTGCCTATGACTTTCAGGCTTTTCAATGCCGAGACCGGCGGAGATAATCTGTGGAGCGAAACACATGATGGCGAGAACGAAATTCCCGTTGTGTTAGGTTTCTTCGATGTGATTCTCGGATCAATTAACCCAATCGATTTGGAATTTAACGAGCAATACTGGCTGGAGATAGAGGTTGACGGATATGTGCTTATACCACGAATGAAGCTCCAATCTTCTCCCTACTCATTCTCCGCGACAGTTGCGGATAGTGTCGCAACGGGGTTTTTCGTTAAGAGCATCAATACGGTTACTCCAGATACCGTTTTTGGGAATATTCAGCTCGTCGAGGGCACTAACATAGACATTACAGAAATACCCGAAAGCAACGAGATAAGAATCAGTGCCAATGTGGAAACAGCTAATCCTCTTGTGATAGGCGATATCGGCGTTCCTGGTGAATTAATTATCAAGAAAGGGGGCGGGGAAGGACGTATCATCGCTCATGGAGAACCGGATGAGCCGGGGGTAGTTGTCACTGCGGGAGAGCCGGGGAAGAGCGGTATCGAAGTCGAAGCCGCCGGTGATGGCGCCGCAATTAAGGCGCGAAATGACGACTCTTCTGGTGCGGCTGGCGAGTTCGTTGGCAACGTTGTAGTTAAGAATTCCGCCGGCGACACGGTCTTCTCCGTTGAGGCCGAGGAAAACAAGGTTTCGATGCCCCGCACATTCACAGGAAGCACCGCCGGCGAGAGCACTATCGATGTCGAGGCCACGGGAACAGAAGGCATCGGACTTACGGGAACAGCGACAGTGGAGACCGGGTCAGGCAGTGGTATTGTAGGCATCACAGAGGCTTGCGGCGACGGTGCCACAGGAGTTAAAGGCGAAGCCAAATGTGCTACTGGAGAGACTTATGGCGTAGTCGGAATAACGAATTCGGAAACGGAGTTTGCATCGGGGGTAAGCGGAATAGCTGTATCAAGTAGCGGCCGCGTTTACGGAGTAAGCGGAGCCTCATTCTCAAGCGAGGATTTTTCCTCGGGAGTTAGAGCTTATTCCGGAGCCTCCACCGGTCAAACTTATGGCCTCACGGCATACAATAGAAGCAATTATCCTCTTTCGGGGGCGATATATGCCGAAAGCGATTCGGGCATTGGAGTCTATGCCCTTACCTATACTACTCAAGACGATGGTGTCGCTATAATGGGTTCTGCCGAAAACACCGAGGGCCGAGTTCGCGGTGTTGTCGGAGTTACTTTTTCAAATTCTGACTCCACAACCGGTGTAGAGGGAACCTCTTTTGCATCCGAAGGCATTACCTACGGGGTTATGGGCAACACGTTTTCGGAAACGGATGGAGCTTCGGGGGTTCTGGCAGTTGCCAGTGCTACTGCTGGTAAAACTTATGGGTTATCGGCAGTAAGCAACAGCTACGATACTCAATCCGCCGCAGTCCATGCCGAGAGTGATTCTGGCGTCGGGCTTATCGCCATCAGCCGCACTCAAGGCGATCACAATGCCGCAGTGAAAGGTTTCGCTACTTCTGCCGAAGGAATGATCTATGGAGTATTAGGCTCGACATCCTCGGAAACCGATTTCTCCTCAGGCATTCGAGGGGTCGCGCTTGCATCCGGCAGAACTTTCGGCGTCTATGGCGATGTCTTTTCAGATTCCGATCTTGCCGCTGGAGTCAGAGGGCATGCCCATTCTTCGACAGGGACAGTTTTCGGTGTGTCAGGAAGCATCGAAACCACCGATCCTTCTGCCGCGGGGGTAATGGGAATATCTTATGCGGATCACTCCAGCGGTGTCCGGGGTGTTGCTGGCGGCTTGAACGGATATGGCGTGATTTCCGACGGCATGTTCGCTGTCCGCAAGACCGATGGAACGCATAAGGTAATCGAGGTCGATCCTACATGGGCAACGGTTAGCATTTTCGCCGACGACGGGTCGTTATTGACAGAGCTTGGCGGCGTCACGCGAAATGTTCCCATCCAAACAGTAAACGGCATGGCAACAGCAACTATACCCGACAACGACTTCACTATCGAAGG